>Ga0187893_10009479_pt1 | contig 14949 bp, 17 predicted proteins | sample MA1701074metaG_FD_139574 | JGI IMG/M metagenome (GOLD analysis project Ga0187893, IMG submission 139574) | White microbial mat communities from a basaltic lava cave in the Kipuka Kanohina Cave System on the Island of Hawaii, USA - MA170107-4 metaG ...
ACCTTGCATGATCTGGTGAGCTACAACCGCAAGCACAATGAAGCCAACCTGGAGGACAACCGTGATGGCCATAACCACAATCTGTCTTGGAATTGCGGGGTCAAAGGACCGACGGCCGATCCCACCATCAATGCGCTGCGGCAAAGGCAAAAGCGCAACATGCTTGCGACCTTGTTGCTCTCCCAAGGCGTCCCCATGCTGCTCGCCGGCGATGAGCTGGGGCGTACCCAGGGCGGCAACAACAACGCTTACTGCCAAGACAACGACATCTCCTGGGTACACTGGGACTTGCAGGACAACGAGAAACTGATCGCCTTCGTCGAGCGGCTGATCAAGCTGCGCCGAGATCATCCACTATTCCGGCGCCGGAAATTCTTTCAGGGCCGCCCGCTCGACCGCGGTACGGTGCGGGATATCCTCTGGTTTACGCCGCAAGGCCAAGAGATGACCGAAGAAGAGTGGAATGAGGGCTTTGCGCGCTGCTTTGGGGTATACCTCGCGGGAGACGCGTTGCAGGAGGTCGATCGCCAAGGGCGACCCATCAAGGATTCCAGCTTTATTATGCTGGTGAACGCGCATGCTGAAACAATCTCCTTTGTGTTTCCACGCTTTTGCGAGGGGCTAGTCTGGTATGCGGTGCTCGACACCCAGTCCGAGGACGGCTTGTCACCGGACGACCGTTTCGAGGCGGCCAGCGTGTATTCGCTGCGAGGCCGGTCACTGGCCTTGTTGCAGGCGCTCGCATGAAGCGTTTCCATCGAATGCCTTTCGGTGCCGAAGTACGATCGGGCGGCGTGCTCTTTCGGCTATGGGCGCCCACCGAGCGGCATCTCCCGGAGGAAGGCTCGTTGCCTCCCTGGTCGGTGGCCTGGTTTCTCGATCCCGCAACGTGACCGAGCCCGAGCTACTGAGGCGGCTTGCGGCCGGTGCCGGCATTGCCGAAGCTTATTACGACATCTGGGGCGCGTACCACACGACGTCTGATGCGACGCGGCGGGCGCTGCTCGCCGCCATGGGCATCGCGACCGGCAACTTGGCTGAGCTCGAAGCAGCACTCGGCGAACAAGAGTCTAGGGAATGGCGGCGCATTCTAGCGCCTGTGCAGGTAGTGCCTGAAACCGCACTGCCGGCACAGGTCATACTCAGGCTGGCGGCGACCCGGGCCCAGGAGGAGCTCCATTGGCAACTCATCGAGGAGGGCGGCGCGAAGCACGAGGGCACCTTGCGCCCCCGCGACCTGCCGGAGATGGAGCGCCAGGAAATCAGCGGGGAGGCTTTCGTCGCCTTTGCGCTGAGGATCGCGATCGCCCTCGCCCCGGGTTATCACCAGCTTGCGTTACGGCAAGGAAATCAAATGCGCGCGCGGATGAGTCTCATCGTGGCGCCGGAGTGCTGTTACACGCCACCCGCGCTGGCCGAAGGTCAGCGCCTCTTCGGTCCCGCGCTACAGCTTTATGCGCTGCGCTCGCAGCGAAATTGGGGGATCGGGGATTTCACCGATCTCAAACAGATGGTTGAGATTTGGGCCGCGGCGGGCGGCGACATCATCGGTTGCAGTCCGCTCAACGCGCTGTTTCCCCACAATCCGCTGCACAAAAGCCCTTATAGCCCATCGAGCCGGCTGTATCTGAATGTCTGGCATCTGGATGTGGAAGCCGTCCCCGACTTTCAGGAGTGTGAGACGGCTCGCCGACAAGTGCGCTCGCCGGAATTTCAAGCGCGCTTGCACGCCTTGCGCACTACGGATTCCGTCGATTACCCCGGCGCGGCGGCTGCCAAGCTCACGATCCTCGAGCGGCTTTACCGTCACTTCCGCGAGAAACATCTCGATAAGGGCACGGAGCGTGCCCAGGCGTTTCATGCCCTGCCAACCAAGGAGGGCACGCCGCTCCATTTGCATGCGCTGTTCGAGGCCTTACAAGAGCACTTTCACCACAAGGACAAGAGCGTTTGGGGTTGGCCTGCATGGCCCGAGGCTTATCGAGACCCTAAATCACCCGAGGTGCAGGCGTTCGCGGAGGCTAATCGGGAGCGGGTGGAATTTTTCCAGTATCTGCAGTGGCAGGCGGATCGGCAGCTCGGCGCGATAGCCCGCCGCTGTCATGAGCTTGGCCTCGGCGGCGGGCTATATTTGGACTTGCCGGTCAGCATCGATCCGGCAGGTGCGGAGGCCTGGGCCAATCAATCCCTGTACGCCCTTGCCGCCCGCGTCGGTGCGCCGCCCGACGAACATAACCCGAATGGGCAGGACTGGGGGCTTCCTCCCTTCGATCCCCGTGCATTGCGTGCGGCGGCGTACACGCCTATCGTCGCTCTGTTCCGCCATAACATGCGGCATGCGGCGGCGCTTCGCATCGATCACGTCATGGGATTGATGCGTCTGTATTGGGTACATCGGGACGGCGGCTTTAGCACAGGGGCCTATGTCCACTATCCCTTCGAGGATCTGCTCGGGATCCTTGCGCTCGAAAGCCAACGCAACCGATGCCTCATTATCGGCGAAGACTTGGGCACGGTGCCCGAAGAAGTGCGCACCGCCCTCAGGCGCTTGGGTGTGCTTTCTTATCGCCTCTTGTATTTTGAGAAGGACGAGGGTGGCGATCTCCGAGCCCCGCAGTCGTTTCCTTCGCAGGCGCTGGTCGCGGTCAGCACCCATGACTTGCCCACCTTAGCGGGTTACTGGCACGGCCATGATTTGAGCACGCGCGCCGAGCTCGCGCTCTTCCCGAGCGAGGCCATCAAGCAGCAGAGCGTCGTGTCCCGGGCCGAGGAACGGGCGCGACTGCTGGTGGCGCTGGAGCGTGAAAGGCTGCTGCCCGAAGGTATTACGGTCGATCCCGCATCTTGCCCCGGGATGACACCGGAACTTAGCCGAGCCTTCCATGGTTACCTAGCGCGCAGCCCGGCGAGCGTCATGGTGGTGCAACTGGAAGACATCTTAGGCCAAGTGGAGCAGGTCAATATCCCCGGCACCTCCGAGCAATATCCCAATTGGGTCACGAAACTCGCGATCGATCTCGAGGATCTGGCCACAGATCCGCGCTTCCTGGCGCTGACGGTGATGTTGCGCGAAGCACGGGGGCGGCCGGAGAAGCGGGCGGGAAGCCTTTAAAGACAAGAGGCAGTGACGCGCTTTGCGATGCAAGTTCCCCAGCTTACCCCGCCGGTGATGGCAAAGGGATGGAAGACACCGCCCTCTACCGTCACCACCGCTTGCTCTCGCTTATTTTTTTATAATTATAAGATGGTTAAAAGTGGCCGCCATCGAACCAGATCTGTTTTGGACGTACCCCGAACGGTTTCAGCATCCGCGCCACTGCGTTTTGGGTAATGGGTTTTCCCATTTTCCCGAACTGAAACCAAGGCCGGTCATCCATCTTTCCAAGCGCCTCGGCAATGTCTTGAGAGCGCAGGCGCTTCGTCTTCCAGTCTGTGAACAAGTCACGGATATCGCTCAACAGCTGAATGGCCAGCGTGTCATCCGGCTCGTCGTCGCCGATCAAAGCCAACGCCGCCGCCTTCAGCTTTTCCGGCCACTCCCCGCCAAGCACCCCCGCAATGGAAAAAAGCGGTCGCCAGTTGTCCGCTTTGCGGTTGAAAAAACCGGCTGGGAGTGCGGCATCGACGATCGAAAGTTGGGGGTGGTGATCGTTAACCCAGCGCGCGACCTTCTCGCAAAGGGCGCGTTCGGCCTGGACGTATCGCCCATCGAATCGCTTTGTGATCTCATCTTCGCGAGCCCGCGTCATCCGAATAACAATAGAGCGATCTTGAGCGTCCCAGCCGGCAGATCGCCAATCCCCGCCAGCACCACCGGGCAAAACACACCGAACAGCCGAACCTCGTTCGCGTCGCCCTCACAACGGGCAAACTGTCCGCCGCGCTTATGTCCCGCGTTGAGTCCACCGAGCAGCTGTTCGTTGTGCGGTAGGTGCAAAAACTTGTCGTACTCATCCACCAAAAAACACGGCTTGTATTGCTGGGCCAGCCGAAAAAACACGGCGGTGCTCAAATTGTCGAGGCGCAGCGCGCGCGGCAACATCGGCTCAAGGACGTCAAGCAAGGTTGATTTCCCGCACCCTTTTTGAGGGGCGGTCGGATTCAGCCGGGGCGTGTGATAGAACAGCTCAAAACAATGCGCATGCAATACCCAAAACGCGATCACAAGTGCCGCTCCCGGCGGCAAAGGTATGTAACTCTCGATGGTGTTGGCGATCTTCTCGACAAGGGCGCCCCATCGACTGGTTCCTGCCATAGCTCGGGATCTTCGAGCGTGAACACCGGGCCTTGACCGTTACCGCTCTTACCGTTTTTATCGTCCGCCGTTGCGCGGTCGTAGGCGCGATCGAGGGTTGGGGTCCGCACGCCAAGACGTTTCGCGAGCGAAATCCGTACCCGGTCGTACTCGTGCGGCTTGAAATTCTTCGCCAGCTCGACGACCGCACCCTCAAACCCCAGCTTGGCGAACGTGGCGGCCGCTTGGTCGATGGGGTCCGTGGTCGGTTGTTCGGCTTCGACTGCACCCTGCTCCTCCTCGGCGCCGCTCATCGTGCGCCCCCAGCATCCTGTTGGCGCGCAGTATGAGCCGCTGCGCGGTGTCCCAACGCCAACACTGTTCGCAGATCTCACCCAGGCTGGGCAGGCCGATAAGTACGCCGCAGCCGCGGCAACGTACATCTTCCGGCTCGATCCCGCACCAGTCCTTTGTGTCGGACACCGCTGGTCTCGTACTGTACATATAATCCGCTCTATACCTATACTCAGTCCTGAGTTCGCGAATTCTTTCGCGCCTCAATCCACTCAACCACTTTTCTTCTACCCAAGCCACCGACCGGCCCGTGAGTTTCACAGATCGTGGGAATTCTCCGCGAGCCGCGAGGGCGTAGATACTACTGGATGACAGTCGAGTTGCGCGACGCACGTCCCGCAGGCGCAGTAGCCTATCCATGGTTTGGGCTGTCCTCGGGTTTGCGCTTAGAGGGGCGTCCCGCCTTGCGGGTGGCGGCCAGTTGGCGCAGCTCCGCTAGATCGTGATCGTTGTACCAGCGTCGGCCATGCCGGTCGCGCCGCGCGAGATAGATGCCCATCGTGTCCCATTTGCGAAGGGTGTGCGGACTAAGACAATTTAATCGCGCCGCAATGCTGATGTTGTACATGTTTGGCTCGGGCACGCCATAATTATCTTTATCGCCATATTGAACACGCAGAACCTGGCTTCGGAAACCTGCCAAAAAGTCTTCTTTGAAAAAAAAAGATCGGTCGGCCCAAGAGAAACAGAATCCTTGCCGAAGCGGCCGCGCAAATGCGTGCCCACAACTATTCCCTGCGTCAGATCCAGCAGTTCCTAAACGGGTATGGACTAAATCTCAGATACGAAGGATGGGACAAGGACAAGCGCTATTGCCGCGTCGCGCGGCGCTGGGTTGACGCGGGTGAAAAAAGTCGTGAGAAATTTATGCGGTGCTGTACGGAAGAGAAGGTCGCCCGCACGCGGGAGGCGATCGACTTCCTAGAAAAGGCTCACCACAAAGATCCGTTGCAGCGGGCAATGGATGGCCTCATGCTAAAATCCACCGTCGCCGGTTGCGGCGTGCCCTGTGGCGCGAGACCGAGTTGCGAAAATACACGCCGGACTAGCCTAGGCTTGGCGTCTTAAAAGGGATCACCACGCCACCAGAACGCAACCCGTCCAAATAATTCGCCCACCACTAAAACACAGAACCGATGGTTCTAGCGGGCTCACGGCGAGAACACCTTCCACAACAAGGCTACTGAGATCGCGAGGTTGAACCCGACCATCCATTTGAGGGTGTTCACTTCGCCGCGCAAAACGGCAAACTCGGTGCGCAGCACTTCAAAGTCGGTGCGCAACGCCGCAAAGTCGGTGCGCAGATCGGCCATGTCCGTCTTGGTCGCGACTTCCCCCTTCGGGGCCACGGCTTCGGCCGCCGCGCTCGCCTGCTCGTCCGGGACACCGGCCGCCTTCAGCGCCTCGTAGATCTCGCGGATCAGGGTAGTCATGACAGGGCTTGACTTTTGAACGGCACCACCACGCCACCCGCGCGCAGCCCGTCCAGATAGTCCGCCCACCACTGCATGAGCTTTCGTCGTTCCGGCAGATACTCGGCGTAGTTGTAGGCGGCGCGCACCTTGTCCCGCGGCGCATGCGCCAATTGCCGCTCAATGGCGTCACGGTGCCAGCCAGCTTCATTCAGCACGGTAGACGCCATGCTGCGAAAGCCGTGGGCCGTCATTTCCAGTTTGCTGTAACCAAGGCGGCGCAGCGCGCTGTTTAAGGTATTTTCCGACATGGGACGGCTTGATGTGCGCAGCGACGGGAAGACAAAGCGTCGGCTGCCGGTAAGCGGATACACGTCGCGCAAGACAGCCGTGGCTTTGCCGGACAGCGGCACGATGTGGACTTCACGCATTTTCATGCGGTGTGCCGGGATGCGCCACTCAGCGGCCTCGAAGTCGAATTCCGCCCATTCCGCCGCGCGCAACTCGCCGGGACGGACAAACGTCAGCGCGGCCAGCTGTAGTGCACAACGGGTCAGATAGTGGCCTTGGTACCCGTCGATAGCACGTAGCAGCGCGCCTATGCCTTTGGTGTCGGTAATGCTGGCATACCGCACTGACTTGGTAGGCGCGAGCGCGCCGCGCAAGTCGGCGGCTACATCCCTTTCGCCGTGTCCCGTGGCGACAGCATAACGGAATACGCGGCCGCAGTTGGCAAGCACCCGGTGCGCTGTTTCCAGTGCGCCGCGGCTCTCGATCCGCCGGATAGTCGCCAGCAGCTCGGGTGCCGTTATTTCGGCGACTGGACGACTTCCCAGCCACGGGAAAATGTCCTTTCTCAAGTCGTCCATGACTCTCACCGCATATCCCGGTGTCCATGCGTGCTTATTTTTGGTATGCCATTCCAACGCTAAGAGCTGAAAGGAGTCGCCGGTGATCTGCTTGGTGGCTTTGCGCGCAACGCCGGGATCATCGCCATTGGCCAAGCTGCGGCGCAGCTCGTCCCGCTTCTCGCGCGCTTGCTTCAGTCCGACGAGCGGATAGGTGCCAAGGGACAGCGTCTTCTGTTTGCCGTCCTGGATGTAGTTAAAGCGCCACCAGCGGCCGCCGGCTGGTGAGACGATGAGATACAGCCCCGCGGCGTCGTACAGCTTGTAGGGCTTCTTCTTTGGCCTGGCGGCGCGTAAACCAACGGCGGTAAGGCCGCGTGATATGATGTGCGTAACCATAGTCACCTCCTGCTTAGGTGGTTGTGTCAGCGGTGCGGAGCAGTCCTGGCCTGCCCCGTGCCGTGAATTACCTTTCGTTTCTTCCTCTTACCTTCCTAGTCCACTCGCAGTCCACTCGCAGTTACCACAAAAGTCCAATCGCAGTTACCACAAACTATGGTAACTTTTGGACGCTCCCCTTGGATCCGGGCGAGTTACCACGGATGTTACCATAGAATTATCTCGGATGTACAGGGAAGACGGCGGAAGACTGTGGAAGATATAATACTGTAAGTCGTTGCTTTGGTGGAAGAAGGCTGACTTCTGTGGAAGTCCTCGGAAGCTAATGTGGCGGAGAGGGAGGGATTCGAACCCTCGATACGGTTTCGCCGTACACACGAGTTCCAGTCGTGCTCCTTAAGCCACTCGGACACCTCTCCATCCGGTGCTTATTATATCAATAGAAACACCTTGTGCCTTGATAAGGAAAGGAAGAGCGCCGTAGGTGAGGGGGCACTCCACGTCCGTGGCTGCGCTCAGCAGCTTGCCCTTACGTCTAGCGGCTTGGGTGCCGCGCTGCTTTATTCGGCAAGCCGAATATGGCGCGCAAGAATTCTAAGGCCTTGGCATAGATGCCTGGTCGCTGCCCTTCCCGCGGGCCGGCGATATTGAGCACTCGTATGCCATCTTCGGCAAACCAATCCAATACTACCTTCGCCGAGGGTGGATTTTGCAACTCAATAATCAGACGCGGCTTACCCCACCGGGACGCCATCCTCACCGTAAGTGCGGTACCTCTTTCGAGCGCTCCCCGATTTAGGATCAATGTGCCATCCGCATCTCGCACATTCCACTCCGTGCGCTGGGCATAACCCGCCGATGGCGTTTCGATGAGCGGATATCGCTCCGATATGACGCCGTCTTCCGCACGCCTTCCTCGGGGGCACCAGCCGCCGATCTCTATTTTCGCTTCTCGCGCGGCATCTAGCGCGGCTCTGTCCACACCGGTTTGGCCCCCCGACAAAACCCTCTCGATCATGCATCGAACGCTTTATCTGCAGAACGTGTCCAATTCATAGAACTTTCCTGATCAACTGGAGGGATACGCCATGAACGTGTTTGACATCCTCTTTGTCGGGGCCGGTCTCATCATGGGCTGGGGAGCATGTCGATTGATCCCAAATGCCCGCCCGCGATCGCTGCTGGTAGCGGTCTGGCTAATTGCTATCGCTCTCGGATCGTTAATACCCCTTTTACGTTAATTTACCGGATCGACCCAGGCGTTCACTAATCGGCTGGAATAAACGTGACAGGTCGAAGACATTGACAGTGTGGGCGACGAAACGTACGATATCGCACCTTTTTTCATCTGTTGCACGAGTAGTGAAAACGTATACGGCTAAGGCGTCCGATATCAAGCACGAGTGGTATCTCATCGATGCGAGAGACAAAGTGCTCGGGCGCATTGCGACCGAAATAGCGAGACGGTTGCGTGGAAAGCATAAACCGGAATATACCCCTCACATGGATAATGGGGATTATCTCGTGGTCATTAACGCCGACAAAGTTAGGGTAACAGGAAGGAAAGCCGCACAGAAAGTATACTACCGACATTCCGGTTATCCTGGTGGGTTGAAATCCGTCACCTTCGAAAAGCTGATCCAGCGCGCACCGCATCGAGTTATCGAACTGGCGGTGAAGGGGATGTTGCCTCGGGGCCCATTGGGGCGGGCAATGTTTCGAAAGTTACGCGTATACGCCGGTTCCCAGCATAAGCACGAGGCGCAGCAACCAAGAGTGTTGGAAATTTAAGCAATGGCTGTTCAGGTTTGTTTGAGTACCGGGCGGCGAAAGAGCAGTAGGGCCCGGGTTTTTCTGCAAAAAGGCAGTGGCTCGATAATGGTAAACGACCGGGGCCTTGATGATTATTTTGGAAGAGAAACCGCCCGCATGGTCGTGCGGCAGCCCCTGGAGACCATCGGTTTGGGCGCGGAGATGGACATTATCGCCACTGTCAGGGGCGGTGGGATCTCGGGGCAAGCTGGTGCGATTCGACTGGGTATTACACGCGCCCTCATCGAGTATGATGCGGGCTTACGTGCGCGCTTGCGAAGTGCGGGTTTTGTTACTCGCGACGCGCGCGAGGTGGAGCGAAAAAAGGTCGGCTTGCACAAGGCGCGCAAACGCCCGCAGTTCTCCAAACGGTAGCGTAGTTTCCGATCACTACTCTGTCGCCGCTTGATCTTTGATTATTAATCGTTAAGCTTCGATCCCGCTGTTGGGGGATCGTCTAGCGGTAGGACAGCGGACTCTGACTCCGCCAGCCCAGGTTCGAATCCTGGTCCCCCAGCCAATTGTTCTGCGCTGTCGGCCCGACTCTGCTTGCTATCACCGGCAAATTTTTTTCCGCTGGCGTTCGCGACGACCACATACATCGGTCTTTGCCGCTTTGCGCGTTCCCGCTCATCCGCACCGACAGGCCGCCGGCTACGGTGGAGCGTTGTCCTTCGCGCCAGGCATCAATCAATGCGGTGTTCCTTGCCGAGGCGGAGCAACGGTTGATCTGCATTGGATCTGCCGCTAGAGTGGCGTCGTCTGCTTCAGGTGTCCCGAGAGCGTTCGCCCGAGGGATGAAACGGGAAGCCGGTGCGTGGCTATCCACCATGCCGGCGCTGCCCCCGCAACGGTAGGCGAGTCAAGGATCTGCACGAGGCCACTGTGGCATAAGTCACGGGAAGGCGCAGATCCAGGCAAGGCCCGCTCGCAAGCCCGGAGACCGGCCTGAGGCGGTAGGTCCGCATTGCGGAGGGCGATGTGCGCACGGCTCGGTCATTTCTCCGCGGCGCCGTTGTTCTCCGGCATGTTCACGCGACTCGCGCGCGGGTGTGCGCGAAGGAGAACACAGAAATGAGAATCCCTTGCTTTATAGCGTTCTTGCTCCCGTTTGGATCGGTAACAGCGGCGGAGCCTGCCGTGGAGCTTACGCCCCTCATCGTGACCGCCACCCGAACCGCCCAGACAACGGATCAGACACTGGCCTCGGTGACGGTCATCACCCGTGAGGAGATCGAGCGCCGCCAGGTGCAATCAGTGCAAGATGTCCTGCGCGGGGTTCCGGGACTGGGCGTTGCGAACGGCGGCGGCCTGGGTAAACAGACCTCGGTATTCCTGCGCGGCACCGATTCCGACCATGTTTTGGTGCTCATCGACGGCTTGCGGGTCGCTTCGGCGAGCCTCGGGATCGCGGTCTTCGAGGACTTTCCCGTCGATCAGATCGAGCGCATCGAGATCGTGCGCGGGCCGCGCGCGAGCCTCTACGGCTCGGACGCCATCGGCGGGGTGATCCAGATCTTCACCCGCAAAGGAGGCGGTCCGCTCACACCTTCGTTCAGCGCCGGAGGCGGCAGCCATGAGACTTATAAGATTTCTGGCGGACTCTCGGGAGGTGGGGAGCGCGGGTGGTTTAACTTGAGCGCCAGCCACCTCGACACGGACGGTTTTAACGCCTGCCGCGGTCAACCCTTCCCGCCGGGGGGCGGCTGTTTCACCTTCGAGCCTGATGACGACGGTTATCGCAATACCTCAGGAGCCGCCCGAGCCGGCTATCGGTTCGAAAACAGCGCAGAGTTCGAAGCGCACCTGCTGCATGCTGAGGCAGAAAACGAGTTCGACCAAGGCGACAATCCGCCTCTTTTCAATCGGGAGTTTTTCCATAACTTCAGCGACACCGTCCAGCAGGTCATCGGCGGCAAGCTGCGCTTCTCACCCTTTGCCGGTTGGGATGTCACCATGCTCGGGGGGAGGAGTCTCAATGAGCTCGACAGCATCAACAATCCGTCCTCGACGGACACCTTCGACACCGAGCGCCACAGCGCCTCGTTGCAAAACGATATTGCGCTTGGGCCGGAGCATCTATTGAGCTTGGGATTCGACTACTACAACGATTTGCTTGACAGCACCGAGGAATTTACATTGACCTCGCGGGACAACAAGGCTGGTTTCGCTCAATACCAGGGCGGCTTCGGCGGTCTCGATTGGGTGCTCGGGGTGCGTCACGACGACAACGAGCAGTTCGGGGGCGCCACTACAGGCAACGTTACCCTGGGCTATACCTTTGCTAACAAGCTGCGCCTGACGGCGGCCTGGGGCAGGGCGTTCAAGGCCCCGAGCTTTAACGATCTCTTTTTTCCCGACTTTGGCAACCCCAATCTCGGGCCCGAGGAGTCCGAAAGCGCGGAGCTCGGCGCGAGCGGGGACCAGTTCGGGATCAAATGGTCACTGAACGGCTACTACAGCGAAATAGACGATCTCATCACATTCCGCCCCGACTCGACGTCGAGGTTCGGGATCCGCGCAGCCAATGTCGATGAAGCTAGGATCCTCGGGCTCGAGGCGGTCGCTTCCACCCAGCTTTTCGGCTGGGACATCGCGGCCAACCTGAGTGTCATCGACCCCGAGAACCGAGCCGAGGGCCCGAACAAGGGCAACGTCCTGCCGCGGCGGGCCGAGCAGATGTTTCGCCTCGATCTCGATCGCAACTTCGGGCGCTTCAGGGCGGGACTCATGGTCTACGGCGAAAACCGGCGCTTCGAGGACCTCGCCAACACACAGCGCCTCGGCGGCTATGTCACGGTGGACCTGCGCGCCGGGGTCGAGCTGCACAAGAACTGGATCCTGGAGGGGCGCGTGAGCAATCTGCTCGACAAGGACTATGAGACCGAGCGGCTCTTCAATCAGGATGACCGGAATTTCTTTTTGACCCTCCGCTATACGCCTTTATCGATATAAGGCTCCGCTGTTCGAAAACCATCTCGAAACAGGAGAACCGTTATGAACGGCACGAAATCGACGCACGCTGTGCTCATCACGCTGGGATTGGCCGCGCTCATGGCGCTGACCCGCTACGGTCATTTTGGTTCGGCCTTGAGCTTACCGGATGCGTCCTTGGGCGTATTCTTCCTCGGAGGTCTGCATCTTCGGCGCTGGATGGTTTTTCCGATCTTCCTGGCCTTGGCCGGGATCATCGATTTCCTCGTCATCACCGCAGGAGGCACTAGCGGCTGGTGCGTCACACCGGCCCACGGGTTTCTGATCCCTTGCTATGGCAGCCTGTGGTACGGCGGGCGCTGGTGCGCGGGGCGCCAGAGGAGAGCCTGGGCTGCTTTCGGGTCCGAGCTGCGGGCCCTATTTATTGCGGTAAGCCTGGCGTTTCTGATCTCGAACGGCAGCTTTTATCTATTCTCTGGATATTTTCAGGACTTAAGCCTCAGCGAGTATGGCTTGCGGGTAGCCAAGTATTTCCCGCCCTATCTCGGGAGTGCCTTCCTCTACGTCGCCCCCATCGCGCTCATGCGCGCTTTGCGGCGAGCGTTTAGAATGAACGTGCGTTTAGCGAAATTGAGGGCAAAACTATGAGCGTACCAATCCTTGTCAGGAAAACGAAAGAGCAGACCTGGGGAGAAGGGCCTCTCGCTGCGCTCGGTGGTGATTTCAGCGACCTCAGCATCCTGGTGATTCCCCCATAAGGGCACTGCCCATAATCCTGGCGCTTATGAGCAATTGCGGGTAAGATGTTCGAGTATCACTCAGGTGTGTAACAGAACCAAGTGATAATCATGAGTTTTGCTACCTGACGCGTATCTTAAAATAGGGAGGGATAATGAACAATCGACATGCGTTATACATCGTGTCTGTGATGAGCTTGATCCTGTCGGGCTGTGCCTCAACCAAGCAGCCGTGGTGCACCATCGCGGCGACGGCCATCGGCTCCGGCGTGGGTTATGGGGTCAACGAGGCGGTGGCAGAGGACGATGAGGAGGAGGATTCTCGTCCGGGTGCGATTGTGGCGGGTGCTGCCCTAGGCGCAGCGGCCAGCTTCTTGTTTTGCGGTGAGGAGAAAAAGCCCGAACCGGCGCCGGCACCGGCGCCGGCGCCGGAACCCGCGCCGGAACCCGACCCCTGCGCTTTGGATGACGATGGTGATGGGATCAACGACTGTGACGACCAATGCCCCAGCACCCCCGCGGACGTTGCGGTGGATGCAAGCGGTTGCCCCAAGCCCGGCGAGGTTCTAATGCGGCTTGAAGGCGTTAACTTCGCATTCGACAGCGCCAAGCTCACGCCGGAGTCGGAGCGGATATTGGACCAAGCAACCCAAGAGCTGCGGGAGGCGGCGAGTGTGACTGTCAGAGTCGAGGGTCATACCGATAGCATCGGCTCTGAAGCGTATAACCTCCAGCTCTCCGAGCGGCGCGCTCAGGCCGTCGTTGATTATTTGATCAGCAATGACATCGACCCCAGTCGGGTAGAGCCGGAAGGCATGGGAGAGGGCAATCCCGTTGACACGAACGACACCAAAGAAGGCCGCTATCATAACCGTCGGGTGGATTTCGTGGTGACGTCGAATCCATAGGCGCAAGAGTCTTCGCGTCTTAAAAGCGCCGCGGCCTCGGGGAAGGGCTGCAAAAACTCGCCTCTGGGGCCGCGGCGTGCTATTAGGGATAAAACCGATGCTCTTTGCACGGTAAGCGGGTATTGGGTTGGGGGGCGATGGAAACCCATCTCATCCGCCGCATCAGGCGCCGTACCCGCTTGCGATTGACCCCATGACCCTGACGGCGCAGGGGCGAGTAGGACTCAAAGTCAATCAACTCGGACAACGCGATCGGCAGGCGAAACAGAAGGCATCCATCTCGCCCGCAAAGTGCATCGATCACTTGATTGTTAGGAGATCGCCGAATGACTAAGCAGCAAGCCGCGGCACCGAGCGGCCCTAAATGCAGATTCTGTGGAGACGCGCTCAAGCACACGTTTGTCGATCTCGGCATGTCACCGTTGTGTCAGACTCACATAACGGAAGAACAATTGAACCACATGGAGCCTTTTTACCCATTACATGCCTATGTCTGTAGCCATTGCTTCCTCGTTCAACTCGACGAGTACGTCTCGCCTGGAGAGATTTTTTCCGAATACGCTTATTTTTCGTCTTACTCGGACAGTTGGGTAGAGCACGCGCGGCGTTACACCGAGGCGATGATAGAGCGGTTCAAGATCGGATCGAAAAGCAAGGTCATGGAAATTGCGAGCAACGACGGCTATCTGCTACAGCACTTCGTTGCCAAAGGCGTTCCGGTGCTTGGGATAGAGCCGGCCGCCAACGTTGCTGCGGTCGCAGTAGAGAAAGGCATACCCACAACGGCGCGATTCTTTGGCCAGGAGTCGGCGAAGGGGCTCGTCGCAGAGCACGGTCACGCAGACCTACTCCTTGGCAACAACGTCCTTGCCCATACACCAGCCCTTAACGATTTTGTTGCTGGCATGAAGATCGCCCTTAAACCCCATGGCGTGCTTACAATGGAGTTCCCCCACCTGTTACGATTAATGGAAGAGAACCAGTTTGATACCATCTATCACGAGCATTTTTCCTACTTTTCGTTCATCACCGTCGAGCAGATATTTGCTAAGCACGGCATCACGTTATTCGATGTGGAAGAACTGCCATCACACGGAGGTTCGCTGCGAATATACGGTCGCCATACGGAGGATGAGGGCAAACCGGTTGCCGATAGGGTAACCGAGCTTAAGCAGCGTGAGATCGATGCGGGAGTTTCCAAGATAGAAACCTATGCCCTTTTCGAAGAGCGGGTTAAGGAAGCTAAACGTAAGATTCTAGCGTTCCTAATCGACGTCAAGAGGGCTGGAAAAGTCGTTGTTGGTTATGGGG
>Ga0187893_10009480_pt1 | contig 14949 bp, 9 predicted proteins | sample MA1701074metaG_FD_139574 | JGI IMG/M metagenome (GOLD analysis project Ga0187893, IMG submission 139574) | White microbial mat communities from a basaltic lava cave in the Kipuka Kanohina Cave System on the Island of Hawaii, USA - MA170107-4 metaG ...
CCTCGACGCGCAGGCGACCGAGGCGTCTATCCTGGGATCGGTCTCCTTTTCGATCGAGGGGATAGCCGAGCGGGTCGGGGTCCGCCTGATCGAAGGGAGGGCACGGCAGGAGATCCTGAGAACGCGGTATCGGGAATCCATCCCCGACTCTGTTGTCGTGCTCCAGGCTAGACGGCGCTTCCCGAACGGGGCCAAGGTGCGCCTCGTCTGGGGAAAAGGGGTCACCTCGCGGACCGGCGTCTCCACGGACGACGATGAAGTGCTCAACTTTCAGGTCCGGAGTCCGTTCACGGCGACCTTTCGCTGCGAGCGAGAGCAGAAGGACTCCAATTGCATCCCGATCACTCCGATGGGCATCCGCTTTTCGGCGCCCGTTGTACGGGAACAGGCCGCCCAAATCGCCGTCGTCGGGCCAGAGGGGCGGCGCTGGAGGCCGGAGATCAGCGACGTCATGGGCCCCTTCGTCTGGAGCGTCACGCTGAAGGGTCCCTTTCCGGAGGAGGCGGAGCTTCGGGTCGAGGTCCCGGCTGATCTCAAAGACGATGCCGGCCGTCCTCTGACGAACGCTGATCGATTCCCTCTCGCGGTCAAGACCGAACCGTTTCCGCCTCTCGCGAAGTTCTCCGCCCGCTTCGGCATCGTGGAATCGAAGGCCGAACCTGCCCTGCAGGTGACCCTCCGGAACCTCGAACCGGAGGTACGCACCAGGCTCCTTCGGGTGCGGGATCGGCCGCTCGGCGAGACCTCGGGGCAGGTGAAGGGGAGGATCGCGCGGGCCCCGCTCGAGTCGGGCAAGGAGATCCTGTCGTGGCTCCGCAAAGTGGCCGAGGCCGACCGGGACGGGTCGGTCTTCGGCCCGTCGCCCGGCGCTCCCGTAGAGGAATTCGGCCTTCCGAAGCCTCACGGCGGAAAGGCGTTCGAGGTGATCGGCGTCCCGCTCGACGCGCCGGGGCTCTACGTCGTCGAGCTCGAGAGTGCCCGCCTCGGGGTTTCGCTGCTCGGGACGCCTCGGCCGATGTACGTGCAGACGGCCGCGCTCGTGACCAACCTCGCCGTCCATTTCAAGTGGGGGCGCGAGGCCTCCCTCGTCTGGGTGACTTCGCTCGATGAAGGGCGCCCCGTGCCGGAGGCGTCGGTCGCCTTGCACGACTGCCGGGGAACGGTCATCTGGAAGGGGGCGACCGACCGTGACGGGATCGCCCGCACCGGGAGACTCCCGAACCAAGCGGCTCTCCCGCGATGCCCCTTCTCTGATCGGAAGCCGGGGCTCTATCGCGACTATCGACAGAACGCGGCGCTGCTGGCCCTCGATGGCGGGCTCCTTATCACGGCCGGGACTTCCGATGATCTGAGCTTGATTCACTCGAGCTGGAGCCAGGGGATCGAGCCCTGGCGATACCAACTTCCCCTGGAGAGCTACCGCGGCCCGATCGTCGCCCACACGATCTTCGACCGGCCTCTCTTCCGCGCCGGCGACACGGTCCACATGAAGCATCTCATCCGGACGCAGACGCTCGCCGGGTTCGCACCGGTCGCGCAGAAGGCGCGGCCCACCCTCGCGTCGCTCCGGCACATCGGGAGCAATCAGAGGTATGACCTACCGGTACGATGGAACGGAGACGGCGTCGCCGAGAGCAGGTGGCGCATCCCGAAGGAGGCGAAGCTGGGCCGATACCAGGTTGTCTTGACGAGGGCGGCGGCCAAGAAGGGGACGGCCAGGCCGATGCGGCCTGAGTCATCGGACGACGTGGATGGAGAGACCATCCATGAGTGGCCGTCCGGCCAGTTCCGTGTCGAGGAGTTCAGGGTCCCGCTGATGAGAGGGGTCGTACGGCCACCGGCCGAGCCGCTCGTGGCGGTGTCGGAGTTCTCCGTGGACATCGGCGTGCAGTACCTCGCGGGGGGCGGCGCGAGCCGGCAGCCGGTGACGCTTCGCGCGCAGGTGAGGCCGAAGTCGGTCACGCCCCCCGAGGAGTTCGAGAACTTCACCTTCGCGAACGGCTCGGTGAAGGAGGGGATCACCCGATCGGGGATGACCGACGACGACGAGTTGGACGGTGAGGACGACGCGGGGATTCCCGAGGGGCCGAGAGAGAAAGAGGGCGTGCACCAGCGGGAGGAGCTGGTGTTGGACGCGGCCGGGACGGCGCGGGCGACGATCACCCGCCTCCCCCGTGGGACCGCGCCCTTCGACGTCCTGACGGAGCTTGAGTTCCGCGACCCGAACGGCGAGGTCCAGACCGTCTCGGCGATAATCCCGCTCTGGCCGGCGCACCGGCTGGTGGGGATCATGCCGGACTCCTGGGTCGCCTCGAAAGAGAATCTCAGATCGAGGATCGCGGTCATCGACGTCCGCGGACGGCCGGTCGCCGGCGCCCCCGTGGAGGTCAGCCTCCTGGAACGGAAGTCGTTTTCCCACCGGAAGCGCCTGGTCGGCGGCTTCTACGCGTACGAGCACACCGCAGAGACCCGCCGGATAGGGGAGCTCTGTCGCGGCGAGACCGATGGGGTGGGGCTCCTCTGGTGCAAAGGGAGATCGCCCGTAAGCGGGAACGTCATTCTTCAGGCGTCGGTCGTGGACGGCTCCGGCAATCTGTCCCAGGCGAACCGGGAGGTCTGGGTGTCAGGTTCCGAGGAGTGGTGGTTCGAGGCTCAGGACAGCGACAGGATCGATCTCTTGCCGGAAAAACGGCGCTACGAGCCGGGAGAGACGGCCCGCCTTCAGGTCCGGATGCCGTTTCGCGGGGCGACCGCCCTCGTGACGGTTGAGCGCGAAGGGATCGCCGATGCCTCGGTCGTCTCCCTCTCCGGAAAGGAGCCGATCGTCGAGATCCCGGTCAGAGGGGAGTACGCGCCGAACATCTTCATCTCAGTCCTTGCGGTTCGCGGGCGCGTGAGCGGCGTGCAGCCGACGGCGCTGATCGACCTCGGGCGGCCGTCGTTCAAGCTGGGCGTCGCCGAGATCCGCGTCGGATGGCGCGCCTATGAGTTGAAGGTAAAGGTCTCGTCTGACCAGATGGTCTACCGGGTCCGCCAGAAGGCCGCGGTCAAGATCGCCGTCCAGAGGGCCAACGGCCAGCCACTCCCCTCCGGGAGCGAGATCGCGCTCGCAGCAGTCGATGAGGGGCTCCTGGAGCTTTCCCCGAACACCAGTTGGAACCTCCTCGACGCGATGATGGGACGGAGGGGATACGGGATCACGACGGCGACGGCTCAGGGTCAGGTGGTCGGGAAGCGGCACTTCGGCCTCAAGGCCCTCCCGCAGGGGGGCGGGGGTGGGCGGCAGATGACGCGCGAGCTGTTCGACACGCTCCTCCTCTGGAAAGGGAGGGTCCCGCTCGACGCCGCCGGAGAGGCCTCGGTCCAGGTCCCGCTCAACGACTCGCTCACGAGCTTCCGGATCGTGGCCGTCGCCACCGGTGGGATCGGTCTCTTCGGGAGCGGCTCGACGACGATACGATCGACGCAGGAACTCATGGTCCTGCCCGGGATCGCGCCGCTCGTGAGGGAGGGCGACCGATTCCGGTCCGAAGTGACGCTCCGCAACGCGACGACCCGCCCGATGGAACTGGCCGTGCGCGGCCGCGTGGAGGGGCTTGCCCAGCCGCTCGCCCCGCACGCGCTCACGCTGCAGGCCGGCGAAGCCAAGGCGGTCGGGTGGGATCTGACGGTCCCCGTCGGCGTCAAGAAATTGACGTACGAACTGGAAGCGGGAGAGCGGGACGGCGCGATGGATCGGGTCCGGGTCACGCAGGAGGTGATCCCGGCGGTCCCTGTCAGGACCGTCCAGGCGACGCTTTCGCAGTGGCAGGAAGGGATGCGGCAGCCGGTCGAACGGCCGGCCGACGCGATCCCGGGTCGTGGCGGCGTCCAGTTCGCGCTACGCCCGTCGCTGATCGACGGTCTGGGCGGCGTCCGCGACTGGATGAGCCGGTATCCCTACACCTGCCTCGAACAGGAGGTGTCGCGTGCCGTTGCGCTGCGCGACACGAAGCTCTGGGCCGAGATCGTCGCGACGCTGCCGTCCCATCTCGATTCTGACGGTCTCCTGATGTACTTCCCGCGCATGTCGCGCGGGAGCGACGTCCTGACCTCCTATGTCCTGGCGATCGCGCACGAGGCCGGCTGGAGCCTCGCGGCCGACGTCAGGGGGAGGATGGAGGAGGGGCTCCGGAAGTTCATCGAGGGGAAGGTCCTCCGGTGGTCCGAGCTGCCGACGGCCGACCTCTCGATCCGGAAGCTGGCCGCCCTCGACGCGCTCTCCCGCTACGGGAAGGCCGACCCGAAGCTCCTCGGGAGCATCGTGATCGAGCCGAACCTCTGGCCGACCTCGGCCCTCCTCGATTGGTGGGGTTTGCTCCACCGCGTCCCTGGGGTGCGGGATCGGGAGGCCCGCCTCCGTGAGGCCGAGCAGATCGTCCGTTCGAGGCTCGATCTTCAGGGGACGACGATGGGGTTTTCCACCGAACGTGGCGACGCACTCTGGTGGTGCATGATCTCCGCCGACTCGAACGCCATTCGCTTGATCCTCCGCCTCCTGGAGTCGGAGCAGTGGAAGGATGAGCTTCCGCGCCTCATCCAAGGGGCGATCGGGCGGCAGCGCCGGGGCGCCTGGGACCTGACCCTGGCCAACGCGTGGGGCGTCCTGGCGGTCGAGAAGTTCTCGCGAGCCTTCGAACGGACGCCGGTCGCCGGGACGAGCATCGCGCAGCTTGCCGGCGACGTCGAGCGGGTCGAATGGGACGCCACGCCAAAGGGACGACTCATCACGTTCCCCTGGCCTGCGACCCGTGAGGAGCTGACCGTGGACCATTCGGGGAGCGGCCGTCCCTGGATCACGATCCAGTCCCAGGCGGCGATCCCACTCAAGTCGGAGCTGTCGAGCGGCTTTCGGATCGTCAAGACACTCACGCCGATCGAATCGCGCGAAGAGGGCCGGTTCAGCCGCGGCGACATCGTTCGAGTGCGCCTCGCCATCGAGGCGCAGGGCGACATGACCTGGGTCGTGGTGAACGACCCGATCCCTGCCGGCGCCTCGCACCTCGGCACGGGACTTGGGCGGGAGTCGCGGATCGCCGCGACCGGGGAGGAGCGGCAGGGCTGGGTCGTGCCGGCCTTCGAAGAGCGAGCCTTCGACGGCTTCCGTGCCTACTACGAGTTCGTTCGGAAGGGGAGCTTTGTCGTCGAGTATACGATCCGTCTCAACCAGAGCGGGCGGTTCAATCTTCCCGCCACCCGGGTCGAGGCGCTCTACGCGCCGGAGACGTTCGGAGAGCTGCCGAACCCGCCGCTGGAGGTCCAGCCGTGAGCCGCCGGTCCGCAGCCGTCGCGATGCTCGTCCTATTGGGCGCCGTTGCCCTGTTCTGGGTCGCGTTCGGACGACCCGCCCCCACCGTCCCGTCGTTCGAGGCGACCCGCGCGGCCTATCGTCCCTCCGATGCGCGGCTGTTCGATCGACACGGCGAGCTCATCCACGAGGTTCGGATCGATGAGAGCGCACGGCGGCTCGCATGGACGGGACTGGAGGAGATCTCCCCTGCGCTCCAGGCGGCGGTGATCGCCTCCGAGGACCGGCGCTTCTACGAGCATGGCGGGGTCGATGGACGGGCGCTCGCCGCCGCCGCGCTTCGCCGGATGATCGGAGGCCCCTCGCGTGGAGCGAGCACGATCTCCATGCAGCTCGGTGCGCTCGTCGATCCACGGCTTCGGCGCCGAGAGGGGTCGAGGACGCCGGCGCAGAAATGGCGGCAGATGCGAGTTGCCTGGGCGATCGAGCGGCGCTGGTCGAAGGTGGAGATCCTGGAAGCCTACCTGAACCTCGTGACCTTTCGCGGAGAGCTGCAGGGGGTCGCCGCCGCGTCAAGCGTCCTGTTCGGAAAGGCGCCGCACGGGCTTTCCGAGGCCGAGGCCGCCGTCCTGGCCGCGCTCCTCCGGTCGCCGAATGCCCAGCACGCGGCGGTCACCCGCCGCGCCGCGCGGGTCCTTGAGGCTCAAGGAAAGCAAGTTCGTCACGAAGAGGTCGAAGCGGCGGCCCGGACGGCACTCGACGTTCCGGAAGGCCCCGGCCCTCGCGTCGCCCTGGCGCCTCACGCCGCTCGACGCCTGGTCCGCGTCGCGTCGGCACACTCCACGCTCGACGCCCGACTCCAGCGCCTTGCTACAGATACGCTTCGCCGTCATCTCCTCGCCGTGCGGGATCAACGGGTGGAGGATGGCGCCATTCTCGTGGCGGCGAATCGGACAGGCGAAATCCTGGCCTACGTCGGTGGGAGTGGGGAGCTGTCGAGCGCCTGGCACGTGGACGGGGTCCAGGCCAGGCGGCAGGCCGGGTCGGCGCTGAAGCCGTTCCTCTATGGGCTGGCGATGGAGCGGCGCCTCATCACGCCCGCCTCGCTCCTCGAAGACGCGCCGCTCGACCTGCCGGTCGCGGGCGGCGTCTACCGGCCCCGCAACTACGACGAGCAATTCAAGGGCCTGGTGACCGCCCGCACGGCGCTGGCCGCCTCGCTGAACGTCCCGGCGGTCAGGACCCTCAATCTGGTCGGCCCGGAAGCGGTCGTCCAGCATTTGCGGAGGCTCGGGTTCGAGGGGCTGGTCGAATCGGGCGACTACTATGGCCCCTCCATCGCCGTCGGCTCCGCCGACGTGAGCCTCTGGGAACTGGTGAACGCCTACCGGACGCTGGCGAGCGGCGGAGTCTGGAGGCCGCTCCGGCTGGTCCCGGAGGGCGAGACGGCCGAGATGGGACGGCAGATCTACACGAACGCGACCACCTTCCTTGTGTCGCATATCCTGGCCGATCGGGAGAGCCGCAGTGTGACCTTCGGCCTGGAGAACCCCCTCTCGACGCGGTTCTGGAGCGCCGTGAAGACCGGGACGAGCAAAGAGATGCGGGATAACTGGTGCGTCGGCTACTCGCGCGACTACACCGTCGGCGTCTGGGTGGGGAATTTCTCCGGCGAGCCGATGCGGAACGTCAGCGGGATCACGGGAGCCGCCCCGATCTGGCTCGAGATCATGGACTGGCTGCACCGGGCCATGCCGAGCCGCCCTCCCGATCCGCCGGCCGGCCTCGCCGCCGCCGCCGTCTCCTTTCCGCGGCAGGTCGAGCCCGACCGGGTCGAGTGGTTCCTCAACGGGACGGAGCCGGGGCCTGCCGCCACGACGCTCGCGTTCGGCCATCCACGTATCACCACTCCTGTAAGCGGCACGATAGTGGCGCTCGACCCGGATATCCCGGCCTCACGCCAGCGGCTCCTCTTCGAGGCCCGCGCCGGCAGCGCTCCAGTTCGATGGCTCCTCGACGGTAGCGTCATCGGCTCCGCCACCGAGCACCTCTTCTGGGACCCGCGTCCGGGACGGCATGTCCTCGCGCTCATCGACGACGCAGAGCGCCCCCTCGACACCGTCACCTTCGAAGTTCGCGGTGTCACCGCACCCTCCTCGGACTGACCCAGCGATCCTGTCACGCATGCGGAACACGCCCCGCCCGCGTGTGGACACTCTCGGTCAACGGCGACCTGCGGACCGGACCGCCCCATGCACCGGCTTGTGAGGTATCGCTCCGGCCTCGCGGGCCAGCTCGCCTGCGACGCGTTCCGCCAAGAAGACCTTGAGCAGCGACTGATAGGGAACGTCGCGCTTGTTCGCGAGAATCTTCAATCCCGCCAGGAGGCCCGCCGGAAGGCGAAGGGAAATCGTCTCGGTGGACGGCTTCAGGTTGGGGAAGATCCCCGTTACGGCACGACGCCAATCCACATAGTCCGCCGTGTCGTGGCTTTCCCAGAAACCACGCTCCTCCGCCTCGGACTCAAATCGTGGGATCGGTTTCAGATGCTTGCGCTTGGACATAGCTTCTTCTCTCCCTCCGGCTCATCGGCCTCGCCGAGATCACTCGGAGCAGCGGGCCGCGCACGGTGAATACGATTGTCAGCAGCCGACCCAGGTCGGTACGGCCGAGCGCGAAGTATCGAACCTCACTGTTCGCTGGGATGCCGCTGCCGGCCGCAAGAAGCGGACGATTGAGAAAAACCTGCTCCGTCTCGGCTTGGGTGACTCGATGCCGACGCCAGTTCTTCTCCGAGTTTCCCTCGTCCCATTCAAATCCGGTGACTTGGGGGAAAAACTCCGGGATCGGGCCCACGCGCTAGAGTATACAATGGCAATATACATCAGTCAAGCGGTCTTGAAAGTTCTCTTCCAGGAACGTTGCCGCCGCCTGCCAGTCGCGATACCTAACGACTGAGCGATGAGCGGCACCCGTTCTTGGCGTCGGTCTCCATCGCCTGTTTAGGCGGGTCCACACACCCGCGGGTGAGCCGAACGGCCTTACCGTTGGCGAGCGTCATCCGACGACGATGTCGCCCCGCGTACTCGTCACAATCGCCTTCAACTCGGCCTGCTCCGCGTCGGGCACACGAAACTTGTCGAGCGTCTGCTGGAAATCATCCAGGAACGCGTCCCACTCGGCAGCGGTGATCTTGAGGTGCTGGTGGGAATCGCGCATGGAGCGGCCGGTGTACTGCTGAGGTCCCCCGGTGGCCCAGCAGACCATCTCTGTGACGAGGTACTTGAACCCTGCCGGCGGGACACGATGGTGCGCTTCATCGACCAGGGGATTCGCATTCAGCCGGGGATCTACCATGATACGGTCGATGAAGTCGTCCACCACGGTGGCAATGGCATAGACACCCCCGAGCCGGTCATAGAGCGACTTTTGCTCCGGTGTTCCCTCGCTGCGATTTGGATTCGCCATGAGTCACCCTCCTTTGAGTCTGACAACACAGATGTGCGCGCCTATCCACGGCGGCCAACCGCTAGAGACCGGAAGCCAATTCCCGTGTGAGATCGGCGGCCGATATCTCCTTGCATCCGCTGGCGTTCTGGCCTGACCAGAGGGGCGAGAACTCACCGCTGCCCTGACTTTCGGCCTTGGCGCGCAAAGGGGCGATGGCGGACGTGGCCAGCGGAAAGGCCGGCGCGACGGCGCTGATCGGGCCAAGCTCTCTCACGAGGCGGTTCACGATGGCGCGCGCAGGGCGTCCGGTGAACACGTTCGTGAGCGCCGTGTGGCGGACCGCATCGCTCTTCAGCGCGGCGCGATGCAGCGGGCTTGTCGTCGCTTCCGGGCAGAGCAGATAGGCCGTTCCGATCTGGACGCTTGCCGCGCCGAGCGCCATAGCAGCCGCGACTCCTTTCGCGTCCGCGATGCCACCGGCGGCGATGACCGGGACCTTGACCCCCCGCATGATTTGCGGTAGTAGTGCAAACGTGCCGACCTGGGTAGTGAGGTCGTCCGACAAGAAGATACCGCGATGCCCGCCCGCCTCGAGCCCCTGCGCGATGATCGCATCGGCTCCATGCGCTTCGAGCCACCGCGCCTCCTCGACGGTGGTCGCCGACGAGAGGATCTTCGAGCCCCAGCTTCGCACTCTCGCCACCAAGTCGGCCGACGGCAGACCGAAGTGAAAGCTCACCACGGCAGGCTTGAATTCGCTCAGCACGTCAGCGGCATCGGCGCTGAAGGGCGCACGCCCCGGCCCGGCCGGAATCGCGCCCGCATCGATTCCGAACTCTTTGAAATAGGGCGACAGCGCAGCCCGCCAGGCCGCTTCTTGCTCGGCATTCGGTGCGGCTGGCGCATGGCAGAAGAAATTCACATTGAATGGCTTGGTGGTCTGTGCCCTGATCGCGGCCAGCTCCTTCCGCATGGCGTCAAGAGTCAGCATGGCACAAGGGAGTGAGCCGAGCCCGCCGGCATTCGACACCGCCACCGCCAGCGCACTCCCTTGAACGCCCGCCATCGGCGCCTGAATGATCGGCAGCTCGATGTCCAACAGCGATTGGAGAGTGGTCATTTGATCTCCAAGTGGTTTACGTCCGCAGCACACCCTTTTCCGATTCCTGGCTGTCTCAAGAGCGCCGTCACGGAGCCCTGATCGCTGACACCCCGGATCAGCCGCGGCGTGCGAGTAAAAGGCCCAGAACGCCACCCACGCAATAGCGTACCGCTGGCTGCATTCGATTGCTAGCCGACCTTTCTCAGCTCCTCGCGTATCACGCGTCGGAGGATGTCTTCGTCGAGGGGCAGGTTTGCCCTGCCAAGGTATGCGCGGAGGGCCTCATTCATCATGGTCTGATATCCGCGCCCGGAGGCATCAGCTCGATCGCGAAACGCTTCGAGGACATCATCATCTATGTAGATCGTGATCCGTGACTTCCCGGTCTGGGGAACCACCGCCCCCCGCCTCCCTCTGTTGAAATCATATTCCCGCTTCATACGCTCGCCTCTCTCTCCGGGTTGCCCGGCGTGCAGAAATCAGCCGGATGTCATCGCCGCGGAATGTGTGGACTACGACCAGACACCGTCCTATAGGATCCATACCGATTGATACAAATCGCTGTTCGCCTTCCACACTCTCATCCTCTTCGGTGAGTGCGTTAGGATCGAACAAGACGCCCTCCGCATCAGAAAACCGGATCCCGTGCCTCCGCAAATTCGTTTCGGCCTTTGCCGGGTCCCAGACGATCTTCATATATGTATATTATACATATTCCGAGTTTGTCAAGATGACACGTCACTCGTGTGGGATGTCGGCCTAACTGAGCGACGGTCGCTCGCGTCGGCGCATCGATTGAATGGCCGCCAAGAGACGATGAGATCGTTGCCGAACCAGTCGCTGGCCGACTTCGATCGCCGCGCGGTGTCCGCTGCCACGTGGGATGCTGCGTGCTGCAGGAGAGCGAAATCGAGTGGTTCAGCCGGCATCCCCGCGTGGGTGGTGGTTTCGACCGATTCGGTGTCAGCCGCGGCCGAGGGCCGTCGGCTGCATGCCGTGTTTGAGCGATCTTCTAACCGCGGAAGACGTGTTGGTTGTGCCATTCAAGGAATGCTCTGTTTGGCCGATGCGCGGCGGCAGTGGGGACCTTCAGGCGGGCTCCCTGAAGCGGATACTAGCTCCGGCCGTTCTGGTACTCCAATCGCGATCGTCCCTACCATTCCCATGTATATCTTCGGCGTGCGCCCGACGTTAACGCATGCCGGCGTGGATAGAACGCCGCGGAATCCCCAGCCAAGGCGGCGCCCTGTTGGGCCACTCTTCGATTCTCTGTTCAGTGTGTGTCGTCAGCGGATCAGTCCGGCTTCCTGAAAGCTGTAGTGCCGTTTCCGCGTCACGATCACATGGTCTAGGACACGAAGCCCGAGAATCTTCGCGGCCTCGGTCAACTGCTCGTGCATGCGAAGATCGGCGTCACACGGCTGTAGTTCGCCGGACGGGTGGTTGTGCGCGAAGATGACGGCTGCCGCGCGATCGGCGATGACATCCGCGAACACCTCTCGCGGATGAACCGGGCTCTTATCGAGAAGGCCGATGGTGACGATGCGTTTCTCAATGACCTCGTGTGCGCCATTGAGTGAAATACAGACGAAATACTCCTGCTGTTTTCCGGCGATGTCGGCCACCAGTGGTAGAACATCCCTGGCGACGGAAATCCTGACCGCGTCCTTGAGCAAATGGCGGCGGGCCAGTTCAAAGGCCGACAGGATTTGGCCGGCCTTGGCGAGTCCCATCCCTGAAACGGCCTGCAAGCGGTCGAGTGTCAATCCGGCCTTGTGCTCGCGGATGAGACTGGCCACCTGCCGGGCAATCGTGCGCACGTCGGTGCCAGCCGTTCCCATGCCGAGATTTGCCGCTCAGGTCCTTTACTGTGGCATCGCGGAGATCCCGGTCGGCCACGCCGAGCAGATTGGCGATTTCCTGCGGACTGGTCCTGTATTCGATGAGCCAACCGTTACGCGCCCAGTTGGGCAAGCTCGCGCTCGCCTCCGATCAGAAACAACTTCGGTGCCGACACCGTCGCCGTCAGGAAATGATGGCCGGCCCCCAACTTCTTACGGAACTCGCGCACCGTATACACGGTCGGATTCACCTCGCGTCCAAGCTGTTCCTGCGCGCTGCGCAGGGCGGCGGCGATCTCGCTGAACGTCACCGCGGCCACCACCACCACGTCCACGTCGCTCCCGGCCTTTTCCGCGCCGCGCGCCAGCGATCCGTGGACAAACGCCACCGTGATCCGCTCGGTCAGTCCGGCCAGTGCCTCCCGCAACACGTCCGCCATGCCCGCAGTCTTGAGCGCCAGACCCTTCAACTCGACAAATACCGGTGACGCCGCGTTAGCTCGGTAATAGACCTGGTTCCCGCGTCGCGTCCGCACAAGCAGCCCGGCTTCTACCCAGCGCGCCAGCTCGCGCTGCGCCGCGCCCTGGCCGATCGCGGCCGTACGCACAATCTGACGGAGATAAAACGACTGCTCCGGCCGCACGAAGAACAGCCTCAGCAGCGCCCGTTGCGTCTTGCCAAACAACGCCGTGCCGATCGTGTGGACCGGACTAACCGTACTCATTATGGGTACGATTGTACCCAAATGGGGTACAGTCTTCAAGTCTCTTGTGTGCCCCCGCTGATCTCCTCCCCCCAAATCTCCGCCAGCTTCGCCTGAATCCTTCTCTCCATCTTCGTGATCAACTCCCAGTTTGCGTCCACCACTTTCCGCTCCGCCTCCAACGCGGCCACGATTTCTCGCTGGGCAAGTGCAACGAAGCCGACTTTCATGGCAGGCGATGCTTGGCCATGACACTTGAATACGGTACCGTGCGGGCTCGGCCAGACCTGTAGGCTGCCCACCGCCTGCGGGCCTCCTCGGCCCACACGCGGTAAATCTCCGGGTCCGGCTTATCCAAGTCCGCCAGGATCGCGTCCACCAACCGGAGTTTCTCCTTATCCGGCAAGACGCGGATCTCCATCGCCAGCTTTTCGACTGATTTCGCCATCAAAAGCCCCCTTCTGCCCCAAGCGATTCAGCTACATTCATGCTGTTGCCCATTCTGCAGACAGCACCTCAGCCTGTTCTAGCACCGTCTGAGTCGCCTTCTCCTGTTTGTCCGGCGGGTAGCCGTGCTTGCGGAGTATACGTTTGACCAGCACGCGAAGCTGGGCGCGGACGTTCTCACGTACCGTCCAGTCGATCGTCACGTTGGCGCGCACCGTCTTCACGAGCTCGCGCGCGATGGCGCGCAGCGTCGGCTCGCCGAGGATTTTCACCGCGCTGTCGTTCGTCTCCAACGCGTCGTAAAACGCAAGCTCCTCCTCCGTAAGGCCAAGCGATTCACCCCGGCGGTCAGCCTCACGCATATCCTTCGCCAGCGCGATCAATTCCTCGATCACCAGCGCCGCCTCGATGGCCCGGTTCTGGTAGCGGCGAATCGTCTCCTCCAGCATCTCGGCGAAGGAGCGGGCCTGCACGACGTTTTTGCGCCGCCGGATACGCAGCTCCCCCTGGAGCAGTTTCCGCAGCAGCTCCACGGCCAGGTTGCGCTGGGGCATCCCACGCACCTCGGCCAGGAACTCGTCCGAAAGGATCGAAATGTCCGGCTTCTTGAGGCCGGCGGCCGCAAAGAGATCCACGACCCCTCCCGGCGCCACCGCACGGGAAATGATCTGCCGGACCGCGTGGTCCAGCTCCTCTTCGGGGCGCGCGTCGCCGGGGGCGCGCTTGACCAACACGGCCTGCACGGCCTGGAAGAACGCCACGTCGTCGCGGATGCGCAGCGCCTCGGGATGTGGGACGGCCAGCGCGAACGCCTGAGACAGCTCGCGGACCGCCTGCACGAGCCGATCTTTCCCGTTCTCTTGTTCGAGAATGTGTTGCTGCGCGCCGGGCAAAAGGCCGACCCGCGCTTGTGGCGTGCCCGTCACCCACGGCGACCAGTCGAAGCCATGGAAGAGGCCGCAGCAGACCTCGTACTTTTCGACCATGACGGCAACCGCCTCATCCTGGTCGAGCGCCGTCCGGCCGGTGCCGCCGCTCTCCGTGTAGGTCGCGAGCGCGGCCTTCAGCTCGTGGGCGAGCCCCAAGTAGTCCACGACGAGCCCGCCGGGCTTGTCCCGGAAGACGCGGTTCACGCGCGCGATCGCCTGCATCAGGCCGTGGCCGCGCATCGGCTTGTCCAGGTACATCGTGTGGAGCGACGGCGCATCGAAGCCGGTCAGCCACATGTCGCGCACGAGTACGATACGTAGCGGATCGTGTGGATCGCGGAAGCGGTTGGCCAGCCCCTCGCGCCGCGGCTTGTTACGGATGTGGGACTGCCAGTCGGGCGGATCGCTGGCCGAACCAGTCATCACCACCTTGATGACGCCCTGCTCGTCGTCCTCGTCGTGCCACTCGGGCCGCAGCCGTACCAGTTCGCGGTAGAGTTCCACGCAGATGCGGCGGCTCATGCAGACGACCAGCGCCTTGCCGTCCAGCGCCTCGAGCCGCTTCGTGAAGTGCTCGACGATGTCTTGCACGACCACCCGCAGGCGCTTCTCCGCGCCGACGATCGCCTCGAGCTGCGCCCACTTCGTCTTCAGCTTCTCTTTCCGTTGGACCTCCTCGCCCTCGGTGGCCTCTTCGAAATCCGGGTCGATCTTCGGGCGCTCCGCCTCGTCCAAAGCGAGCTTGGCGAGCCGGCTCTCGTAATAGATCGGCACCGTGGCGTCGTCCTGCACCGCGCGCTGGATGTCGTAAATGCTGATGTAGTCGCCGAACACCGCGCGCGTGTTCGCGTCCGCTAGTTCGATCGGCGTCCCGGTGAAGCCGATGAACGAGGCGTGCGGCAGCGCGTCGCGCATATGGCGCGCGAAACCGTCGATGAAGTCGTACTGGCTCCGGTGCGCCTCGTCGGCGATCACCACGATGTTGCGGCGTTCGGAGAGCGTCGGGTGCCGGTCCCCCTTCTCCTCCGGGAAGAACTTGTGGATGGTGGTGAAGACCACGCCGCCCGCCGCGACGCGCAACAGGTCCCGCAGGTGGGCGCGGGTTTCCGCCTGCACCGGAGGCTGGCGTAGAAGCTCGCTGCAGCGGGAAAACGTACCGAAAAGCTGGTCGTCGAGGTCGTTGCGGTCC
>Ga0187893_10009481_pt1 | contig 14948 bp, 19 predicted proteins | sample MA1701074metaG_FD_139574 | JGI IMG/M metagenome (GOLD analysis project Ga0187893, IMG submission 139574) | White microbial mat communities from a basaltic lava cave in the Kipuka Kanohina Cave System on the Island of Hawaii, USA - MA170107-4 metaG ...
CCCTCAAGGGAGAGGGGTTGAAAGAGAGACTCCCTCGCCCCTTGGTGAAGAGGGGTTACAAGAGCACCTCCTTCTCCCCGCCAGTGAGATAGGGGAATAAACACCCTCGCCCCTTTGGGGAGAGGGGAGGGTGAGGGGGGCTGTTAGCCATCAGCTTTCAGCTTCTGATCCGAAAGCTGAGAGCTGATCGCTGACCGCTGACCGCTATCAGCTGTTTTCGGCGCCGCAATGCCGCGGCGGGTGAATTCTCGGCTGAGGAATTGCCATACTTTGTCGAGTGCCTGCTCCAACAGTCGAGGCCCCTGCCAGGCACGTCCGCGCGCGTCCGCGTGGCGCTTCGCCCAGGCCAGCGCGATCGGGAGCGGGATGAACCGGATGGGTCCACCGTTCAGCTCAGACCAGAGCAGGCCCAGCACGGTGCTGATGCGAAGCGGGACCGGAATCACCTGCACAGGATTGTTGGCCGGATCTTCGCAGAGCGCCGCCGGCGTGGTGACCAAAAGTTCGCGGCAGGCGGCCGGCCGGTCTTCATAGATCGAGCAGACCTCATTCTCCAGGAAAGGACAGGGCATCCGGAGGGCGTAGTAATCCCGGTTAGTCGGTTCCATGTCTTCGTCCGAGAGTTGCCGCTCGCTCTCCGCAATGTCGGTCAGTCGCTCAAGGAGTCCGGCCTGCTCCAGGCGACGACAGGCCTCGTCCACCCGGCGTCGGATCGCTTGCCGCCGATCATCAGGCAAGGTTTCGATCAGGTCCGAGAGCGCGAACGCCTCCGGTGCCGACACGGGGACGAGCATCCGGCAACAGGCGGCGCAGCCCTTGCGGCATGAGATGTGCTCGCCCGAAGCGACGGCCTGTTGCTCTTCGAGAGCCATCGCCTGCTCGCCAAGCGCGCGCATCGCCGGCACGATCGCCGTGATGGGCACGAAGGCGGTGGGAACCTCGACGGGAATCGCCAGCGAACCCGCCGGGGTGGTCACCGAAATCTCCAAGCGCTCTGTCGGTATCACGTCGGCCATTCGGCGCTTCCTCCCTTTCGCGCCTTTCCCGCTTTTCTCGCCCCTCTCGCCTCGTTCCGGCATCATAGAGGAGCCTTTCGAGAGGGGTCAAGGTAATCTCCGGCCCATTCGCTTACTTGCAGCATTCCGCCTATTTGCAGATAATTGGCGGTCGCAGAATAGCGGTCAGCTATCAGCTCTCAGCGGTCAGCTTTCGGATAAAGAAGCGATCATCTCATAGCTGAAAGCTGACGGCTGAAAGCTGAATGCTGATAGCTGAAGGCTGAGTGATGAACCTGAGCGGACATCTCATCGGGCTCCTGAAGGAGTACATGGCCGACCTTGTGGAGCAGGCGAGGCAGGAGGCACAGGCCGCGCAGTCATTCGGCTTCAACGCGCCGCCGTATCGGCCGGATCAGGCCCTGTCTGATCTTCTGGCGATTCTCGATGATCGGATTGAATCGGAAGGGGTTCAGGTCGGGCTGCCCCCGCACTTCCTGCATGAGATGTGGATGATCTGTAACGAGGCGCAGGGTCACGTCAAGGAGCGTGTCTGGCTGGAAGGCAGCCTGGACGTGCGGGGGCTGTCCAAGGCCCGAACGCGCGAGGTGACCTATCGGGCGCTCATCGAATATATCGAAAAGGGCGAGACGCGCGCGAAAGGCGCGAAAGGCGCGAAAAGCTAGAAAGGCGCCGCTTCAGATCTTTCCGGCCAGGCGGTACAGCAGAATACCAGCGAGTTCGCTGAGGGCATGAGTGCTGGCATGCAGCGCATCCGCGTTAGGGATGAAGTCGAGGATCGTCAGCTCAGACAGGTCGCCGGGTCGGTGCTTGGCGGTGTAGGTGCAAGGATAGGCCGACACCGCGAAGCCTTGTCGGCGGAAGAGAGCCTGGGCCCGGGGGATGTGGAATGCCGAGGTGGTCAGAAGGATCGAGGCATCCCCAAGCAGGCGCTTCGTCTCCACCGCATTTTCGTAGGTGGTTCGGGAGTGGTCTTCGACGAGAATTGCCGCCTCCGGCACACCTAGGCGAACGGCCAGGCGTTTCATCTCATGGGCTTCGAGGGGACCATGTCCGAAGATGGTTGCGTCGCCTCCGGAGATCAGCACCTTGGGCGCGACCCCTCTGGCATAGAGATCGGCTCCGCAGATGGTCCGGACGATGCTGAAATAGGACAGTTGATCGAATGGCCGCAGGCTGCCCTTGGCGTAAATGCCGCCGGCCAGAACCACGATGGCATCGAAGTGTTGCGAAGGCGCCGGCTCGAAGGGCGGGGCCTGGGCCTCGATGGACCCCAACAAGGTACCCGCGACCCAGGGGTTGGCGAAGAGCAACGTGAGAAGCAACGTCAGGACGGCGAGGCTCCGGATCCACCGGAGCCGACGCAACGAGAAGGGAGCCAGCGCCAGAACAGTGATCAGGCTCAGGAGCACGACGAGCCAGCTCAGTGGGTACAAGGCAAATTTAGCCATCTTATAGAGACCATACAAGAAGGGCGACAGTTCCATAATGAGGCTCCTGGAGGAAGCAGTGACAAGTGATAAGTGACGAGTGACAGGGTGACCAGTATGAGCAGGTCACTGGTCACTTGTGACTTGTCACCCGTTACCTGTCACTCACGTTCAGACATTTGATACGGGGGCATCCTACACAGTCGGCGAAGTTGCGACAATGGGAGTGAAGGGGAAAAGGGATGGCCAAGACACGGCAGTACTGGCTGATGAAGTCTGAGCCCAGCGCGTTCTCGATCCAGGACCTGCGGAAGGCCCGAGGCCGCACCACCTGTTGGGACGGGGTCCGAAACTATCAGGCGCGCAACTACATGCGGGCCATGAAGAGGGGAGACCGGGTGCTCCTTTACCACAGCAGTGCCGATCCGCCCCTTTTGGTGGGAGTTGCGGAAGTCGTCCGAGAGGCCTATCCCGACCACACCGCCTTCGATCCGAAACACAAGCACCACGATCCCAAGAGCCGGCGAGACAGCCCGACCTGGTTCATGGTGGATATCCGCTTCAGCGCCGAGTTCAAGAAGCCCCTCGCCCTGGACAGCCTGAGGGGCGTACCGGGTCTCCGAGGGATGGAACTCCTGCGGAAGGGGTCTCGTTTGTCCGTGCAGTCGGTCCGCCGGGATGAGTGGGCCGTGATCATGGAGCTGGCCGGCCGGCATTAGACCCACTCAGGGAAAACCTTCGATAGCCGGAGGGAATCTCAAAGAGACTCGGCGCCTGCTTCCCGATCTGGAGATTCTTATATTCCACGAGGAGGTGCGTCGCTGGAGTCCCGTCCGACACCAAGTCCATCTTGACGGTTATGCCCTCTTTGCTGGACCACACATACCCGCTGAGCGTTCGACCGTCCGGCTGGGTGGCCACAGCCCTGTACTTGGTCGCCGGGATGCCATTCACCGGCTCTTCCCCGACGGCCGTCTGCTCGAAGGTCATGCCGGCCGAGGTGCCCTCATCCCCTGCGGCCAGGGCCTGCTCGAGATAGAGGTGCTCCTCGGTCATGAGGAGCCAGGCGACCTTCTTGTCCAGGCGGGTAATCTCAATTTGCTTCCCGTGCGGAACCTCCAACTCTTTCCGCAGCATGCCGGGCGCGTAATAGATCTTTTCCTGGAGGGTGACGCCGTCGGACTCCGTCACGCTCTCCGCTGAGAATTCAACCTGCGGCACGGGTGGGGGGGCGGCCCAGGAATGGACGGTCACGAGGAGGAGCAAGAGGATGAATGCGCGAAAGGTACGGAAAACGCGCGAAACGGTAAGCGAAAATAGAGAAGGGCAGGAGGAGGAGCGGTGCTCGTCTCTCCCGCCCTTCATGCCTTTCCCGCCCTTCCCGCGCGTCTCGCCCGTCTCGCTTTTGCTGCCCTGGTCCTACTTCATGCCAAGGTGCTTCTTCAGGATCTCGCTCTTGCCGATATCGGGGTTGTTCTTCCCCATGTCATAGGCTTTCTGGAAATGCGCGCTCGCGCCTTTGTGATCCCCGCTCTTGTCCAAAGTCAGGGCCAGGTTGTAATGGGCTTCAGCGGACTTGGGATCGGCCTCAGTCGCGCCCATGAAATGCTTCTGCGCGACATCCCAATGGCCCTGATTGTAATGCTCGATCCCTTCATTGTTGTGGGACTCTGCCGCAGACTTCGCCGCGACCTTCAACGGTGTCGCCCCCTTGCCCATATCAGCGAGTGTGATGCCTGCCCCCATCACCAGACACCATGCGATAAACGCCACTCCGACTAAGCGTTTCATTGCGGCCTCCTTTGGTTAATGTCGAAAAACCGGGACAGATTTATTTTGCTGGCTGCGCCTCTTGCCGCTGTTCTTCGCTACTGGATTCTCGAACCTTGCACCGGCAAAAAAATCTGTCCCGGTTTTCCTTTCTGCCGGACTTGTCATACCTATCACCCTTTACGGATGCTGCGCAACGGTTGGATGTATCGCCCCGTTCAGTCAGGCTTGTGGCCGCCGGTAGCCAGCAGGCGCGCTACCGTCGCGGGGAAAGCCCGCGTATCAATAGGTTTCGTAATATAGCCGCTGCAGCCCGACGCCCGCGCCTTATCCTCGTCTCCCTTCATCGCATGGGAGGTCACCGCGAGGACCGGGATCTGCCGGGTGGCGGGGTCAGCCTTCAGGGCGCGGGTGGCAGCCAGGCCGTCCATCCCCGGGAGACCGATGTCCATCAGTATAAGGTGCGGCTGCGTGGTCCTGGCCGCCTGGATCGCCTCCTCGGCCGTGCGAGCCTGGCGAACGATATACCCGGCCGATTCCAGCAAATCGGTGGCCAGTTCCAAGTTCAGCTCGTTGTCCTCGACGATCAGGATCGTTTCGCCTGCCATACAGAACCTGTCAGCCTGTCAGCTTGTCAGCCTGCTCCCGGGCCGGACTCTCCAGCGGCAGCACGACGGTGAACGTGCTCCCCCGCCCTTCCCCTGCGCTCTCCACCCAGATGCGCCCGCCGTGCAGTTCGACCAGTTGCCGAGTCAACGCCAGACCCAAGCCGGTTCCCTGTTGCTGCCGGGCGTACGAGGAATCCACTTGTTCGAACGCTCCGAAAATGCGCTCCTGATCCTGCGGCGTGATCCCGATGCCCGTATCGGTCACCGCCAATCGGAGCACCGGACCGTCCACCCGTTCATCGGTTCCCGCCTGTGCCGTCACGGTCACCCGTCCCCCGGCGGGCGTGAACTTGATCGCGTTACTGAGGAGGTTATAGAGAACCTGCTTGAACTTCGCCTGGTCCGCCGTGAGGGGAGCGAGCCCTTTTGCCACCTCCATGCTGAGCGTCACGCCCTTCTTCGCGGCGAGCGTCTTGACGATCGTGGCGGCATCTTGGATCGCCTGCTCCGTCTCGAAGCTGTCCAACTGCAAGTCCATCCGTCCGGCTTCGACCTTCGACAGGTCCAGGATGTCGTTGATGAGCGCCAGGAGGTGGCGGCCGCTTGTGAGGATATTGTTCACGTACTTGGCCTGCTTGGGATTCAACTCCCCGAAGGTCCGATCCGCCAGGATCTCCGAGAATCCAATGATGGCGTTCAAGGGCGTTCGCAGCTCGTGGCTCATGCCGGCGAGAAACTCCGACTTGGCTCGGTTGGCGGCTTCGGCTGCGTCCTTGGCGCCCAGCAAGCCGGCCCGCTGCGCGTCGATCAGGGCCTGCATGCGCTCGAAGGTCTCGGTCAAGTAGGCCGCCTCGTCTCCCATCGAAGCGGGTGGGGCATTCACCTCGTCCCTCTCGCCTTTCCCGCTTTTCTCGCCTGCCTCGCTCATTCGCGCCGCGAGCCGGGCCAGCGGTCGCGTCACCACCCGATTGGTGCCCAACCCCACGATGCCGAACACCACCAGCGACAGCAGAACCCCGCCTCCCAGCGTCGCCAGCATGTCCGTCCGACTCTCGGCGAGATACTTCTCCATCGGAATCACGATCTCCAGACCGCCCATGACGTCATTGAGCTTGAAGTCGCGTTTCGGACTCTGGGCATGGGCATTATGGCAGTCCACGCAGGACTGAGCCGAGGCGAGATCGGCCATCAGGACGCGCATCACCGCCCGGCCTTTGACCGCATCGGTGCGGACGAACTGCTCGTCCGGATGGGCCAGCAGATAAGCAAACCCGTCTCGCTGGAACCGATCGGTCGGGCCCTTGTCCTTGTTGATCGCCCAGGGACTGATCAAGTTGGCGGTGAACCCCTCATGTGCCTGGGCGGTCAGTTCTGACACCTCGCGCACGAACGTGGCCGGCAGGGGGAAGCGTCCATGGGCTCGCGCGTAGTCCACGCCGATGGTGCCGCCCAGCTCGATCACCCGGGGCACGATCACTTTGGCATAGTACGTCCGGTCGGCCATGATCTGGGTGTGCAGGCTCCGCGCGCGCTGGGTCAGTTTGGCATGGAGGTTCGCCGTATCGCGCTGATGCACGACATAGGCCGCGATCAGGGTTGCTACCAGGATCAAGGGGACCGTGAGGGCGATGAGTTTGGTTCCGATCGTCCGATTCCGGAAGGAGTCTGATAGGCGAGGGACCGTCATCGCAGGCGTCGGCACTCTTCCTGGATGGCGACCGCCTCATCCAAGTGGTTTAGGAAGAGATCAATCAAAGCCGGGTCGAAATGTTTGGCCCGGCCTTCCGCGAGCATCTGGACGGCCGTCTCGTTCGGGAAGGCGGGCTTGTAGGGCCGCGGGCTGGTGAGCGCGTCGAACACGTCGGCCACCGCGCTGATGCGCCCCCAGAGCGGAATGGCCTCCCCCGCCAGACCGTTCGGATAGCCGCTGCCGTCCCACTTTTCATGGTGGGTCAACGCGATGATCTCGCCGGCCCTGAGTAATTCAGAAGAGGAGCCCTTTAGAATCCGGCTGCCGATGTGGGTATGCTGCTTCATCCTCTCCATTTCGTCGGGAGTGAATTTTCCCGGCTTCAGGAGGATGTGCTCGGGAATCCCGATCTTGCCGACGTCGTGCATGGGGCTGGCCAGGCGGATCAGCTCGACCTCGCCCGGCGGCAGGTTGAGCTTTTGCGCGAGGAGCGCGGCGTACCGGCTCATGCGCTGGAGGTGGATCGCCGTGTCCTCGTCCTTGAATTCCGCAGCGACGACCAGCCGCTGGAGGGTGTCGAGATGGGCCTCGTGAGTGCGGCGTTGGGCCTCGGCCATGTTCGCCAGGGCCTCCCGGAGCGCCGAGGTCCGGCGCTGGACGGTCTCTTCGAGTTCCTTGCGGTGGCGTTTGATGAGATCCTGCGCCTCTTTCATCCGCAGCAGGGAGGCGGTGCGGATGCGCAACTCGGTCTTGTCGATGGGCTTGGTGATGAAGTCGTTGGCCCCCGCCTCGACGGCGCGCAAACGGTCTTCTTTCCCGGTCAGCGCCGTCACCATGATGATCGGCACCTCGCCGTATTCGGGGTCCTGCCGGATGCGGCGCGCGACTTCGAACCCGTCCATCCCCGGCATCATCACGTCCAGGAGGACCAGGTCCACGTCCAGCCTGATCTTCGCGAGCGCCTCCACCCCGTCACGCGCCAGCTCGGGCTCATGCCCCAAGGCCTCCGCCAGGGCCTCCAGGAGGTCACGATTCGGGGCTTCATCATCCACGATCAGGAGACGCTTTGCGATGGTCATGCGGTGGTTGCCAGGGAGGCCTCCTTCCGAGGCCGAGTCTAGCATCGTCGAGACGAGTGAACAACCGGCCGGTTTGTCCTATTGCACAGGGGTCTCGGAACAAGGTACTCTAATCCGACTGCGATATGATTTACTCCATCAAAACATCCGACACATTTCCCGAATAGTCGATAAGGAGGGCACCATGGCACTACGATTGGGCGACGAAGCGCCGAATTTTACGGCGGACACGACAGACGGCAAGATCACCTTCCACGAGTGGCTCGGCAACGGCTGGGGCATTCTCTTCTCCCACCCCAAGGACTTCACGCCGGTCTGCACGACCGAACTGGGATACATGGCGCGGATCACGCCCGAGTTCAAGAAGCGCAACGTCAAGGTGATCGCGATCAGCGTGGACCCCCTCGAGTCGCATAAGGGCTGGATCGGGGATATCAACGAAACGCAGAACTGCTCGGTCAGCTACCCGCTGATCGCAGATCCGGAGAAAAAGGTGGCCATGCTCTATGACATGATCCACCCGAATGCTCTGGACAACATGACGGTGCGGTCCGTCTTCGTCATCGGGCCGGACAAGAAAATCAAGCTGATGCTGACCTATCCCGCGTCCTGCGGTCGCAACTTTGATGAGCTCCTGCGAGTGGTGGACTCCTTGCAACTCACCGCCAATTACAAGGTCGCGACCCCGGTGAACTGGAAGGATGGCCAGGACTGTATCATCACCCCCGCCGTGTCCGACGCCGACGCCAAGACGCTCTTTCCCAAGGGCTTCAAGGCCGTCAAGCCCTACCTGCGTTACACGCCGCAACCGAATAAATAGCGGTCAGCAATCAGCTGTCAGCGTTCAGCGAATTTAACGAAGGGGTCGCCAAACTTGGCGGCCCCTTCGCGTTTCAACTGCGAGGAGTGGCCGGTGAGCAGCAGCCAGCAGTCGGCAGATCCAGGTCCCTGACTAGGTGTTAGCTGAAAGCTGAGGGCTGAGCGCTAAAAGCTGTAATTCACGCCGAAGAAAACTCCCTGGCGGCGCTGGTTTTCCTGGTTGAAGGGCACGACGACCGAACCGCCGGTCGCTGCGAACGCCTCCACGGTGCCGCTGCCGGACCGTATGTCCCAGTAGGCGTAGCCCGCCTCGGCCGTCAACCCCCGCCATAGACGCAGCAGCAGTGAGCCTTCCAGTTGGACCCCGAGCCCTCCGGTCGCGATGGTCAAGAAGCTGGGGTCCTTGGCCAAAGTTGTTCGCTGGTAATGTATGTCCTCGCTTTCGTAATGGCTCCAGGGAATCAGGAACGCATGGCCTCGCAACGCCACGTAGGAATGGACGGGGATCGTCGTGCGCGCGCCCAGGCGAAAGCTGTTCCACGTGTTTGTCTGGCTGATGGCCGGCCGTGAGTTGATCACTACGCCGCCCGAGCTGACGCCGGTGGTGTCGTATTTCTCCTGCCACCACTGGTATCCAAGGAGGAGATCGAGTCCGCCGGGAAGCGGGTTCTCCATGAAACGCCATTCCAAGGGCCGCCAGCCGACATCGAGCGAGACATAGGCGACATGGCCGTCAGTGACGTGTGAAAGTGTCTCCGATAACTGCCGAGTCCGGTCGTTGCCCGCCCAGTCCTGGTCGAGCAAGGTGCCGGAACCGATGCCCCCATACCCGCCGGTCACGCTGGCCACCAACCGATTCACCACCGGAATCTGGCGAACCACCAGGTCGGCGGAGACCTGCGTGATCGCGCTGTTCAATCCGTTATAGGTGAGTTCCGAGGCGACGTCCGGCTGGCCGTTGAGGCCGGCGATGTTATGGGCGCTCCGTCCCTGGCTGATCCAGGCGCGGCTCCCGACCGTGAAGGTATAGCCCGGTCGGTCTATGGTCGTGATCGGGAGGTCAAAGGCAGAAGCCGAGGTAACGAGGCTCAGGCAAACAAGCGGAGCGCATCCCACGCTCATGAATCGAAACGCTCGCATCACTGCGCAAGGTTATGCAAAGAGCACAAAGGTGTCAAAACAAATGCGCCGGATGAAGCGTGGGTGTAGTGATGCAGGGGCGCGAGCCCGGCACCGCTGGATCATGCCGATTGGCGATGCGTGAACCGATGCCGGCACGCGTCAAGGAGCGGAGCAGCCATCAGCCCCCACGCGACCAGGAAGAGGGGCCAGTTGAACCAAGTCGGGAGCATGTGACGGAGCGCCTCCTCTCCCTCGGGCGCGACCCTGATCGCATCGGCCATGAAGACATAGAGTGCGAGCAGCAGTCCAACCCCGTTCAAGACCCATGCGGCTCGTCGCGGCCACGGCGCTCCCTCTCGCCTCTCGGACCGGGTGAGCAATGTCCCGCCCGCAACCATGAGGGCCGCGATGCTGACCGGCGCCCATACGGGAGCCCACCAGGGGAGCGGCAATAGGAAAAGGATGTCCCAATCCAGCAGGGATCGTGGCCAGCCGCTCATGGGACGCAGAAACACGTAGTACATGATGTCCCAGATGCCGAAGCCGATGAGGAGATAGCCCCACCGGCTGCGTAAAGTCTGCCCGGCCAGCCAGCCGACCGCCAGCAGCATCAGGAGCGTTGCCCCTTCCCGAACCTTCTCAATCCTGCCGAGCCAGGCAGGACCGGCCATCGGGTAGGGCTGATAGGGGTCTATCCGATCCAGGAACACTCGCAGATACGTGACGACCGCCGCTTCGACAAAGGCCATCGCCACCGCAAAGAGTACCACCAGCATCCAGCGTCGTCGTTCGGTCATGGTTCTTGAATCCGGGGAAGTGGAAATGCGCCGCTCCTCCTCTTATACTGCATCCGCAAGCGACCTGGAATCCCATTTGACGGTCGAGACCTGCCTCGAGTCATGGGAGGACATCCGTATGCTGTGGCCTACCTTAAACCCGTTGAGTGTCCGCCGTGCCCTGAAACGGATCTTCTTCATTTTCTTTGTGGCTCCGATCATCCTGGGGGCACTGTTTCTCTATGTCGCGCTCAACTACAGCTACTCGGAGGGAGAACGGGCCGGTTACCTGCAAAAGTTTTCGCAGAAGGGATGGATCTGCAAATCGTACGAAGGGGAGATCGCAATGACCACTGCTCCCGGGGTGGCCCCCGTGATCTGGGACTTCAGCATTTGGGACGAAGCGGTGGCCGCGAAGATGAGGGGTCTGTCAGGGAGAAGGGTCGCCCTTCACTACCGCGAATACCGTTATATTCCAACCAACTGTTTCGGGGAGACCGGCTACTTCGTGGACAGCGTTACCCTCGCCGAGTGAAAGGGTTGCCTGTCCCGCGCGTCTCGCGCAGATCAGGCCGGCACGAACTTGAGCGCCGCCGAGTTGATGCAGTAGCGCAGGCCGGTGGGCGGCGGGCCGTCTTCAAAGATATGGCCTTGATGCCCGCCGCACCGACGGCAATGTACCTCGGTCCGGGGAAAGATCAGCTTATAGTCCGTCCTGGTGCGGACGGCGTTCTCTTCAATGGGCTTCCAGAAGCTGGGCCACCCGGTCTTGCTGTCGTACTTGTGCTCGGAAGAGAACAGCGGGAGGTCACAGCCTGCGCAGATATAGGTCCCCCTGGCTTTGTGGTCGAAATACTGGTTCTTAAAAGGCGGTTCGGTAGATTCCTTCCGTAACACGAGATATTGCTCCTGGGTGAGGAGCTTCCGCCATTCATCGTCTGTTTTGGTGACTTCGAACACGTCCTTCTCCTCCTTCGTTTGAGCTTGTCCCAGGCCGATGGTCCTGACCAGGAATCCGAGCCCGATCAGGGCTCCGACCTTGATGACTGTCCGTCTGTCCATAGAGGTCCCTCCTTTTCCCTCTTTCTGCTACGAGCGACGGGGCTTGCCGGATTCTTCCGAGCCGCCATCCTCCATGACTGCAGTCTTTCGCGTCCGCGGGTCGTTACAGCCATTGCGCAACCTGCCTCGCGCCGGGCCGCGCAACAACTTGAATTCATAAAGCCGGCATTCGAGGGCGCCGTTGAACAAAGGGGTGCGGCGAGTGGGGGCGAGGCCGATCAGCTTGGGCAGACGAAGGTCCGCCGTGAAGATGTATGCGCGCCAGCCGGGGAAGCGCTGTTTCAGCACATCGCCCAGGCGGGGATACAATTCGGCCAGCATGCTTTCCTCGCCCAGACGTACCCCGTAAGGAGGATTCGTGAGCAGGATGCCCTCATTGGCCGGAGGCTTGATTTCGAGCAGGTCGGCCTGTTTGAGCCGCACGGTGTCGGCAAGTCCCGCCGCCTCAAGATTCGCTCGTGCCCCGGTGAGCGCCTGGCTGTGCAGGTCGCTGCCGTAGATCGCCAACTCGGCAGCGGGTATTCGCCGCGCGCGCGCCTCATCGCAGAGTGACCCCCAGACCCTGGCGTCGAAGGCGGTCAGTTTTTCGAAGGCGAAGCGCCGTCCCAACCCAGGGGCGATCTTCCGTCCCATCTGCGCAGCCTCCATCAAAATAGTTCCGCCGCCGCACATCGGATCCAGCAAGACTTGCTCGGGTGTCCATCCGGCCAGATGCAGAATGCCCGCCGCGAGGTTCTCTCGCAGCGGGGCCTCGGTGGCTGCCTGGCGCAAGCCGCGTTTGAAGAGGGGCTCGCCGGAGGTGTCGAGGTACAGGGTAAATCGTGTCTCCTCCAAGAACGCGTCAATGCGGATATCCGGCTGGCGCGTGTCCACGCTCGGGCGTGTCTTGGTGCTCTTGCTGAACCGGTCGCAGACCGCGTCCTTAATCCGAAGAGTGGCGAAGGTGAGGCTCTTCAATGGACAGCGCTGGGCACTCACCTTCACCTTGATCGTGGAGCGGGGAGAGAACCAGTCCGGCCAGGGTTGACGATAGGCGGCGTCGAACAGGTCCTGTTCCAGGCGGTAATTCCCCTGTGCCACCAGCCAGAGCACCCGGCTGGCGATCCGGCTCTCGAGATTGACCCGATAGCAGAGGCTCAATGGACCGGAGAAACCGGCTCCTCCCTCGGTCACCGCGAGGGCGTGGGCGCCCAGAGTCTGAAGCTCCGCGGCCAGGGCACCTTCCAGTCCACGAGGACAGGGCGCGAAGAACGAGAGGTTTGGGGACATTACCGCAGGTCGTTCCGATGGGCGATTAGATGAATGTCCACCTGGTGATCCTTCTGGCTGACCGTGTAGAAGATGCGCCAGTCGCCCACAGCATACTTGGACAAGGACGGTAGCTCCGGAGCCAAGGGTTCATGGCGAAGGTTCCCGGCGTTGGACGCCAGCCACTTGGTCTTGTCGAGGAGACGCTGGGCGAGTTCCCTGTCCAGGCTGGCGAGGTCGGTCACCACTGTCGGCAAATAAGCAAGGCGATACCAGGGCATAGTGTTACCAGATCCAGATCACCAGCGTAACCCCAACTTCTCCGCGACTTCATCGCCGGTTACGCGCTCCGAGACAGTCAGGGAATCCTTGAGACGGGTCCGAATGGCTTCCCCCAGCGTGAGGCCGAGATCCGGATCGCCGAGGAGCTCACGGAGCCGATCGTCCACGATCCCGGCCACGAGGGTTCTTAGTTCTTCCGGAGTGAGATCGGATACCTTCATTTGCATCGCTCCCTTATCTGCCGGTTGCCTGAGCGAGGTACCACCCGTTGAAAAGACGGCAATTCGCGTGCAGCCTGGCTCCCTCATTCAGATTCCACCGACAGATGAGCCCCAGGTAGCAGAGTGTGTCCGCTGCGGGCTTGATCGTCGGCAAACCCAGGGCCCGCGCCGCCGCCCGTGGACTGATGGAGTTGCCTTGTCGAACCAGGCTGTCCAAAAGCGCCCGCTCCACCGGTTCTTGAACCTCCGCGAAACAGAATTTGAAAAACGGCGCCAGACGCTGGCCGGCGACCCTGATCGCATTGTCGAGGTCTGCCGAAGGTCCTGCAGCGGCCAGGCTCCCTTTCAAGACATTCAGGACATAGGGATGGGTTCCGCCCGAGGCCAAGAGAGCCGCGGCATGTTCTGAGGGGAGGTCGCTACCCACGAGGGCCGCTGCCTCCCCCGCGAGCAAGATGGCCAGCGGCGCCGAAACAAGATCGGGGCCGGCTCCTTCGTTGCGGGCGTACTCGCGCCACGCTCGTCCCCCGGCCCAGACAATGGACTGGGCCGGATGACCATTGCCCTCGTTCGCATGAAGGCCGGGGCCGCGTGGGGGGTAACGCCCTGCCAGGCGATCACAGTTATCGAGCAGCAGGACGTCGCATCGGCCGGTCCGGCCCGTGATGAATCGCTCGCAGTCCGACTCATCTCGCAGATCCACGTACCGCGTGGTCAATCTTCTCGCGGAGGTGTTCGCCGGGGGCTGGCTGAAGAGCCAGTTGAGTTGAAGAAGCAGGGACGTCTTCCCCAGCTTCGGTCCTCCGAACAGGAGCACGGATTCCCCGCGGCCACAGCGTGTCGCCAGGTTGCGGACCAGGCCGGCCCGCCCGACGAAGTTTTTCTCCCCATAGGCAGGAGACTCGGGATCGGCCGGATCACAGTCGGGCATTGCGGAGGCCATGGCGCCAATCTACCGCAGTTCTCACGGGAATTCCTACTACTGCGGCGGTATCTATGGCTCTTGGGCTCTTGCCGGCACTACCTTGGGGGAGTAGACGAGCTTTGTCTCAAGTGAGGGGACTTGCATCGTACCCTCGTACTGGGTGGGTCCGGTGCGTTGACCTTGCAGTCCCGCGCTGGTTTTGGTGCGGCTCGTCACGCTCAGCGGCGAGAACAGTCCGCCCATGTCGTAGGCCGTCACCTGTTGATGGAGGCCGGTGACGATTCCGTCCGGGTTGATGGAGAGATGCAGATCCCTTCGCTCATCCGGGAGCCCGATCCCATTGAAGAAAAATCCCACGAGCAGGATGTACTCCAAGGGATTGATCGTGCTGGTGGTCACCTTGTAGGACCACCACTCATAGGTGTAGCCGAAGACCTGGGTGCTCCGCTGATATGTCGGTTCCCCGAGGAGGGCGGTTACCTGTGCCTTCGTGGTTTCGCCTGCCTTGATCTGCGCCACGGTTGTCTCGTCGAGCAGCATCTCGTTGCCGAAAGACAGGCACCCTCCGAGCAGCATCCCGGCGAGGGCCACGCTCAATTTGAGTTTCATCGCTCAGGCTCCCATGAAATATCAGGAAATGTGTTGCCCACCCTCTCGCCTCAGCGGAAGTAGTCCTCTCGCGGAACCGGAATCGGCGCAGGGGACCCGGAAGATGCACAAGGACCGCCCCCGAAGGGGTTCAGTCGATTCATCCCCCGTGCGCAAGTCTGACCGCTCGGAGCAACGATCCGGGGTGCCGGAGAATATTCGGGGTCATGGGAGGCAGGCTGTTCCGGCCTGGGCTCGGGCTCGTCCGGCGACGGCTCCAATGGAAAAGACTCGTTCGCCAGGCCGAGACCG
>Ga0187893_10009482_pt1 | contig 14947 bp, 19 predicted proteins | sample MA1701074metaG_FD_139574 | JGI IMG/M metagenome (GOLD analysis project Ga0187893, IMG submission 139574) | White microbial mat communities from a basaltic lava cave in the Kipuka Kanohina Cave System on the Island of Hawaii, USA - MA170107-4 metaG ...
CTTCAATCCATGGATGCGGACGACGACCTGCTCACCGCAATGGCGCGCGATCTAGTGACACGGCAAGGCGTAGGCGAAGCCGCCGCGGAGGTTTGGAAGAACTTGCTGGGTCGACACAGAGGGCCAGTCGAGGTCGCGGATACTGCGTTGCCGGTGGCGGTCGAAGCGCTGATCTCGATTCAGCAAATTGACTCGGTGGAAGCTGCGACTTCGATTCGACCGGTGGGACCAGCGGTCCAACTCTCCCTGTTTTGAAGTGAAATGGCGGCTATTCCTGGAGGTGTCTCATGGCAGCATTGGCAGTGGTGCCGGTTACGCCGGAAACGGTTTCCGGCCTTTCGCGGCGATTGGCGGAGTTGCTCGATCAGAGCGAGTCAGAGGGTGTCCAGGGGCAGCTTCCCGATGCGACACGGGAACAGGCCGCCAGCTTGGTCGAGGTGTTGCGCCGTCGCATAGTCCGTAGGCCCGACCGCGACCATCGCTCGCTCTTCGATCTCGACGACAGGCTGATTGAACTGATGGGGCTGGTCGAGGAAGCGGCGGACACCGGAGGCGAGATTTCGAAGGAACTGGCTCAAGAGATCGATACGTATCTGGAGGCCTATCGGCTCAAGGTGGATCGCATCGTCGGATACTGGCGGTGGCAGCAATCGATTGCAGACATCAGTTCCAAGGAAGCAGAGAGACTGGCAGCCAGAAAGAAGGCGGCTGAGAATCGGGTGACTAGGCTGAAGGGATTCCTGTTCGCCTTCATGATGGCCCGCGGGATCAAGAAGCTGGAAGGGGAGAAGAGCGACATCGGAATGCAACGAAACAGCACTGCTTCCTTGGTCGTCGACGATCCCCTTCAAATTGGAGAACGATTCTTCGAACGAACCGTCCGCTTCAATAAGACCGAATTGCAGGAAATCATCTACCAACTCGCCGAAGGAGAAGTGCGTCGGCGTTTGGAACTGGCCCTCAAGGACGGCTGGGAGGTGAACGGCGAAGCCATCCGCGCCGCGTTGGTGAACCGAGAGGCGATTGCAGGTGCGCGGCTGGTTACTGGCAGCCACGTCCGCGTCCGGTGAAAACACTAAAGTATGAAAGAGTTGGAGCACCACGTGGGACGGGCTGGCTATTCTCAAGTAGGGAGGTCGGACATGCTCACTTTTCCGATTCATCCTCTTCAGCTCGCCGGCATTGTGTTCACCATCGCTCTGTTGGCGCTGGCATGGGCAAGCCGCGGCCGCCTCAATTCGAAGGGGTTCGAGTTCCTTCATTGGAACCGGACTAGCGCCCGTGAGAACGTGGAGGCTCTGGGCTTCGGCGCGGTCTGCGGTCTTGCGGTCGCATTGCTATTCCAGGCCCTGTACAAAGGCGTGCCGTTCAAATGGCAGGATGCCTGGATCGGAATCACCCTCGGTCCGCTCATGGAGGAGGCCGTATTTCGCGGGTACCACTTCGGCTTGGCCGAGCGGGGACTTCGAAAACGAGTTCCCCACGCAGGCTGGATTGTGGGGATCGCTATAGCGGCAGTGTTCGCCCTCTGCCATCTTCCGAAAGGCGGCATCACGGGTCTGCAGATCGGCGTCATCTTCGTGATGGGCGTCGTCTACGCCTGGCTCAGGATCAAGTCGAATTCGACGACTTCGCCATTCCTAGCGCACTCAGCATACAACGCCATCATTTTCGCGGCATCGGCGCTGCTCGTGAATTAGATCCCAACACACTTTCAGACACTGGGGAGACTTCGGGCTCCCCTTTTCGCTTTTCAGGAGAGAGATTCAATGATTCGATCCACAGAAGACTTTCGCGGCCTGCTCAAGGCGGCTCGCCGGGCCGGTACTCCGCTACTAGCCATCAGGACGGCCGATCCTGCCAGCGCGATGGCTCAAGTTTCGGCAAGCCTCTGCGGCAAAACCGAAGCTCCTGTGTTCGCTTGGGACATCATGGGCGGCATCGCCGCACGCAACAAGGCGGCCAAAGAAGCTGCGGCCCACGTGTTTGGCGAGAAGGCTGCCGTTGCCGGTCCGGCGGATGTCCTGTTGGCCCTTCACAAGGGCGCTGCTGTCAAGCCGTTTGCGGACGCCATTGTGTTCTTCAACAACCCGCAGCGCATCTGGGAGCAGGTGGACATCGTGCAGGGCGTCTGGAATCTCCGTGACGCATTCAAGGTTGGCGGTCAGATGCTCGTGCTGGTGACGACTCCTGGCTCGGTGCTCCCAGTTGAGTTGCAGAACGACGTGATGGTTATCGACGAGCCGCTTCCATCGGCGGACGACCTGCGCGAGATCATTCCCGGCATGTTCGAGTCAGCGGAACTGGCTCTACCTGACGAGACCGTCGTGGATCAAGCTGTCGGTGCCCTGGTGGGACTCGCGGCTTTTCCGGCAGAGCAAGCGCTGGCAATGTCGCTATCGAGGAAAGGTCTAGATGTCGAGCGTCTATGGGAACGAAAACGCCAAGCCGTTGAACAGGCGCCGGGTTTGACCATTTGGCGCGGCGGCGAAACGTTCATGGACATCGGCGGTTGCGACAACATCAAGAGGTTTCTTAGTGCCGTGCTCACGGGCCAGGAATCTCCGCGTGTCGTAGTGTTTGTCGACGAGATCGAGAAGGCGTTCGCCGGCACTGGCACCGACACGTCCGGTGTGAAGACCGAGATGACCGGGACAATGCTCGGGTGGATGCAGGACCGCGGGGCGGACGGCATCATCGCCATAGGCCCTCCGGGGGCGGCGAAGTCGATGATCGCGAAAGCCGCGGGCAACACGGCCGGGATTCCCACCGTCGCGTTCGATCTTTCGGCGATGCAGAGTTCGCTGGTGGGCGGCTCAGGTGAGCGCCTCCGCGCAGCGCTTCAAGTCGTCGATGCGATTTCCCAGGGAAAGAGCTTGTGGATCGCAACTTGTAATTCGATCACTAGCCTGCCGCCGGAGTTGCGACGCCGGTTCACTCTGGGGACGTTCTTCTTCGATCTGCCGTCAGCCGAGGAGCGGGAGGCGATCTGGAAGATCTACCTCGCGAAATGGAACCTTGATGGGAAACGGCCCAACGACGAGGGCTGGACCGGTGCCGAGATCAGGGAATGCTGCCGCAAGGCGTGGCGGCTGAATCTGTCATTGAGGGAATCGGCCGAGTACATCGTTCCGGTTTCGAGATCGGCGGCGGATCAAATCGAAGCACTGCGCCGGCAGGCGTCAGGGCGATTCTTGAGCGCGGCGCGACCGGGAGTATTTTCGACTGAATCAGACTGCCCTGTTGCGTCTGGCAGACGGGCATTTCGAGAAACAGAATAGGGAGGCATCATGAGCCAATACGAGGAACTCACCACAACCATGACCGACCAGCAATACCTGGTCGAGGCGCTGACGGAGATGGGCTACAAGCCTGAAGTACAAACCGAGGGAACTGCATTACGAGGGTACGGCGGAGTCAGTTGGAACAGACCAGTCCAGGTCACGATCCCGAGGGAGCAGCTTCGCGGCGCTTTGGCGGCCGTCGGCTTCGGTCGGGACGATGCCGGAGTTTTTCAGGCGGTCATTGATGACCTCGACCGGAAGTGCGGCGGGTTCGACGAAAGCTGGCTTGGCCGCGTCGCGCAGGCCTACAAAGAGCGGCAGACCATGGCGGTGGCCAAGACAAAGGGCTACGTGTTCCGGGGCCGCGAAATCGTTCAAACGCCGCAAGGACCAAAGGTGCAGTTGCGTTTCGCTGTCCGTTAACGAAGAGGCGAGAAGAACCATCATGCAGGAAAAACTCATCACCGTCGAAATAGACGAAAACGGAAACAGCTCGATTGACCTCGAAGGTTTTCAAGGTCAGGGATGTGGCGATGTCGCGAAGGATTTCCGTGGCGGCGACTCCGTCACCCAGTCCAGCAGGAAACGTGAATTCTACACACGGACGGTTGCCGAGAAGCAGTCGCAGCCACAGACCTAGTGGCGAGCGGAAACGAACGAGAGGTATCAGTTATGGGAGATCGAGCCTACGTGGAGATTTTGTGCCGAGAAGAGGACGAGCCGCTATTTGAGGCTCTCGGATTCATGCAAGAGTTCCGTCATGGGTTGCCTGCAAACGTGGTGACGATGGTGGATGCAGAAGTATCCGAAGGGGCCACGACCGAGCTTCAGGCTCTCGCCGAGAAAGGCATCGTATTCCGTGGTTGGCACGATGCCGGTGGAAGTTATGACGGAGCTTGCTTCGCGAGTATTGGCGGAAAGTACCACGAAGTGCCGCGGCTCAATCACAGTGACCTGCCTTGTATCGAAGTTCACGTAGACGGAACGGTCGATGCCGATCAATTGTTTGCTGCTTGCGAATACCTGACAGCATCCGACAGGGCCGGTGAAGCGTTAGGTTTTCCGTCAGGAATCGAACAGGAGGACGAAGCGCCATGAAAACAGTTTTGCAAATCATCGAAGTGGCTGGCGGTCTTGCCACTTTCACCTGGACGCGGATTGAGAATCCACCGTTCATGCTTCTTGTGATCGAGTCGCTTGGTGAGCCGGGCCCAAACGGCCACCGCGCATTGTCGATCGCCCACTACGGAGAGCAGAACGGCGACGCTATGAGGGATCCGGAAATTTGCGCCGAGATTGTCATTGAGAACGGGGCAGCAAAGCTCTGGCCATACTACTTCCGCAATGATTACGCCGGCGTGGAACGTTGGATCCGCCATCGGGAGGCCGACCGGTCGATCACCTGCCTGCCCCGAGAGACTCGCGACCTTGAAAGCTTCATGGAGATGTGGGACGCGAACATCCAAGACCAGGGTTTCCTCGAAGCATTCCGGCGGACTGCGGGGCAACGATGCTGATTCATGGGTTTGTCGCACACAGCCGAGTAAACGGACCCGGCGTACGGGCCGTCGTCTACTTCCAGGGCTGCAATCTGGGTTGCGTTGGTTGCTGGAACTCGGCGACGCACGCCTTCGTAGGTCCGTCGCGGGGAGTGCAAGACGTCGCCGAGCAGGTGACAGACGCACACCAAACCCAATTCATCGATGGCGTTACCTTTTCAGGTGGCGAGCCCATGCAGCAGGCCCTGGATCTACTGGAATTGATACGGCTGCTAAGACGCGCGCGGCCTGACATCAGCATCGGCATGTATTCCGGTTACACGGAACGTGAACTGGACAGTGGCCGCTTCTGGACCGGCTACGGCATCGCGCAAGCAGCAAGGCACCGGGTCTGGGAGGACATCAAACAACACCTCGACTTTGCTGTGCTCGGGCGATTCGTCGCTGCAACGCCGAGTAAGCTCCCGCTGCGAACCAGCACCAACCAGGTCTTACGGCTCTTCGGTGATCGCTACCGCGAGGAGTATTTCAAGCCCTTGGAATTCGAGGTCCATATCGAAGCCCAAGGTTTGGTGCAGATTACCGGCTTCCCGCTTGCAGGCTCGCCTGTCTAGCGAGGCCGGCTCCTTCACTCACCCGGCTGCCGGTTTTTACGAGCGGTCTTTTCCTATTTCAATCCATGTCAATTCAGGAGGTAGTCTATGATGGCGACTCAAGTAACTCTCTTTCCGTTCACCGGGGCGGGCGGCGAACCAACGAGCCACGACGACAACGGATCTGGGCCGATTCACGTTGTAATCCAGGACCCGGGCGTAGACCTCGCCAAGAAAACCGTCTGCATCAAGATGCGTCTGTCCACGATGGGCAACACCCGCAAAGTCTCGACGTCGCAGATCGAGGCGGACGCCGACAAGGACCTGTTGCGAGTATCGAAGCGTCTGCTGGATTCAGCGGAATTGAAGGCGATCGGCCGCTTCGACGGCGAGATCCGCCGGTTTCTCTACAACATCTGCCTGCCCTTCGAAATCGGCATTCACCTCCTGCCTATCGCAGCGCTCGAAACCGTTGAGGCGCGCTTGCGGAAGTTCGCCGAGGACCGTCAGGCTCTGGTGACGGCTTTCCTCGCCGTGTACCCAGGGTTGTGCCGGGACGCGGCCAAACGTCTGCGCGGTTTGTACAACCCTGCCGACTACCCTCCCATCGACGAAGTCACCCGCGAGTTCGGGTTGTCTTGGCAGTACGTGAGCTTCGGCGTGCCGGACCAACTCAAGGGCATTTCTCATGAAGTGTGGGAGCAGGAGCGTGATAAGGCCGCCCAGCGGATGGCAGAGGCGTCGTCAGAGATCCAACAAGTGCTGCGGCAATCCATGGCCGATCTGGTCGCTCACATGGCCGAGCGGCTGAAGGATGGGGTGGACGGCAAGCCGCTGAAGTTCAAGCAATCGACGGTGTCGAATCTCGTTGAGTTCCTATCGAACTTCTCTTTCCGCAACGTGACCGACGATCAGCAGTTGCAGAATCTGGTGGGCCGGGCCCGAGACCTGCTGCAAGGTGTTGCGGCCCACGATCTTCGGACGAATGGCGACATGCGAACGCGCGTGCAACAGGGAATGACTGCGCTCGCCGCGGATCTCGATGGCATGCTGGTTAGGTCGGGCGGGCGCAAAATGCGGCTCGCTGAGGAAGAGTCCGTTTAGTCTGCCCTTCGGATCGCAATGCGCCTCGCCGCTTCGAAGGGAAGGGCGTCAGACGACCAAGTGCATTGAAAGGGAGATCGCCGGACTGAAGCCGACTTCACGTTCGTAATCTGCACACCCTCGGTCGGACACTGAGACTCTCAATCAGTAGCACGCACTCCAAACCTCAATAAATCTTGATCTCCACCCCACTTGTGTGCGACCTGTGTGCCCAATTCCGGGCTGGAGGTCTATCTATGGCCTGGAAAGCAGGGCTCATTTCGCGCGGCCCGCGCACATGGCTGGTTCGCATTTTGCTCCTTTCGGGGCTCATTTCGCGAAGCGCAAACCCAACAAAGCGGGAAGCTGCAAGAACGCGAAATCGGGCGTCTTCACTGTGCGGCGGCGATAGGCCTCAATCAATACCTGGACCAGTGGCTCAACAACGGCGGCGAAGCCGAGGTTGCGATCGAAGAGCTATACCGACTACGAGTCGCTGTTGCGGCTTAACATCCGGCCGGTCCTCGGGGCAAGGCCGGTCGGCGCTATCGTCCAGTTCGACATCCAGAGCATCTACGCTTAAATGTCCACTGCCTCCCTCAGAAGAATGGCCTGCAGGTAATCGTCCGCGCTCATCAGCTTCGAGCAGTCGCTGTCGCGGTCCGCTGAAGGAGTGCGGCCGATTGGTAGATTCCCACCGCATCCGTTCCCACGTGTTCGTAGGTCTGTATGGGGCCGAAAGTGTTTAACGCCTGTCCGATGATCACGGCAAGCCCGGCCGGCACTGCAAGGAATAGATGAACCGCACCGCGCGGCTGGAATTCGTCTCTGGCCTTCCGCAATGCCTCGGCGATCACGCGCACGATATCGGCGGCTTGACCGGGATTCTCGATGTCGTGAGGATAATTTCCGGCCTTGGTCACCAGGACCAGACCTCGAAACGCCGGGAGGTGGGATCGTGTAGCGGCGAACGCCGCTTCAACATTCGAAGCCACCGATACGAGAAGAGCCAGATCGTTGCCACTGACATCGCCACTGCGAATCTGTGCGCCGAATCCAGACGGCTCGGGCCGCTCGCTGACCGACCACAGCTCTGGCGGACGCTTCGGTGATATCTGCCTCCAGGACAGCGACAGCCGACGGGTTGTCATGAAGGTATTCCCGAGCGCAACTGCAGCAGGTAACGCACAAAGACCCTCTGCCTCCACTGATCTTCCTGGGGCGAACTGTTCGCAACTCTGGGCGACTGCTTCCAGGGCCGGCAGCAGGTAATCCTTCCATGCTTCGGGAGGATTGACCGTGCGGCCATCAAACCGGTGCGTCCAATCAAGCGAGAACGCGACACCTTGCTCGAAAGCTGGTTTCTTGCGGGTATTGAGCACAAGGCGCAGCGGTTTGCCAGCCTCCGTTGTCTTTGCAATCGCCTCGACACGCCGCTTTAGAACCTTGCGGGCCACGTTTGCCGCTTCGTATTCGCGGATCGGATCATCAACCACTTTCCGCACATTCCACCGGCCGATGTCGTGGACGCCAAGATAGGTTCCTGCGACGCGCGATACGTCCTTATAATCAAGGCCGCCAGCCGCCACGGGTACCATGAAGAAGCCATCATTTCCTTCCACGCGTTTTAGAATTCCCGGGAGTTCCGTGCGGGTGATGACGGCAGACTGCTCGACATCCGGGGTTAACCAGCACACGGCATTTGACGTTGTGTCGGCGGCAAGAGCCTCTCGCAGGAGACTGTCAGTGTGTCCTTCGTCCAATTCGCTCAGATCCTGCCATGTAGGTATGCCGACATCGTGTTGTGCCTCGATGAGGAGCCTTGCTTCATTCACACGTGAACGGCGATAGCTGAGAAACGAACGTCCGGTTGGATCGGTCATGCGGATAGCCTCACTTGCCCTACGACAACGGGAAATAGTCGCCCAGCACCTCCCGCCAGATGCGCAACGCCTCTCCCTGCCGTCCCGTTTCCTCGGCACGGCGCGCAAGCGTAGCCTTGCGTTGAGCCTCCTGTAGGGTTTGGCGGGCCTCGGTGATGAGTTGCGGGGTCATCTGGTCCGAAACGGGCGGCCCGAGACCTGCAGGGTCCGGCCACGACCGGTTAAGATTGGCCTCCATCGCGGCAAAGAAGTTTCGTATTTCGTCGGGGTAGTTGGAGAAGGGGGCTTCGACGAGTTCCTCGGCCATCACTTCTATAAGAAATGAAGGCTTGATGGGCTTGCCGTTCGACCTGTTCCAGCCTTTGGCCATCTTCACGAGAGGCACCCATTTACCCTCGACTTCTTTGTTCTTGGCCGTTGCCTGCTCCTTGTGCTTCTCCGGATTCGTCTTGATCCAAGTTCCGGTGATCTTGTCCGGGATCTCGTAGTCTCCACCACTGCACTCGAAAGCCGGAACGGAATCGATACTGAGCACCTTGCCGTCGTGATCCTCCGGATAGTAGACCTTCTCGAATTCAACGGTGACCGAGCGTCGTCCGATCTCGACGTCCGTATAGTTCTTCTTCAAGCAGGTCTCGAAGGCCACCAGCGTGTCGATGGGAGGCTTGTTCCGGCGCCATTTTTCCTTCTCGCCCAGCACGAACATGACATCTACGTCTTTCAGCGGTTTCGTTTTGGTGTGGCGCTTGTACGATCCTGAGAGGAAGTCCGTCTTCAGATCGAAACCTTCACGGATGCAATCCCGAACCTCGTTCTGACGCTTTGAGGCGTCCTTCTGCTCGGTATCACTGATCTCCAGGCGCTGCCTGAATTTCTCAAATGCCTGGTTCGTGGTCAGCATCAGCCCCTCCAGTAAGTCACGGCTGCCGTCATATGGCCCGTAGCGATGACGGTGCCCGCCTGCCGGGCCGCGAGGCTTCCGGTCGAAAGAAAGGAGCAATCGGAAAAACCCGCAACGGCGGGCCTGCCGGCGTTGGTACAAAGGATGATCCGGTACGTGCAGTCCGTCGTGGGACGCGCGGATTTTGCGATGAGTTGCCGCAGGTAGTTTTTGTCGAGCCACATATCGTCACTCACGCCCGATCCGGCGTAGCCAATGGGGAACTCCCACCGGGCGGACGCGTTGGACGAGCCCGGCTTGAAGAACTCGATAACGATGTTGTTCAGATGGCCGGACTGGAGCCATGTCTTGATTCCGCGTTCGATGGTTTCCCAATCCTGCATCAGCTTCTTCGGACTGATACCGTTCTCCCTGATGACCTCGCGCAGCGTGTTCCTGAGGTTATCGCTCAGGAAGACAACGCTATGGGTGTTGGTAAACGTCCGAGCGTATGCGACTGCCTGTGTTGCCATTACCGACCTCCAATGTTCCAGTCCACGACGATCTCGCTCTTCGCCGATGCCTGCTGCTGCTCATCATCGGCGCGCTCATCTTCTGCCACGTCGAAGACCTTGATCCTTGGAGACGTGCCAGTCAGTGATTTCTTGACCCAGTCGATGTTCTCGGCGTCGCAGGGGATATGCATGGTCCAGTCGCCGTCCGTGGGGTTCCAGTTCAGGGAGTCGACCTTGCTGCCTTGTTCGATCGCGTTCATGCCGTAGGAGCAATAGATCCTAAGCTGCGGACCGGAGCCTTCAAGGAGAATGGCGCGCGCCGCAGGATGCTCATCCGTGATGATCGATCCCATGACCCCGGCCGCGGCTTTGAGCTGCTGCACATCCACTGAACCCTTGCCTGTTACCAAATCGATGATGCGTTGCCAGGTTTCGGAGGCAGAGCGTTCCGGGATGGAGCTGATATCGCGGCGAATTCTCATTTGTGCATTCCCTCCAGTGTTTTGACGGCGCGCCGGAATGCAGCGTCGACCTGCGCGGCCGTCAGCTTTCCGGGGTCTTTGGCGGTCTCGATGTCGGATGCCATCGCGACAAAAATCTCTTTGCGGATGCGGCGGCCATCAAGGCCGTCCGCTGCCTTCGACAGCCGGGCCACATCATCCTCGATGCTCTTGACGCCCTTCCAGACGCCGCCCACGGCCCTGATCGAGTCGAGAATGATTTCGCGGCGTGCGGCGTCGTTAGGAAGAGGGATCTCCTCGATATGATCGGCCCGTGAGATCACAGCACGGTCTAACGCCTTGGGGAAATTTGTGGTGCCGATCAGCAGCACGTTCCGGTGTTCGCGGGTCAGCCTGTCCATTCCCGCCAGGACCGCGTCCGTTGCGCGGTGAACATCGATCGGATTGGCATCCATGCTCAGCTGGTGGCGTGAGACAGCCAGCGTCTCCATTTCGTCCAGCAGGACAATGGCAACGCCGTGCATCGCCTGTTCCGGAATCGTTTGTTCGAACAGCTTCGACACAGCCTGCTGGCTGCGGCCTAGAGAGGAACTGGTGAGCGCGTGCGGATCGACCTCTATATAGGTCGTCTTAGTGCCGGGAAGCTGTTTTGCCACTCGGTTGGCCAAGCCCCTGGCAAGGGTCGTTTTTCCCGTTCCCGGAGGTCCGGTCAGCAGCATTAGGCCATGCAAGGGCGCCGCCTCAAACGAGAGTTTCTGTCTTATGGTCAAGGCCAGAAGGGCCTGTGCAACAAGCCGCTCCCGTACCCCGTCGCCGACCTTGATAGACGTCCAGGCGTCGTCGAAATCAGCGTCCGGGAGCTTGCAGCGCCGGGCGATGCCTTCAGGATTGTCGATGCTATTGATCTGCTTCACCAAGGCGAACCTCTTGAAAATTCAACTTGATCCCTTATGCCGATCAGTTTACAATAAATATAGGAAGTGCGCAACTGTAAACCGATGAGAGGTTGCCATGATCGCTGACCGAATAAAACTTGCACGACGCAAATCCGGCCTTTCCCTGCGCGATCTGTCGGACGCCATGGATAACAGGGTGACCGCTCAGGCCATTGGCAAATACGAACGGGGAGAGGACGTCCCAAGCTCCGGCGTTCTGTTGGCCCTGTCCAAGGCTCTCAAGGTCTCCCTAGCTTATCTCGTTGATACCCAGCAGATAGAATTGGCTGGCGTCGAATTCAGGACCAAGGCAAGCACGACCGCGCGAGATCGCGCGCAGGTGGAGACTGCCGTTCTTGAATGGATCGAGCGGTATCTCCAGATTGAAATAGTGCTCGATCTCGATAGCAGTCAATGGCATTGCCCGGTACAGGAGCCCGTCGCCCTCGCTGACGTCGGCGATGCCGAAGATCTTGCCGTCAGGGTAAGGGCCGCGTGGAAGCTCGGGACCGACCCGATTCCCAACATGACGGAGCTTTTGGAAGAGAAGGGGCTTAAGGTCCTGACCGTGCCGCTGCCGGATAGGGTCTCTGGCTTTACCTGCCTGGTGAAGCGGCCCCATGACCTGCCGGACCTGCCTGTCATTGTCGTGAACAATCAGTTCTCCCTTGAGCGGCGTCGGCTGACGCTTGCGCATGAACTCGCGCACCGCGTCATCGACACGCACAGCCTGTCGGATAAGGAGGAGGAGAGGGCGGCAACCTTGTTCGCCGGCGCGTTTCTCATGCCGCGCGAACACTTGCTTCGCGAGGTCGGAAAACATCGGAACGCCTTCGGGTACAGCGAAATCATTGGACTCAAACGCCTTTACCGGGTCAGTGGCGCTGCGCTGCTAATGCGTCTTCGCCAGCTTGACGTGATCAGCGAATCGACGCTTATCTATGCCTTCCAGACCATTGCGCGCGGCTGGCGCACGCAAGAGCCACAGGAACTTGAAGAACCACAGATCCGGGGTAGGCGGGAAAGGGCTCTGCGTTTTGAAAGGCTATGCTACCGTGCCCTGGCCGAAGGAATGATCTCTCTTAGCAAGGCCGCCGAGCTTTTGCAGCTCTCTGTGCCGGACGTAGAGGCCGGCTTGAAAGGGCCGCGTAAGCATGACGATGCGGATAATTGTCAGTGACAGCAGTTGCCTCATCGACCTTCGGAAAGCTTCCCTCATGCAAGCCTTCCTCGAATTGCCTTTCGAGGTTCTGATACCGAATACGCTCTTCGAGGACGAACTGCTCAAATTTACGGCCGCGCAGAAGAAGACATTGCTTCGGGCTGGACTAAAAGTGGTTGACATACCCGGTCCGGGCGTTATGCGCGCCCGCGAAGTCATTTTAGAGAATCCGCATCTCTCAATACACGATGGTTTCGCCTTCGTACTCGCCGAGAATCATAAGGGCTGCGTTCTGCTGACGGGCGATGGTCGCCTCCGCGCGCTCGCCGCCAAGAACAGCATTGATGTCCATGGCGTGCTCTGGGTCATTGATCAAATCCACAAGAATGGTGGCAGTGCAGCAACCTGTCACAAGGCGCTCGTAACGCTGAGCAAAGATCCAGCCGTCCGGTTACCGCCACGTGAACTGGCAGCCGCGATCAAACGGTTTGCAGGTATCTAACGGTGTATACAATCTACGCTGAGTTTCAGAGATTTCGCGAGATCAACCTCGTGGAGTTGATCGGCGCGACTGGGGTCTACGTCATCTGGGATGCCCGTTCAAAGGCACGGCCCACATACATCGGTGAGGGAAACATACTCAAGCGTTTCACCGATCACGTTAAGCGCGACAATCGCAGATTTGCGCACCCATGGAACGGATACGTTGCGATCATTGCCGGAAGCACTCGCGATGTGCACAAATATGAATCCACAGTCGTTGAACGCTTGATCCTGGACGTTGCGAAGATGACGGACCGGCAGCCGCAAGTGAACGTGCATCCGGGCCACATCAGCCGTGTGCTCAGATTCTGCCGTGACGAGATGCTTAGGATTGCCGTTTCTGGATACGACCCGCTGATTCCGCCTTCAGAGTCCAAGCCGCTCGCCAGAGTGAAGGAGATCAAGATCTGGGCTTCGGGCGACGGCGAGTACGCATTTAGCAGCGATTGGAATCTTCGCAGGTTGCGACGCCCGATCATCTGAAGTCTGGTTCTGATCGAGAGGGCTAAATATGACAGGCAAAACCCGCTGAAGTAGGCTTGAGATGTGGCCAAGGTCAAGAAGCGCAATCACTATCTCCCTCGCGCCTACCTCCAGGGGTTTTGCGACCAGGAGGGCCTGCTTTGGACATTCGATCGGGTATCGAAGGAGTTTCGGCGGCTTCCGCCAGACAGCGTGGCGGTCGAGAAAGAGTTTTACATTGTCCGGGACTCGTCAGGCAAAAAGAGCACGTTGTCGAGGACTGGCTAGCGTCCTGCGAAAACGCGGCGATCCCGATTGTCCGCGCATTGGATGCCAGAGACCGGCGCCTGAGCGACGAGGAACGCCGTATCCTCGCACTGTTCATCGCCTCACTTCGCCTTAGGACGACCGTCTTTAACGCGGAGATGACGGAAGTGATCGAGCACTACAGCAGCGCGGTCGCTAGTTCTCTGCTCAAAGACGAAAGGACGGCTCGCGAGACCTTTTCCCGGTTGCCCGGAAACGGCGCGGCCATGCCTTCCGAGAGACTGGAATCGCTTGTCTCAATGTGGAAGGCAGGGCAGTACACCCTCAAGGTCAATCGGGAATACATCATCCACTTGATGATCCAGCGCGCGGACAGCTTTGCGGACGAGCTCTTCGCCATGACCTGGGGCATCCTCCGCTCACATCCACAGGCCGCTTTCATTACTTCCGATCTGCCTTGGTCGATACTGACGGTAGATCCGGCCGCATCAGCTGACTTCGGCTTCCGCGACATCTTCCTTCCCCACGTGCGGACCGTTGTGCCTCTTACCTGCACCACCGCCGTGATGCTGGAGAGCGGGGCCCTACCTGCCGCGCCCGTGCGCTACGGATACGTGATGCGCGAATTCAACCGCACCGTCAATCGAACGGTTGCCGACAACGCGCATCGTTTTGTCTTTTCAGGCAGCGAGCTTTTGCTGCGGCGACTCGTCAAAACCGACCCGCATCGACCAGGTTGATCGCCCGGTTCGTTTCTTTAGCGGTGCGGGAGACTGGCTCAGGCCGGATGTCAGCCAGATCGCCCGCATCACCGTCGACGGCTTCTGAGCACGGCCGCCCGGTCGCTTTCAACGCCGCGCGGGCTTGCGGTTTCATCGGACGAAGGCCAAGGTCAGCGCAACTTGAACCGTACCCTATCGCCCATGCGCGCTGCTCGACCAACGCACACACAATGCGCACAAATACCGCCTGACCTCGCTGCAGGTGCAAGTAAAATCGAGGCCGGCGGCACAGCTGGCGCTGATCCATGCGAATCAGTGTCCGGGAGGGGTTGACTTATCAATCCGAATCAGACTTTCGAGGACGCGGCACGATCACTCCTGATAAACGCGCTTGCGACCGGGTATCGAGTTTACTTGGCGTTATCGGCCTCCCGTAAATGTGGAATGCCCGAACCTGTTCGGTTAACGTCGGCGCCCTGCAATTCCCATCCATCAACACGGGATTGACTACTCATTGGTCACTTGCATGTGGGCCAGGAAACGGAATGGCCTCTGCCTTATGCCTGCCGCAGAGCAGATCGTGACCCGTCAACAAGTCGGGCGGGTTCTCCTCCGCGAGAACCAGCCAGATACCGTCTGGATGCTCACGAATGATTGC
>Ga0187893_10009483_pt1 | contig 14946 bp, 14 predicted proteins | sample MA1701074metaG_FD_139574 | JGI IMG/M metagenome (GOLD analysis project Ga0187893, IMG submission 139574) | White microbial mat communities from a basaltic lava cave in the Kipuka Kanohina Cave System on the Island of Hawaii, USA - MA170107-4 metaG ...
CCCGCAGGCGTTTTTAGACAGACATTCAAGCTACAGAAGGACTTAGCCAAGGTCAACGGGAGTATGGATTTGACGCACGGGGTCATTTCCACGGATTGACCGCTCCGTAGAGAAAGCGCCCATTCTTTTTCGTCGCGGTTTGGTCCGCGTAGGTGAGGCGACGATTCACGGCGGCGTCAATCAGCTTCGCGGTGCGCTCGCCGTCATTCAGGTCGCGGGTGTTGTACTTGAACTCGGCTTCACTGACATAGCGGTGTAGGTGCTTCCGCGTGACGGCGTGGTGCGTGCCGTTCAACTGGCGCTTGAGACCGGCCAGAATCCTTCAATGCGGTTCGTCGTGACCTGGACGCCGTCTGTCGTGTAGCGGACATACTCACCGATGTAGTGACGGACGCGCAGGTGATTGTTGTACTCGCGGCCCACGGTGACGTAGCCCTTCGCTTCGTCCGTGATGAGATCGGCGGACGTATCCACCATCTTCCGAACGTGCTTCGCCAGTTCCTCGGCTTTCGTGGAATTGACGACGGCGACCTTCACGCGACCGTCACGCTCGACACCGCCGACCACGGCGGTCTTGCGCATATAGAAGTCCGGTGCGCGACCCTTCTTCGTGATGCGGTCTACGCCGCGAGTCCGGTAACGGGGCTTGCCCCCGACGTAGGTCTCATCGAACTCGACCGTTCCGGTCAGCTTGGGTTCCTGTTCGTTGGCTGGTGCCATCGCCCAACGGATACGATGCATGAGGAACAACGCGGACTTGTAGGTCAGTCCGGTGTCGCGCTGAATCTGGAGCGCACTCACGCCCTTCTTGCTGGACGCGGCACGCCAGAAGGCGAGGCACCAGTGATGGAGCGGAATCGGACTGTCCTCCATGATCGTACCGACGCGCACGGTGAACTGCGCTTTGCAGGCGACGCACTTCCAGAGGTTGCGCGCATTGCGTGACCCGTCCTTGGCCTTCATGCGGCGAGACTCCCCGAGTACCCCGCACTTGGGGCACGCGGCGTCAGCATCAGTGATCCAGCCGCGCTGTTCTTCGAGGAACAGGACGGCGGCGTTCTCGTCGGCGCACGCCAGTGGGATACTGGCTTCGAGCGCCGTCTGTTTGTTGGCGACTTTCGGCATGCCGAATAATGCGCACTTGACGCACGTGCGTCAAGTGCCAGTAAGGGCACGCGAAGGGCTCCGCGCACCCCGAAGACTGTGAGCTTCGGGGTATTGACGGTTTCGCCCTTGACAGGGGGTCTGGATGTCGCCTTTTTTCCGCAGAAAGTAGACAGGCGCCCCGTACACCCCCGCTAAAGGCTCACAACAATGCCGGACAACGCTGCCCCCGAGTTCCCCTTCTGCCCTCCGCCGGACGGCGTACTGCGCCGCCTGACGGAACTGGGCACGCCGCTGCCGATCCTGCGCGAGTCTATGAGGCGGGGGTTCTTGGCGGGTCGCTTCGTCCATGCGGGACACGCTAAGACCTACAGCGGCCTCAAGATCTACCACGAGACCAACGGGGAACTTCGGGCCGCGTTTGCGGGCATCGGATGGAGAATGAACGAGGACGAGAACATCCCGCGCTCCATTCGACCGGACGGGCTGGTCATCGTTACTGCGCTGGCTGGTGATGAGCGCACTGGACTGCACGGGCCAGTTGCGCAACCCCGCCGTCCACGAGGCGACGCTGGCATCCGGATTATCCGGCAGAACGCACAGCTGTTCCTCGACATCTTGGACGCCGACGATCCTGCGCTGCTCCCGATCACCGACGAGGGCACATGGTTCCTCCTCTATCGCAGAGTCGGAGACATCGTTCGGAGCGAACTCTCGCTCGCCCTCGGCGTGACCGATGACGGCGGCTTGATCGCGTGGGTAGAGCGGTTGATCCTGCCCGAGTTCGACGTCAACGACGGTGGCGGCACGGCAGCCATCGAACCGCCACAGAACCCGCCGGAGGTTGACGTTCCCGTCACTCGCCGCACCGCATAGGCGATGGCCGAACTCTTTTCTCCGCAGCGGCTCACGCTCGCCCGTGAACGGCGCGGCCTGTTCATGCAAGAACTCGCCGCTCGCGTCGGCGTGAACGCGCAGACCGTCAGCCGTTGGGAAAACGGCAGGACCGTCCCGCCCGACGATTGCATTGAGAAGGTCGCGAAGGAACTCGCGTTCCCCCGAAAGTATTTCTTCGGGGACGCACCGCCGCGCCTCGAAACCGCCGCGTTCCGTTCGCTTGCCCGGATGACCGCGAAACAGCGACACATGGCGCTCGCGGCTGGCTCGCAGGCCGTGGCGGTGGACGCTTGGATTGAGCGGGACTTTGAACGGCCCAAGCCGCACATCCCGGACCTGCACGACCTCGCGAGCAATCCGGAGGCCGCTGCCGAAGCACTTCGTGCCGCATGGGGACTTGGCTACGCGCCCATTGGGAATCTCATTCACCGGATGGAACTCAACGGTGTTCGCGTTTTCTCGCTGGTCCATGACGGGAGCGAGATCGACGCCTTTTCCGATTGGCAAAACGGGACGCCGTATGTGTTCCTCAACACGACGAAAACGGCCGAGCGCATTCGCATGGATGCCGCCCACGAAATCGCCCACCTCGTCCTTCATGCGCACGCTGGCGGCCCCTCGTCGCGTGGGGAGGAAGATCAGGCACAGCACTTCGCCGGTGCGTTCTTGATGCCGGCGACAGCGTTCATTGCCACGACCCCGAACTATCTCACCCTCGAAACGATCATTCACGCCAAGCAGCACTGGGGCGTTTCGGCGCTTGCCTACGTGTACCGACTTCACAAGCTGAGGCGAATATCGGACTACCTGTACCGGTCGCTCTGTATTCTGATCAAGTCCAACTACGGGCAGGGTGAGCCGGGCCCGGAACGTCCGCGAGAAGCCTCGCAGGTTCTCGCGAAGGTGCTCGGCTCTCCGAATGGGGGAAGCGTTCGCAAGCAGATTGCGCAGGACCTGCGGATATACCTGCATGACTTGGACGAGATCACGTTCGGCCTGTCCTTGACACCTATGACCGGCGGCGGCGCTGTGGTCGGGCCAGCGCCGCCGAACGCGACCGAGGAGGCAAAGCTGCGACTCGTCAACTAGCGGGCAAACAAAAGCCCCAACGTCGTGAGGCGTAGGGGCGCGGTCGTGGCGAAAATGGTAGACGCAGCAGCTTTGGAAGCTGTCTCTCCCCCCGGAGATTGCGGGTTCGATTCCCGCCGACCGCACTAGAACCGAACCACCAACAAGATACGAAATGCCGAAGAAGAAGTCACCGCCGACCGGCAAGAAGCGCGGACGCCCACCCAAGACGCTCAGGATCGAGGGCGACTGGAAGGACGCCGTGAAGCATGCACTCAAGCGGGGGAAACCACCGAAGGAAAAGGACCAGCAGTAGGAACGATCCCCGGAACAGCCGGCCATGCTTGCCACCCTATGGGGCGCTCCGTAGGTTCTGACCATGCGGTTGCGTTTCTTGTTGAGTCGCTTGCTGCGCCTGCGCTCGCGTTCTCGGATTTGGGAGCCGCCGACTCGCGGCCAGATCCACCTCGTCACGCCGGAGCAGTACCTCCGAATCTTTGATTCAGGGCGTGTTGACATCCGGGGTGTTGCGGTAGTCCCGCCGCGCCTTGGCGCCTCCGATTTCGGTCGAATCGCGGTTGAGTTGAAGTCTGAAGGCAGGCTCCGGCTCGCGCCGAGATGAGCGGCGGAGGCCCGCCGAAGGGCCAGCCGAACGCTATCACGCCCGCCGTCAGTGGTCTGCCGCCGCAGCAACTGGCCAGCGCGGCGGTGCCAGAGGTGGTCACGCAGTTCATCGCGGTGACCGCAAAGCAGAACGAAATCCGCGAGAAGGAAATCGAGGTGCAGAAGTACAACGCGGAAACAGAGCGGCAAAAAGCCGCGAACGCGCACGAGTTTTCGCTGAAATCGCTCGAAGCTCAGTTGGAGGACCGCAAAGACGAGCGAAAGACTCAAGGCGGAGAGACGCGCGTCGGGTTCTGGCTGTCCGGGATACTGATCGTTGGTTTCATCGGCGTGACCATCGCCGCCCTGATCACGAACAAGGAGCAGATCATCGTCGAGGTGGTGAAGCTCCTGGCCGTAGGCGGGGGTGGCGGCGGCATTGGATACGCCCTCGGCGTCCGCAGGGGCGAAAAGACCGCTACGACAAAAGACCCCTAACAGCGTTCGCTGCGGGTTCGCCAGCAAAGGCTCCGTGCTACTCCTGCGGAGCCTTTTTTCGTGCGTCAAATCCATACTTCCGAAGGTCAACGGAACGCGGTCGAACGGACTTTTGCCGACCACCGCAACTGAAAGCAGCGGGCACTGGGCCTTGCGACCCAGCGCCCCTGTGCCAATCGCGCCGCCGCTGCGCGCTTCAGGCCTTCTGGGCTATTGCGCCCTTACGGCGTGTATTCCGAGTTGCACTGGAAGACCGCCTTGAACTGGTGACCGTTGATCGATGCCAACGACCAATCGAGCGAGTTCGTCCAGTAACGTCCGACGTAGCCGCTCGGGCCGTAGACATCGTAGTACTGGAACGAGCAGTTCGGATTGGCCCCTGCGAAGAAGTTGATCGAGGAATCATCGGGTGCGTCCTCAATCGTCCAGTCACCAGTCTCGACCCCGTCCGCTTCGAGCAACCCGATCCCGTCGCTCGACTCGCCCCAGAAGTGCTGGACGCTCGTCATTCCGCCGTTGTAGAACCCGTCGGCATACTGCTGCCAGCAACCGGTCCTTTTCCACTTGTGCAGCGTCCGGTTGATGACATGCCCCGGCCAGTAGACCGTTCCCTGAATGTATTCCCAGTCGTACTGGGGCACGCATGACGTCGTTATGTAGATCTCGCCGTTCGGGCCGTATGAGTTTGAACTGAAGGTGAAACTGGCGGTGGTGAGACTGGCCGCGGGCGCACGGATTGGCTTGATCGTCGGTGAGGCCGCGTCGGAACAGGCGGCCGCAACCAGGGCCACTGACAGGACTGCGCAGGCATACTTGACTTGCATGGAACCTCCGTTGCAGTTGGACGATTGAGACGACGTCCGCTGCCTGCGAGGAGAACCGTGGCCCACACAAGGTGCGGCGAAACCTCGTGGCCCTACGGCATCGGGGGGCGGGAGCACCATTCGGTCGCAAACATGCCGGCCGCCGGCGGGACACCGACCTGTCGCCGAGGTGCGAAGGGCCTGGTGCCGCGCAGACGTTCGACGAGCGTGCGACGGCGCAGCGCCCCGGACCGGGCTACAATGGCACCTTGCGACGCGAAACGCAAGGACCTATTAGTGAATCGGAATCGAGACCCAGCCGTTGCCGAACATTGAGGGTTCACACAACCACTCTGGTTCGTTCAGGGTCGTGGCTCGTCGGCGACGAACGCGATCGTGGCGCCGTCCGGCGAGAGGGCCAGCCGCGAGATGCGGCGCACCCCCAACGGGGCCAGGTCCGCCAGCGTGATCCAGCTGCGATCGGGCAGGCGCATGTGCATCAGCCGGCTCCCTGCGCCGGTGATCACGTTGGTCGACGAACGCCACACCACGTACTCGGCGCTGTCCGGAAGCAGGCCGATCGTGTCGATCGGGAAGGCGCCGTCCGCGCGGGCGGTGGCGTCCGCCGTCAACAGGATCGTCCGGCCGTTCGCCCGCTGCGTGAACGACACGCGTCGGGTGCCCGGCACGCGCTGAAGCGACCGGCCGATGTTCGCCGTCACCACGGCGGCCCTGCCGCTGCGGGCGTCAGCGATCTGAAGCGTATTCGGGCTTCCCAGCACGAAGAGCGCGAGCGTCGTCGAGTCCAGGTACGCGAAGTAGCCTACCGGCTTGATGTCAGGCAGGATGACCTGAGGTGCCATGCAACGGGAAACGCCAGAGCCGCTGCGCTGAATCCATCTCCACCCGAATGACGGCCATCCCGGTGCCGTCGGGAGTGGGAGCCGCAGAGTACTCGCTCTCGGGAGTGCTCGTCACCGGCGCAACGGCGCCGGTTTCGAGGCTGTAGACCCGGATATCAGTCTGGCCCCCGGACTGAGCCGTGTAGTAAACCGCGGAACCGAACCAGCCTGGCTGGTTGTCGTACCCCGCACGATTTGTGATGTTGATAACCCGGGTCGCCATCGGCGCGAGGCGGTAGACGTAGACGTCGGTGGAAGGCGCTGGCGTTTGCGCCGCGAGCTGGCCTGCCAAGCAACACGCGATCGAAAGCGGAATGACTTTCATGACTCGGTCTCCAGTTCGAGCAGCACGGCACCCTTCTCCACCGCGGACCCTGCGGACACAGCCACCCGCCGCACGCGACCGGACGTCGTGGCCCGGAGCTCGTTTTCCATCTTCATCGCTTCCATGACGACGAGGCCCTGGCCGGGAGCGACATGGTCGCCAGCGGCGACGTTGATCCGGACGATGAGGCCCGGCATCGGCGCCAGCAAGTTGGCCGGGCCGGCGGGCCGGTTGGACGCGCCCGCCATCCGACGGATTGTCCGGGTTCGTTCATCCAGCGCCTCGGCCGCGATGCGGTAGCCCGCGACCGACAAGTCATACTGGCCGCGGTCTTCGCCGCGCCGCGCGATGACCCGATGCACCTCGCCGCCGATCGTGACGATGGTGATCGGCGTGCCGGCGAGGCTCTCGGCGTGCGCGCGCACCGTCGCGCCGTCCACGGTGACGGTGTCGCCGTCAATGACGACTTCGTGCTCGTCCGAGCCGAGCTTCACGAAGTACCTCACGCCGCCGGCACCAGCTCGCACACGGTCTCGATGTGTGCCGTCTGCGGGAACATGTCGAAGCCGCGCAACGACCTCACCGCGTAGCGATTCATGCGCTTGACGTCGCGCGCGAGCGTCGCCGGGTTGCAACTGACGTAGATGACGGCCTTCGGCTCGCGGCTCTTGGCTTGCAGCATCGCCGGGATGGCGGCATCGAGTCCGGCGCGAGGAGGGTTCACGACGACGAGGTCAGCCGGCAGGAGTGCGCCGAGCAGTTTCTCGACAGGACCAGCCACGGATCGCGAGCCGGCCGGAAGACGACCGGCGCAGACCAGCGCGGCCTCACGGTCGATCTCGATGGTGGTAACGGAGGCGCCGAGCGACGCGAGCCCGGCGGCGATGTTGCCTGTGCCGCTGTAGGCGTCGATTGCAGTTTTCGGCGCGTATCGCTTCACGATGTCGAGCACCCAGTCGCGCACGCGAGCCGCGACTTGTGCGTTTACCTGCACGAACGATGCCCCCGCCCGTGTGCCCGGCCTCGCCTGAACGCGGCGGCGGCGCTTGCCGTCCGGCTGCCACCACAGTTCCACCATTGCCGGCACCGCCGCGAAGAGCTCGGCGTGCGTCGTCCACGCGCGTCCGCCCTCAACAACGAGCGCAAACCCGTCCTCGAGGAGTCGAACCGACGCTCTCAGCTCGCGCGCCTGCGGCAGCATGAGTGCGTGCCGCATGACGTCGCGCCAGTGGGCGAGGACCGCGTCGTTCGTGATGCGGCAGTCGTCGACGGGAAAGACCTCCCCCGGGGCGTCGAACGGGCGAAGGCCGGCGATCCAATTCCCGCCGCGCATCCGGAGCGCGAGGGTCAGCTTCGTTCGGTAGCGCCACTGGGCCGCGCTTGCCTCGACCTCCGGCACGCTCAGGGTGAGGCCGCCGATCCGCGTCAGGGAGTCGTGAATCACGCTCACCTTGGCGGCCACCTGCCCTTCATATGATAGGTGCTGCAACTGGCATCCCCCGCACCGGTCGTGCGTGAAATGCCGGCACGGTGGTTCAATGCGCGCAGCGCCCGGCGTCCTGAGCTCGAGTACTCGCCCGCGCATGAGGCGGCCTTCGCGGACGGCTTCGACGTGCACCACGTCGCCCGGCGCGGTGCGCGGCACGAACACGACCATTCCCTCGTGCCGGCCCACGCCGTCTCCGCCCGCGGCGATCGAGGCGACGCGAAGGTCGAAGCGCTCGCTCATCGCAGGCCCTCGAGCCGGCCGGTGCGCGTCCACTCGGCGTCGGACAAGCTGCCGGGACCGCCGTTGCTCGATCTGCGTGGAGCCACGCGCTGCCGTTCAGCAATGAGTGCCGCGGCGATCACCGCCACGCGCTCGATCTCCCGCGGCGGCCTTGCGCCCGTGAGGTCGGGCAGCCGGCGCTCGAGCCACTGGATGTCGATCGTGCCGGCACGGAAGTCCGCGTTCTCCAGCACGCGCAGGTGGAAGTCGCGGGAGGTTTCGATACCCGCCACTGTCAGCTCGTGCAGCGCACGATGCATGCGATCGATGGCGGCCTGCCGGCTGGCGGCGTGGACGATGAGCTTGCCCACCATCGGGTCATAGAAGAGGCCGATCTCGCTGCCGGCCTCGATGCCGCCGTCCCAGCGAATCCCGGGTCCGGCGGGGATGTGCAGGTATGAAATGGTGCCCGTGGAGGGGAGGAAGCCGTTGGCCGGATCCTCGCTCGTGATGCGGCACTCGATCGCCCAGCCGCGCGGCGCAACGTGCGTTTGGGAGAACGGGAGCTTCTCGCCAGCCGCAACGCGTATCTGCCACTGCACCAGGTCGATTCCCGTGACGAGTTCCGTGACCGGGTGCTCCACCTGGATACGCGTGTTCATCTCCAGGAAGTAGAAGTCGCCGCCGGCGTCGAGCAGGAACTCACACGTGCCGGCATTGACGTAGCCCGCGGCCGTCGCTGCGGCGACCGCGGCAGCACCCATCCTGCCGCGCAGCTCAGGCGTGACGGCAACGCTCGGCGCCTCCTCGATCATCTTCTGGTGGCGGCGCTGGACCGAGCACTCACGCTCGCCGAGGTGCAACATCGTGCCGTGTGAGTCACCCAGCACCTGAATTTCAACGTGCCGCGGCCTCTCGATGAACTTCTCGACGTAGACCGCGTCGTCGCCGAAGGCGTTCTTGGCTTCCCGGCGCGCTGCATCGAGCGCGCCGGCCAGATCCGACTTCCCGCGCACCACGCGCATGCCCTTCCCGCCGCCGCCGGCAGCCGCCTTCAGGAGGATGGGATAGCCGAACTCCAGCGCGACCTTCGCAGCCTCCGTTGCGTCCCTGAGCGGTGTGGTCGTGCCCGGCACTACGGGCGTTCCGGCCTTGATGGCGAGCGAGCGCGCCGCCGTTTTGCTGCCGACAGCGGCGATGGCCTCTGCCGGAGGGCCCACGAAGACGAGTCCCGCGTCGCGAACGGCGCGCGCGAACCACTCGCGTTCGGAGAGGAAGCCGTACCCGGGATGAATCGCCTCCGCGCCCACGCGCTTGGCGGCGGCAATGATCCGGTCGCCGGCGAGGTAGCTCTCGCTCGACGGCGCCGCACCGATGTGAATCGCCTCATCGGCTTCGCGCACGTGCACGGCGCGCGCGTCGGCATCGCTGAAAACCGCCACGGACTTGATGCCCAGTTCGCGGCAGGCGCGGATCACCCGGAGCGCGATCTCGCCCCGGTTGGCGACCAACAGCTTCTCGAATGGCGGTCCCGCCCGGGGCGCACGCATGTCGGCGGAAAGCTACGGTCGGGTTTAGCGCCATGCAGGAAACGCCGATGCTAGGAACATGTCCAGAAGCACGGCGGAGTCCTCCGCGAGCGACGTGCCCAATCGGCTCTTGGTCGTCGATGACGATCCTGCGATCTGCCAGATCTATCGGGACGTGCTGGCGCGCGATGCGTACGAGGTCGTCGTGGCCGGATCGTGCACCGAGGCCATGGCCCAGATGGACGCGCTCGGCGGCGAGGCGAGCGCGCTCGTCGTCGACCTTGGACTCCCGGATGGAGATGGCGCCGAGTTCGTCTACGCGTCGACGCGAAAATACGGGGCGCGGCCGACGCTCTTCGTGAGCGGCTGGACCGACGAGTTCTGGGACCTGAGCCGCGCGCCGGGCCGCTGGCTGGTGATGCGGAAGCCCGTGCCGATCGCGAAACTGCGCCTCGCGGTCGGCTGGCTCCTGCGCGGCGGCGACAAGCCAAAGGAACTGGACCAGCCCGACTAGCCGTTAATCAGAACTTCATCCGGCGGGTATTGCGGCAGGCGCTGGGGACGGTATTTGTATACACCCCAATCGAGCGAGGGCGCCGTGGCAGATCGTACCGGATGGCTGGCGGTGCTGGTCGCACTGGCGGCTGCCCCTGCCCTCGTGGCCGCGCAGGGAGTGCGCGGCACGATCGTGGATCGAGCGAGCGGCGTGCCCATCAGCGGGGTCGTGGTCATCCTCCTGGGCCGGGGTGACACGGCTGTGGCGCGTGCCCTGAGCGACAGTCGCGGCGAGTTCCGGCTGACCGCGCGCGCCGCCGGCTCCTATCGCGTGCATACGCTTCGAATCGGGTTCCGCGCTGTCATGTCGGACGCCTTCGAGCTGTCGCGGGGCGCCGAGATCAACCGCGTTATTCGCGTGGAGTCGGTGCCGTTCGTCCTCGACACCATTCGCGTCGTCGACCGGAACGTTTGCCGGTCGCGGGCGAGTTCCGACGCCGCGTCCGCGATCTGGGAGCAGGCGCGGACCGCGCTGATTGCGGCGCAGATCACGGCGCGGCAGCCCGCCGTGGAGGCCCGCGTGTTGCGGTTCGATCGGACGCACGATGCCCGGTCGAGCCGCGTCCTGGAGCAGACGACCTCGGTTGCAACCGGCGCGACCACCGCAGCCTGGGCGTCGCTGCCGGCGGACCAGCTGCGCCGCGGCGGCTACGTCGTGGACGACGCCGAGGGCTATACGCACTTCTACGCCCCCGACGTGGAGGTGCTGCTGTCGTCGGAGTTCCAGGCCGACCACTGTTTCCGGCTGTCGACCAGGGCCACTGAAGGGCTGGTCGGGCTGTGGTTCGAGCCGACGCGGGAGCGCGGACGGACGCCGGACATCAAGGGCACGATCTGGCTGGACCTGCGGACGTCGGCGCTGCGCCGGCTCGAGTTCCGGTACGCCAACGTGTCAGACGCGCAGGAGGATGCCGGCGCCGGAGGCCAGGCCGAGTTCGTCCGGATGCGGAACGGCGGCTTCGCCATTTCGCGGTGGAGCATCGCCATGCCGCTCATCGAGCCGCAGCAGACGTCGCGCACGAGCATGGGCGTGGCCATGCGGCTGCCGGACCGGGTGGTGGCGATGCGACTCACCGGAGGGGAACTGGTGTCCGTCGTGGTCGCGCGGGACACCATGTGGGTACGCGAGCCGCTCGTGCTCACCGGCACGGTGACGGATTCGTCCTCGGGAAGCCGCGTGGCGAACGCCGTGGTGACGCTGGCCGGCACCGGTTTCGCCGGGATGACGGACGGCCGCGGTCGGTTCGCCATCGCCGGCGTGCTGCCCGGCGAGTACGTGATTCAAGTGCGGACGCCGTCGCTGGACTCGGTGAACACGGTGCATCAGGCGACGGCGACGATTACCGACGCGTCCGCGGACATCACGCTCAAGGTGGCGCGCGCCGACGAACTGCTGCGCGCCGTGTGCGTCGGGGACCGGACACCGGCGCGTGGCGCGCCGGCGGGTGTCCTCCTTGGCGTCGCGCGCCTCCGCGGCGACACGCTGCCGCCGCGAAACGTGGAGGTGATCGCCGAGTGGACCGAGGTACAGCTGCGCAGCGAACCGATGGCGATCGTCGCCGAGCGGCCCATCCGCTACATGGGGACGCGCACGGACGCACGCGGGGTGTTCCGGTTCTGCGGCCTGCCGATGAATGCCACCGTGCTGCTGCGCGCCACCAGCGACAGTGTCGATGCTGCGCCGGTGGAGGTGCGCATCGCATCGGATGCGCGCTTTACGCGAACGGAGGTCGTCTTTGACCGCGTCGAGGGCCGGGGCGCGACGTTCATGGGCTCGGTGCTCATCGACTCAACGCAGCAACCGATCGTGGAAGCCGAGGTGTCACTGCCGGGGCTCACGCGGAGCATGCTCACCGACGACCAGGGTCGTTTCCGTTTCAACGAACTGCCGGCCGGGGAGCACCGCGTGCTCGTGCGGCGCATGGGCTACGGCCGGCTCGACACCACGCTGACCCTCGCGGCCGCCCGCACCGTCTCGCGCCGCGTGTATCTCGAGAAGGTCACCGTGCTGGACACGGTGTCCGTGGCAGCAGTGCGGCTGCCGCAGTCCTTTGAGGAGCACCGGCGGCTGGGACTCGGCGCGTTTCTGACGCGCGCCGACCTCGACCGGCTCGACTTTACGCACCTGGATGCGGTGCTCGCCACGTTGCCGGGCGTGAGGATCGTCAGCACCGGCTCGTACTCCGCCTTCATCGCCACGAACAGGGTGCAGAAGGCAGACCGGCACGAGCGGGCCGACGGATCCGGTTTCGCCACCAATTGCCTTGCGCACGTCTACGTCGACCATATGCTCGTGTACAGCGCCGCGGAGAACGAGCCACGGTTCGACCTGCGAAGCATCAGCCCCGAGCAAGTCGAAGCCATCGAGTGGTATTCGTCGCGGCTCAAGTTCCCGCCCGAGTACGGCGTGCGCGCGACGATCTGCGGCATCCTCGTGATCCACACGCGGCGGAGGCACGATAACTAGGCGACGGAGTGCCGCCGCTCTCCGCGGCCTGGTGATCGCGGGGCTGATGCCGGGCGGGGCGTTGTCGGCCCAGCTGGTGCGCGGCACGGTGAGCGAGCGCGGCGACGGTCGGGCGCTCGCCGGCGTCGTCGTCCTGATGCTCGACAGTTCGGGGACCGCCGTCACGCGCGCCCTCACGAACGACAAGGGCGAGTTCGGCTTGGGCGCTCCCGGACCCGGGCTGTACCGCGTCCGCACCCTCCGCATCGGATTTCGGCCGCAGACGTCCGACCCGCTGCGGCTCGCGGTCGGCCAGGACCTCCACGTGCCCATCGCGCTGACGAGCGTGCCCGTGTTGCTGGATACGGTGCGGGTGGCCAGCCGCAACGCCTGCCGGTCCGCGGCGGACTCGGCGCTGGCGACCCACGCCGTCTGGGAGCAAGCGCGCGCGGCATTCGCCGCCGCGCAACTCACGTCGCGCGACCAGGCGCTCGACGCAACGCTCCTGACGTACGAGCGCGTGCTGGATCCCACCTTCCCGCGCGTGCGGCGGCAGAGCTCGACGTTCGCCCACGCGCTGTCGGCGCAGTTGTGGCGGACGACGAGCATCGACTCGCTCCGGCGCTTCGGGTACGTGCTTCCCGACCTGCTCGGCGGCCGCGTGTTTCACGCGCCGGACATGAACGTGCTGTTATCCGACGCGTTTCTCGAGGATCACTGCTTTGGCCTGGTGCGCGGGTCCGATGGCGAGCACGTCGGGATCGAGTTCGAGCCCAATCGTGACCGTGCTGAGGTCGCGGACATCAGCGGCACCGTGTGGCTGCGGCGAGCCACCGCCGAACTTCGGTCGCTGGAGTTCCGCTACGTGGGCCTCAAGGCCTCCGAGTCAAAGGGCCGGCCCGGAGGCGCGATGGAGTTCCTGCGCTTGCCTGGCGGCGAGTGGGCGGTGGCGTCGTGGAGCATCCGCATGCCCGTGCTCGAGCAGGTGGTTGAGCGCGCGGGCGCCACGTCCGGTGCGCCGCAGCACGTGGAACGCGTGTCGGAGATCCGGGTGACCGGCGGGGAGTTGGTGGCCCTGTCGCGCGACGACCAGCTGCTGTGGTCGCGACCGTCGCTCACGTTCAGGGCGCTGGTGCGTGACTCGGTGCTCCCGCGACCCATCGACGGCGCACGGATTGTCCTTCGCGGCACTCAACTCTCCGGCCTCAGCGGTCGGTCGGGCACCGTGGCCATTGCCGGTGTGCTCCCCGGTGAATACACGGTGGATGTGCGCACGGCGTCACTCGACTCGGTGGCTGCAACGCACACCACGTCGGTCAACTTCACGGGATCGGGCCCGGACATCGAGCTGCGCATACCGAGCGCGAATCGGGCGGTTGCGGCGTGGTGCGGCTACAAGCTCCCGACGACGCCGGCCCTGGGGCTGGCGATCGGCACGGTGACGCTGCGCGGTGATTCGGCGCCGCCGTGGAATGTCGCGATCACGGCCGAATGGACGGCCGGCACGCCACGCTCGGCGAGCGCCCGCACCGACGCGCAGGGCCGTTACCGGATCTGCGGCATTCCGTCGAACGTGGAGTTCACGGTCCGGACGGAGATCGACGACACGACGACGGCGCCGCGTACCGCCCGGTTCGGTCGCGGCTCGCATTTCGCGATCACGAACGTCGTCATCGATGTACCGGCGTCCGAGGCAGGGACGATGTTCGCGGGCAGCGTGCAAGCGATGTTCAACAGCGAGCCGCTGGCGGGTGCTGAGGTCTCCCTCCCCGACCTCGGGATCAGCGTGCGCACCAACGAAGCCGGGCGCTTCAGGATTGCCGGCATTCGGCCCGGGACCCATCGCGTGGCTGTGCGACGCATCGGCTACGCCGCCGTCGAGCAGTCCGTCGGGTTCGCGATCGACCGGGTAACGTCACGCCAGTTCCGGCTGGCTCCGGTGGCGACGCTCGAGACCGTGACGGTCACGGCGGACCGTCGCATGATGAGCTTCGAGGAAAACCGGAGCCTCGGGCTCGGCAAGTTCCTGACGCGCGAAGAGCTGGCGAAAATGGAGTTCCGAACCATGGGGTCGGTCATGTCCGAGCTCGGAGGCGCGGACGTCATTTCCGCCGGCTATCAGGCGTGCCTGCGCACGAAGCGCATACCGCGGTGGACGCCCGGCCAGCCGGCTCCCCCCAACAACGCCGACAACCTTGCCCAGGGATGCCAGGGCCGGCAGTGCTGGTCGCAGGTGTACGTCAACGGCATGCTGGTGAACCCGGGACGCCCCACGCCACCGTTCAACCTGAACGACTGGAACGCCAGCGCCATCGAGGCCATCGAGTTCTATCCAAGCCAGGCCAGCTTGCCGATGCGGTATTCACACCCGGGCGCCACATGCGGCGTGTTCGTCATCCATATGAGGCTGGGCAAGTGAGGCTCCGCGACGTTCTGCTCCTTGCGTCGCTCGTCGTGTCCGCATCGCTGGCGGCGCAGTCAGTGCGTGGCACGGTCGTCAGCCGCGAG
>Ga0187893_10009484_pt1 | contig 14946 bp, 13 predicted proteins | sample MA1701074metaG_FD_139574 | JGI IMG/M metagenome (GOLD analysis project Ga0187893, IMG submission 139574) | White microbial mat communities from a basaltic lava cave in the Kipuka Kanohina Cave System on the Island of Hawaii, USA - MA170107-4 metaG ...
ACAGATGTTGCCGAAATAGTCCGCCTGTGCCGGGTTCATTATGCTTCCGGTGCTTGCAGGCGAGTAATTTCCGAACTGATCCAGATAAGGAAAATTGCCGCCCTGGTCAACTGAAACGTCGATTATTATTTTCTTGCGCGACTCTGACACTTCTTTTAGGGTTTTTTCGTCAACCATCCTGTCGGCTTTTTCTCTGTCGTAGGTCGCTCCTACCATGATATGCGCGCTGCGGAGGACGTCGCGCTCAGCAGACGCCGCTACGGACGATCGCGGAAGGTTCAACTCTTGAAGGAATTTTCTCCGTGCATCTCTCTTCTCGATTATGGTTACCTTGGCTCCGAGTGCCGAGCAGACTTTGGCAGCCATTTCACCGACGGTTCCTCCTCCAAAAATGACTGTCATCTTGTCCTGAATGGACAGGGTGCGCCTCAGGTCGCCGTTCACCGCTCCGTTGTCGTTCATTATGTGATCAAACCCGTGGATGAATTTTGAGCGCACCTCATCAGAGCCGGCTTTGAGTCTGACTGACTTGTCATGCCTGAACGCAAAATTGTGGATAAAGCCTGCCCAGATACCCGCAACCGCGCCTGCAATCCTGCTCATGGGCATAAGCAGTGGCGTCTGGCCGTTCTGGTCAACCACCTTTTCAAAAGAGATGAACGTCGCCTTGGATCTCACGGCTGCGTCCGTCAGTTCTCTGTTGGATTCAAAGTGGTTGAAGCCAAATATCGTATGGCGTGGCCGAAGCAGTTCATGTTCTCGCTTTGAGACTTGGATCTCTTTTACCTTGACGACCAGGTCCGATCCCGCGTACAAATCGGCCGCAGAGCTGGCCAGCTGTGCACCGGCCGTCGCGTATTCTTCGTCAGCAAACCCGCTCCTGTCGCCCGCGTGTGACTCTACGATGACCTTTGTGCCGGACATGACAAGAGAAGAGACAGAACGGGGAGTCAGCGACACCCTGTTTTCGTAATCCTTTATCTCCCTGGGAACGCCGATAATCAATATTACAGCACCTAGGAGGCGCGATTACGTATTATTAGCTTATCCGGGTCAGCGTATGCATCCCGCGATTTCGCTCCGCGATCCGAACGTGCCAGCTGCCTCAGGCAGGTGCCTCGAAATAGCCTTGGACGCGGATTCCACAAAGAGCTCCACCGGATCGTGCCTTCTGATGAGCTTGAAGAATTTGTTGTCGTGCGAATGCAGCTTGTCAAAGTAGAGCTCGGAGCTCTCTTCAATTATCATGTCGGCATCACGGCAGGAAATGCCGTTTTTCCTCAAATGCTGTTCCAGCCTGCTAGCACAGCGCGCAAAATGAGCGGAATGGGCCTCCGAATCCTCAGCCACTGCCAGTCAGTGCACCCGGACAGTAATGCGCTGGCATGCTATTTAATATTTCAGCCGCATGACATTTCTTTTGCCAAAGTTTAAGACTGTGTGCAGTCAAATACTGACATATGAGCGAAAAGAAAACCAGTTCTTTCGTACCCTCGGATATGCTCACAGTTCCTTTCGTTGTGGGAAAAGCAGGATTTGACATGGCATTGATGGCAGCTGTTTCAGTAGCCAGAATGATGCAAATCGGCTTCCAGTCAGCAGACATTGGGATTGCGAAATACATCGAGCTGACCGAGCAGGAGCTAAAGAAAGGTCAGCGGCGCGAGACCGTAAAGGTGGAGTAGGTCAGGCGGCCTTTCTGAGATTGACGTTGTAGGCTAGGCCGAATCGATGAGCTTCGTCCCTTGCGTGCTGGAGCAGCTTTAGCCCGATGTTGCTTTTTGGCAGGACGAGTGGCTCCTGGGATCCCTGTCTGTATATCTCTTCATTTTCTTTTGCAAGGCCAACGCACGGGACATCAGAGATCCCGAGGCCGCGAAGTGACGCAATCGCTGCACCCAGCTGGCCGCGGCCACCATCTATCATGATAAGGTCAGGCATCTTGCCATCAATGGAGGAGTACCTGCGCCGGACGAGTTCTCCAATCATCGCAAAGTCGTTCTGTCCAGTTACAGTGGCTATTCTGAATTTTCTGTACGCCGACTTGTCGGGCCTGCCCCCGGTGAATCTGCAGCACGCGCCGACAGCAATGGACGTGCCCAGGTTCGAAACGTCAAAGCAGTCAATGACTTGCGGCATGGTCTGCAGGCCAAGGATATTTTTTAGCTCGACAACCGCCGGGCTGTAGCCCCGCTCGATATACATCGACAGGTTGCGGACTATCAGGTCCACGAGCTGGCGCTTTTCGCCCGTTTTTCCTGCCACCATTATGGTCACTTTGTGGCCAGCTATTTTCTGAAGAGACATCTCTAGCACCCGCCTGTCGTCCGGTTCTTCGTTCACATACACAGCCCGTGGCACAATGGGCACAGAAGTGTAATACTGCAAGAGAAAAGAGGAAAGCGAGTTATCGCCTACAAGGTCGAACTCGAACTTTTTTCTGTCGCTAATGACTCCGCGGGTCCTGCGGAGGGTCATGACATGGGCTACGGCTTTTGCATAGTCCTTCAGTATCCCTACGTACTCTTCATCTGGATTCTTGTTCACCGCCTTTTCCATCTTTTGTCTGGCCCGGAGGTTGCTCAGCCTGTACAGGGTATCTCGAATTTCCTTTGCCCGCTCGTACTCGCCCAGTTCCGACGCGCTCTTCATCTCCTGCTGCATTTCCTGCGCAAATCTTTCAATACTGCTTTTGCCTTCAAGTATCTCCTGAAGGGACGTAACGCCAGTCATGTATTGCGCCCTTGTCACGTTGCTGATGCACGGGGCGTCGCAGTTCTTGATAAAGTACTGAAGGCATGGCGACTTTGGCAGCCGGTTGCATATCCGAATCTTGAATAGCTTGCGCAACAGGCCTATTGTAAGATATTTTGAACTGCCCCTGACAAAGGGACCGTAGACCCTGCCCTTTGGCCCGATGAACCGGCCCGCCCTGTTGCGCCGGGCCACCATCAGGCGAGGAAATGGTTCGTCAGTCACCTTGAGGTAGGTGTAGCGCTGCTGGTCCTTTAGCTCAATGTTGAACACCGGCCTGTACCGCTTGATTAGATTAGACTCCAAAAGGAACGCTTCAATTTCATTGTCGGTTACAACGAAATCCAGATCCGCTATTCTGCTTACCAGTCTGCCAGTCTTCCAATCGATATGGGGGTCGTGCTTTGAAAAATAAGACGTCACGCGCTTGCGGAGGTTTCTGGCCTTTCCAATGTAGATTATCCTTCCTTCGCTGTCCTTCATCAGGTAGACGCCGGGTTCATCCGGGATCCTCCTTTCTTTCAGCGACGGGACAAGCGTCACTGCCTGGACGAACCCCTTTCAATAATCTTTTGGTCGACTATTAGTTTTGGCTTCAGGTACCTGGCGGTGTGGCTTGACTGGTTCTCTGCTATTTCTTCAGGCGTCCCTTCTGCAACGACTCTGCCGCCGGAATCTCCTCCCTCTGGCCCCAGGTCTACGATCCAGTCTGCCGAAGCTATCACGTCAAGGTTGTGCTCTATTACAATGACGGTGTTTCCAAGGTCCACAAGCCTCTTGAGCACGTTTAGCAGCTTGCTCACGTCGGCAAAATGGAGGCCGGTCGTGGGCTCGTCCAGTATGTAGACGGTCCTGCCCGTGTCGCGCCGTGAAAGTTCGGAAGCGAGTTTGATCCTCTGCGCCTCGCCGCCTGACATTGTCGTTGCGGGCTGGCCGAGCCTCAGGTACCCAAGCCCCACGTCGCTTAGCGTCTGCAGCTTTCTTGCGATTGAAGACACGTTGGAAAAAAACTCCAGGGCCTCTTCGATGGTGAGGTCCAGCACGTCAGATACCGTCTTGCCCTTGAACTTTATCAGAAGGGTCTCAGAATTGTAGCGCTTGCCCTTGCACTCGTCGCATGTCACGTAGACGTCGGGGAGGAACTGCATCTCTATCTTTTTGACTCCTCCACCCTCGCACGCCTCGCACCTTCCTTCGGAAACGTTGAATGAAAACCTGCCGGGCCGGTAGCCCATTTCTCTTGCCTGCTGCGTCTTTGAAAACAGCTCCCTGATGGGAGTAAATGCGTTAACATATGTAGCGGCATTAGAGCGCGGAGTCCGGCCTATCGGCGACTGATCAATACCTATTACCTTGTCTATTTTTTCCAGGCCGGATATCTTGCCGTGCCTGCCTGCTCTGTCCTTTGCGCCGTGCAGCTGCGAGGCCAGAGCGCGGAACAGTATGTCATTTACCAATGTAGACTTGCCCGATCCAGAAACCCCGGTGACGACTGTCATGCAGCCAAGAGGAAACCTGACATCAATTGATTTCAGGTTGTTCTCTTTTGCGCCGTGCACCGTCAGCCAGCCGCCTGCCCTGCGCCTCTCGTGCCGGTGAGCCACTATGCTGTCTCCCCGCAGAAATGATCCCGTTATCGAGTCAGAATTTTGCACAATGTCATCCAGCACTCCGCTTGCCACGATCTCTCCGCCATGTATGCCGGCGCCAGGGCCGATGTCTATTATCCAGTCGGAATTTCTGATGACTTCTTCGTCATGCTCGACTACGATTAGCGTGTTGTCCAGGTCGCGGAGTTTTTTCAGCGTGTCTATCAGCCTCGAGTTGTCCCTCTGGTGAAGGCCTATCGTTGGCTCGTCAAGAACATAGAGCACGCCTGTCAGGTTGGAACCTATCTGGGTAGCAAGCCTGATCCTCTGCGATTCTCCACCGGAAAGCGTGGCTGTCATCCTGTTCAATGTCAGGTAGTTGAGCCCGACATTTCGCAGGAATTCAAGCCTGGAGACTATCTCCTTCAGGATGGTCCTGGCAATGTGCCTCTCGGTGTCCGTGAGCGTGATTGTCTGGAAGAACCTGTAGCAGTCATCAATCGACTTGTCGCAGACATCCATTATCGAGATGCCCTGGACCTTGACCGCAAGCGCTTCTCCCCGGAGGCGCCTGCCGTTACAAGTCTCGCACGGGCGCTCGCGCATAAACTGCATCAGGTCCTCGCGTTTTGACTCTGACTCTGTCTCTCTGTAGATTCGCTCTAGGTTGGGAATGACTCCTTCAAACGATCCCTTGTACTCCCACCTGCTTTCAGAGTACCTTGATTCGTACTTGTAGTGGATCCTCTGGTCGGTTCCGTAGAGTATCACGCGCAGCTGTTCCTGCTTCATCCTGGAGATGGGAGTGGCCAGGTCGAACCCGAACTTTCTGCCAACGTCCCGGAGCATGGCAGACCGAAAGGTTGCAAAGTGGCCGCTCCATGGGACTATGGCCCCGTCAAGAATGCTCTTTGACTTGTCGGGAATTATCAGCTCGGGGTCAAATTCGATCCTTATGCCAAGGCCGTTGCACTCCCTGCAGGCCCCAAAAGGAGAGTTGAACGAAAAAGTTCTGGGCTCCATCTCTCCAAGTGAGATGTTACAGTGGGGACATGCGTTTTTCTGCGAATACATAGAGTCCTTGTCTTCTACTGAAATTACCACGGTCCCGCTACCCACTTTAAGAGCCGACTGGATCGAATCAAAGAGCCTGCTCTTTTCCTCTATCGCAGGTTTCAGTCTATCAACTACAACTTCTATCGTGTGCTTTTTCTGCTTGTCCAGCCTCGGGTACTGACGCGCTTCATCATCCAGCTTGGTCAGCTCGCCGTCCAGCCTGATCCTGGAAAAGCCTTCCTGCCTGAGCTCATCAAACAACTTTTCATAGGTGCCCTTTTTCGCCTGGACGACGGGTCCCAAAATCATGGCGTTTCTGCCCCCGGAACTTTTCAGCACTGACTCGGTTATCGAGTCAGCGGACTGGCTTGCTATTTTTCTGCCGCACTTTGGGCAGTGAGGAACGCCTATCCTGGCAAAGAGGAGCCGGAGGTAATCGTAAATCTCTGTAACGGTGCCGACGGTCGAGCGCGGGTTCTTGCTAGTCGTCTTTTGCTGGATGGATATTGCCGGCGAAAGTCCGTCTATAGAGTCCACGTCGGGCTTGTCCATCAACTCGAGGAACTGCCTTGCATAGGCTGAAAGCGACTCTACGTATCGCCTCTGGCCTTCCGCGTAAATAGTGTCAAACGCCAAAGTAGACTTGCCGGATCCGGAAAGGCCCGTGATGACTACGAGCTTGTTCTTTGGGATCTCTACGTTGACGTTCTTCAAGTTGTGCTGCCTTGCCCCGCGGATTATTATCTTGTCGTGCATCAGGACACCTCCGAGTACGCCGGCTCGCCCAGCGCCTTTCTTATTTTGGCCAGCTTTTCTCTGAACATTATCGCCTTTTCGAATTCAAGCTCTTCTGCAAACCTTTTCATTGTTGCCTCTGTCTCGACGGCAAGCTTTACAAGGTCCTGCCGAGTCATCGATTTTGTTTCCACGGCGACGTCGTCTGCCAGCTCTTTGATGGCTTCTGGCACCGGCTTTACTATGGACCTTGGAGTGATGCTGTGTTCCTCGTTGAACTCAACTTGCTTTCTGCGCCTGCGTTCCGTTTCGTCCATGGCCTGCTTCATGGACACGGTTATGTTGTCTGAATAGAGGATGACTTTACCGTCGATGTTGCGCGCCGCCCTTCCAAAGGTCTGGATGAGGGAAGTCGCGTTGCGCAGAAATCCCTCCTTGTCCGCATCGAGAATCGCCACTAGCGAGACTTCGGGTATGTCGAGGCCTTCCCTCAAGAGGTTGATCCCTACCAGTGCGTCGAACTCGCCAAGACGAAGCTGCCGTATCAATTCGGTCCGCTCAAGGCCCTCGATTTCAGAGTGGAGGTATCGCACGCGGACTTTGTTCTTGGCAAGAAATTCCGCCAGATCCTCTGCCATCCTTTTCGTTAGGGTGGTGACAAGCGTGCGCTGGTTGGATTTCGCCCTCATCTTGATTTCTTTTATCAGGTCTTCCATCTGGTTCCCGGTGGGCCTTATCTCAACCACAGGGTCTACGAGTCCGGTTGGCCTTACAAGCTGTTCCACCACATGTCCGCTTGTCCTTAGCTCGTACGGCCCCGGGGTTGCTGACACGAAAACTGTGTTGCGCAGGTACTTTTCAAACTCTTCAAACCTCAGCGGGCGGTTGTCGTACGCGCTTGGAAGCCGGAACCCGTAGTCAATGAGCATCTTTTTCCGGGTGCGGTCGCCGTTGTACATTCCGTGGAGCTGGGGAAGGGTGACGTGCGATTCGTCAATAACTAGCAAAAAGTCGTTTCCAAAAAAATCAAGGAGGCAGTAGGGCGGCTGTCCAGGCGCCCTGCCATCTAGATGCCGCGAGTAATTTTCAATGCCAGAGCAATAACCCAGTTCCTCTATCATCTCTAGGTCGTACTTTGTTCGGGAAGCAAGCCTCTGCCTCTCCAGCTCCGAAGGCAGGCTTGGAAGCCAGCTAGCAAGCTCGCTCCTGATCGATTCGAGCGCCCTGCTCCTGGAATCGTCGTCGGTGATGTAGTGCTTTGCCGGAAATATCACGACTGAATTCGTATCGCGCAATTTTTTCATGCTGACATGATCATGGATGCTTATTCCCTCTATCTCGTCGCCAAACATGGTTACTCTGATAATGTCGTCCGAGTAGCCAGGTATGATGTCAATGGTGTCGCCTTTGACCCTAAAGTTCCCGGGAACCAGCGAAAGATCGTTTCGTTCGTATCGCGCCTCGATCAGGCTGCGGATCAGTGCCTTTCGATCAACATTCATGCCTTTTGTGACAGAAATAGAGCTGTCCTTCCACTCCTGGGGCGAGCCAAGAGAGTAGATGCACGAAACAGTAGAGACTATAATCGTCGGCTCGCCGGACATCAGCATCGCAGTGGCTTCAAGACGCATCCTCTCTATCTTTTCGTTGACCTCGGTGTCCTTTTCAATGTAGGTGTCCGTCTGGGGCAGGTAGCTCTCCGGCTGGTAATAGTCGTAAAAGCTGACAAAGTAGCCCACGTTATTCTCTGGAAAGAACTCTTTGAATTCGGCGTAAAGCTGCGCCGCCAGGGTCTTGTTGTGTGAAATAACCAGGGTGTTCTTGTTAGTCCTCGCTATCACGTTTGCTATAGTAAAGGTCTTGCCGCTTCCCGTGACTCCAAGTAGCGTCTGTCGGCCCGCCTTGCGAACCCCGTCTGCAAGCTGCTCGATCGCCTCGGGCTGGTCGCCGCTTGGGAGAAAGGCGTCCTTTGCCAATGAAAAGCTGCGAGAACTGGTAAGCAAGCGTATCAGTAGATTTCAAATCGCGCATATATGGCTAATCCCCAGTTGCTAACCGGTGCCAACCCCTCGACAAAGGACTGCCACCGACAGCAACTCTTTTGTTCAACCAACGCGATATTAGGGCATGGAACGGCTTGAAATCAGGCAGGTAGACAAGCAAGAGTTCCTGGCATTCCTAGAGAACGAGGCCCAGATACGTATCGACGGCTACCTTGAAAGCGCGGTCGAAGTTGCTGAAGAAGTGCACTCTGGCCTTATGCGGGAGGATGGTGTTTCCGCATTCTTGGAGACTCACACATGGCCTGTTGCAATGGACGTGGTCAGACATTACCGCTCCGGGAACAGAAACATCACAAGCGTTGAAATCGCGGCCGCTATTCTGCACGATGTCATGGAGGACGACGAGAGGATCCTGAACCTCCACGAATCAAAGTCATACGGCTTTGAGGCCTATATGGAATATCGATTTGGAGCCAAGATCCGCGGCATTGCCTCGGAGCTAAAGATAAAGCCACTTGAAAATTACCCTGGAAATAGCGATGTAGAGCGACAGCTGGCTCGCTTTCATGAATACTGCGAGATTCTCCTTCATTCAGAGTACGATGTCAAGGCCATCAAGCTGGCTGACAGGCTGAACAACATGGTCTTTATCCGCAAGATCCCCGGGCACGACAAGATAAAGCGCTACATGCGCGAAGCAGAGGACTTTTACATCTCTTACACAATGCTCGAGCCCAAAATGCCGGTGTACTATGCGACGCTGCGGAAAGCATACGAAGACCTGCGATCGATTCCGGTGCAAAGGGCAGTTACTCACTAACGGACATTCAAAAACCATTTAAAGGTAGTAAATGGAGATAAAGGGATATTCGATGCCGGGCGATACACTAAATGCTGCTGTCATTGTAAAACTAGAGCCTGATTTTTCCGAGGGAAATGTGAGCTATAACGCCGATGGCACCCTCAACAGGGCTGAGACAAAGAGCATTCTGGGGCCGCACAGTGCCGTCGCTTCAAGCGCTGCATTCTATGCCAAGGTCAGGTATGGCGCCAGGATAGCAGTGACCACGATGGGACCGCCAATCGCGGATGTCGCCCTACAGCAGGCGCAGGTGATATGCGACGCCGACGAGCTCCATCTCTATAGCGACAGGATATTTGCAGGAGCAGATACCCTTGCCACGGCTGAAGTTCTGAGGAACGGGATAGCAAAGGTCGAAGGGGGAAAAGTAGATCTCGTATTCTCTGGACACCGGGCGTCAGACGGCGAGACAGGCCAGACTGGGCCGCAGACGGCATGGAAGCTGGGCTTTACATTTCTTGGCAACGTGATCGATTATGATATCGACTTGCAGAACAGAATGGTCCGCGCAAAGCGACTGATCTCCCTTCAGGGGTTCTATGATGTAATTGAAGAGGTGGAGGCGCCCCTGCCGGTCTTTATCGCAATAGACCCCTCGTACAAGGCGTCATTTAGCACAGTATCCCAGAGGCTGGCATTTGAAAAATACCAAAAGGAGGGAAGGGCGCGCGCACAGGACTTTAAGCGATACCTCAAGGTCTTTAATGCCCAGCAACTCGGAGCAGACCCAAAGCTCGTGGGCCTCCCCGGGTCGCCTACCATAGTCTACAAGGTGGAGCGCATTCCAAAAGCAAAGGCCAGCCGCAAGGCAGAAGTCATTGACGGCAGCAGCCGCGAAGAGCTCCGAAAGGCGGCTGCAAAAATGTACGAGATACTTGGAGAAATGATAATCAAATGACGGAAAAGTACCAGCACCTCTACGTCGTCGTCGAGCATGAGGATGGCAAGCCGGTTCCGGTGAGCCTTGAGATGCTGGGCGAGGCGAGGCGCCTGATGGACGGCTTTAACACAAAATATCGATCGGACGAAAAAGTCGTCGCAGTCGTCCTGGGGCATGGCGTAAGAAAGCTGTGCGAAGAGCTGATATTTTTCGGAGCCGACGCGGCTATCTATTCAGACAGTCCGGAATTTAAGCACGCTAGAAATCTGGTCGATACCAAGGTGATCAGCGAGATTGCCAAAGACCGCGAGCTGGCATCAAAGTTTTCAAAAGCGGCTGATTTCGTAAAGCCTCGCTACATGTTCTTTGCAGCCGACAACATTGGTCGCCAGCTCTCTTCCACGGTTCTTGCAGAGCTAGAGTCCGGACTTGCTTCGGACATCAACAAGCTGGTAATCGAGGACCTGGAGATAAAACACGAACACAAGACAAAAGGGCAGGCACTAAAGTATGAAAAGACCCTGGAAATGTACCGCCCTGATTTTTCAGGATTTCTTTGGACGACCATACTCTGCCTTGACAACAGAAATCCTGCAATCGCCCGGGAGTACCACCCCCAGGCCTGCAGCATCATCCCGGGAGTCTTTGCGCCGATAGAGCGTGATACCTCGCGGCGCGGGACAATCGTGGAACACAGGCCATCATTTGCAGAACGAGACCTGAGAGTCAAAGTCATTGGGAGAAAAATAGTAAAGAGCGATGTCGACTTTGACAGCCACAAAGCCATTGTCAGTTTTGGCAGGGGGGTCAAGGAAGCGCCAGAAGAAAACATCAGGCTCGTTTCCCGGCTTGCAGAACAACTTGAGGGCGAAGTCGGGATCTCGCTGCCGATTTCGAAAAAACCCTTTGCAGTCAGCGAAGTGACAAGCTCTAAATTCATGATTCCTGACAGAGTCGTCGGAACGAGCGGCAGAAAAGTGGCTCCACTGGTGTATGTGGCAGTTGGGATAAGCGGCGCAATGCAGCACATTGCGGGGATGAAGGAATCCACTTTCGTCGTCGCAATCAACCCGGATGAAAACGCGCCGATAAAAGACGAATGCGATATATTCATCAAGGGGAGGATGGAAGACGTGATCCCGCTCCTGCTGGAGGAGCTACAAAAGCAAAAGCCAGCCATAAGGGCGAAGTAGAATGGTAGAAAAGTACGACGTTGCAATAATCGGTGGCGGCTCGGCGGGACTGGCTGCTCTCAAGCAGTTATCAAACCTGGGCAAGCAGGCAATCCTGATCGAAGCAGGCAAGCAACTCGGGAGCAAGAACGTCTCTGGCGGGATCTTGTATTCAAAGAAACCAAGGCAGGGAAGGGTGCACAACGTAGAGGATGTGTATGGATCCGATTTTCTTTCCGACCTGCCCGTGGAGCGCAAGATAACAAAGTACTTGCTGCACTCTACTTCACGGAACAAGATCTTTACAATGGACCTGACAACCGCCCATGAGTACCAGGCAAACTTTGGGTACTCTGTGTTGATGAGCAAGCTGAACGCCTGGTTCGCCAGGAGAGCTGGCGAAAGCGCCGAGCAGCAGGGCGGAGGCATTGTTTCCGGAGTCCATGTCAAATCAATAAGCTGGCAGGGCGACAGCGGAGCGACGATCGAAACAGACGAGCTCGAGCCCTTTGAGGTAAAGGCAATAATCGCGGCAGATGGGGTGAACTCTGAAGTAGCAGAGATGACCGGCGCAAGGACCAAGTTCACGCCGGATGACCTCTATCAGGGCGTCAAAGTTGTAGTAAAGTTGCCCCAGGAAATAATCGAGGAGCGGTTCGGCGTCGGGCCGGGAGAGGGAGCCGCGCACCTGTTCGCCGGCGACGTTACGCTCAACCACATAGGCGGAGGCTTTGTCTACACAAACCGTGATACCCTGTCCGTCGGAGCGGTATACCACTATGACTCACTCATGCGTCTCCCTGCAGGGCCTTCCCAGCTCGTAGACGCGCTTTTGAAGAATCCAATGGTCTCGGAATTCATCAAGGACGAAGTCGCTGTAAAGGAAGAGATCGACCGAAACCTTCCAAAGGAGGAGCAGCTCCGGGCGCGCTTTGCTGTAAGCAAACTGATAAAGACATGGAATGAACTGCGCGATGCATACCATTCGCCTGACGCCAGGAAAAAATTGGTTGAGGCGGGCAAGTACAAGTCGGAGGACGAGATAAAGGCTAGACTTGACTTTGTCAGAAACGAGCTTGCGTCAAAGTACCAGACCAAGTTTGTCGCGGACTATGTCGAGCTGGAATACTCGGCAAAGCTAGTGCCTGACGGCAAACGGTGCATGATGAAAAAGCCTTACCACAAAAACATCCTCTTCGTTGGCGACGCCGCGGGAAGGGGCGTGTTCATCGGGCCGCGGATAGAAGGACTTAACGTTGGTATTGACGATGCCGTCCGCGCGGCAAACGCCGCTGCAAGGGCGATTGACAGAGGTAATTTCTCTCAAGAGTACATGGGTCAGTACTATGGCGATTTGGTTGACGACAGTCCGTACACCAGGGATATGAAAGAGATCGACAAGGACTACCTGAAAATCTTCCTGGACGCCACGAAAGACGTTCCAAAGGACATTATCGGGCAGCGGTACGGGATGGTCTTCAAGTTGATGTCAAGTGGAACCCTGAGGGGGCTTGCCGTGGGTCTGGCAAACATTCTGGGATACGACAGGTTGCTCCCTCTGGTCGAGTCCGAGGACACGTACGTACAGGTTCCGATCGAGCTCGCTGAAAAAATGGGAAGGTCCGTCAGCGCAACTTATGAGCCCTCAATACCGACAGTGGCTCAAAGGGTTGCAAGACTGAAATACGACGACGACCGGGTTTCGCACATCAAGGTCCTCGAACCAAGATCTGAATTCATGAAAAAGATGGTAACGCTCTGTCCAACAAACTGCTACAGCCTTGAAGGGGAGGACGTCACCCTTCAACACGAAGCGTGCATAGAATGCGGCACGTGTTCAAAAGAAACAGAGTGGCGCCACCCAAGAGGGGAGAAAGGAATCGTATTTCAGTACGGCTAGCTCTTCCATTTTATAGAGCAGCCAATCGACGGATCAAAGTCGTTCTCTATTCTTTCTCCGTTGAGCAGTTTGCGCACGTTATTCTCCATCACCGGGACTCTGGACGTAGCTTCCGGCTCTAGCGCGTCATTTATTCTCCCATGAAACGCAAGGGCGCGGCTTTCGTCAAACAGGAATGGATCAGGAGTGCAGACCGCCCCATAGTTCCTCGCGACTTGTTGACTATCGTCAATAAGGTAAGGAAAGTTCACGCCGTAGTTTTTGGCGAACTCTACCATGTTGTCGAAACCTTCGTCCTGATAATTCGGATCGTTGCTGTTTATGCCTATTACCTGAAGCTCCGGAGGATTGAACTTGCCCTGTAGCGCGACCAGGTCGCCTATCCTTGCCTTCACATAGGGGCAGTGGTTGCAGATGAAAACTACAAGCGTCGTCTTGCTTGAATAGTCATGCAGGGAGTGCGACTTGCCATCAACTCCTTTCAGTGTAAAGTCAGGAGCGACACTTCCTGTCCTAAGAACCTGTGTGGATGCTGTTTTGACCATGCAAATGATGATTGCTGAAAGACATTATATCTATTGCGAATTCAGTTCAGGTCTTGATCGACGAGAAATCATCGTTCGTGCTACTTTCGTCTTGACTTTCTTTTAGTGGCCGCCTTTCTAGACTTTTTCTTTTTTCGATGCGTCGCCGGCGAGTGCGCTTTCTTTACTGATTTTATCGCCTCGATGCATGCCCTTTTTATTTCATCGTACGCAGATACATCCTTGACTTCCTCTATTGCCTGTATGGCATCCCTGCCGTAACCGCTGGCCAGCTCCTTGATTGCGCGCCTCCTTTCGTCCACTTCAAGCGACCACTTCGCGGACTCTTTGAGCTGCCAGTACCTTTCATCTCTTGGCAATGCGATCAGCGATAGGGCGTCGGAATTAATATGTTTGCGCATGTTTTGCATCCTGAACCTCATTAACCTTTACAAGAAATAATATAGGCCTCACAGACTTTCTCCGGCCAGATGTCAGAGTCAATAGACGAGATTCTGCGGCTCCCGCAGCGAAAACTGGTGATCTCGCAGGACGAAGTCTATCTGGACAAGCCCTCAAGAAACGAGATCTATATCCTCATGGTCGAAGAATCTCGCGGCTCGGCGGGCGGCAGGGCCGCCGGCTCGGGACACAGGCGGATCAGCAGAATCTATGGTTTTTCCTGCGGCGAGAGGATCGAGAGATTCCTTGATGTCGCGGATCAGGAGAAGGTGGAAAAGTTTGAAATTCCCTACAGCGCTGTAGCCATGGACATCAGACTGTCAGACGGCGCCCCATACGTGGTCCAGGGCGTGGTAGACCCCCACCTGGTGTCGGAATACCGATTGCTGACAAGCAATCTAAAATAGGTTCGCCTGCCACAAAACAGCATGGCAGATGACCACAATCAGCGGCTTGAGAGGACCGCGTCGGCAATTGAAGACCTGCTTCAGATGGGTGCGATAAGATTTCAGAACGAAAAAGAGGAGAAGGCCACGCTGTCTGCCCAGTTCTCGCAGGTGGTATCAAACGTCATTTCCGACATGAAGATCCCAGACGGGGATAACGATCAGGTGATGAAGCTGATGTACTATTCCCTTCTCATATTCATGAACGAATATCTGAAGATGCCGAAAACCCTGATGATTGCATTTGGAAACGATCTAGAGAAAAACCGTGAAACGATGGAATCTGGCGAACTTGTAACCAGATACGTTTCCATTCTGACGGAACTGTGGACCCGGAACGGGTCAGAAAAGAGAAAGTAATACCTCCTCGAAAGAGCATCATTTTTAAGTCATTCACTGCTCAGTGCGTTTCTGCCATGATCGCAAGGTCTCTGAGGCCGGAGCTGATCGAGTCGATCCCTAGGCTGAAAAAAACCAATAAGTCAGCAAGACCCAAGGTATGGGTAGAAGCCTACGGTTGCTCTGCAAGCATGGCTGATTCAGAAATGATTAGCGGACTGCTA
>Ga0187893_10009485_pt1 | contig 14945 bp, 10 predicted proteins | sample MA1701074metaG_FD_139574 | JGI IMG/M metagenome (GOLD analysis project Ga0187893, IMG submission 139574) | White microbial mat communities from a basaltic lava cave in the Kipuka Kanohina Cave System on the Island of Hawaii, USA - MA170107-4 metaG ...
CAAAAGTCGACGATGTACCGACCAATCGGATGCTGTCTTCGGAACTTGAGACCATTCAACCGGCGATCACGCAGGCGAAGCCTGAGCTTCAGTTCGGCGTCAGTTTGTTTCGTGCGTAAGCTTCGGGCTCGTCCGAAGGTGATCGACGGAGGTCTTGGAGAAGATCTTCCATCCATGGAATACCCCCCTCACCGCGGCCTCTTACGGTTAACGATTTACGGTTCCTGTGGCTCCAGCCTCTACAGGGTACCCGGCTTCGCGCCAGGCGCGGATCCCCCCGTCCATCGAGATCACATCACGGTAGCCCATCTGTTGCAAGCTACCCGTCGCCAGCGCCGAGCGAAATCCGCCCCCGCAATAGAGAATGATCGGAGCATTCTTGTCGGGAATCGCCGTCTCGATGTCCCGCTCCAAGATGCCGCGACCCAGGTGTCTGGCGCCCTTGGCATGGTCCTTGGCATATTCATGGTCTTCCCGCACATCGATGAAGTGGAACGACTCCCCGCGATCCAGTTTCGCCTTGACCTCCGCCACCGTGCACTCCTTGACCCGCTTCTTCACGTCTTCCACAAGCTTCAAGAATCCCGGATTGTGTTTCATGCTCTGATCCCCTCTTTCTCCCCTTTCCCGCCTCCCCTCACCTTCTCCTCTCCCCACCGGGGAGAGGGTAGGGTGAGGGGGCGCCTCTCGCTCGTCTCGCCCATCAGAACAGCGTCATCTGTTCCATGCCCGGCCGCCGGAAGGTGTCGGGTATCGGCTGCTCGTCCTTCTCCGGAAACCCGGCCCGGCGGCGCCCGACCTCGAACAGTTGCTCGATCATCTCCCAGTAGGTGCCCTTGCCTTGATGTCGCTTGAAGAAGCCGCTTTCAGACAAGGTTCCGTCGCGGGTCTCTTTGATCCGGTGAACGATCTTTTTGATCCGGTCCGGGAACGCGGCCGCCATACGCTCCAGGAAGACCGGCTCCACGTTGCCCGAGAGCCGCAAGAGAACGAAGGTGGCCGTCATCGCGCCGGCTTCACGTGCCCGCACCAGAATGTTGGGGATGTCGTCCTCATTGAGTCCTGGAATCACGGGCGCGATCGAAACGCCCGTGTGGATACCCGCGTTCGCAAGCACCCTCATGGCCTCGAACCGTCTGGTAATGGATGGCGCCTGAGGCTCCACCTTCCTGGCGGTGGCGTCATCGGCGAAAGGAATACTGAAGTAGACCCGCACCCAGGCCTCCCGGTGGAGGCGCTGCAGGACATCCACGTCGCGCTGAATGAGAGCGGCTTTGGTAATGACGCCGACCGGATTCCGGAACTCCGCGCAGACTTCCAGACAGGCGCGCGTGAGCTGATGGGTCGCCTCCAAAGGCTGGTAACAGTCGGTGTTCCCTGAAAAGACGATCAGCTCTCCTTGCCAGGAGGGCTTCAGCAGGCCCCTCCGCAGGAGGTCCGGTGCGCTCGGCTTGATCATGATCTTCGACTCGAAATCGGTCCCGGCTCCGAAGCCCCAGTACTCGTGCGTCGGTCTGGCGTAGCAATAGGCGCAAGCATGAAAACAGCCGCGATAGGGATTCACGCTCCAGCGGAACGGCAGATCAGGGCTGTCGTTCCGGCTCAGAATTTCGCGCGTGGCATCTTCATAGACCTCCAGCTTGACCCTCTCGGGCTGATCAAGCCACTCCCGATGCTGGGAGTCGAACGGATTGGGCGGATTGGCGATTACGCGCATGGGGCCTATGGTCCATCGCGCGGGCACCCCTGTCAAGCGGTGCTCCCAGGCATCCATTGCACCTGCTGAAGTTTGGGCATAGAATACGCGCCCGATCGAGATGGGCATACAGGCTGAGACAGCGGAGCACCGGTGGATCGAGCGCGCGGCTATTCCGCTCGCCGCGGTGATCTTCTGCGTTGATCTGGCCTTTCCGTTAGGGGTCGCCATTCCGATAGCATACGTGGGACTGGTCATCCTCGGTCTCCGGGTGCCCTCCACCAAATACCCTGCGTTGGCGGCGGCCGGCGGCTCGCTTCTCACGCTCGCCGGTTTCTTCTACTCGCCTCCCGGCGGCTTCCTGTGGATGGGGGTGGCCAACCGCAGCCTTGTCATCGGGCTCTTGTGGACAACCGCCGCCATGGTGATCCTGCACAACCAGGCGAGACTGGAGATGAAGACCCTGCGCGGGATGCTGGCCGTGTGCGCGTCGTGCAAGAAGATTCGCGATGACGAGGGATTTTGGAAGGCGATGGAGCAATACGTGGAAGAACATTCCGGGGTGCTCTTCACGCATGGACTCTGTCCGCCGTGCGCACAGAAATGGTCCTCCGAACTCGAGGCCCTGAAGCATCCCGCCGGCGCGCACGAAACCCCTGTCCCCTGATCGTCCCCATGTACGACCTTCGCCACCTCCGCGACAACCTCGATGCGATCCGCGATCGGCTCGGCCCGCGCGGGCGCGATGTCGCCTGGGAAGACCTGCGCAAGCTGATCCAGGAACGGCGGAGTCTCACGGCCGTCGTCGAAGACTTGCGCCATCAGCTCAAGAAGGGGTCCGAAGAGGTCGCACGGCTGAAGCGGGAGAAGCACCCGGCCGACGCCGCCGTAGCCGCGATGAAAGCCCTCGGCGATCGCATCAAGGAGACGGAAGAGAGCCTGCGCGGGATCGAGGAGCAGGTCACCGATCTCGCCCTCCGGATCCCCAACCTGCCGCATGCCTCCGTCCCTGTCGGCCAGGACCCCACGGACAACCAGGAAGTCAGGCGGTGGGGAACCGCTCCGTCATTCTCATTCACGCCCCAAGCACATTGGGACCTCGGAGAAGCCCTCGGCATCCTGGACTTCGAACGGGCCACCAAGATCGCCGGCGCCCGCTTTGCGGTCCTCACAGGACCCGGCGCCCGATTGGAACGGGCCTTGATCAATTACATGCTTGACCTGCATACCGGCCGGCACGGTTATCGCGAAGTCATCCCTCCCTTCCTCGTCAATCGCGCCGCCATGACCGGAACCGGACAACTCCCCAAGTTCGAGGACGACCTCTTCCGACTCCGGGACGACGACTATCTGCTGATTCCCACCGCCGAGGTCCCGCTGACGAATCTCCACCGGGAGGAAATCCTCCCCGACGCCGGGTTGCCCATCCGGTACACCGCCTACACCCCCTGCTTCCGCCGCGAAGCCGGCTCCTATGGGAAGGACACGCGCGGGTTGATTCGGCTCCACCAGTTCAACAAGGTGGAATTGGTCGCCTTTGCCAAACCGGAGGACTCGCACGAAGAGCTGGAGCGGCTCACGGCTGCCGCCGAGGCCGTGTTGCAGGGGCTTGGACTTCACCATCGGGTGATGGCGCTTTGCACCGGGGATCTGGGGTTCGGCGCGGCAAAGACCTACGATCTGGAAGTCTGGCTGCCGTCGCAGCAGACCTATCGGGAGGTTTCGTCCTGCAGCAACTTCGAGACGTTCCAAGCACGCCGGGCGAACATTCGCTACCGTCGAGCCGACGGGAAGACCGACCTGGTACACACCCTGAACGGCTCAGGGCTCGCGGTGGGGCGGACGCTGGTGGCGATCCTGGAGAACTACCAACAGCCCGACGGATCGGTGGCGGTGCCGGAGGCGCTTCGCCCCTATTTCGGCGGCCTCGAGCTCATCACCAAAACCTGACCCTTGCACCTGACACCGATTCCCAAACCTGACCCCCAACACCCGACACCTGCCACCCGACCCCTACTCCAAAACCTGACACCCGACACCTGAAACCTGACACCTGTTACGGGCGCGGCGGGCCGGGCGGATCATTCGTCACCGTATAAACCTGGCCATTGCGGAGATAGAGCTTCTGCTGCTCCCCCAGCGTAAAGGGCCGGGCACCCAGCCGCCCGAAGATGCTCACCTGGTTGCCGCTCTCATCCACCGCCCGGTCTCGATCCAGTCCTTTCGAGAGAGCGACCGCCGTCCCCCGGGTCTTGTACGTGGCGATTAGGTGAGGCACCGGCTTCGGGTTGAACCCATAGTAGTTCGGCTGGCTCGGCGGGGACGTCAGTTGGAGCACCCGCAGCCCGTTCTTGCCGTCCGCGACATAGGCAAAGAGGCTGGCATTGGTGGACCCCACGCGCACCGCGCGGGCATCATTGATCGCGCCCTCCGCCGTAAACACCTGATCCACCAGCGGCTGCTCCGGCCGTTCCACGTCTACAATGACGAGGCCCTGCGCGCCGGCGGCCACGTAGGCATACCCCCGGGCCACATAAATGTCTTGCGCGTCGGCGAGCGGGACGCGCGCGCTCAGGATGGGCTGAGGCCGCTCCGGGGAGGTGACATCCAACACCTTGAGTCCCTCCTGATCCAGCACGAAGGCATACCGGAACTGCACGGCCACGACACGTGGCGCCACCAAGGCCGGCGCCGACACCTCCGCTACGACCTTCGGATGGAGCGGATCATCCAGACTGACGATGACGAGCCCCCGGTCGCAACTGATGTAGGCATAGTTTCCGGCCACGGTGATGTTGCCGGCTCCGTTGAGGGCACCGCCCGGGTTGAACGTCACCCCGCGCTCCAGGAAATTGTTGTCGGGATCCCCGTCCGAGAGCGTCTCCACGTCAACGACGATCAGGCCCTCGAACTTGTCCGTCACATAGGCGTACCGATACAAAGGATGCATCGGTTGTTCCTGGTTGCCCTTCGCATGCTTGACGAAGGCGGGCCGGTCTTGCCGGGAGGGTGAGACCGGCATGGTGGTGGGCAGCGCCACGGCGGTTGCGTATGTGCTCTTCACGTAGGTGCGCTGGCCCAAAGGCGAAACCGGCGCCGTCACCGTGTTCTCGGAGAATCCCTTGTTGTCCACGCTGGCGACATCGAACACCCGGAATCCATCCGGCCCGTTGGCCGTGTAGAGGTACTCGCCGCGGAGTTGCAGGCTGCGGAGATCCTTGCCGCCGTGGAATTTGGCTTGTTCCGCGCCATCTTTATACCGAGGGATCAGCCGGCCGGCCTTGAGGTGCGCCGCATAGTAATCCGGATAGGCGATCTTGTGAAGGAAACTCCCCACGACGGCTTGTGGCTCGTCCCATTCGGTGACGGGCACGGCCTCAAACCCCGTGGCGCCCTCACCCACCCAAATGTATTTTCCCAGGAAGTTTGGGAAATTGGTCCCCTGCCCCAGGACCTGACCGATCCAGGCGTTGTTGTCGTTGTCCTTGGACACGTGGCAGTCCGTGCACCGCTTGGTTTCGGTGCTCCGGACGGTGTGCGGAAAATGCGGGGCAAAGGCCTGGCTGCTGTGGCCTGAGGCGGCGATGGGCGGCTGCTGCATGTAGATCGTCTCGCGGTTCGTGTTCTGCGAGCTCAAAATCAGCGCGCTCGACGACCGTACAGGGGCGACCAGTATCTTGTCTTTCCCGCCGCGCTTCACGGTGCCGTGGATGCCGAGGATGAACTGGTCGTCCCGCGCGACCTGGGGGTTGTAGCTGGCCCAGTTGCGCGTCTCCTCTCCCTCAAAGTGATTGGCTGTCTTCTTCCAATTGGCTCGGATGGGGAGGTGACAGCCGGCGCAACTCGTGGTCCAGGACAGGTGACAGGAGAAGCAGGCAACGCGGTCGTTGGAGTGGGCGAGAGATTCGTGATTCGGCGGTACTTCGCCCCAGGTGATGCCGTCCTTCTGCACCGTCTTGGCCAGCCGCGACTGTTCCGCCCGCTTCGGGTTCGCTTTGGCCCAGTCGGACTGCGGGTTGACCGTGTCCATGACCTGGACGACTTCCCATTCCTTGCCTTTCTCAACCGAGGACCGCTGATACAGCTTGTCACCTCGCCATTCAAAGCGCCGCTGCTTCCATGACGTCAAGGTAAATCGGAGATCCTTCCCTCCGGGAGGCGCCGCCGGGCCGCTGGTCTTCAAAGTCGCGTATCGATCCACCGTGCCATGGCAATCCATGCACGTGACCTCGACCGCATCGGCGTACTGACCGTAGAGTTTGCCGTTCCCATGGTTGTCCTGGGCGAAGTGGCAATCCATACAGTGCATCCCCTTCTCGAGGTGGATGTCTTTGAGGTGTACGGGGATGCCCGCCCGTCCCTTCTCCCACTCCTCATCCTTGTGCGGCTGCATGGCTGTTTGGAGCTTCTCGGGCGTGACCTCCGTGACAACGTTCCCCAGATCGTCCAACAGATTGCCCTTGCGATCACGCTTGAAGATCGCGCGGAAATTCCAGCCATGCCCGTGGTAGTCGGCGAATTGCGTGTGCGTGAGTTGCGGGTTCAACCGGCTGACCTCGGCGAGAAATTCCGGATCTATCCACTTGCCGCGAGCGCCCGCTCCTTCCGGATTTCTGTTGAGGCTCTGCCATTCCTCCTCCGGGGTCGGATACTTCTGCTTCTCGGGCCACATCAATTCGCCGTCGGTCTCGTAATCCCACATGGTGTAGCCCAGATAGGTGTTCACGAACACGTTGGGCTGGTGCATGTGACAGACCATGCACTGGCTGGTCGGAATCGCCTTGGTGAACTCGTGGCGCAGCGGATGGCCGCCCTCCTGCCGGGAAATCGTCGGGTCCTGTGATTGTGAAAAGCCCCGGTTCCCGAAACGAGCGTAGGGCCCCGAATTGACTGGATCCCGGTCGTTGGCATAGACCACGTGACAAGCAGAGCAGCCGCTGGAGCGAAAGTCACCGGGATTATCGTTGGTCCCTAAAAACGAAAGATGGGGGTCGTTCAGCCGGGTCTTGTGAATGTTCAACACCGGCACCGCAATCCGGAGCCCGGTGCCTGGCCCCCGATTGCTCTGGCGGAGGTCGGGGCGTCCCGGGTCCCCAAATCCGGGCGAGATGCCCGGCAGCAGTGTGGGCGGGGTGCCGGTCTCGGGGAAGGAAGACGGGATAGTCAGGCCCCCGCGCTCGAACACGCGGAAGATGTCACCGGGCGGGAGAATCTCCCAGCGCGGCAGCGGCAGCAGGAAGGGCAGGACTCCCCGCTCGAGTTCGGCCGCGGTCGGCGGCGGCTTCATGGCGATCTGCTGGGGCACTCCGTCAATGCTGTAGCTCTCGCCCAGAAAAGGGGTCTTCTGAGCCCCGATGGCCGGCGCGACGATCCCGTTGTTGTAGGCGGCGGCGGACCAGAAGACCCCGGTGGTCGTCATGGTGCTCATCTTGACTTGATTCACTTCGCTCTGGTGGCACGCGCCGCAGACCTCTCCGGCCACCCGCAGGTCGCCAGGATTGACGAAGCGGACGAACGCGGGGGCTTCCCTATTGAGCAGCGTATACGACTGTGGAGGGTTCGCGCTGGAGAGGCGGCCATCCGTTCCCCGCCAGGCTTCCGGGTACCGAGGCTGAACGTGGGCCCGGCGGAGCGCCTCCTGATAGGCGGCGCTATCCGAGGCCGCGTCCTTGGGCGCCATCACGTCAGGCGATCCCCCATGGCAATCCGCGCAGCCGAGCTGGACGAGCCCGGACCGATGCATGGTCGGGGCATCGGTCTGCGTGTGACAACTGACACACCCTGCGCTTTTCCGACTCGCCTCTTCCGGCGTTTGGGTGATGACGTCCGGCGAGAGCGGGTCCAGCGGCACCGAGGGCACGTCCTGGGTGCCGGAAAGCCAGCAACCCTGCAGCAACGCGATCCCCAACGGAATCAACGCGCAGAGCAGCAGAGCCAGATGTCTCGATCGTGCCTGCCTTGCCTGTTTTCCCACCAACCAGTCTCCTAACATACTGGCTCTAACGCCTTTAGAAACGTTCCGTTCGCCCTGAGCTAGTCGAAGGGCTCATGGTTTTAACGACCTCCATCATGCTTCGACAGGCTCAGCACGAACGGTATGCAAAGCGACTTACGCACTACGCTAAAACGTCAACGTCGCGGACAAGAACGCCGAATAGAGCGTTTCGGTAACCTGCACGTCCTTGAAGCCGCCGCCCGGAGTAAAGCCGGCAAATCCCAAACTCACCAGCGCGTTGTTGTTCAGGAACGGGCGATAAATGAGTCCCAAGCCGGAATCCAAGCCGATCGCGTGCCGGATATTCGGCTGGTGCAGGGCCACCTCCAGCGGCTGCGTTTGCACGAACCACAGGTAATTGAAGTTGAGGACCGCCTTGAGCTTCGGCGTCAGCTCCGCATCAATCCCCCCGTTGATCAGGAACAATCCCGGGTTGTTGTATTCGGCCATGCCCTGGATCTTGCTGCTCCGCAGATCGGTCTGCAGGCTGAACCGATTGGTGAGAAACACGCCGGTCTGAGTGAGGGGGATGCCCTGGCGGTTGAAAAAGCTGAAGCCCGCGCCGGCGAAGTTCACGTTATCCAGGATCGAATCAAATCCCGTCGCGGTCCCGTTGGTCGGGTCTTTATCCCCGGACCCGTAAAAGACGGAGAGCTTGGGCCGCAGCCAGTCAATGTCATACGAGAGCTCCAGGGCGGCCATCTGGGCGTTGATATTCACGGCTCGTCCCGCGAGCGGATCGAAATCGTCGTGGCCCAACACTTGGTAGAAAGCATGGGAGACGTTGACGCGGCCGATATGCCCTTCGCCCGTCCACCCCAGGTAGTAAGAGTTCTGATCGTGCGGCCGAACGCTGCCCAGCCGGGCGGGCCGAACCAGAAAGCCGTTCGTATCATACTTAAACCCGCCCGGGTCTCCCGTGCCGGCCTGGTCGAAGTTCGCATGGAAGCTCAATTGAGCCGTGTACCCGAGCCAGATGAAGTCCTGCTTGTAAGCGTTGGCGACGATCACCTGCCGGTGCCGCGTCCGATACGAATTCAGCATGCTGTTGGTGTCTTTCTCCAGAAAATTGAAATACGCCACATTCCACTGATAGCGATTGTTGTCGAAGGTTCCGAAGAGCCGCGCCCCCGGTTCGTTATCCGAGAAGATGAACCCACGGAAGTCGCTCGTGAAGCCCTGGATACCTAACCGCACTGACACGAAATCGAAGTTGCGGCTCACATCGGCCAGCTTCTTCTCGACGAACAGTTCCTGCATCCCCACGTAGCCGTCCAAGCGCGTCGTGCCTTTCCGGGGGTCAATGTTCACGACGCCGCGTTCCTGCGCGTCCAGATAATTGATGTTGAACACCGGGGTAACCCGCACGTCCAAATCCCGGGGGCGGAACGCCGTGGAACCCTGAAAGAGCTCGAAGGTCGTGATGAAGTTCTGGTTGAAGAAAAGTTGACGCCCGTTGCCGAAGAACCCTCCGGGCCCTCCCGGCGTCTGCCGGCTGGTTCCTTGCGGGGTCGGGAGGTAACGCGCCTCGAACAAGGAATCGCTGGTCCCCGTGAAACTGAAGAAGAAGTTCTGGCCGAAGATCGGGTAATCCCCTTTCAACACGTTCTGGTTATAGGGATCCCACCAGCTTCCCCGGTAGCCGATGCGCCACCGATCCAGGATGGGCAGAAAGTTGCTGCGTTCGATGTCGCCGATCTCTTCCTCGGTCATCTGCGGACGCTCGCCGGGCAAGCGCCTGAACAACCCGCCCAACCGACCCTTGCCCTCGGAAGGCGCTGCCTCCGGTTTGGCTGTCGCGGTAGGCGATGGCGTTTCGGCTCGCGGTTCCACAGGAGGATCCTCCGCCCAAACAATTGCGGCACCACCGGCGACCAGCACGAGACTCATCACGCCACCAAACCAGAGCCCATCTTTCATATCAATCACAAGTTCGGGTGCCGTGGGAATACCGAGTACGGCAATGGGGTGCCACGGACGACCAATCGGTCCGACCGGACGTTGACAGGGGACTCAAAGCCTGCAGATCCCATGAACGCGATGATGTTGTCCTGATCAATGCCATCTCCGGAGATCCCGACGCCGCCGACGAGGACGCCATTCTTATAGAGGGGGAAGGACCCCGCAAAAATCTGAATCCCATTGGGGATCCGGCTGATATTCGTACAGGGCGCAATCTGCGTGAGCAGATTCGACAGATTGATCAGGTTGAGCTGCAGGCCCGTGTTGAACACGCTCCATTGACCGAACGGGAGCGAGAACGGCCCGTTCGTGGTCGGCTCGAAGGACTGGAACCCTCCCGGAGGGTAGATCGGCTGAGCCAGGAAGCCGACGGCCGTATCGGAAAACGCGACCGAGCCGTTCAGCAGGAGTCCGTCCGCGGCGGCGGCGGTCACGAAGGAGCCTTGCCCGTCGGCCGTCAGCTCGGACGCAGCCTGAGATTGGCTGAAGAAGCTCGCCGTACGCCCCTTCTGGACAGACACGTCGTAGCCGAAGATGGGCGCGTCAATGGTCCGGAACAGCCCCAGAATCTTGCCGTTGGTGTCCACCACGGCGATGCTGACTCGCGCCTGACTCCCGAGCGGGACGCGGATGGCTGCCCGAGTCGCCTGCGCTTGGGTGGCCGCTTGGACCACGATCTGGAAGACTTCATTTTTCGTCAGCCCTCCGTCCGACGAATCCACGGTACCAGGGTCATAAATTCCCGTGCGGTCGGTGAAGCCGGGGATGCCGCTCAGATTGAACGGCTTGAACGCCGAGACGGGCGGGCTATCGATCGGCGTGAAGCCAGGGAGGTAGGCGCCGCCCCCTGTGACCGGCGGCAAGTTGGCTGGTGGCTCCGCATTGGCGAAGAGGAAACGGACCCCGTCAACCAGGATGTTGGTGCCCTGAAGACCCGTCGGAGCGGAGAACCCTCTCGTGCCGGCCGCCGCGATGGCCTCTTCCACGGTCGGCGCAAGCTCGGCCAGGCCCTGATCAATGGTATAGAGTCCGTCACCCTCCACCCCGATGCCGCCGACCGCCGTCCCGTTCTTATAGAGCGGCAACCCGCCGGGATCAGCGGAGAGCCCCAGCGGAAGATTCCTCGCGCGAGGGTCCGCCCCCGAAGGCTCGTAATGGCCGGGCCGCGGTACGTCGCTACAGGAGAGGCTGGAAAACTGGACCCCGAAGAGGGGGCCTCCCGGGGAGGGACTTTGCTGGGGCGGAAAGTGCTCCTGGATGATGAACCCGGCCGTACGCGTGGTGAACGCGTTCCCTTGGGTCCCGAAGAACGCCCCGGTACCTCCTTTAGAGATGGCCGCGGCGCTGGACGGGACGACCGCCCCCTCCAGGCCCCCTTGTCCACCGCCGCTGATGGTCGTGTTGGGGTTGGCGCCGTTCATCTGAAAGACCGCGAGGACAAGGCCCTCGTGATCCAACACGGCGATCGTCACGGGCAGCCCCGATGCCTCGGCCTGGGCCCTCGCCTGATCCACGATGGTCTGAACGTCATTGGCCGTAAGATGCACATCGCCGGAAGTGGACTGCGGCGCAACCCCGCTGACGGGAGAACTGGTCGAGTTGCCCCCGCCGCATCCTGCGGCGCTCCAGAGGATCCATGCGGCGACCAGATGGAAGAAAGGCGCGGCTCCTTGCTTCATCTGTATCCTCATTCACCCCTCGCCCGCTTCTTGATTTCGTCGAGTTCGTAGGGGTGTTCGCTTTGCCGGGGTTTGGTCTTATCGTGATAGACGTGACATTCGACGCACTGCGCCCGCGCGCCGCCCGCGTCGAAGTGACACGTCCGGCAGGAATTGATGCTCGGCATCAGCACGTCTTCCGTCTGCTCGCTGGCCTCGGCTCCGGCGTGACAGGCCACACACCCCTTCTGCTTGATCAGATCGTTGTGCGGCGCGTGGTCGAACACGCTGTTCGGAAACCAGCGGATGGGCACCGCGGTCTTGGGCACCACGGGCAACAATCGCAAGCCGGGAGCGCTAAGGATGCCTACGGGGGTCGCGCGTGCCTGCCCCTCCGGAAACCCGAGCATGTGGCAGAGGAGGCACTTCTTGGTCTTCTTGGAATAGAGGTACTGTTCCGCCTTCACCGTCATATCGCCCACCCACAGCTCCTCCTTGGTCGGCGGAGCGCCGGGTAGCCGCCTGAAGGACGGACGGCCGCGTAACTCGGACTCGTGGGTCAGGACGTAATACTCCGCATAGGTGGCCTGTAGGAATCGACGGACTTCTTCAGGTTTCTGCGGGTGCGGGACCGTCTTGGCGCCCACCTTGTCGTCGAAGTCCAGGAGATGGCAGCGAAGACAGTCCCGCTGATAGGTGATCGGCTGCATGTATGCCCCCTGGGCATCGGGCTGATGGCAACTGCTGCAGGTCAGTTGCTCCGGGCCATTGGGGCCTGCAAGATCAGGAGCCAGGTGCAGCTTGTGATTCAATTTCAGTTGCGCCCTGTCGACCAATTCCTCCTTGACGTTCAACCGCACCCGCTTGGGCAAGGGCTGACCCGACAGAGGCAAGGACACGGCGAACTCCGGATGGTCGGCGGTGAAGCTGTGCACGGAGGACGCAAAGCGCGGTTCGCCTTCCTTCACTTTCAGGTCACCATGGCAGGCGGCGCACTTCTGGTCCGGGGTCAGGGCCAGCATCGCCTGGCCCTTATGCTCGGCATGGCAGGCGGCGCACTGCGGCGCGGGAGTCAAGGAGACGTTTTGGAAGTGGGGCGGGCCGGCGTGGCAGGCCACGCAGGTCCTGTCCGGCACCACCTTCCAGACCGCCTTCCAGGGGCTGTGACACTTCAGACAGTCGTTGGCGAACAGCTTATGCTTCGACGACACCGCCCCCGGCATGAACAGCCCGTGCTTCCCCACTCCGAAGGCCAGAGCCGCCCCTCCGAGAACGATCAGAGAGACGATCAGACTGAGGACCCCCTTGCTCCATCGGGTGGTGGACAGGTTGTATCTGGGGAACAGCGCCACCTTCTCGTCGGCGGCCTTGTCGCGATCCTCCTCGACCTGGATCGTCAGCGGTTCCCCCGCGCCGCCCACGGACAGACGCAGCCGATAGGGACCGATGCGGATCAGGTCCCCCGGCCCGACCGGAGCCTCGCGCACCGGCAGGCGATTGACGAGTGTGAGACTCGCGCCGGTAAGGTCCCGCAGGAAAGGGCGATCCCCCGGCTGGGTGCCTGACAGGGTGATGGTCGCGTGGGAGTAGGAAACGCCCAGGTCGTCGAGCAGCACGTCATTATCGGTCCCGCGGCCGATTCGCAGGACGTCCCCGGCCACGTCCGTTGTGACCGTTTGCTCCTCTCCCCGGCGCGTCACCCGCCTGACAATTCGGAAGGGCATCGTTCCGCTCAGAATTTCAGTAGTAGAAGACGGCGACTAGATGCAGCCCGATTGCTACCATCAACGCGATCGAAGCCGGCACATGGATATAGAGCCACGCCTGCAGGGCGTTGCGGAGCCGCATCTGGGTCACCACGGTTTGTTCCAGTTGGACCGTTTGCACGATCAGGCGGGAGAGGGTCTGGAAATCCTTGTGCTCGGCCGGTGGAATCCTCGTCACCGCATCGGCCAATTCCCGGCCCTTGGCGGCCAACGGATCCGCCCACTGGGACGTCCAGAGCAATCGCCAACCCTGGTGGTGCCGGGCGGTCAGCCGGCTGATCTCCGCCTGACAGACCCGCGCAAACTGATCACTCTTATCCTTGGCCAGCGCCCGCATCTCGTTCAGGAGCCGACCGAGCTCCTTGTCCACCTTGTCGGCCTGAATGCTTTTCTCATACTCGGTCAGGCGCGGGGGAACCGTCCGGTAGAGTACGATGCCCACCACGCCGCTGATGACGACGATCGCCATGAGGACGAAGGCAAGGGTATGGATATCGAGCCGAAACTTGAATCCCGCGTGCATCGGGATCAGGAGCATCGTGAGCAGACCCAGGTAGACATGGGCGCTCGTCCAGCCCTGGATTGTCCCCAGCCCGCTCCCATACCGCCGCTTGCGAATCCCGAGGACCATCAAGATCAAAATAACCACGGTCCCCAGGACTCCGTAGGTCAAACCCATGGGTGTGCCCCCGTGCGGAAGCATCTGGCGGCGATAGAGCAGATAACTGACACACAGGAGACCCGCGCTGAGGCCCCCGAACCACAGCCACCGCTTACCCCCATAGCTCAGAAAGCTTTCGTTCACCGTTCCCTCAGAACGCCCCGACGCCGACTTTCTTGAAGTATTCTTCCGGCGATACGCGCACGGCCGCCCCGGTCGGGCAGATGCGGACACAGGCCGGGCCTTTCTCGTCCTGACGACAGAGGTCGCATTTCACGGCCTTAGCCGGCCCTTCTTCAGACTCTTCATGAGGTTTGGTGATTCCGATGAGGGCCAGCAGAGTACCCCAGGCGTTCTTGGGCTTCTTCTCATGCATCATCAAGATGTTGCCGTACGGGCAGTTCTTCGCACAGTTCCCGCAGCCGATGCAGTTGTCCCGAATGTACACCTCCCCGTTCGGATCGCGCAGAATGGCGTCGCCGGCGAGGCAGTCGGAGAGGCACATGGGATTCTCGCAATGGCGGCAGGAGGTCGGGACCAACAAGTTCGCGAAGATGATGCCCTCGGTACGGTAGAGCCGGGTCTGCCCCCCGTGCGTCTCGGCGCAGGCTTTCACGCACTGGTCGCAGCGCACGCACTTATTCTCGTCGATCAGGAGGACATCGGTGCCTTCGAAGACCCCCTCGTTCATCATCGCATTGATCGGTTGGCCTAGCGTGTCTTCCTGCGCGCCGACCAGGTGCCCGCTGATCAGCCGCTGCTGCACGTTCTGCCGAATCCGGGCCTCGAATTCCGGATGCCGGCGGAGGATCGAGTCAAAATCCTCCTTGGCCAGACGGATTGCCTCTGTTTGCTTGGTGGCGCTCACCGTGGCGTTGCGGCGCGGATCGGCTGGATTCAGGAGGGCCATTTCGCCGAAGTAGCGGCCGGCGGGGATATAGTTGAGCACCAATTCCTTGGCCGTCGCCCCCTGTCCAGACTTGCGGCCGGCCTTGACCGAGCCGTTCCGGACCAGATAGAACGCGTCCCCCGGATCCCCCTCTTTGAACACGACCTCCCCTGCCTTAAAGGCGCAGAGGGTCGCCTTGCCGGCCAGTTCCGCCAGAAACGCCGGCTCGGCGTCCGGCAGAAGATGGGTGCGGAAGGCCCGCACGATGAAGGATTCGTCCAATGCCCGTTTCACGGACGCCTCGGCGTTGAGGAGCCG
>Ga0187893_10009486_pt1 | contig 14945 bp, 16 predicted proteins | sample MA1701074metaG_FD_139574 | JGI IMG/M metagenome (GOLD analysis project Ga0187893, IMG submission 139574) | White microbial mat communities from a basaltic lava cave in the Kipuka Kanohina Cave System on the Island of Hawaii, USA - MA170107-4 metaG ...
CCGAGCGATCGCTGCGTTTGCAGTGGCGGATGCCATTCGGCCGGAATCCCGTGAAGCCATTGACAGCCTGCACAGGGAGAACATCGAAGTCGTCATGATCACCGGCGACGCAGAGCCCGTGGCCAAGGCGGTCGCGAAAGAGCTTGGAATCGACCGGGTGCTGGCTCAGGTGCTCCCGGAGCACAAAGCCAAGCGCATCGAAGAACTGCAAGCGCAGGGCAAGAAAGTCGCGATGGTCGGCGACGGCGTGAACGATGCGCCCGCCCTCGCAGTAGCGGACGTGGGTATCGCGATCGGCGCGGGGACGCAGGTCGCCGTTGAGGCAGGCGACGTGGTGCTCGTGCGCAGCGACCCACGCGACGTACCGCGCATCGTGCGTCTGTCCCGCGCGAGTTACCGAAAGATGATCCAAAATCTCTGGTGGGCTGCCGGATACAACATCGTCGCGATACCGCTCGCCGCCGGCGTGCTCGCGGGGCAGGGGATCATCCTATCGCCCGCGATCGGCGCGGTTCTCATGTCGGCCAGCACAGTTATCGTCGCCATCAACGCGCAGTTGCTGCGCCGCGCCAGGCTATAGTCACGATTCACGCAGCACCAAGGAGCGCATCATGGACCACGGAGAGCATGCAGGCCGCCAGACGGAACACGGGAAGGAGAACCACTATCGCCACCTGGCGATCATGACCGTGCTTTCCTTCATCGCCATGTACGTCCTCATGTACGCGATGGTGGATCGCTTCGCCAACGTGTACAACAACCTGAACCAGGTTTACATGGCCGGGCCGATGGCCGCGCCCAAGGAAATCGAGCAGATGAAAGCGTGGCTGGGTGACGCGAGCCGGTGACGGCTTATTATAGTATAGGCAGTTTACCCACCATAAAATCGCCCAGCTATGCGTATCACACTTGTCGTTGGCGGTGCCGTCGTCGCCGTGATGGCCATGTCCATGGTCCCGGACGCTGTTGCCCGAACGGAGGCGTTTGCGGCCGACAGTCTGGTGTCTCCAACCGCGCCGGGAGCGACGACGCCGAACCTTGTCGTTGCTCCCGATGGCAAGGTTTACATGAGCTGGCTCGAGCCGGCCGATTCCGGATACGCCCTTCGATTCGCGGTGCTCGACGGCCGCACGTGGAGCGCGCCCAAGACCATTCGCAAAGGGCGCGACTTTTTCGTCAACTGGGCCGATTTCTCGTCTATGGAAGTGCTCGATGGTGGACGCCTTGCGGCGCACTGGCTCCAGCGCAACGGAACCACCACGTATGCGTATGGCGTGAAGATCTCGCAGTCCAGCGACGGGGGCGTCGCCTGGAGCACCCCGGTCACGCCGCACCGCGACAGCTCGCCCAACGAGCACGGCTTCGTCGCCATGTGGCGCGAGGGCAATCGGCTCGGCGCAGTCTGGCTCGATGGCCGAAAGTTCAAGCCCCAGTCGCATGACGCGCCCGGTGGGCACGGTCCCAGCACGAACGAGATGATGCTCGTCTCGACGACGGTCGATGCGCGTGGCCGGCTCGGAACCGAAGTCGTGCTGGACGAACGCACCTGCGATTGCTGTCAGAACACGGCGGCGATGACCGCCGAGGGACCGATCGTGGCGTACCGTAATCGCTCGGCGGACGAGATCCGCGACATCTACGTGACCCGTCGCGTGAACGGGAAGTGGACACCGGGCGTCGCGGTTCACGATGACAACTGGAAGATCGCGGCGTGTCCGGTGAACGGTCCGAACGTTGATGCGCGTGGTAAGCGTGTTGCCCTCGCATGGTTCACTGCCGCGAGCGACAGCGCCAAGGTCAAACTCGCGTTCTCGAGCGACGCGGGAGCGAGCTTCTCGGCGCCGGTGAGAATCGACGAAGGCCGCCCGTCGGGCCGCGTGGACGTTGCGCTTCTCGCAGATGGCGGTGCGTTAGTCACGTGGATCGAGCGGACTGGCGGTGATACGGCCGCCGTGCGCGCCCGGCGTGTCTCGGCCAACGGGCAGGCGGGTGCTCCGATCACGATCGCTTCTTCGTCGGCAGCTCGCGCAAGCGGATTTCCGCGCATGGCACTGACGGGCAACGACGTCGTCTTCGCGTGGACCGTTCCGGGTCGTCCGTCCGCTATTCGCGTGTCCCGGATGCCGCTCGCGGAGCTGCGGTGAGAGCATTCGTCGTCGCCTGCGCCGCATTGGTCGTCGCGTCGTGCACGCCAAACGAAGGCAAGGAAGGGGAAACGGACGTAGCCGAAAAGGTCGAAGTCGGGGCGCCGGCTCCGGCATACGCGACTGTCGCGCTGAACGGCGACTCCGTCTCGCTGGCGGCTCTTCGGGGAAAAGTCGTACTCTTCAACATCTGGGCGACCTGGTGTCATCCGTGCCGCGCCGAGATCCCTGAGCTGCGCGCGCTGCACGAGAGATACAAAGGTCGTGGTCTCGAGCTCGTTGGCGTGAGCGTGGACGCCGACGGAGCCGACGACGCGATCAAGGGCTTCATGGACGAGTTTCGCATGACCTATCCGGTGTGGCGCGATCCCGATGAGCGTGTGTCCACCAAGTTCCTGGCGATTGGCGTCCCCGCGACCTACCTGATCGACCGCGAGGGGATTCTACGCTGGCGAAAGACAGGTCCCATCGCGCCTAATGATTCCACGCTGACCGCCGCGATCGAGCGGGCACTGGGGTCCTGAGATGCAAGCCGCATCACTCGGCGTCGGCATCAGCTTCACGGCCGGCGTTCTCAGCTTTCTGTCGCCCTGCGTGCTTCCGCTCATTCCGAGCTACGTCAGCTTCATCACCGGGCTGAGTCTCGAGGACGTTCAGCGCGCTCGGCGGATCGCGCTCGTGAACTCGCTGCTCTTCATCGCAGGCTTCACGGTGGTGTTCCTTGCGTTGGGCGCGACGGCGACGATCGTGGGACAGCTCCTGTTCCGGCAGCGCGAGTGGGTCAGCCGAATCGGCGGCGTCCTGGTGATTCTCTTCGGGCTCTACCTCGTCGGCGCCTTCAACTTCGGATTTCTCGCGCGCGACCGGCGTGTCCACGTCGCGAACAAGCCGCTCGGTTACCTCGGAACATTCCTTGTCGGGATGGCGTTCGCAGCCGGGTGGACGCCGTGCATTGGCCCGATCCTCGGTGGCGTTCTTACGTTCACCGCCAGTTCGGCAGACTTGAATCGCGGCCTGCTGCTGTTGTTTGCGTATTCGCTGGGTCTGGCCGTCCCGTTCCTGCTCGCCGCGCTCATGATCGAGCGCTTCATGGCTACCCTCCAGCGCTACCGTGCCGCGCTCGCATGGACTTCCCGCGTATCAGGAGTTCTCCTGATCGTCGTCGGCTTGCTTATGGTCACCGGCAGCATGACGGTCATGAACACCTGGCTACAGGGCATGACGCCGGAGTTGTTGAGAAGTCGACTGTGATGCATTCAGCGACCAGGCGGGCGCTTGTCGGGCTATTCGCCCTCGTTCAGGCCTTCGCGCCTGGCGCAGTCGCGATCGCCGACGGACTGGTACAGCGCGAGTCGTCAGCGCAGCCCTCCGCACACGCCGAATCGCATTCGAGTCCGCACTGCCCCCGCGTCCATCAGCCGGACTGCGGACTGTGCCGCCACCTTTCGTCGTCGGGAGCGCGAAGCGAGAGCGTCGTTGCGTACATCCCGACAACGGAGCCGGGGTGCGCGCCGCTCCTCGCGAGGCGGCGACCCGAAGCGCGTCCCTTCGCGCCTCCGTCACTCCCACGCGCACCTCCTCGCATCTCCTGACGCCGCGCCAAGCGCGGTGACAAGCGTATCGCGCGCCTCGGCGAACGTCGACTGACGTCTCCCGAACGAACGGCTGCGCGAACGGCGGGCAGGTCGCTCGCCTCAACGTTTTCAGGAGACCACTCATGTTCCGTCAACAGTCACGGCGAGTCCTCGCCGTGCTCGCAGCATTGTTCAGCGTGGTGGCCGTCCCCGCGCTGGCTCAGGTGCCCGTTAGCGGCACCGTTCGTGATTCGTCCGGCGCAGCGCTGGCGAACGCCAGGGTGATCATCGCGGCGCTCAACCGAACGACCTCTACCAACGACTCGGGCCGTTTCAGGTTCAGCGGCGTGCCCGCCGGTTCGTATCACATCGTCTCGACGCGCCTGGGTTATGCGCCTGGCCATGCAGACGTGCAGGTCCCGACATCGGGGTCGGAGTTGCAGGTCAGCATAACGATGGGCGCCGTGCGTGCCGTCCAACTCAGCAGCGTCCAGGTTACCGCAACGCCGACAGGCACTGACATCCGCGACGTCGCGCAATCCACCACGGAAATCTCGGCAGAGGCCCTGTCGCGAGGTTTGGCTCCTAGCGTTGCGCAGACGTTGTCGCGAGAACCGGGAGTCGCCGTTCGTTTCAGTGGACCCGCTGCGGCGCCGGTGATTCGGGGCCTGTCAGGCGAGCGCGTGCTCGTGCTGCAAGACGGAGAGCGTGCAGGCGACCTCTCCGCTACTTCGCCGGATCATGCAGTCTCGATCGACCCGCTCAGCGCGCAGCGCTTCGAGATAGTGCGCGGACCTGCGTCGCTTCTGTACGGGAACAACGCCCTCGGTGGCGTCGTGAACGTCATCTCGAATGATCTGCCGACGACGATTCCCTCCCACGTTGACGGGTACTTCAACGGACAAGCCGAATCGGCTACGCCGGGCGGCGGGGGAGCTCTCGGCGTCACCGTTCCCGTATCGAGCACTTTCGCGATTGTGGGCCGGGCGCAGACGCGAAGCAGTACCGACATGCGGATGGGTGGCGGTGACCGTCTGCTGAACTCCTACAACCAAAACGTCTCGGGTCTGGGTGGAGTCGGTTTCGCGAGTGGTTCCACGACGGGCGGTCTGATCGGCCGCGCCTATCGCTTCAACTACGGACTACCATCGGCGGACAACGAGGGCGCACGCATCGAGGGACGGCGTTACGAAGCATCGGGGCGCGCAGAGTCGGCCAAGCCAGTCGGTCCGTTCACGTCTCTGCGTGGGAGTGGAACGGCGCAGTGGTATAACCACGACGAAGTCGAGCCGTCGGGCGAGATTGGTACTGCCTTCAACCTCCGCACGCAAACGGTGGATCTTCTGGGTCGGACCAAGGCGGCCCGAGTCGCGGGTGCGGTCGGCGTCTCGGGGCTGTTTCGCCAATACGCGGCTACCGGCGAAGAAGCGCTGACCCCAGCCGCGAACAGCAACGGCGGGGGCGTATTCGTCTATCAGGAGCTCCCGCTGGTCGTGCGCGACGATCCTGACGCTCGGGTGCCGCAGTTCCAGGTGGGTGCGCGCTATGACTTGTACAGCATCACGTCGGAGACAGGCGATCCGAAGTTCGGGCCGGGCCGCGCTCTGCGGTTCAACAATCTCTCCGGTTCGGTCGGTTTCAGCGTACCGATCGCCAGTGCGGTCACCGTTGCAATCAGCGGCGCGCGCGCGTTCCGAGCGCCGACGGTTGAGGAACTCTTCTCCAATGCGTTTCACGCGGCCAACGGCACCTACGACATGGGCAATCCCAATCTCAAGGTCGAGACGAACCAGGGCGTCGACGGCATCGTCAGGGTGTATGCCGACAAGTTGACCGCGCAGTTCTCGGCGTATGCGTCGCGCATCGACAACTTCATCGCACCGGACATCGTCGGAGACACGACGGTCGACACGGATGACGGACCACAAACGGTGCCACTGAACCGTTTCAGACAGGGAGACGCTACTCTCAGAGGGCTTGAAGGCCGAGCGGATCTCGAGCTGTTTCGGCAGTTCGTGGTCGCGGTCGGTGGGGATCTCGTTCGCGGGACATTCTCGGACGACACGGCGTTGCCCTTCATGCCGCCAGCTCGGCTCTTCGGCTCCACTCGCTACGACGACGGTCGGTGGGCCGTGGAGGGGGAACTCCGTCATGGGTTCGCGCAGACCCGTGTCCCGCTGGCAGCGTCCGCCGACGACCCGTCGGGTGTTGCGACCGAGGCGTACGATCTGGTGAATCTCGGTGCGAGCTTCACCTTTTCGGCGGGAGGCCGCGTCAACTCCGTCACGCTTCGTGCGGACAATGTCCTCGATGAGAAATACCGCGATGCAACGAGTCGCATCAAGAACTTCGCGCTGAACGCCGGGCGGAGCGTGTCGCTCGGCCTTCGAGTGCTCTTTTGAGGTCGGTATCAGTCGGTGAGCGGCCGGGAATAACCCGTCCGCTCGCTGACCTGCCTGACCGATGTGTAAACACATCGGGGACTCGTGCGAATGGTATATGAGCGATGCACAGGCCCACGAAGCAAATAGTCACTTACCCGGAGGTCAGATGATAAGGCACATCACCCTCACTGCCGCGCTGATGCTCGTGACCGCCGCGCCGGCCCTGGCCCAGACGCATTCGGGCTCCCACGATCGGTCCCGCGTTCATGGGCCGGGACACCTACGGCCGGATTCGGCCACGCACGCCGCGATGCACGCCGCGATGCACGCCGCGATGCACGCCGCGCTGCACGGCAACTGGACCGGCGCCCTCTCATCTCGTGGCGTCTCCAAGGGAATGCTCCTCTCGGTCGCTCAGGACAGCCTGAAGCAGGTGAAACTCACCGTGAGCACCGATGAGCCGAAGCGGAGCGGAGCCGCAACTGATCTGGTGATCGGCAGCGACGGTCAGCTCCGCTGGACGCAGGAGCTGTCGGGCGCGCGGTGCAAGGCGAACGCAATACTCAGCGCCGCGACGGCTGCCTCACCCGAAGCCCTCAGCGGCAAGATGTCGTGCGACGGCAGCGAGAGCACGTTCGTCCTACACAAGAAGACTGCTTGATGACCGCAGCGCGTCTGCGTGCGCGTGCATGACGAAACTCGGACGGATGCGGAGTTGCTCGCTGCCACCGCGCGGGGCGACGGCGCCGCATTCGCCGTGCTCGTGCGTCGTTACATCCGCTCGGCCACGCTTCTGGCCGCGCAACTGGTGGGTGACCGCGACGACGCGGAGGACGTAGTGCAAGACGCCTTTATGGTGGTACACAGAAACGCGCGCACGTTCGACGCGGCCCGGCCGTTTGGCCCCTGGCTGTACGCGATCGTGCGCCGGCTGGTGGCGAACCGGCAGGCACGCCACGCGCGGCGCGCGCGATTGCTGGAACTGTTCGGAAGGAAGGAGCTGGGTGAACCGTCGCCCACAGACGTCGAAGAAGAAGTGGTCGCGCGGCTCGACGGCGCGGCCACACTGCGCGCCATGAGTGATCTGTCTCCCATGCAGCGGGCCTGCATCGAGCTCGTGGTCATTCGAGGTCTTACGACGGAGGAAGTCGCCGCGATGCACGGGATCAGCGAATCCACGGTTCGACAACACGTTTTCCGTGCACGAGCTTCACTACGCGACCTGCTTGGCGGTCAGGAGGAAACCGATGCCTGAGCTCTTCGATACGCACGAGGTACGAGACGACCCCGCGCACTGGGATGCAATCGCGTTGCGCGTCGCCGAGAATACGGCACGCAGGTCAGGACGCGGCGCATTTGAGTGGCTGGGTCAATCGCGCGCCGGTTGGATTGCCGCCTCGCTTCTGCTGGCGGCAGCGCTGTTTGCCATCACGTCAGCCGGAGATTCGGAGAGGACGCGCGGCTCCGAATGGGTGCAGTTGGTTGCGCCAGCCGACGACGTGGGGAGGCAAATGGCTGCATCCGAAGTCCCACCAGCAGTGAGCTCGCTGTTGGTCCAGACTCGCGGCGGAACGTGACGTGACGATACCTGTGTGGCTGAAAGGGACAGTGCTGCTCGCGCTGACGCTGGGCGCAGGCGTTGCCATCGGCATCGGGTACGAGCGCCGCCGGATGCCGTCGCATGAGGCATCCGATTCGCACCACATGCTTGAGGGCCTGAAGCAGCGGCTGGAGCTGGACTCCGCGCAGGTCACGGCGATCGCGGCCATCCTGGCGCGCCGGCAGGGGGTGGTCGATTCGACGTGGCACGTGCTGCAGCCGCACGTGCGCGCCACGATGGATTCTACCTTGCGTGAGATCATACGTGAGCTTCGGCCGGATCAGGCGGCGAAGTACCGCGAGATGGTGGGGAAGCGACATCCTCAAGCCCTGCACTAGTACAAACCGCAACGTCCGATGCCACCAGCCATCGATCCCGCCGACGACTCCCCGCCGCCAATGCCACGCTGGGTGAAGGTCTTCATCGGCATCATCGTCGTTGTTCTTCTCATGTTCATGCTTCTCAAGGTCATCGGAGGCGGCAGCCATGGCCCAAGACGCCACTTGGGTTCTGCTGACACCGGGCAAACACGCCCGAGTCATCGCTGATGATCATGCCGCCAGCCGCGCGGAAACTCGCGCTCACGTTGCACGTCACGGCATCTGTTGGATGGCTGGGCGCAGTCGCGGCGTTCTTGGCTCTCGCCGTCGTAGGCGTGACGAGCCCGGACGATCGGATTGTCCGTGGCGCCTATCTGGTGATGGAGCCGGCAGCGAGGCTCATCCTGCTTCCGCTGGCGTACGCCTCGCTGATCACCGGCTTGATCCAGTCGCTGGGCACGACGTGGGGACTCTTTCGACACTACTGGGTCCTGTTCAAGCTCGTGATAAACGCGGTCGCGACGGTCATCCTGACGACCTACATGGCAACGTTTCGACACATGGCTGGCGTCGCCGCAGATCCGGCGGTCGACTTGAGCGCGGTCCGCAACGCTTCGCCCGTGCTGCACGCCACACTCGCGCTGTTCGTTCTGCTGGTGGCCACGGTGCTCGCAATCTACAAACCGCGCGGCGTGACGCCGTACGGATGGCGCAAGCAGCGCGACGAGCGGGCAGCTCCTCGTCCCCCAGCCGCAGTACCTTCTTCGTCAAGCGCGACCAGCGCGACTATCGGTTAGCGCGAGGAACGTTATGACCGCCAAGCAAACTGCGACAAATGTCGCGATCGGTTGATCGGCCGGTTAGGATTAGAACATGATTTTGCTGGCCGGCCGGCGCAGCCAGTGTTAGGGTCGGCGCGTGGCCTACAGCATCCGGCATTTTGGCGTTGTCATCGGCGACAGCGACTTCGAACGACGTACCAGCGAGCGGCAGCGCGTCGGCGTCTTCCGGCCCAATGCGCATGGCTGGCGGGTCTTTCCTCGCATCAGCGGCGCACTTACCGCCGCGCGCGATCTCGAGGCGGAGCTGCGCCAACGAGGGCTCGACGACTCGGCCGATCCTCAGGCGCTCGAGCACGTTGCGACCGGAACGGCAGCGGGCCTGCGGATGCTCGAGTTGGGAAAGGAGCTGAGTGGCATCGAACTCCTCGCGCCCAACGGCGAGGTGCTGCAAATCGGCACGATTGCGCGCTTTCGCTCATGACGGCAGACGACCTGCAGTACGTCGACATTCCTGGCAAGGTGACGGAGCTGGTGAGCGGCCAGCTGGTGGTCCGTGAACCGCCCGGGACACTGCACGGCCGTGTCGCTGCTGCCCTCTGCTATTACGTCAGCGACCATGTCCGCCGGCACGCGCTGGGTTCGGTCTACGCCGACTCGGGGTTCCGGATCGAGACAGACCCTGACACGGTTCGTGCTCCGAACGTGGCGTTTGTGACTGCGGCGCGGGCGGTCGAGACAGCAGGGTACGCGCCGATCGTCCCGGACCTCGTGATCGAGGTCGTTCCGCGCGCGATACTGCCGGGGAGTTGCTTGCCAGGACCGGGATGTGGCTTGATGCCGGCGCGCGCCTCGTTTGGGTGGTGGACCCGGTTCGCCACGAGGCGCACGTCCACAGGGCGGATGGCAGCCTCGCCGTCGTTGCACGATCGGAGTTCCTGGACGGGGAGGACGTTCTCCCGGGCTTTCGCTGCGAACTGGCGGCAGTGCTTTCCCGACGGAACCGTTCGCGAGTTCGAATCTCGCCCCATCCGCCTCACGTTCCCTTGGCGTGCGACCGCGTGAACCGATAACCTAGTGCATGGCACGGGTCCTCTGCCTGGACGACGAGCCCCAGGTTCTTCGGATTGTCGAACGCATGCTCGTTGACGCGGGGCATGGGGTTGTGCTGGCTGGCACCGCAGCCGAGGCGCTGCACATCATCGAGCGCGAACCGATCGACCTGATCCTGACCGACTTCAAGATGCCGGGCATCGATGGCATCGAGTTTCTCAGCATGGTCCGTCGCGCTGGTGGCAAGCAACCGGTGATCATGTTCACGGCGCACGGGGGCGTCGATCATGCCGTAAGCGCCATTCGGGCCGGCGCCGACGACTACCTGCTGAAGCCGTTCGCTCGCGAAGACCTCACGCACCGGGTGAACCGCGCCCTCGAGGCCGTCATCGCGCAACGGGAACTGGCCGAGCTGCGCGCACAGGCTGCGGCACTCGCCAGCACGCGGCAGATACTCGGCAACAGCGCCGCCATTCAGCGCGTCATGGGCGCCGTCGCCACAATCGCGCGAGTGCGGTCGACGGTTCTCATTGAGGGAGAGTCGGGCACGGGCAAGGAATTGGTGGCGCGTGCCCTGCACGACCAGAGCGACCGTTGCCGGGCGCCATTCGTGCGGCTCAACTGTGCAGCGCTACCCGCCGGCCTCGTCGAAAGCGCACTGTTCGGCCACGAAAAGGGCGCCTTCACCGGCGCCATCAAGCGAGTTGAAGGAGCATTCGAGCGGGCCAACGGTGGCAGCATCCTGCTCGACGAAATCTCGGAACTCGCACTCGACTTGCAGGCCAAGTTGCTGCGCGTCCTCCAGGAACGCGAGGTAGAGCGAGTCGGTGGCTCAGGACCAGTTCCAGTCGACGTCCGCGTCATTGCCACGACCAATCGCGAGCTCGCCCAGGAAGTCGAGAAGGGCACGTTCCGCAGTGACTTGTACTATCGCCTGAACGTCCTGTCCATCCGAATGCCACCGCTCAGGGACCGGCCGGCCGATATTCCATTGCTCGCACAGCATTTCCTGATCCGCGCCGCGGACGACGCCCGGAAGCGGGTCGATGCGATTTCGCCGGACGCGCTGGACTTGCTCCAACGCCGCTCATGGCCTGGCAACGTGCGCGAACTGCAGCACGCGATCGAGCGCGCGGTGGTGCAGTCGACGTCGCCATGCATCGACGTGAGCGCATTCGACGACGCGCGTCCCTCGCCGGTCGCCTCGCAACCGGCGGCTGCCGACGCAGAGCCTGGGCTCCTGACGGGCGTGTCCCTGCACACGCTCAATCTCGACGTCGCCGAAAGCACGCTGATTCAGGAGGCGCTTAGCCGAACGGGAAACAACCGCACGAAGGCGGCTGCGCTCCTTGGGATTGGCGTGCGGACGTTGCGCAAGAAGCTGAACCGGCCCTAAGGGCCCGGCCAAAAGGGCCGAGCGGCAGGTTCGGCCGCGCTCCGCGCACCGCTGGCGGAAGTGGCGATGGAGCGTAACCGCTTCGGCATCATGGCGTTGTCCTCGTGCGCGTCAGGTCGGAAGAACGGCACGCTTTCTGCCTTTCCGGTTGCAGCCGCACCACGTCACCGGAGAGGAGGCCACCGCAATGCCGCGCGCCATCGACGTCGATGAACTGCTGACCAACTGTGCCGACGATTGGGATCTGGTGAGACAAGTGGTTCGCGTCTTTCGCGCCGACGCGCCCCGCATGCTCTCAAGAATCCGCGAGAGTCTGGCCGCAGGCGATTCCACGGCGCTCCACCGCGCGGCTCATTCATTCAAGGGCTCCGTTGCCACGTTCGGCCCGAGCGCCTGTCTCGACGCTGCCCGCGAACTGGAACGCATCGGACGGGAGGGCGGCGTGGAGGCGGCGACCGCGGAACTGGAAAGCCTGGAACGGCATTTGGTCCGACTCGAGAGCGACCTGACCGAGTTCGTCGAGGCGAAACACGCCGCCTGAGTCAATCGGCACGGGATTGAGCGTATCGCGCCAGCGACTCGATCCTCGGTCTCACACGCCACGGCGCCGTTGAGTGCCCGACGGAGGACACGATGATCGTCGAACAGCGGTTGTGGAGCAGGGAAGGAGACTGGAGCGTTGCGCGCCCGCGGTCATCGAGCGGGGCATTCGCACCTCAAGTCGTGCTCTGTTTCGGATCCGAGGCCGGCCTTGCGGAAGCGGCGAGCACCGTTCCGACGGATTACCCAACTGCCACCCTGCTTGGCTGCTCGACCGCCGGTGAGATCTCCGGCACCAGCGTCATGGACGAGTCTCTCGTGGCCACGGCAATCCAATTCGAGCACTCACGCATAGCCACCGCTTGCCGGACCATCTCGGCCGCGAGCGAGAGCCGGTCCGTGGGAGAACTCCTGGCGCGGGATCTCGAACCGGCTGGCCTCGTGCACGCCTTCGTACTCGCGGAAGGCCTGAACGTGAACGGCACCGAGCTGGTCAAGGGCCTGCGATCCGCGCTGCCGGAGCACGTGGCGGTCACGGGCGGCCTTGCCGCGGACGGCTCGCGTTTCGGTCACACGTCCGTCTGGCTTGGCGATCGGGCGCAGAACAGTGGCGTCGCCATACTCGGGCTGTATAGCGACCGTCTGCGCGTCGGATATGGCTCCATGGGCGGCTGGGATCAGTTCGGGCCGGAGCGCGTGGTAACACGGTCGGAGGGCAATGTGCTCTACGAACTCGACGGTGAATCGGCCCTCAGCCTGTACCGGACTTACCTCGGCTCGAATGCCGCCGACCTGCCCGCCAGCGGCCTGATGTTTCCATTGAGCATCAGGAGTTCCGACGGCTCACCGGCGGTCGTGCGCACGATCCTGGGGATCGACGAGTCCGCCGGGAGTCTCGTGTTCGCGGGCGACATCCCGCAGGGCGCCCGCACGCAACTCATGAAGGCGAACGTGGATCGTCTCATCGACGGTGCCCATGACGCGGCGACGTACGCGAGTTATCGAGCCATCGCGGCACAGCCACCGAGTCTCGCGATCCTCATCAGCTGCGTGGGCCGCCGCCTGGTGTTGAAGCAGCGCGTGGAGGAGGAAGTCGAGAGCGTCCGCGACGTGCTCGGCAGCGATGTCGTACAGTGCGGATTCTACTCGTACGGGGAGATTGCCCCGTTCGCTCCCTCGGTCAAGTGCGAGCTGCACAATCAGACCATGACCATCACCACCCTGAGCGAGAACTGACGGTGCACAAGCTGCTCGCCCGACAGTTGCGGAAGTGCTTCGGCGCTTCGGGTGCCGTTCCACCCGAACTGCTGCCGTTCATTGCGCTCGTCGACGCGACATACCGTGAGGCAGACGATGATCGCACGTTCATCGAGCACTCCATGGAAACGGTGTCGACGGAGCTGGGGGCGCGGAATCAGCGCGCGGTGGAAGCCGTTGCCATGCTCGAGGCGATCATCGAATCGACGACGGACGGCGTGCTGGTAGTCGATCGCGAGGCCAGGATCGTGCGCGCGAATGAGAAGTTTGCGGAGCTGTGGCGCATTCCAACGCGCGTGCTGGACACCCGTGACGACAGGTCGGTCCTCGCCTTCGTGCTGGATCAAGTAGAGAACCCCAAGGACTTCCTCGCCAAGGTCGAACAGCTGTACGCCAATCCCGAAGATGGAAGCTTCGACACGATCCGGTTCCGCGATCAGCGCGTATTCGAGCGCTACTCCATGCCGCTCAGGGTCGGAGGCGGCACAACCGGGCGCGTGTGGAGCTATCGCGACGTCACCCACCGGCTCGAGCTCGAGAATCAGCTGCGACAGTCACAGAAGATGGAAGCCATTGGGCTCCTGGCCGGCGGCGTCGCGCACGACTTCAACAACATGCTCACGGTCATCAGCGGCCACCTCGAGTTCCTCACCGCGGATCCCAGTCTGTCTGCCTCACACCGGGAGGACTTGAGGGAAATGCAAGTCGCCACGTCGCGAGCGGTGAACCTGACCAGACAACTGCTGACGTTTGGCCGGAAGCGACTGGTGCGACCCGTGGTCCTGGACTTGAACGACGTCGTCGCGGAGGTGAGCCCGATCCTGGCGCGTCTCATCGGCGAAGATGTCATGCTGGACACGATCCTGGCGCCGCAGGAGGCTTCCGTCGTCGTCGATCGCGGCCAGCTCGAGCAGATCCTCGTCAACCTCGTGGTCAATGCCCGCGACGCGATGCCGAACGGCGGCCGCGTGACGCTGAGCGTGTCCAACGCCGTGCTTGACGATGAGGGTCGGGCCGGCGCGCGCGGCGGCCTGTTGGGCAGGCACGCCGTTCTGTCCGTGCGCGACTCGGGTCACGGGATCGCTGCTGGGGAATTGGCTCGCATCTTCGAGCCGTTCTACACCACCAAGGAAGTGGGCAAGGGCACCGGACTGGGGCTGTCGACCGTCTACGGTATCGTGCGGCAGGCCCAAGGCTTCATCGAAGTGCACAGCACGGTTGGCGTCGGGACAACGTTCGAGGTGTTTCTGCCCTCGGCGTGCCCACAGGCGGAAGTCGTGGCGAATCCCCATCCGGCTCCGCTTCGGGTCTCCGCCGACACCGAGGCCTCGAAAGCCGCGACCATTCTGGTGATCGAGGATGAGGAGGCCGTTGCCCGGGTGCTGCGCCGAACCCTGGAGGAGGCCGGTTACGAGCTGCTCCTGGCGCGCACCGGGCGGGAGGCGCTCACCATGATGCTCGCGAACGGCGGCAGGATCGACCTGGTGATTTCGGACGTTGTGATGCCGGAGATGAGCGGCCCACAGTTCGCCCAACACCTTCGCATCGACCGGCCTGAGGTCCCGGTCATCTACATCAGCGGATATACGGACGACATGACCGTCCGCGCTGGCCTTGTCCACTCCGGCGCGGTCCTGCTTGAAAAACCGTTCACGAGCGAAGACCTGCTGCGTGCCGTGGCGGCCGCATTGAGTCCACCGGGCAACAACAGCGACGGCACCTCACCGCGTGCCGCATCGGTAGGCGTGGTGGGCGCCACATGACACCCGCCAGCGCTCTCCGGCCAGTACAGGCCCGGGGCCTGTTTGTGGCGTCACTCGGTGTAGGATACCTCGCGGCGTCGCTCGGGTACCTGCTGACGCTGCGGCCGGCCGGCGTCGTCTTCCTGTGGCCCCCGA
>Ga0187893_10009488_pt1 | contig 14942 bp, 6 predicted proteins | sample MA1701074metaG_FD_139574 | JGI IMG/M metagenome (GOLD analysis project Ga0187893, IMG submission 139574) | White microbial mat communities from a basaltic lava cave in the Kipuka Kanohina Cave System on the Island of Hawaii, USA - MA170107-4 metaG ...
CGTCCTCACGGCTGGACTCAAATTGCGAGAACTCGTCATCATCCCGCAACTGGCCTACGGCCGCGTTGCGTAGTTTGCTTTTCCTGCCTGCTTCGCGCAGGATCGGAATGTAGAGGTACTAATCCCGTCCAGGCGGCGTGTTATTCCGGGAGACCGATGGCGTTGTAAAAAGGGCGGAGCTTGTTGCAGTCATTTTTCCCTTGTAGACTCGATTTGTGCTTCGCTTATCCACTCTCCTCTGCTTTTTCTTGGGGCTGGCATTTGCGCAGTCCAAACCCGCGGTTCCGGTCACCGAATTCGGCAAGTGGGAATCGATCGCGTTTCAAGCCCCTTCTGTCTCGGCCGACGGTAAGTGGTTCGCCTACGGCGTGCGCCGCGAAATCGGGAATCATGAGCTTCGCATGGCTGCGCTGGCCGGGGGTAAGAATCACACAGCGGCTTTCGGCGAACAGCCCGCGTTCTCTGCCGATTCGATGTGGCTTGCCTACCTGATCGGCATGCATGAGGATCAGGAGGAAAAGCTCCGCAAAGATAAGAAGCCCGTCCGGCGCAAGCTTGGGTTGGTGAACCTGGCGAGCAATGAGACCAACGTATTCGCCGACATCGAATCATTCTCCTTCAGCCGCCGCGGCGCATTTCTGGCAATGCGTCAATACCCGCCCGAGAAACCTGCCGCCCCTCCCCCGGCGGAAGGCGAGCCGCCGCCCGAGCCTGCCGGCGCTAATCTCATCGTGCGCAACCTGGTTAGCGGCGTCGACCACAGCTTTGGCTCCGTGATCGAATACGCATGGCAGGATGAAGGAACGCTGCTTGCTATGACGGTCGGTACGGAATCGAAAAGCGGCAACGGCGTACAGCTTTTTGACTCGGGCAACGGGGTCACTCGCGCGCTCGATTCCGAGCCTGCCATCTACACCGGGCTTCGCTGGCGGAAGAATTCGGCCGATCTGGCGGTGCTGCGCACGCGCGCCCAGGATGGCTATGAGGACGAAACCTGCATCGTACTTGCCTGGAAGGATGCGACGCAGCCGTTTCGATTTGATCAGGCCGCGGACTGGCGCATTGTGCGGCATCGCGCGCCGGTGTGGTCCGAAGACGGCTCGGTAATCTTTGTCGGCGTTGCGCCTTGGGTCAAGAAACCTCCTCCGCTGACGAAGGAGGGCGATACGGAGCCGTCCGGCGTGGAAGTGTGGCATTCGCTCGATCTGCGCGTGATCCCAGAGCAAAAGCTGCGCGCAACCCGGGACCGGCAGCGCAGCTCGCTGGCCGCATGGCACATCAACTCGTCAAAGTTTGTTCGCCTTTCGGAAAATCCGGAAGAAGAGGTGCGCCCGCTCAAGGATTCGCGCGCGGCGATCCTGCTCGACGGGGTTCCGCATGAGCGCGGCGCCATGTTCGGACGTCCCTATTGGGACGTTCACCGTATCAATGTGACGAGCGGTGAAAAAACGAAGTTGCTCGAGCGTGTCGAATTCGCTCCGAACGCGCAATCCGGGAAAACCGGGCGCTACTTGCTTTATCTCAAGGCCAATCACTATTGGGCCGCCGATCTGTCGACGGGGGAACAGCGCAACTTGACCGCCGCCGTCACGACTTCCTTTGTCGACCTGGAAAACGATCATACCGGTCCGCACAAGCCTCCCTTTGGTGTCGCGGGCTGGACGAAGGATGACCGGTCCGTCATCGTTTATGATCAGTACGATCTGTGGGAGCTGTTCCCCAGTGGCGCCGCGGCGAAGCGGCTTACCAATGGGGCGTCCGAGCACATTCGCCATCGTTACATACAGCTTGATCCGAAGGAAGAGTTCCTCGATCCCGGCAAGGGGCTCTACCTCGGCCTTGCCGGCCGCTGGAGCAAGCGAAGCGGGTTTGCGCGGCTAACGGCTTCTGGCGTCGAACGGATGCTTTGGGAAGACAAGCAGGTCTCGCGGCTGGTGAAAGCAAAGGACACCGATGTCTTCCTCTATCTTTCGCAGGCGTTCGATGATTCACCGGATTTCTTCATCGCCGGGGCGGATTTGAAGAACGCCCGGCAGGTGAGCGAAACGAATCCGTTTCAGAGCCAGTATGCATGGGGCCGCGCGGAGTTGATCGACTACCAGAGCCCGCAAGGCAAGCGGCTTCAGGGAGCGCTGCTCTATCCGGCCCGCTACGAAAGCGGAAAGAAGTATCCGATGGTTGTGTATTTTTACGAGATCATGTCGACGAATCTGCACAGCTACACTCCGTTGTCGGAACGCATCGCCTATTCGCCATCGGTGTTCACCAACCTGGACTACTTTGTGCTCATGCCCGATATCTCGTTCCGGCCGCGCGATCCGGGGCGCTCGATCGTCGAGTGCCTGACCGCGGCGGTGAACAAAGTGCTCGATAAGGGGCATGTGGATGCAAAGCGGATCGGATTGGTAGGCCATTCCTGGGGTGGCTACGGCGCCGCGTTTACCTCGACGCAATCGAGCATGTTTGCGGCGGCGGTGGCCGGCGCGCCGCTGACGAACCTGTCAAGCAGCTACGGCGAGATCTACTGGAACAACGGAATTCCGGAAACCGGCCATGTCGAGGTAGGCCAGGAGCGCATGCAGGTTCCGCTTTATGAGGATCCGCAAGCCTACCTCCGCAATTCCGCCACGTTCTTTGCGCACCAGATGCGGGCCCCGCTGCTGCTGGCGCACGGCGACAAGGACGGCGCCTGCGATTGGCACCAGAGCATTGAGATGTACAATCTCGCCCGCCGGGCGGGCAAGCATCTGGTCCTTTTGGTTTATCCGGGCGAGAATCATTCGCTGCGGACCAAGCCGAATCAGCTTGATTATCAGCGGCGGATACGGGAATGGTTCGGGCACTATTTGAAAGGCGAGCCGGCGCCGGATTGGATCGTCAAAGGAGTGCCTCACCTGGAGCGGCAGAAGGAATTGCAGCGGCTCAAGGAGGCCAAGCCTAAGCAAGCGGCTCTGCCGGCCACGTCTGGTGAATGAAACGGCGCGTGCGGGAAAAGAGGCGGCTTGCTTTCTACACAAGCCGCCTGGAGTGAGGGTACAACGGGAGCTTAGGCCATGAACCCGAGATTCGTGGTTGGGAAATTCACCAGGTTCGGGAACACGTTGGTCAGATCAGTGGCCGGAACGCCGAACCATGTGGCCAGCGTCGCGCCGTACTGATCGAGTGATGTAGTCGGAATCCAATTTCCGCGGTTGCCCGAATCGTCGGGGCCTTGCAGGGCTAGCGTAGGGAAAGTACCGTAAACCTGGCCGCCGCGAACCGCGCCGCCCAATACGATAGGATGTCCTCCCCATGCGTGGTCGGAGCCGAGCCCCTGGCTTGGTTGGAACGTGCGGCTGAATTCGGATTCCGTGAAAAGGGTCACCTGGTCCAGCACGCCTAGCTCGATCATGGCCGCCTGGAAGGAGGCCATTGCGCCGCCAACCTGCGTCAGCAGATTCTGATGATCGGGCAATTGGTTGCTGTGCGTGTCGAAGCCGCCGATGCTTGCGAAAAAGATCTGGCGCCGCACGCCAAGCTGCGTACGTACCTGGATCAGACGGGCGATTTGCGCGAGCTGATTACCGAGGCTGGTTTGCGGGAATTGTGTTACCAGTGGGTTTGACTGAGTGACGCTGTTGATGAGCTGAGCGATGCGGATGCCTTCTTTGGTGTTCGCGCTGGCCGCCTGCACCAGGGCAAAGCCGGCGTCGAAGTTGAGAATCTCCTGCAAGGATTTGTCGCGCGCTACCATGGCGGCGTTTTCCGGGTTGGTGCCTTCCAGGCCCGTGGTGGTCTGGCCCGGAATCACGGTTGCTGGTTTCGTGTTCACGCCATTCAGAATCAGCGCTCCGCCGTTGACCGACACGCCCATCGGGAACGTCGAAGGAGAATTGATCCCGAGGGCCGTCATCCGGTCCGCGAGGCGGCCGCCCCATCCTGAAGTTCCTCCCATAGGCATCGCGGTGTGCCACTGCGAGATCTGATCGGAATGCGAAAACAGATTGTTTGGGACCGGCACGCTCCCAGCCTGGTATTGCGCGCGCGTCGTAGGACGCACGAGCATCCCTACGTTAGCGACAACGGCCAACTGTCTCTGCGCCCAAAGCGGTTGAATCGCGGCGAGCGCGGGATGGAGTCCGTAGACGGCTCCCTGCGGAGTTGTAACGGCAAGCAACTGCGCCTGGGTGAGCGCCAACGTTCCCCTCACCGCCGCATATTGAGCGTATTGCGCGCTGATGGGCACGACGGTGTTGTTCGAGTCGTTGCCTCCGTTCATGAAGATACAAACCAGGGCCTTGTAGTCCGGTCCGGTTTGCGCCATAGCGTTAACCAGGCTCATCCTGCCAATTGCGCCCGTCATAGCCGCCGGGCCGATGGAGCAGCAGCCGATTTTTAGAAAATTCCTGCGTGAAGTCATGTCTATTTCTCCTCTCTTTGTTGACTACGGTTCCACTTGATACTGGCTGGCGCTGCTCACCAGGTATAATCCGTTGCGCGCCCGCGTTCGCAAGTCAGTCGCGGCGTTGAGCGCTGCAAGAATGCTGTTGCGCATCTCCGCGGACATGCCGCCTCCCAGAAGCGCCTGGTTCAGTGCATCCAATAAAACCGCCGGGTTCTCGGCCAGCCGCTCGAAGTGCGCCGCATCGATCTGCACCGTACTCGACAGACTGTTGCGTGTTGCGCGGTAGACAAAGTTCACGCGATTGAGCGACACCGATGGAGTTGTTATCTGAAATTCGGGCGAGACGATGCCGTTCACCCGGAAGAAGGGCGAGAAGTAGTTGAACACGCTCGGTGCGAACCAAAGGTTCTGGCCCATGCTGTTTGCCTGGCTGTTCAGGGGGTGTTCGATGCCCACTGTGGCGTTAAGGCCGCGCAACAAGCTCAATATGAAGAGCACGGGCTCCTGGAGTTTTCCCTGATTCACGGCGGGGGCGTCGGTTTCCGGGTCCGTGAGGATGGCTCGCACGGTTTGCCACAAGTCTCCGCGAGTGCCTTGAAATACGGTTGCCACGCGCTGGATGTAACCCGGAGACGGATTCCCCATCACCAGCCGCTGAATAAGCCGCAGGGAAACGAACGGGGCTACGTTCGGATGCCGCGCAATGTTGTTGATGACGGCGTCGACGTCCTCGGCGGCGGTGCGGCCGGGCGGCACAATCTCCCCCATAAGGAGCGACTTCTGAGCTGTGTCGTGATGCTGCTCGAAGGGAATCATGCGGCCGTTGTAATAAGAAGGATTCGGGAAGCGAGGGGCCTCTCCGGGGCGCGTTGGATAAGTCCATCCAGTCAAAGCGCGAGAAAAATTCTTGATCGTTTCTTCGGTATAGGGAGGAATTGTGTTCCCGAAAGCATCGCGCCGCGACGACCCGTCCATGTTCAGCTCTACAAGGCCGATGGAGAGCAACTGCAACAGCTCGCGAGCATAATTTTCGTTCGGCTCCAGGTTCCGCGCCGGGTTCGCCTTCTGGTTGTTCACCATGTCGAGAAACCGGCCCATGGTTGGATTGAGCGTTACTTCCTTGAGCAGCGTGAAATAGTTGCCGAAGGCATTCTGGTGCAGCATGCGCATGTACGGCACAAGCTGGTGGGAAGAGCCTGTTTTGACGCCCGAGACAACCAGAATCTGACTGAGCGCGAACGCCACCCGCTGCCGTAACTGGTCCTGGCCGGTCATGGCGTTCAGGTAAAATGCCCGCTGTGCCGGAGTGATTGATGACGATTCCGCGATCGGCTCAGGGTAGCTGGACATAGCCGCGCTGAATTGTTCACGAAGGTAGTTTTCGATTCCCCCTTCCTGAAGCCGTGCGATGCTCTCAGGCGACGGTCCCCAGGCGGCGCGCTGAAGGAAGCGGGCGGCGGCCTGCGCGGTCATTACGGCGCGGTCCGGCGCCACCGGGGTCACTATAGAATTGGAGTTCGCCGCGCCAGGATCCGGATTGCGAACCGACAGCGTGGTCACGCCGCCGACGCTCGCCTGCGCTCTGCCCACGGCTGTGATCCGTGAAGCTGAGAAGAAGGTGATCGTCAAGGGGGTCGATCCGAGCAAAACTTGAGCGCCCATGGCAAAGCCGGTCCCGTTCACCGTGATGACGGCGTCAGCGCCCGGTTTCAGGCTGGTTGGTGTAACGGAGCTGATCTGCGGAATCGGATTCTGCAAAGTAACCAGGCCCGAATCGGAGACTGCCGGGTTCTGCACGCTGACCGCCTTCACGGTTATCTGCGGCCCGGCCGGCGCGTTGGCCTCCGCCGTTGCCGCCGGCTGCCCCCATAAGGTTGACCCCCCCGGCAGCACCGCGGGCGGTGTGTACAGCCCTGTTTCACTGATCGTGCCGACGCTCGCGTTGCCGCCTTTGATGTTGTTGACATGCCAGGTCACCGTCCGGTCAACGGCGTTCGAGACAGATACGGAGAATTGTTTTGACGTTCCGATTCGCAGCGTCGTTTTCTCCGGCCAAACGGTGACGCTCACCGGCGGCATGATTTTGAAGTACTTCGCCGAAGAGTTCGCGGCGCCTGGATTCGGATTGGCAACAATGATGTGTGTTTCGCGTGGCGTGGCATCCGTGGCCGCGCCCCTAAGCTCCGTCGCCGACACGAATGTCGTCTGCATCGGCAATTCGCCCAGCAGGATTCGTGATGCCTGGACAAACCCGCTACCCGTTACCACGATGCTGAAGGCGCCTACGTTTACCATGTTCGGCGTCACCGAGGTGATTCTCGGCTCGGGATTGAGAACCGACACCTCGGATTCTCCGAAGGAGGTGCTTGCCGCCGCGCTGGTGGCGCGGACCCGAACCACATTGGGGACCGGCGGCAGCGCAGGCGCCAGATAGACGCCGCTGCTGCTGATGGTTCCAGCGGTCGCGTTCCCGCCGGCTATTCCATTGACCGCCCACGTAACTGTTTTGTTCGTCGTATTGGCTACGCCAGCTGAGAATGTTTTCGATTGTCCCGCGCGCAAACTATGACTTGCTGGACTCACGGTAACCGTGACCGCTTGAGCCATTACCTGCGCCGCAGCGAATGAAAGTAGAAATGCTGATCCAAATACTGCTTTTTGCATTCGGTATTTTAGCCTCCAACTTCCCATTACTATCGGGCGCACAGTCCCAAAAAATGGTGGGTCGGAGCAACAAAAAATCGCCCTACCAAATTCGCGAATTTTTGCCCTACGCAGTACCATAAGGGACGGCAGAGGGGGGAATCACCTATGACACGGAGCACGCGCCATTTAAGATTTCGATAGTCGACCGTGAATGCGAGAAAGCCAGGTGAAGACAGCCAGCAAAATTGAGGACCCTCAGCCGGAGAGTCTTTCGACGTAGACGTAGTAGGCGCCGCGCTCGACGCCGTCTTTTTGATAGAACCAGGTTTCCAGTGTTGCCGGACCGCGCGGAAGACGTAAGCGGAAAACTGCGGCGTGATCCGATTCGCGTACGGGCACTTTGCGGTCGATGCCGGAAATGCGCAGTCTGGCCTCCACCGCCTCAATCGCCTTGCCCGGAGTGGTTTCCCTGTTGGGCTCCGCGTCTTTGTAGGAGGCCTGAATCGGAAGATTCACTTCTTTTGGCCAGCGGCGCAGCTCGATCCGGTATTCGGCTTCGCGGTCGACTTCCACCGCCCAGAAGCCATTTACCGCGGGCGCGCGGCGAATGCCGCCCTGGTTCCAGATTTCGTTGACGCCTTCCCCATGCCAGTCATGCGCAGTCAGACGGGCGGGGTTTTCCGCGTCATTGCCGAGGACAATGCGGACATGTTCGGAGGCGCCTGGAGAAACCTTGGCCCACCAGGCGTCGTATTCTTTGCTGAGTTTTTCGACGACGGCTGGGTTGGCTGCAGCCACGTTGGTGCGCTGGCCCGGATCTTGCTTGATATCGTACAACTCCGCGCCGCCGGGATTGCCATCGGGCGATGGGTACACCAGACGCCACTGCGATGTCATCACTGCTGCCTGCCGCCACTTCACCAGATTCTCGAGCCGCTGTGAATCGACGACGATAGCCCGCTCCGGCACGCTCGAATTCCTGTCATCGAGCAATGGCCGCAGGGATTTTCCATGCACTTCTTTGGCGCCGGCGTGCTTGACGCCGCAAAGATCGAGCAGCGTGGGGAGCACATCGATGTGGGCGGCCAGCGTGTCCACGTCCCTTCCTTGGGTCAGGCCGCCTTTCGGCCAGCGCAGGAAAAACGGAACCCGGTGACCGCCCTCGTACGGGCTGCCTTTCTGTCCTCGCATGCCGGCGTTGAATACGTTGGCGCCCGCTGCGGTGCCGTTATCGGTGGTGAAGATCAGAATGGTGTTCGCTTCCATGCCGGTTTCCTTCAAGAAACGCCGCAACTTTCCCACGTTGTCATCGATGTTGGTAATCATGCCGTAAAAGCCCGGGTCCCTAAGCCCTTTCACGTCGCGGTACATGGCCGTGTAGGAGTCCGGAGCCCACATGGGCCCGTGTGGAGCGTTGGTGGGGATGTAGCAGAAGAAAGGCTTTTTGGTTTGGGCGGCGCCCTTCATGAAACGCATCGCGTTCTCAAACCACACGTCGGTTGAAAAGCCCCGGAACTTCGCCGGCTTGCCGTTATGCCAATAGGTATCGTCTGCGTAGTCGTTGCCAAACCAATCCGGCGTCTGATAGATGCCGCCGCCGCCATGGACGAGCGTTTCTTCAAACCCCTTGTCCTGCGGCCGGCACGGATAATTGTCGCCGAGGTGCCATTTGCCGAAAACGCCCGTGCTGTATCCGCCGCGGCGCAGGGATTCGGCGATCGTGGTTTCATCGTGGCGCATGAGGCTTCGCCCCATGATGGTGTGCCATGCGCCGGTAGCGTTGGTGTAGCGGCCGGTCATCAACGCCGAACGCGTGGGAGAACAAGTGGGGCTGGCATGATAATTCGTCAGACGCACGGATTCTTTGTGTAGAGCATCTAGATTTGGCGTGCGGATCACCGGGTTCCCGTGGCAGCCCAGGTCGCCGTAGCCTTGGTCGTCGGTCATGATCAGAATCACGTTGGGCCGTTGCGCCGTGCCTTGCGCGGGCATTAGAGATGCCGCGCCCGTCAGGCAGGTGCTCAGGAAGCCGCGCCGGCTGGAGTTTCGAGTGTTTGGTTTTTGTGACATGGTCTCATCCGCATCATTCATGATAATTGGGTTCCGGAGAGAAAAAGCACCCTCTGCCAGCTTCAAGGGTTCGATGCCAGGCGGCAACATCGTAAAGTTCCAACGATTTCAGACCGATAGCCGATTGGTGCCATAGGCCCACGTGTATCTCCATATTCCGCAACCTAATGAGGGCGCCAGATTCAAACACGCCACCACCTAACCCAGCTCCAAGATTGACTTGGCGGGCATGGTTGTTCCTTTCCGTCACGGTTGTCTTAGGCGGCCTTTGTGTTGCCGACGCCATTGTTCGTTTTGTACCCTTCAACCTGGCTCGCTTTACCCTCTATCTCGGCATCTCCGTTGTAGCTTCCGTGCTCAAAGTCCGTCTGCCCGGCATTCGCGGAACGATGTCCGTTAATTTCTTCTTCTTTCTCCTTAGCGTTGTCAGTCTTACCTTGTTCGAAACCGTTGCCATCGGAGCGCTTTCGGCGCTGGCACAGACATTGTGGAAAACCAAATCCACACCATCAGTGCACCGGCTTCTGTTCAACGTGGCCTTGATTGCGCTTGCACTTCGCGTCACCTACGGGGTTTTCCACCTGGAAACTATCGCTTTCCCTATCCAGTTTCATCTCCGGTTGATCATAACCGCCGCCGTCTACTTCGTCATGAACACGATGCCCGTGGCGATCATGATCCACCTCTCCGAAGGGAAGCCGCTGATGAAGACCTGGCGCGAAACCTATTTTTGGGCCTTCAGCTACTATCTGGTGGGCGCGGCCTTCGCCGCAATTTTCAGCGCCCTCGAGCGGAGCATGGGATGGGAGGCTTCTACTTTGGTCCTGCCGGTGCTCTACAGCGTTCATAGGGCCTACAGGCTATACCTAAACCAGGTCCAAAGCGAGAAAACACAAGCTGAACTTCAGCGCGCGCACGCCGAGGAAGTCTCCGCGCTTCATCTGCGCACCATTCAAGCCCTGGCCTTGGCCATCGAGGCGAAGGACCAGACCACGCACGATCACTTGCGGCGCGTTCAAGTCTACTCAATAGAGTTAGGCAATGCACTTGGCCTCGGCGAACCCGAAATGCAGGCGATTCGTGCCGCCTCCTTGCTACACGACATCGGCAAGCTCGCCGTACCCGAGCACATCATATCAAAGCCAGGCAAATTGACCCCGGAAGAATTCGAAAAAATGAAAATCCATCCGGTGGTGGGCGCTGAGATCCTCGAAAGCGTGCAGTTCCCCTATCCCGTCGTGCCTATCGTGCGCCACCATCACGAACGGTGGGACGGCGCCGGCTACCCCGATGGAATCAAGGGTGAGGAGATTCCGATCGGCGCGCGCATTCTCAGCGCCGTCGACTGTCTCGATGCGCTGGCCAGCGACCGTCAATACCGGCGCGCACTCCCCCTGGATGAGGCGATGAAGGTGGTGGTGAATATGTCCGGCCGCAATTTCGACCCTCGCATCGTCGAGTTGCTCCGGGACAACTATCGCGAATGGGAGGCGCTAACCCATGGAGTCTCGCCGGCGCTGTTAAGGCTTTCCACGGAGATTCGAATCGAACGCGGCGATGAGCCGGCCGCGGGCTTTGAGTCACCGGGACCTCAGCTTTTCGCTCCTGCTCCGGCTCCCAAGGAATTCCTCACCTCGATCGGCGCGGCCCGCCACGAAGCCCACACCCTGTTCGAACTGACGCAGGACTTGTCCAATTCCCTGGCCCTTGACGAGATACTCTCGGTGGTCGCCGCTAGAATCAAAAAACTGATTCCGCATGACACCTTTGCCGTGTATCGGAAAGATCAACAAGTTCTCGTGGCGGAAATTGTGATCGGCGACGATTTCCGCGCTTTCTCCTCGCTCCGCATTCCCATGGGCGAGGGTCTCTCCGGATGGGTCGCCGAGAATAGGAAGCCCGTAGTCAATGGCAACCCCTCCGTGGAACCCGGCTATCTCGATGATCCGGGCAAGTTCAGTCTGCTCCGCTCGGCCCTTTGCGTGCCCCTTGAGGTTTCCGATACCGTTCTTGGCGTCCTCACCCTGTATACCGTCCGCAAGGAGGCCTTCACGCGGGACCACCTGCGCGTCCTGATGATGATCGCATCCAAGCTTTCGCAGTCCATGCACAATAGTCTCCAATACCGGCGAGCCGAGGATACCTCAATGACCGACTATTTGACGGGGCTACCCAACGCACGCTCCTTGTTTGAGCAAATGGGACAGCAGATCGCGGCTTGCAGGCAAACTGGCTCAGCCATGAGCATTCTGGTCTGCGACCTCGACGGCTTCAAGCAGATCAATGACCGCTTTGGACATCTTGAAGGCAATCGGCTGCTGCAAATGGTTGCCGCGGCTTTGACACGCAACTGCCGCGATCGCGACTATGTCGCCCGCATGGGAGGCGATGAATTCGTCATGCTGCTCAATGACGTGGATGCGGCTCACGCCGCCGGTTGCATCGGACGCATTGTGAGCGCCGTCGAGCATGAAGGGATAAAGCTTTGTGGCGAGTCACTCATCTCGGCCAGCTTTGGCTCCGCTCACGTTCCCGAGGACGGCTTCGATCCCGAGCATCTGCTCTCGGTCGCCGACAGCAGAATGTACAAGACAAAGAATGAGAAGAAATCGACAAGCCCAACTTCAGGACAAATTATCGCCGTCGTCAGAGCAATCGAAGGTGCGCAGCACTCTGAAAGGACGCTGGGATCCACTAAAGCCAACTGATTCCTCCATGGCAAGGCACTTCTAGTACCTGTGGCGGTGTCGTTCCGGTACGTCGTTTGCTACGGTTTCCTTCCATACCTCGCAATACCCCTGTCCCGGGCAGCAATAGGCGCTCGCAGGCAATCCCTCTGGTTGATCTTTGCCGGGCGCCGTAAGTCCCATGGGTTCATCAACAGACTGCCCCAAGGCCTTTCCCGTGATTCAATCCAGCAAGCGGACCTCGTGTCTGACTAGGGCTCCAGCATCAAGAGGATGGTACTCCTGTCACAGTTGAAAATCAGTACTTTCTTCACTTTTCGATGCGGAACCCGCTGGGGCAGGATAGTTGCATGCTGGTTCGCATTCCTGGTCTTATTCTCTTGTTGATGAGCCTAGCCGTCGCCAAGAATCTTAAGCTCGCTGCTGACCTCAACGGCATCAACCCATCCACCTATGTGGATGTCATCGTCCAGTTCAATGCCCGGCCAACCGAGGCCAACCATAACAAAGTGAACCAGGGGAAAGGCCAGTTGAAAAAGGTCCTCGACTTGATCGATGCCGCTGTCTACAACATTCCCGCCGGGTCTCTCGAGTCTATTGCCGAAGACCAGTCCGTTGTTGCCATTAGCCCCGACCGCCCAGTTGCCGGTGCGCTCGAGTATTCTTCTCCAGCGGTAAACGCCCCCGCCGCCAACAATCTCGGCTGGACCGGAGCCAATATCGGAATCGCTATCATCGATTCCGGCATTTCCCCCTTGCATCCCGATCTTCATGGCCGCGTGGTTTACAACGAATCCTTCCATGCGGGTGGAACTTGGACCGATGACCGTAACGGCCACGGCACCCATGTCGCAGGAATCGCGGCCGGCAACGCTGCCGCATCCACCGGAACCTATGCATCGCGGACATTCATGGGAGTAGCACCCAACGCAAAGCTGATCAACCTCCGTGTGTTGAATGAATCTGCATCTGGGACCGATAGTGGCGTCATCGCGGCCATATCCCGTGCCATCGCTCTCAAGTCTACGTACAAAATTCGAGTCATTAACCTCTCTCTCGGACGGCCGGTGAAGGAGAGCTACCTGCAAGATCCGCTCTGCAAGGCCGTCGAACAGGCATGGAAGGCCGGAATCGTTGTCGTTGTCGCCTCCGGCAATGAAGGCCGGAACAACGCATGCGGAACCAGCGGCTACGGCTTGATCGGGTCGCCAGGCAACGATCCCTACGTGATCACCGTTGGCGCCATGAACACGATCGGCAGTTCATCACGGTTCGACGATCGCATCGCCAGTTACAGCGCCAAGGGACCAACGGCGATCGACCAGGTCGTAAAACCGGACCTGGTGGCGCCGGGAAACAAGGTTATCTCGACCTCATCAGCCGGCTATTTCCATAATTCCTACGCCGCCAATAGAGTCGGCATCGACTACTACACCACGATTCCGTTCCCAGTGACATCGCCGACGTACTATAGACTAAGTGGAACCAGCATGGCGACTCCAGTTGTCAGCGGGGCCGCCGCTCTTCTGCTGCACAAAAACAACTCACTTACGCCGAATCAAGTGAAGGCCATTCTCATGCGGACCGCCTCCAAGGCGTTTCCCATGTTGAGCACCGCGACCGATCCGGTCACCAACCAGGTTTACACGGCACAATACGATATTTTCGCTGTCGGCGCGGGCTATGTCGACGTGAAAGCCGCCATCGATAATACGGTGATTCCCACTGGCGAATCCCTCTCGCCGAAAGTCTATTACGACAGCAAAAAACGCGATGTCATGGTCACGCTCAGCGGCTACAAAAATGTGAAACTGACCTGGAATAACACCGGATGGGGGATGTCCAATGTTTGGGGGCCGTTCGTATTCACCAATGGCGCCAGCGCGCTTTGGGGCGACTCCGCCCTTTGGGGCGATTCCGCCTTGTGGGGGGACTCCACGCAATTGGCTTTCAGCGCTCTTTGGGGGGATTCGGCCTTGTGGGGCGATTCATCCACGGCGGGGAATTCGGGCGGCTCCACATTGAGCGCTGCCTCGCCGGTTACACCCGGGGCCATCAACATCGCCATACACGGAGACAAGTAAGCGCGCAGCGTGCCACGGTCTTCAGCCGTATCCGTCATAATGGTTGCGATTGATCCCTCTGCTGCTCGTCGCATTTTTTACGCAGGCCGCGCTTTCCCAGCCGTCCCGCGGGTACACGATCCCGCTGATCGACCTGGCTGGGGAAACGCACCGGCAGGTGATTGTCGATCGCGAGCCGGGTCAATATCTCGGGCATCCCACCACGGTCTTGCTCGAGGACGGCAAGACGATGGTGATCGTTTATCCAAAAGCGCACGGCCGCGGCGCCATCGTCATGAAACGTAGCAGCGATGGCGGCAGAACCTGGTCCGGGCGGCTGCCGGTTCCCGATAATTGGGCGACCTCGATGGAAACCCCGACCATACACCGCGTGGTTGATGCGGCAGGCGTAAAACGGCTGATCCTGTTCTCCGGGCTTTATCCGATCCGCATGTCGGTCTCCGAAGACGACGGCCGCAAATGGACGCCGCTCGCGCCGATCGGCGATTTTGGAGGCATCGTCGCCATGGGCGATGTTGCGCGGCTCAGAGACGGCCGTTACATGGCGGTGTTCCACGATGACGGCCGCTTCCTGAAGGGTGAGGGGAATCGCACCAATTTTCACGTGTACAAAACTCTCTCGATCGATGGCGGCTTGAGTTGGAGCTCGCCACGGGTGATTGCCACGCATCCCACCGCGCATCTGTGCGAACCCGGCCTGGTGCGGTCCCCCGACGGACGCCAGTTGGCCGCGCTGCTGCGCGAGAATAGCCGCAAACAGAATTCATTCGTCATCTTCAGCAACGACGAAGGTGAGAGTTGGTCAAAGCCGGTTGAGCTTCCAGGCGCGTTGACCGGCGATCGTCATACGGCTCGTTATGCCCCTGATGGGAGGCTCTTCATTACTTTTCGCGACACGACGCTTGAAAGCGGGACGCGAGGCGATTGGGTAGCCTGGGTGGGCAAATATGAGGACATCGTCAAAGGCCGCCAAGGACAATACCGCGTGCGGCTGATGGATAACCACAAAGGCGCCGATTGCTGCTACCCCGGTTTAGAGTTGCTTCCCGATGGCACACTGGTTACCACGAC
>Ga0187893_10009490_pt1 | contig 14940 bp, 4 predicted proteins | sample MA1701074metaG_FD_139574 | JGI IMG/M metagenome (GOLD analysis project Ga0187893, IMG submission 139574) | White microbial mat communities from a basaltic lava cave in the Kipuka Kanohina Cave System on the Island of Hawaii, USA - MA170107-4 metaG ...
GGGTAGGATTCGAAGACGAGGAGTGTGTCGAACAGGGTTTCGGTGTTGGTTAGTCGTTGTAGTTGGGTGAGTCCGATGTGTTGGTGGTCGAGGAGTTGGGATTGTTCGTGTTGGATTCGGTGGAGGAGGTTTTGTAGTGGTTCTGTGGGGTCGAGTTGTATGCGTACGGGGATGGTGTTGATGAATAGTCCGACCATGGACTCGATGTCGGGGAGTTCGGGGGGGCGGCCGGAGACTGTGGTTCCGAATATTACGTCGAGGCGGGCGGTCAGGCGGCTGAGGACGATGGCCCAGGCTGCTTGGATGAGGGTGTTGAGTGTGAGGCCGTGGGTTCGGGCGAACGAGGTTAGTTGGGGGATAAGGTCCTCGGAGAGGTCGGCGTCGATTCTGTCGGGGAGGATGGGGGGGCGGGCGCGGTTGGCGGGGGCGAGTAGGGTGGGTCCTTCGATGCCGTGCAGTGCCTGGGTCCAGGTTTCGGTGGCGGTGTGGTGGTCTCGGGTGGACAGCCAGGTGAGGTGGTCGCGGTAGGAGCGGGCTCTGGTCAGTGGTGAGCTGTCGCCTCCGGAGGCGTAGAGGGTGAACAGTTCTGCCAGCATGACCGGTGTCGACCAGCCGTCGGTGAGGATGTGTTGGGTTGAGATCACCAGCCGGTGGTGTGTCTGGTCGATTTTGGCCAGGAGGAACCGTATTAAGGGTGGGGTTTGCAAGTCGAACCGGGTTATCCGGTCGGTGTCCAGTAGTTGATCGAAGCGGCTGGTTCGGTTCCGGGGCTGGTCGGACAGATCGATTTCGGTCCAGGGCGCGGTGACGTCGCGTAGGACGACCTGTACGGGTGGGTCGGTGTCTCGGATGAATGCTGTGCGTAGGCAGGAGTGGCGGTCTAGCAGTGCTTGCGCAGCGGTCTGCAGTCTGCTGGAGTCCAGTGTTCCCTCGAAGTGGAGTACCAGTTGGACTGTGTAGGTGTCTATGCCCTGCTCGTCGAGCACGGCGTGAAACAGCAGGCCTTCCTGCAGGGGTGCGAGGGGCCAGATGTCCTCGATCTGTGTTGTGATCACCTGTTGTATCAGGTCAATCTTCTGCTGGGACAGGGTGACCAGGTCCAGGTCCGAGGGAATCAGGGTGCCGGCACCCTGACCGGCGGTTACCTGGGCCGTCAGCTCGGTCAAGGCGGCGGCCCATTCGTTGGCGATGTCCTGGGTGTCTTCCGCGGAGAGCGCTGTGGTGAGATAGGTGAAGCTGGCCTGTAGTTGTGGTCCTTCGGTGGTGTCGACGCAGACTGTGTTGATCATCAGGGGGTAGGGGACCCCCATCTGGGGGTCGGCGTCGGCTGTGATCGCATCGGATTCCGCCGCCAGGGTCCAGTCACCCTCGTGCTGGCCGATGTCGAACCGTCCGAGGTAGTTGAAGGCCACCTGGGGTTCAGCGGCGCTGGCCAGCACCGCAGCCGTTTCGTCGTTGGCGTGGCGCAGCATGCCGTAGCCGATACCGCCGTAGGGTGTGCTGCGGAGTTGGTGTTTGACCTGTTTGAGGGTCTGCAGTGGCTCCGGGCTCGTGGGGAGTCGGACCGGGGCGATGCTGGTGAACCAGCCGACGGTGCGGGACAGATCTACGCCAGGGACGATCTCTTCCCGGCCGTGTCGTTCCAGATCTACCAGTAGGTCCGCCGAGCTGTCCCGGCCGTGATGTTCGTGCCAGCGAGAGATCGCCAGCCGCAACGCTGCCACCAGAACGTCGGTCACCTCGGCCCGCGCGGTCGCCGGAACCGAGGTCAGCAACGGCAGGGTGTCCGACGTCGGGAGCTGGATGTCGTGGCGGCCGGTCTCGCGCACTGTTCCCGTCGTCGGTACCCCCTGGGGTACCAGCGCAGCGCCGGCGGTCAGTGTCTCGGTCCAATGGTCCAGCTGGGACAACCACGCTGGCTGCTGTGCCTGGGTGAGGAACAACCGGGCGAAGCCGCGCAGGGAGGTGCCTACCGGATCCAGCCGTGCTGGTCTACCGGCGCAGATCGCGTGCCAGGTGGTGGCGAGATCCTCCAGCAGGATCCGCCAGGACACCCCATCGATCACCAGATGGTGCGCCACCAGCAGCAGCCGGCCCTGGTTGGCCCGGCCAGCGTCGAACCACACCGCTTGCACCATCATCCCGGCGTCCGGATCCAACCGATCCGCCGCCCGATCGGACTCGGTGGCGATCAGCGCCCGCATCCCGGCCGGGTCCAGATCCGCCGTCTCGACCCGGCGCACCAGATCCCCCGCCCGCACCGATCCCACCGCGGTGGTCTCCAACGACCACGATCCGGGATCATGACGGGTCAACCGTATCCGTAACCCGTCGTGGCGATCCAGCATCGCCTGCAGGACCTGGGTCAGGGTCGCCTCGCTCATCGCGGCCGGGACCCGTACCAGCACAGCTTGGTTGAACCGCCCGATCGGCCCGCCCCACGCCCGGCACCGATGCACGATCGGCAACAGTGGGACATCCCCGAGCCCCTCGGCGTTAGCCTCCGACGCCACCACCGGCTCCTCGGCTGCGACCACCACCGCCAGCGCCGCCGGGGTTCGGTGCTGAAACACCTCCCGAGGGCTGACCGCCACACCGTTCTTCCGTGCCCGATTGACCAGCTGAATAGCAATGATACTGTCGCCGCCAAGAGTGAAGAAATCATCGTCGACCCCCACCCGGTCCAAACCCAGAACCTCGGCGAACAACTGACAAAGAATACTCTCCCGGGAAGACCGTGGCGCCCGCGACGGTGTTCCCACCACTACCGGAGCCGGCAACGCGGCACGATCCAGCTTCCCATTCGGCGTCAACGGCATCGAATCCAGCAACACAAACGCCGAAGGAATCATATACTCCGGCAACTGCTGCTTAAGATGAGCACGTAACCGCTGCACCACACTGGTGATCTCGTGGTTCTTGCTGGGACTATTGGCGTAGTCCGACGGTGAATTGCGAGTGGGGGTGGTTAGTGGGTAGGTGCCGGAGATGACTGCTGGTGCGCTCAAGTCGGCCGCGAGGAAGATAGTGTCGTAGTGTTCATGATCAGTACCTGCCCACGTGCAGATAACCCGGTAGTCAAGACGGCCGCCGAGTTCGTGGAGGGCTTCCGGTTCGACACCATGAGTCTGATGCAGCCGATCCATAACATCACCGATCACACCACCCTTGTCGAGATCGCGGACTGCGGCTGTTTCACCGGCCAGCCGGGGATTGCGGATATGAGCCACCCGCACCTGCGTCGGCCGGGTGTGTGAGAGATAGCCGACCACCCCCTTGTCGAGATCGCGGACTGCGGCTGTTTCACCGGCCAGCCGGGGATTGCGGATATGAGCCACCCGCACCTGCGTCGGCCGGTGTGTGGTGAGGTAACCGGTCAGATCCTCAAGGTCGGTGAGGTCGGTGTGCCAGGTGAGCTGGGGGATGTCGTCGAGGCTGGTGACGGTGACCGGTGTTTTGCGCAGGGTGAGGTCGTAGCGGTAGCGGGTGAGTTCATTGTGGTGCCAGCCACGTTTGATGCGTAGGTCGACCGCGCCAATATCCGGAAGTTGTTCGGGAAGCCAGGCGAAGTAATCCGGATCGACCAGGAGTTCTTTCTCCAGCAAAAGACTGCGTTCGATTTTGTGGCGTATCTGCCCCACCTCGGCTGTGTTGTCGACCTGGCTCAGTTGGGTCGCGGTATGGAAACAACGAGCCAGCCGGTGATTGCGGACATCTCCGACAAAAACAGCACCGGTGGGCGCGACCAGATCCAACGCCTTGGTCAAGACATCGGTGAGATACTCGATACTGGGAAAATACTGGACGACGGAGTTGATGACTACGATGTCAAAAAACGCGCTGGGCAGCCCGTCGGTGACATGCGCAGGTTGACAACGCAACTCGATCCGTTCCGCGAGCTCCGGAGCACCACGCAGATCCTCCCGAAGCTTACCGATCACCGGCGCCGAGAAATCCGTTCCCCAATAACTATCACAATCACGGGCCAGCTGAGACATCAGCAAACCGGTACCAACCCCGATCTCCAGAATCCGGGCACCACCAGAACGGTCAGGCCACAACTCCCGAATCTGCTCGACAATACCGTCCCGCCACTCCAACATCTGCGGCAACGGAATGGGCTCACCATCATAACTACTGGTCCAGCCGGCGAAATCATCGACAAACAAAGCCGTCCCGAGCCTGCTGTACTCGGTGTCATAGACCTGCTGCCACTCACCAACCTGCTCCTGCTCCACCGCGTCAGACCCCGACCCCGCCGACAACACCGGGACGAGGTAGGCGACCAGGCGGGTGGGGTGGGGTGGGTCGGTGCGGGCGATGACGGCGGCGTGGGCGATGGTGGGGTGATCGGTGAGGGTGGTTTCGATCTCGCCGGGCTCGATCCGGTAGCCGCGGATCTTGACCTGGTCATCGACCCGGCCGAGGAACTCCAGGACTCCGTCGTCTTGCCAGCGGACCAGATCCCCGCTCCGGTAGAGCCGGCTGCCGGCAGGACCGTACGGATTGGCCACGAACCGTGCGGCGGTCAGCCCGGGACGGTGCAGATAACCCCGCGCCAGGCCGCGGCCGGCCAGGTAGAGCTCGCCACCAACACCCACGGGCAACGGCTGCAGGCCATTATCGAGCACATAGACCTGTGTGTTGGCGAGAGGCCGACCTATGGGCGGTGTCGCCTCAGTCCTTGAGGGAGCTGTGCCTTCGGGAAGCACCGATGAATCCGGATCCTTGTCTGGCGCGTACCAGGCGGTCGCGTACACTGTGGCTTCGGTTGGACCGTAGATGTTCGCAATCCGACTGCCAGGCAACGCGGCTTTGATCTCCTGCATCCCCCGAGCCGACAACGATTCCCCTGCCAGCACGACACGCTGGGCACTCACTCGCACCCCGCCTTGGGACAGTATCTGCGCAAATGCTGACGGTACCGCGCTGATCAAGCTGGCTGCCTCCGAAACGGCCTCGGCTTCGCCGAGGGCAAGCAAATCGGCGATGACTTCTACGGTTCCGCCTATAGCCAGTGGGCAGAGAATCTCGAACACCGACACATCGAAGTTGAGTGAGGTCGAGGCAATTACCCTGGACAGCGCTGTCGCGCCGAAATCTATGGTCGCCCACGATATAAGGTCGACTACGTTTTCGTGAGTGATCACCACTCCCTTGGGGCGGCCGGTTGAGCCTGACGTGTAAATCACGTACATTGGATGCGTCCCGTACAAGGACTGCGCCCGCTCTGTATCGGTAGGATTATCCTTGTGTTGGCTGGTCAATGCATTGACCGTTTCCGGGTGATCCACGACCAATCGGGACGTGGCTGCGGCCTCGGGTATCCGATCGGCCACCGCGGTGGTAGTGAGCAGCAGTCTTGGCCGCGCGTCATCGAGCATGAATGCCATCCGCTCAGCGGGATAAGCCGGATCAATCGGCACGTACGACGCCCCCGACTTCAGCACTGCCAGCAACGCCACCACCATCTCCGCTGATCGCGGCAGCGCCAACGCTACGAACTGCTCTGGACCGACTCCTTGCTCGATCAAAAGCCAGGCCAAACGGTTCGCGCGTTCATTTAGTTCTCGATAGGACAACTTTGCCCCAGCGTACACGACCGCCACCGCGTCCGGCGTGCGCTCCGCCTGCTTTTCGAGCAACTCCGGCAGCCCCACCAAGGGAGGCGGAACGGCAGTGTCGTTCCAATCCTCCAGCAACTGTTTCCGTTCGGCTGTGGTGAGCATCTCAAGATTTTGGACCGGCTGATCGAGATCTTCGGTAATCTTTTCGAGTAGCTGGATCAGCCAGACAGCCAACCGATCGGCAGTTGCCGCATCAATTGCATCGAGATGGTGGTGCAGCTGAATTTGGAGCCGTTTACCGGGCCATGCCATCAAGGTGAGGGGATAATGTGTTGTGCCCCGATGCTCCCGTACGCGGAGCCGAATTCTGTCGTGGTTTGCGTCGATTTCTGACAGATCCGGCCAGTTCTGTACCACGAGCAGGGTGTCGAACAGCTGACTGTGACCAGCCAGCTGCTGCGCCTCAACCAACCCTAAGGACTGGTGATCCAGCAGCCGAATATGTTCGTCCTGGAGCTGGCGAAGAACTGCCCGAACGGGCTTCCCGGGCGTAAGCCTGACGCGGACCGGCAGCGTGTTGACGAGCAAGCCGACCATGTCCGCAACGCCCGGGATCTGTGGTGGCCTGCCCGACACAGTGGTCCCGAACACCACGTCGTTCTGTCCGGTGAGCCGTCCCAGCATGACCGCCCACGCGGTCTGGAGCACCGTGCTGAGCGTCCAGCCACCCTGGCGGGCATCTTCGACCAACCGCCGGGTGGTCTCCTTGGAGAGCGTTCGGGACAGTATCCGGGGCAGTTGCGGAGTCAGGGCATGATCATTCGGTGCCATCAGCGTCGGCTCGTCGAGATCGGCGAGAACTTCTCCCCACGCCGCACGAGCGCTGTCACGATCACGGGTCGCCAGCCAATTGAGATAGTCCCGATAGGGCGTCACGGGCGGCAGCAAGTCCGCGTCTCCGGGTTGCGCATAGCCGGCATGGAATGCGTAAAGAGTGCGGAGCTCCCGGGCCAGCACGGGGGCTGACCAGCCGTCCAGCAGAATGTGGTGATGTGTGAGTACTAAATGGTACCGTTCGGAGGAACGCCGCACCAGCGTCGATCGCAGCAATGGCGGAGTGGCCAGATCGAATCTCTGCATCCGATCTTGATTCAGCAGGCGGTCGAGTGCGCGCTCCTGCGCTACGGGCTCAAGGCCGGATAAGTCGACCTCCCGCCAGGGTAGCTCAACGTGACGTGGAATGAGTGCAACATTCTGACCAGATTTGCTCTGCCGGAAAACAGCGCGCAAATTGGCGTGGCGGTTCAGCAGGGCCTGGTTGGCCGCGCGAAGCGCAACCACGTCAAGCGAGGCGTCTGGCGCGCCCTCCAAATCGAGAATAAGCTGGCAAGTGTAGGGATCGAATCCTTCGTTATCGAGCAGTGCATGGAAAAGCAGGCCGCCCTGTAGTGGAGACAGTGAAAGGATGTCATCTAGTCCGGAGAGTGCGCTCACGGCATTTTCCATTCAGCTTCGAATTCGTCGATCTCTTCTTGACTAAGGGAAATCAGACCCAGATCAGACGGTGTACGACCACCTGCTCCTGGCCTATCTGTATGGCGCACCAGGGCATCGAGGCCGTCGAACCAGCGTTGTGCCAGGTCAGCGACGGAATCTTCGCTAAGCAGGTCGCCGGGCCAGGCCCAGGTGACCCCTAGCTCCGGGCGGCCGTCGACATCCTTGCTGAACGCGTTGATTTCCAGCACATAAGGTGCGACGGGCATGCCGGCGTCGAAACCGCCTTCGAGCACCCCAGCGTCGGGCAGCGCCGTCCACAACGTTTCGGGATCGCTGCCAACGGTGAATCGACCGAGGTAGTTGAAGCTGATTTGTGGAACAGGGCGTGACGCGAGAACGACCGCGGTATCCGGATTGAGATATCTGAGGAGTCCGAATCCTAATCCGTGGTCGGGTAACGTCCGGAGCTGTTCCTTGATTCGTTTGAGTGCGTGCCCGGCAGCCGGTCCGCCACGGAGTGCATCAGTGACGTTGATTGGACCGGGGTTCAGCCGTACCGGAAAGATGCTGGTGAACCAGCCGAGTGTGCGGGAAAGGTCTATCCTCTCCGCGATCTGCTCTTCTCGGCCATGGCCCTCGAGCGCGATCAGCACGCTTGGATCCGCAATCCCAATTTTCCGGTGGCGCCAATCTGCGACAGCGAGGACCAGGGCGGTGAGCAACACATCGTTAACTTCGCCATGAAATGCTGCCGGAACGCTGGTCAGCAGTGGTATGGTCCGGTCCGCTGGGAGGTACAACGTCATTCGCCGAACAGAAACGAGATCGTTGAGGGGGTCCAAGGAGCGGTCTGTGAGAGGCGGGTCTGGCCCGTCCAGGATGCCGCTCCACAGCGCCAGTTCCGCCGTTCGAACCGGGGTACGGGCGTTAGCGTCCAAGAGTTGCGCCCATCGACGGAACGATGTCCCGGCTGAATCCAGTTCCGGTCGGTGGCCCGACGCGACCGCAACCCAGGCAGCAGCTAGATCAAGTAGGAGAATTCGCCAGGACACTCCATCGATGACCCAGTGGTGCACCGTAAACAGCAGCCGTCCTGGTTGGGTCGTCCCAGCGTCGAACCACACTACCTGGGCCATCACTCCCGCCTCGGGGGCCAGCCTGCGACGTGCCGCCTGCGACTCGGCGGCGATGATCCCGCGGAGTCGTGCCTCGTCCGCTCCGGCAACACCGACCCGGCGGATCCACGAGTCGGCTGACACAGCGCTCGCTGGCGGTATATGCAGCATCCCCGGCTTACCTTCGGTGGCCCGGACGATCCACGACCGCAGCACGTCGTGCTTGTCCACGACGTGCTGCACAACTGTGGCGAGCTGGCTCCTGGTAAGCCCGGGAGGCACTTTCATCAGCATTGACTGACTAAACTCGGTGGTCGGGCCACCGCATTTGTCAAGCCACTCCATGATCGGCGTCAGCGGCAGCGCGCCGAGAGCAACTTCTGGTGGATCGGCAGTTGTTTCTGCCAGACTCGTGGCCAGAGGCGCGAGCTCGGCAACTGTCCGATTGGTGAAGACCTGCCGAGGTGTGATCACGAGTCCGGCCTGCCGGGCTCTGATGACCAGCTGGATGGCCACAATGCTGTCTCCGCCAAGGGCGTAGAAGTCGTCATCGATACCGATACCAACTACGCCGAGAACCTCTGCGTAGAGCGCACAGAGCAATTCCTCTTGGGCATTGCGGGGCTGGTGACCTGTGACCGACGCGCCGAAATCTGGGGGCGGCAGCGCCGCGCGGTCCAGCTTGCCGCTGGGCAGCACCGGGAGCCACGGCAGCGGAATGAACGCAGCAGGGACCATGTACTCTGGCAACCATCGCTTCGCATACGACCGTAGCGAGGTGAGTAGGCCATCCACGCCCCGGAAGACCACCGGCGTATTCGCCAGCGACTGGGGTTCTCTATCGTGCACCGGACGGTAGACTTGGCCGGGTTCAGCGCCGACGCGGCTGTCGGCGAACTCAACGTCGAAACGACCGTCGTCACTCTCAGCCGACCACGTGGCCGCGACACGGTACCCGAGCGTGGCTCCGAGGTCATGTAACGCCTCTGGGTCTACTGAGTCGTTGGCCGGAACCTCGCTGTCGAGCGCGACGCCACACTCTTGCTTTTCATCAACGACCCGCAGAGCACGGAGGTCGTCTGCGACACGTGCATTGGGAATCCGAATGATCCGCAGCCTGATGGGCCGCCGCTGTAGGAGGTGCTCAGATAGTGCCTCAAGTCCGTCGATATCCTTCGCCCATTGCAGTTCCAATGGAGATGTGGGTGGCGGTGATGTTGGACTCTTGCGTAGCACAACGTCGTAACGGTAGCGGCTGAACTCGTTGTGGTATCGGGCACGCTTGATCTGCAGATCCACGCCCCCGACATCGGGAATCACCCCTCGCAGCGCGGGGAAAAAGTCCGGATTGAGCAACAGCTCACTTTCCCAGGCCACGGCCGTATCGACCGCGAAGCGTACGGCGGGGAACTCTGCCGGGTTTGGGCGGCCTCCGATTCGGTGCAGTTCCACCGCCGCGCGCAGACAGCGCAGCAGACGCAGGTTACGCACGTCACCGACAAAGACCGCACCGCCCGATTTCAGTATGCGCATGATTTTACGCAGCACATCGATGAGGTAGTCGACGCTCGGAAAGCACTGCACTACCGAGTTGATGATTACAGTGTCGAAAAAGTCATCCGGCAAGCCGCGCACATCGTGTGCCGCTTGTGCCCGCAACTCGATACGATCGCTGAGTTCGGGAATCTTGGAACAATGGCGTTCAAGTGCGGTAAGTGCCTCTTCTGAGACGTCCGTACCCCAATAATTCTCGCATTCAGGTGCGACCTTGGACAGAATTAACCCGTTACCGACGCCGATCTCCAATACCCGCCGTGGCCGGAGATCGAGGATCCGTTCGACGATAGAATCGCGCCACGCCTGCATGTCGTGCAGCGGAATCGGCTGCCCGTCGTAGCTAGAATTTGCGGCGAAGCCGTCATCGAAGCTGGTTGAATCGGATGCTCGATAGACAAGTTCGTAAATTCCCTTCCATTCGTCGATGTGCTTCTGTTCGACTACCTTGTCTTGACCAGATGTGGACACGGTCGTTGGAACTAAGTAGGTGACCAGTCGCCGCTGTCCGGCCTTGTCTTCTCGAACGATGACCCGCACTTGCGCGACCGACTCATGGCGTGCTAACACCGATTCGATTTCGCCCGGCTCGATACGGTAGCCGCGTATTTTCACCTGATCATCGATTCGACCGATGAAGTCCAGTGTGCCATCGGCGATGCGGCGAACGAGATCACCTGTGCGGTACAGCCGGGTGCCGGGCGGACCGAACGGGTTGGCCACGAACCGCTCGGCGGTCAAACCTGAACAGCCCAGGTAGCCCCGGGCAAGGCCCGGACCACCGAGGTAGAGCTCGCCGGTTGCACCGTCGGCAGTGAGACGAAGTTGATCGTCGAGCACGTAGGCCGCCGTCATCGGGTCAGGAACGCCGATCGGTACGGATGGTCCGTGCAGTCGTTCCTGGTGGCATTCACCCAGTGTCGAGTTGACGGTCGCTTCGGTGGGGCCGTAGGCGTTGAACATTCGCCGACCACGGCCCCAACGAGCTACCAGTTCCGGAGAGACTCGCTCGGTTCCGACAAGCAGGGTGGCCGGGGGAAGCGTGCAGTCCGCTGGAAAAGCCGCGAGCAAGCTGGGCGGTAGGCCCATGAGAGTGACACCATGAAGATGGGCGTACTCGGCCAGTGCCGGTCCCGGCATGCGTCGCTCGGCCGGGACGACGACCAGTCGGCCTCCGGACAATAGCGCAAGGCATAGATCCCAGAAGGCAACATCGAAGCTGGCAGACGCGAACTGCAGAATGCGGTCGTGCGGTCCGATCCCGAGACGTTCGGTCTGAGTGGCCACCAGCTTCGCCACCCCGGTATGCGACAGGACGACGCCCTTAGGTCGCCCTGTTGAACCAGAGGTGTAGATCACGTATGCAGTATTCAGTTCGTGCAGTGTCCCCCCGTGTGTGTCGTCGGTGGGGTCGGTCTCGGGATATTTCGCAACAGCCGCGGCCGCCTCCAGTGCACCAATGTGCAGCCTTAGCATGTGCTCGTCGAGCGGTAGGTCGCCAGCCCACTCGGTTGTAGTGAGTACGCCGACTGGCTTCGCGTCGGCAAGCATAAAAGCGATCCGCTCTGCTGGGTACTCCAGATCGAGCGGAAGGTAGGCGGCGCCAGCCTTCAGTACCGCTACCTGGGCCACGATCATCTCCACCGAACGTGGCAGCGCCAGGGCGACCAACTGCTCCGGTCCCGCTCCATGGGCAATTAGTGCGTGGGCCAGCCGATTAGCTCGGGCGTCAAGTTCTGTGTAGGTCAGGGTGACGTCGTTGAACACCACGGCCTCGGCGGTGGGATTGCGACGTACCTGGATCCGGAACAGCTCCGGCCAGGTCGCCGGTGCGGAGAGCCAGGGTTTCTTGCCTGTCGCCACAGCCTGACCGACTGCAGCGGGAGGGTTCGGGTCAGCCGGAGAGGAGTTGAAGGCGGTTGACTCACGGACCATGAGCTGTTCCTCCACAGTGGAGCAGGTCGTCAAGGCGTGACACTGCAGTCGCTGGTGGCTCCAGCACGTCCCGCGCACCTGAACTTAGCATAGTCTAACCAGAGTTAAGTTAGTATAACCTAACTTCGTGCAGGCTGCTACGCGTGTGCCTCCTCGGGTCTGTGACGCCCATCGGTAGACCTTCGACGGCCGCCACCGCTACCTGGCGACGTGTGAGTGAGGTCCGCGCGGTGCTGCCCCCAGTACCTGAGTGCCATGGCAGGCGGACGAGCTGCAGTTGGTCCGGCTGCTGCCGACGTCGACGACCTGGTTCGCTCGTGTCCCGTCAGCAGACCTGGTGCCCTGCTGACGCTCTTCGCGAGATCACATCCACCTCAGCTTCGTATGACGCCTTGCTATCCGAACGCGACGCACGTAGGGAAGGTACACATGACTTCATGTCGAAAAAAAATCAAAGGCCTCCAGTGTGACGGCTATAATTCGCCTCCGCTCCCTGTTTTTCCTGAACCTTTTTCGACGCGTGCTGCAACGATGAAAATGGATGATGTAGAACTGATTGCAAGGTGGATGAGCAAGCCGCATGTTGCCGTTCGCTGGAACCAGGACTGGAGTGTGTCGCGATGGCACGAGGAAATTGACAAGCAGGTAAGCGGAAGGCGTTCACGGCCAGCTATCGTCCTCCTGGATGGCATTCCCTTGGCGTATATTGAGGTTTACTGGGTGACGCTCGACGGACTTGCGTGCTACTATCCCTGCGCTGCACGTGACCTAGGTATTCATATCGCCATTGGCGAAGAGAATAAGATCGGCCAAGGTCTCGGCCGGCAGATCTTACGGTGGATCGCAGAAAGTTTACTACATTTGGAGAGTAGGTGTGACCGTGTCGTCGCTGAACCGAACGTGATTAACCAGGCTGCACTCCGTGCATTTACGGCGGCGGGCTTTCGCCGCGTCGGCGAAGTCGTGTTGCCGCACAAGACGGCTGTCCTCATGGTGTACCCTCGTAATTACGATGCTCTTCCAGTGGTCGGCGAGCCGCCGTGATACGCGACAAATTGCTCGCAGCTCCGGACCAGCCGGCAGGGCGACCCGCCGGATGAGTCCCCGGCGGGTCAGCGCCCAGTCGTCAAAGCCGTCATCGAACAGCACACGCCCGTCGGGAAATCTTTCCCTGGTACTTGTGCGCTCGTTAACAGTTGCAAGACCGAGTCGAGAGCTCGATGTTCGCTTTGTTACCGGGTGGACGGCTCGCCGTCCACGGCGGTGGCGAGTTGGGGGACCAGGCCGTCGAGCAGTACCGGCAGGCTGAGGGCGGTGCTGAACGAGTAGGCGGCTCCTACCGGATCGTCGTCTACCAGGAAGATATCGCGCCCTTCCTTTACAACGTCGAGCGTTTGGTACAACGGTTGATCCTGGATACGGCTTACGCCTTCCTCGGTGAACACGATCCAGACCAGTACGTCGGACTCGACGAGTTCGATTTGTTCGCTGCTGATCTCGGCGTAGAAGTCGTCGCCCACCAGTTCTGCGATGCGCGGAGGTGCCTCGAAGCCCAGTTCGCTAAGAATTCGGGCTCGTGGGTCCTGTGGACCGTAGACCCCGAGGTTGCCGTCGCCGAAGTCGTAGGCCGCGATTGCGGTCGCTCCGACAAACTCCGGGTGCTCTTCCCGCGCTTGCGCGAATTTTTCCTCTACCTCGGCGATAAGCTCCTGGGCCCGTTGTTCTTTGCCCACCGCACGGCCGATGATCTGAGTCTGTTCCTGCCACGGAGTGCCACCGTCGACGTACTCGCCAGACTGCGCGACAGTCGGCGCGATCTGCGACAGCTTTTGGTACTCTTCCTCGGTGACTCCCCACGACACACCGAGGATCAGATCGGGACGCAGCGAGGCGATTTTCTCGTAGTTGAGCTCGTAGGCCAGGACTTCCGGAGTGGCCTCACCTTCGGCGGCGGCGCTCGCCCACGGCCACAGCGCACCCGGCTTCTCGCCGAACCATTCCCGGGTCGCGACAGGCGTGATCCCGAGCGCTAGCAGAGTGTCCTGCTCGGTCAGACCGACGGAGATGACCCGCTCTGGCGCTTTGAGGATCTCGGTGCTGCCGTATGTATGGCTGAGAGTGACGGGAAATCCGATATTCGTATCCGAAGGCTGTTGAGCCGGTTCAGCAGACGAGCAGCCTATCAGCAGCGTAACCAGCGACACACCACCAATTCCAAAGAGGAAGTTCCGGCGGCCGACGTCGCGGTTGACCTGCTTGGAGCGAGTGAATAGAGTTGTCATGATAATACCTTTCTGTGCGTTTTCTCTGGACGGGTAGTGCTGACGGGTGCTCAACAGAAAGGGTCTTGGACGAATCTCTGTCGAGATGTGTATCAGCCCAGCACTCTGGCTAGGCGAGGTTCCAGTTGGCTCAGTTGATGGTCTGAACCGCGTCGGGGAGGTTGGTGTACCGGTCGTCGATTCCGAAGTACTCGTCACGCCAACCGGCGTCCTTCCAGGCTCCATAGCGATGTCGTTCTCCGCATACATCGAACTGGTGCAAAGCAGCATCCGGACGAACCTACTGGCAGTTGCGGTCTCCGCTTGTGCGGCTGAGCTGAGTGAAACGGGGCATGCCGCACTCCTTCAAAACGGTATTTCTGGAGGGCCGGTGGTGGCAGTGGCAGGGACACCGGTCTGGTGGTCTTTGACTGACGTGTGGTTGTCACAGCATCACCAGCTGGCGACGGCACACCAAGGCGTTGACGAACGGCACGCCCACCAGCGCGAGCGACCGGTCGCCAGGACCGCCGGTGGTCCGCCACGCAGTAGCGCGCGGGTGGCGGTGGATGTGACAAGCGCCGACCAGAAGCAGACGACGGTTCCTCAGCCGTGCACGCTGGCCAGGCACTGCCCGCTCGACAAGGTTGTCCACGATATCGTCGGTTGGGCTCACGGCTCACTCCACAGCGGGTTGGTAGGCGGCGCACAGTCAGTGAGCTGTCTGGCCGGAGTGGGCGGTGCATCAGGCTGTAGATCGATGCAACACCCGGGTTGACCCGAGGTTAGGCTCACCACGCTTAGGGTCACCTAATACCTCTTTCGAGTCAAGATCCTCGATGCCGAACTGTAATAATCTGAAGTCCGTGTGCCCTGGTCTAGCGATGATGCAGTCACTGTGGGTGCTATCCGAGGTGTTTTGAGTAACGTATCGTGACTATCGAACAGCGGAAGGACAGTACCGATCAGGGCGGTGAGCAGGCCGGCAGGTAGTTGGACCGGGGCGATGAC
>Ga0187893_10009491_pt1 | contig 14940 bp, 16 predicted proteins | sample MA1701074metaG_FD_139574 | JGI IMG/M metagenome (GOLD analysis project Ga0187893, IMG submission 139574) | White microbial mat communities from a basaltic lava cave in the Kipuka Kanohina Cave System on the Island of Hawaii, USA - MA170107-4 metaG ...
GGCCACTTCGGCTTCTTCACCAGACGTGCAGGAGCTGCACTCTGGCCGCGCCTGTTGGCGCAACTCGACATGCCCGTCTAGCGGTCAGACCAGGGCCGCGATAGGCAGCTGGATACCGACCGCGGCGAGCGGCTCGGCGAGCGGCAGCTCGACCACGTTACCGCCGCCGCCGGCGGCCTGCCGCGATTCGAGGCGGCGCATCTGCGCGCGCACCAGGCGGCCCATCATCTTCAGGTCGCGCTCGCCCAGCCGCAGCGCCGCGTCGACCCACAGCCCGACGATGCCGTCGAGCTCCTCGCGCGTCACCGGGTGGATGAACTGCCGCGCGCGGTGCACGGCCTGGATGCCGTTGCGCCGCTTCGCGTTCTTCGCGATCCAGTTGCGCACCGCGGTCTCGCCCTGGCCGTCGGTCGCCACGACGTCGACGATCCCCATCTTGTGGAGCTCGGCCGCCGTGTGGATCTTGCCGGACAGGATCAGCTCTTCCGCCGCGCGCATGCCGATGCGCCGCGCGAGCAGGCTGCAGGCTCCCATGCCCGGGAACAGGTTGAACAGGATCTCGGGCAGGCCCATCTGGGCGCTTTCCTCGGCCACGATCACGTCCGAGGCGAGGACGCACTCGAAGCCGCCGCCGAGCGCGTCGCCCTGCACCAGCACGATCTTGGTGAGCGTCGGGCTGAAGAAGGCGCGGGTGCGCGGGTAGATGTTGTCGATGCAGAGCCGCGCGTATTGCGCGAGCGCCGCCCGGTCGCCGGCCTTGATCAGCATCGAGAACAGCGCGAGGTCGCCGCCGACGTTGAAGATGCCGGGGGTGCGCGAGGCGGTGACGTAGTAGTTGACCTGGCTCAGGGCGCCGTCGACCTCGACCTTGCCGCCGTTGGCCACCAGGCGCTGGTCGTGCTCGAGGATGTCTTTCAGCAGCCCGAGGCTGTAGCACGGGACCCCGTGCCGGGGGTTGAAATAGCCCCAGACGGTGCCGGTGGCGGGCTCGAACTCGGTCTCGTATTGCGAATCGGCCTTGCCGTAGGGCAGACAGAGGCCCACAGCGTCGCGAAGGTTGCTCATTTTCTCTTCTCCTTCTCCCAAAAAATGCCCCCCGGGTCGGGGGCTTACCGGGGTCCGGCCGTCGCCTCCCGGCGACATGGGACCTCCTGACCGATTATTACGCCGCCTGCCCAAGCGCACGCAATCAGGGTTTCCCTTAGAAATCATGCCTTGTTGCCGCAGGGCAACATCGGGTAAATTCAGCCCGGGGGGGCGATGTTCGCGATCGTCTACAAGTCCGACGGGTTTCCGATCTGCCGCCAAGTAGCCGGGGTCAGCCCCGACCCGGTGGTCACCTGGAATACCGAGGCCGCAGCCAAGGCTTTCATCTCCTCCAAGGGGGGCGAAGCCGAGTTCCAGCCCATGCAGCTCACCGACGAAGCGATGGACAAGCTCGCCAAGACCATGGGCTGCGGGGTCGAGGCGATGACCTTCGAGCCCTACCCCGGCTGAGCATCCGGCGGGCCCCTAGACCTGCGGGGCTGATCCCTTAGAACTGCAGGGTTAGAACTCCAGGTTGTCGATCAGCCGGGTCTGGCCCAGCCGGGCCGCCGCGAGCACGACCAGCTCCCGCTCACCGCTTTGCGGCACCGCAAGATCGCGCCTGCGCCGCACCTCGACGTAATCCGGTTTCCAGCCCGCTTTCGACAGGACCTGGATGGCTTCGGGGGCGCCGAGCCTGCCGCCCGAGACCTCCTGGAGCGTCCGGTAAAGGCGGGGGGCCTCGGCCCGCTCCGCGGCCGAGAGGTAGCTGTTGCGCGAGCTCATGGCTAGGCCGTCGGGCTCGCGCACGGTCTCGCCGCCGACGATCGCGACCGGCAGGTCGAGCTGCCGGACCATGGCGCGCACCACCATGAGCTGCTGGTAGTCCTTTTTCCCGAATACCGCCGCGCCCGGCTGCACGCAGTTGAAGAGCTTCAGCACCACGGTGGCCACGCCGTCGAAAAAGCCGGGTCGGAAGCGCCCCTCGAGCTCGTCGCCGAGCGGCCCCGGGCGCACCGTGATCTGCTGCGGTTCCGGGTAGAGCACCGTCTCGTCGGGCGCGAACAGGAACTCGACGCCCTCCTTCTCCAGCAGCGCGCAGTCGCGCTCGAAGGTGCGCGGATAGCGCTCGAAATCCTCTCCTGGCAGGAACTGCAACCGGTTCACGAAGATCGAGACCGCCACCTTCGCGCCATGCTGTCTCGCGATTTTCATCAGGGAAACATGCCCCGCGTGCAGGTTGCCCATGGTCGGCACGAACGAGACCGGGCCGGCGCCGGCGAGGGCGCGCCGCAGGCTCTCGATGTCGCGCAGGATTCGCATCAGCCCAGGTTGAAGAACTCGCGCCGGCTGCGCATCGCGCGCAGCCGCGCCACCAGCAGCTCGAAGTCGGGGTCGCGCTCGACGAAGTTCAGGTTCTCCGAATTGACGATCAGCACCGGCGCCGCGTCGTAGTGGTAGAAGAAGCTCGCGTAGCCCTCGGCGAGGCGCGCGAGGTAGTCCTCGCTGATGTCGCGCTCGTAGCGCGCGGCGCGGCGGCGCACGCGCTCGACCAGCACCGCGGGCTGCGCCTGCAGGTAGATGACGAGGTCGGGCGCGGGGGTGCGCAGGCGCAGCACCTCGTAGATCTTCTGGTACAGCGCGAACTCGTCCGCCGACAGCGTGATGCGCGCGAACAGCGGGTCCTTCTCGAGCAGGAAGTCGGCGATCACCGCGCGGGCGAACATGTCGGGCTGGGCGAGCGGCTCGAGCAGGCGCGCGCGCTGGAACAGGAAAAAGAGCTGCGCCGGCAGCGCGTAGCGCGCCATGTCGCGGTAGAAGCGCGCGAGGAAGGGGTTGTCCTCGGGCTGCTCGAGCACCAGATCCGCCCCGAGGCGCGCGGCCAGGCGGCGCGCGAGGCTCGTCTTGCCGGCGCCGATCGGCCCCTCGACCACGAGGTGGCGGAACCTATCCATCGAGCTTCTCGACGGCCTGGCCCGCGCAGCCTTCGAGGGATAGCCGCAGCTCCGGCGCGATCTCCATGAGGGGCCGAAGCACGAAGGCGCGTTCGTGCATCCGGGGATGGGGGAGCGTGAGGGTGGGCGAGCTCAGTTCGGCCCGCCCATACAGCAGCAAATCCAGATCCAGGGTGCGAGGCGCGTTCGGGAAGCTGCGCTTGCGGCCGTGGCGCGCCTCGATCCCCTGCAGCTCGGCGAGCAGCCGCTCGGCGGGCAGGCCGGTCTCGAGCTGCGCGACCGCGTTCACGAAATCGGGCTGGGCTGCGTGCCCGACCGGGGCAGTGCGATAGAGAGACGAGCGCTTGACGACCCGGGTATGCGGCAGGCGGTCCAGCTCCTCGACGGCCTGAAGGACCTGGGCACGCGGGTCCTCCAGGTTGGATCCGATGCCGACGTAAGCGACCGTCACGCGGTCTCGGGAGCGCTCGCCGCGTCGGCGGGCCGCTTCTTGCGGCGCCGGCGGCGGCGCTTGCGCGGGCCGGTGTCGGGCAGGAGCATGGCTTTGCGCGAATCGGCATCCGCGCCCTGGAAGGCGCGCCACCACGCTTCGAGCTCGGCGGGCACCTCGCCGCTCGCCGCGCGCAGCGCGAGGAAGTCGTACGCCATGCGGAAGCGCGGCGCCTCGAGCACGCGGTAGGCGCGGTTGCCCGAGCGGCTCTCGAAGCGCGGCTGCATCGCCCAGATTTCGCGCATGGTCGCCGTCAGGCGCCGGGTGATGGCGAGCTTGGCGCACTGGGTGTCGAGCACCTCGTCCATCGCGGTCTCGAGCGCCGGGATGCTGCGCTCGCCGCGCGCCTGGCGCGCCTTCCACGCCGCGAGCACCTCGTGCCACAGCAGCGCCGCGAACAGGAACGCCGGCGATACCGGCCGCTCGGCGAGCACGCGCTCGTCGGTCTGCGCGAGCGCCAGCGTGACGAAGCGCTCGCCGAGCGGCTGCTCGAGGATCACGTCGAGCAGCGGCAGCAGTCCCTTGTGCAGGCCCACCTCGCGCAGCTGTCGCAGGCAGGCGCTCGCGTGCCCGGAGAGCAGGAGCTTCAGCATCTCGTCGAACAGGCGCGCGGGCGGCACGCGCTCCATGAGCGGCGCCATCTCGCGGATCGGCTCGCGCGTCGCGGCATCAAGCGTCAGGCCGAGCTTCGCGCCCAGCCGCACGGCGCGCAGCATGCGCACCGGGTCCTCGCGGTAGCGGGTCACGGGATCGCCGATCACCCGCAGCACCCGCTTCCTGAGGTCGGCGAGCCCGCCGTGGAAGTCCACGACCTCCTCGCTCGCCGGGTCGTAGTAGAGCGCGTTCACCGTGAAATCGCGCCGCCGCGCGTCGCCTTCCTGGGTGCCGAACACGTTGTCGCGCAGCACGCGCCCGTGCTCGTCCTTCTCGGAGGTGTCGGCGTCGGCCGAGCGGAAGGTCGAGACCTCGACCGTCTCGGGCCCGAGCATGACGTGCACCAGGCGGAAGCGCCGGCCGATGACGATCGCGCGCCGGAACAGCGGCCGCACCTGCTCGGGCCGGGCGTCGGTCGCGACGTCGAAGTCCTTCGGCTCGATGCCGAGCAGCAGGTCGCGCACCGCTCCGCCCACGACGTAGGCGGAAAACCCCGCCTCGCGCAGCACCGCGCACACCTTGGCGGCCGCCGGGCTCAGGCGCGCGCGCGCGAGGCCATGCTTGTCGCGCGGCACCCGCAGGGTGGCCTCGGACGGCAGGCCCAGCACCCGCCGGATGAACCGCTTGATCATGCGGCCGGGGATTCTACCGGAGCGATATCGTCTCCCAGCCGCGCCGCCGGGCCTCGCGCGCGAGGCGCTCGTCCGGGTCGACCGCCACCGGCCGCGTGACGCGCTCGAGCAGCGGCAGGTCGTTGTGCGAATCGCTGTAGCAGGTGCTCGCCGCGAAATCCGGCAGGCGCCGCCCCCGGGCGGCGAGCCACTGCTCGAGGCGCACCAGCTTGCCGTCGCGGAAGCAGGGCGTCCCCTCGACGCGGCCGGTGAAGCGGCCGTCGCGCCGCTCGGGCTCGGTGGCGATCAGGTGCTCGACGCCGAACTCGCGCGCGATCGGGGTCGTGACGAAGCTGTTGGTGGACGTGATGATCGCGCACAGCTCCCCGGCCTGCGCGTGGCGGCGCACCAGGGCGCGCGCGGCCGGCGTGATCATCGGCACGATGCGCGTGCGCAGGTAGTCGGCGTGCCAGCGGCCGAGCTCTTCCGGGGAATGCTCGGCGAGCGGGCGCAGGGCGAAACCGAGGAACTCGTGGATGTCGAGCGTGCCGGTCTTGTACTGCTCGTAAAACGCCCGGTTCTGGGCCTCGTAGGCCGCGCGCTCGACCACGCCGCGCTCGACCAGGAACTGGCCCCACTCGTAGTCGCTGTCGCCGCTGAGAAGCGTGTTGTCGAGATCGAAGAGCGCCAGGCGCATGAGCGCCCGGAGTTTAAAGCGAACTACTCAGAAACGACGCTGAACCCCGATGCGGAAGTCCTGCAGGCGGAACAGGCCCGCGGCGTCGCGCGACAGGGTCTCGGCGCTGAGCGCCCAGCCCGCCGTCAGCGAGTAGCGCCCGTAGAGCGAGAGCTGGCGGCTCTCGTCGAGCTCCCGGCCGGTGCTCCACCCCATGCCGAGGCTGCTGCGCTCGTTCAGGGTGTACGACCAGTGCATGCGCTGGCCGGGGGCGAACCCGACCGCCTCGCGCCAGCTGTTCAGGGCGAAGCCGAAGCGGTCGTAGTCGGGGGCGAGCCAGCCGCGCGCGAACGCCGGGTCGAGGCCCGGCTCGCCGTGCTGCGGCAGGCGCAGGCCCGACTGGGCGAGCGCCGGCGCCTGGCAGGCGAGCAAAAGCAGGAGCAGGGCGGTTCTGGCTTGCATGGGCTGAATCCCATTCTGCTCCCCTGCTTATCCCGCTGTCGAGGCAGTCCTCCGCACGCCGCCGGACTCCGGGGCCGGGTGTGGCGCAAGAGCCACGAACTTAACGAAATTTTTTATCCAGCGCGTCGCGGACCAGGGGCAGGGTGATGGGGCGGCGGGTCGCGAGCGAGTAGCGATCGAGCGCCTCGAGGACGGCATTCAGGCTCGCCAGGTCCCGCGGCAGGCGCGTCAGGAGATACCCGACAACCTCGTCGCCGAGCCGAAGGCCCCGGCGCGCGGCCTGGGCGAGCAGGTGCTGCGCCTTTTCCGCGTCGGTGAGGGGCTTCAGCTGGTACACCAGGCCCCACGCGAGCCGAGTGCGCAGGTCCTCGCGCAGCGCGAGCTGCGCCGGGGGGTGGCCGCCGGCCGCCAGCACCGCCGCCCCGCCGTCGCGCGCCGCGTTGATGGCGCTGAAGAGGCTTTGTTGTGCCGTCTCGTCCAGCTGGTCAACGTCGTCCGCGGTCACCAGGTCTGGATTCATGCGCGCCGCCGCGCGCAGAAGGTGGGTGCGGCCGCTGCCCGGCTCGCCCCACAGGTACACGATGGCCTCGCGCAGGCCGCCCGCGGCGAGGCCGCGCACGCGCTCGAGCGCCTCGGCGTTCGGCCCGGCGAGGTAGTTGTCGAAGCCCGGCTCGGCTGCCGGCCCGATGTCGAGGACGAGCTGCTGCATCTCGCTAGAATCCCAATCTAGCATGGCGAACGAGCTCTCCTACCGCGAGGCCGGCGTCGACACCGACGCGGGCGACGCGCTGGTCGAGGCGATCAAGCCCTTCGCCAAGCGCACCCTGCGCCCCGAGGTGATGGGCGGGATCGGCGGCTTCGGCGCGCTGTGCGAGATCCCGAAGAAGTACAAGAGCCCGGTGCTGGTGTCGAGCACCGACGGCGTGGGCACCAAGCTCAAGCTCGCGTTCAAGCTCAACCGCCACGGCACGGTCGGCATCGACCTCGTGGCGATGAGCGTCAACGACATCCTCACGACCGGTGCGGAGCCGCTGTTTTTCCTCGACTACTACGTCTGCGAGAAGCTCGACAAGCGCGTGGCGGAGTCGGTGATCAAGGGCATCGCGGCGGGCTGCCAGCAGGCGGGCTGCGCGCTGATCGGCGGCGAGACCGCCGAGCACCCGGACGCGTTTCCGAAGGACGAATACGACCTGGCCGGGTTCGCGGTCGGCGTGGTGGAGAGGGAGCGCATCATCGACGCGCACCTCGTCAGGCCCGGCGACGCGATCCTCGGCCTCGCCTCGAGCGGCCCGCACTCGAACGGCTACTCGCTCATCCGGCGCATCATCGGCGGGGAGCCGCTGTCCTCGGACATCGCCGACTCGCTGATGGAGCCGACGCGGATCTATGTCAAGCCGGTGCTCAAGATGCTCGCCGCGGTGCCGGTGCACGGCCTCGCCCACATCACCGGCGGCGGGCTGGTGGGCAACGTGCCGCGCATCCTTCCGCCAGGCACGCGCGCGCTCATCAAGAAGGACTCCTGGCTGCGGCCGGACATCTTCACCTGGCTGCAGCAGACCGGAAGCGTCGCCGAGGAAGAGATGTGGCGCGTCTTCAACTGCGGCATCGGCATGGTGGTGGTGCTGCCGCGCGAGAAGGCGCAGATGGCGCGCATGCTCCTCGAGCGCGAGGGCGAGCTGGTCTACGACATCGGAGCGATCGAGGAGGCCGCGGGCGAGCCCGAGGCCGTCATCGTCTAGCGCTAGCCGACCTTGTAGACCACGTCGTGCTCGCGCGCGTGCTCGCGCACCTTCAGGCCGAAGTCGTCGTTCGGGCCGACTTCCTCGACCTGCGCGTGCTCGACCTGCAGCGACTCGACGCGCTGGCTGAAATCGCTGGTGTGCCCCCTGATGTGGACCGTGTCGCCGATGCGCAGGCTGCCGGCCTCGAGCTTGATGATCGCGACCGAGAGATGGCCGTAGTAGTGCGTCACCACCCCGACGCGCTCGCCCGGCGGGGGCGGGGGCGCCGGAGGGGTGGCGGGTTTCTTCGGCTTGGGTGCCGGTTTCGAAACCTTTTTCGCGACCTTGAGCGGCTTCTTCTTGCGAGCGACCGGCCGCTTTGCAGTCAGTTTCTTGCGCTTGACCTTCGATTTCGCCTTCTTTGCCTTCTTCTTCGTCGCCATGTCTCCTCCTCCTCGCGGAATCATTCTCCCGCTTTGGAGCCGCGGCGCGCAAGGTAGATGCCGGCGAGCACGATGATGCCGCCCAGCACCTGCAGCGGCACCAGCGCCTCGGAGAGGAGCGCCCAGGCGAACAGCGCCGCCATCACCGGCTGGAACAGCAGGCTCACCGAGGAGAAGGGCGCCGGCAGGTGGGCGAGCGCGTACGCGATGAGGCCCTGGCCGGCGGCGTGCGACACGAGCGCGAGGCCGAGCAGCATCCACCAGCCGAAAGCGGTCACGGGCAGCATCGGCTCGCCCGAGGCGAGCGCCACCGGGAAAAGGAACAGCGCGGTGAGCGTCGTCGTCACCGCCATCAGGTAGAGCGTGGTCTCGCCGCGGTCGCGCAGCCCCTTTACCGCGAGGATGTAGCCGGCGTAGAACATGGCGGTGACCACGCCGAGCGCGTCGCCGAGCAGGCCGGTGGGCGAGAACCCGAGGCTCGCATTCACGAGCAGCGCCACGCCGGCCAGCGCTGCGGCCAGCCCGCCGAGGAACAGGCGCGTCGGGCGCTCGCGCAGGAAGATCCAGGCCGCGAGCGTGACGAAGATCGACGCGAGGTTGGCGAGCAGCGTCGAGTTCGCGACCGAGGTGAACTTGATCGAGCTATGCCAGAAGGCGAGGTCGCCGGCGAAAGCGAAGCCGGCGGCAAGGAGCAGGGGCCAGCGGCCCGAATAGCGCCGCGTGGGGGTTCTTTTGCCCAGATACAGCAGCCACAGCACCGGCACCGCGATGGCGACGCGCCAGAAAGCGGTCGCCGTGGGCCCCGCCTCGGATACGCGCACGAAGATCGGCGACAGCGCGATGCAGGTGGCGCCGGCAAGCAGCGCGAGGAGGGCGACATTCGGCGCGGGCATCATGCCCGCGCATGGTAAGGGGTTTTACTTCAGGTCGTTCCAGCGCTTCTGCGCGGCCTCGTAGCGCCGACGCGCGAGCTCGACTTCCTGCTCGAGCTGCGCCTGGCGGCCCACGTACTGCTCGGAGGGCCGGCTGCCGCCGGCGGCGCTGCCGAGGCGCTCGCCCGACTGCGGCTCGATGCCCTGGTCGCGCCGCTGCTCGGCTTCCTTGAGCGCGAGGTAGGCGGCGCGCGCCTCCTCGACGGCCTTGTCGAGCTCGGCGCTGCGGTTTTGTCCGAAAGCGAGCAGAGGAATGCTCAGCAGAGCTGCAATGATCAGGCGTTTCATGACGACCTTTCCGGTAGAATTTTTTGACATGGCGGGGCCGCGTTTCGTTCACCTGAGGCTGCACAGCGAGTACTCGGTGAGCGATGGCATCGTGCGCATCGAGGATGCGGTCGAGCGCGCCCGCGCCGACGCCATGCCGGCGCTCGCGCTCACCGACACGGCCAACCTTTTCGGCATGGTGAAGTTCTACGCCATGGCTCGGTCGGCAGGGGTGAAGCCGCTCGTCGGCGCCGACTGCTGGCTGCAGAACGACGCCGATCGCGACAAGCCCTTTCGCCTCCTCCTGCTGTGCGCGTCGCGCCCCGGGTACCTGGGCCTGTGCGGGCTGCTGTCGCGGGCCTGGCTGCGCAACCAGCACCGGGGCCGGGCCGAGATCGCCCGCGAATGGCTTCAAGAGAACGAAGGCCTTATTGCCCTTTCGGGGGCGGCAACGGGCGATATCGGCCAGGCGCTCATGGCCGGGCATCCCGAGGCCGCGGAGCGGCTGGCGCAGGGCTGGGCGAGCCTCTTTCCCGGCCGCTACTACATCGAGCTGCAGCGCGCCGGCCACCCGCACGCCGAGGCGCTGGTGGCGCGCTCGGTGGCGCTCGCCTCGCGCGCCGGCCTGCCGGTGGTCGCCACCCATCCGGTGCAGTTCCTCGACCCGGGCGACTTCAAGGCGCACGAGGCGCGGGTCTGCATCGCCAGCGGCCACATCCTTGCCGACCAGCGCCGGCCGAAGCGCTTCACCGCGGAGCAGTACTTCAAGCGCCAGGACGAGATGGCGCGCCTCTTCGCCGACATCCCGCACGCGCTCGAGAACTCGGTCGAGATCGCGCGGCGCTGCAGCCTCGCGATCGAGCTCGGCCGCAGCCGCCTGCCGGCATTCCCGACGCCCGCAGGGGTGAGCGTCGAGGACCACCTTCGCAGCCAGGCGCACGCAGGGCTGGAGAGGCGCGGCCTGGGCAACGTCGAGCGGCTCGAGTTCGAGCTGAAGACCATCATCCAGATGGGTTTCGCGGGCTACTTCCTGATCGTCGCGGACTTCATCAACTGGGCAAGGCAGAACGCCATCCCGGTCGGCCCGGGGCGCGGCTCGGGCGCCGGGTCGCTCGTCGCCTACGCGCTCGGCATCACCGACCTCGACCCGCTGAAGTACGACCTGCTGTTCGAGCGCTTCCTCAACCCCGAGCGCGTCTCGATGCCCGACTTCGACATCGATTTCTGCCAGGACGGGCGCGACCGCGTGATCGACTATGTGCGCGGCAAGTACGGCGCCGAGAGCGTGTCGCAGATCGCCACCTTCGGCACCCTGGCGGCGCGCGCCGTGCTGCGCGACTGCGGCCGCGTGCTCGACCTCGGCTACAGCTTCTGCGACCAGCTCGCGAAGCTGGTCCCGGTGCAGCCGGGGCGCCTCATCACCCTCGCGGACGCGCGCAAGATGGAGCCGCTGCTCGCCGAGCGCGAGAAGAGCGAGGACGAGGTGCGCGAGCTGCTCGAGCTCTCCGAGAAGCTCGAAGGGCTGGTGCGCAACGTCGGCATGCACGCCGGCGGCGTGCTGATCGCCCCGGGGCGCCTGACCGACTACTGCCCGCTGTACGCCGCCGAGGGCACCGAGCACGTCATCTCGCAGCTCGACAAGGACGACGTCGAGGCGATCGGGCTGGTGAAGTTCGACTTCCTCGGCCTCACCACGCTCACCGTCCTCGACTGGGCCGAGCGCTATGTGAGGGGTTTGGGAGAGAAGAGCTTTTCACTCTCTGGCGTGCCGCTGGATGACGCGGCAACCTACAAGCTGCTCTCGTCGGGCAACACCACCGCGGTGTTCCAGCTGGAATCGCGCGGCATGCGCGACCTCATCAAGCGCGCGCGCCCCGACCGTTTCGAGGACGTCATCGCACTCGTCGCGCTGTTCCGCCCCGGGCCGATGGACCTGATCCCGGAGTACGTCGAGCGCAAGCACGGCAAGCGCGTCGAGTTCCTCGACCCGCGCCTCGAGCCGATCCTCGGGCCGACCTACGGCATCATGGTGTACCAGGAGCAGGTGATGCAGATCGCGCAGGTGATCGGCGGCTGCACGCTCGGCGCCGCCGACCTGCTGCGCCGCGCGATGGGCAAGAAGAAGCCCGAGGAGATGGCTCTGCACCGCGACAGCTTCGTCGCCGGCGCGCAGAAGGCCGGCCTCGCGCGCGGCAAGGCGACGCAGCTCTTCGACCTGATGGAGAAATTCGCCGGCTACGGCTTCAACAAGTCGCACGCCGCGGCGTACGCGCTGCTCGCCTACCAGACGGCGTACATGAAGACGCACCACGCGGCCGCGTTCGCCGCCGCCAACCTCTCGGCGGTGATGGACGACACCGACAAGGTGCGCCAGTTCCACGAGGACGCGCTGGCGAACGGCCTCGCCATCCTGCCGCCGGGCGTGAACGCCTCGGAATACCGCTTCGTGCCGGTCGACCGCGGCACGATCCGCTACGGCCTTGGCGCGGTCCGCGGTACCGGGCAGGCCGCGATCGAGAGCATCCTGTCGGCGCGCGAGCAGGGATCCTTCACGGATCTCTTCAACTTTTGCACCCGCGTGGACAAGCGGCTCGTCAACCGGCGCGTGCTCGAGGCGCTGGTGCGCGCCGGCGCCTTCGATGCGATCGACGCGAACCGCGCGCGCCTGCTGGCCTCGGCCGGCCGCGCCCTCGAGGCGGCCGAGCAGGCCGAGCGCCAGGCGACGCAGTCGAGCCTGTTCGGCGAGGCCGAGGCGCCGCGCGGCGGCGCGCACGTCACGGTCGAGGCGAGCCCCTGGGACCTGCGGCAGAAACTCACCGAGGAGAAGGCGGCGCTCGGCTTCACCCTCTCGGGCCACCTGTTCGCGGTCTACGAGCGCGAGCTGGGCGCGTTCCCGCGCACGCCGCTCGCGCGGCTCGCGCCCTCCGACAGCCGCGCCTGGCTGGCGGGGATCGTCGCCTCGGCGCGCACCCAGATGACGCGGCGCGGACGGATGATGGCGGTGATGCTCGACGACGGCAGCGCGCAGGTGGAGATCTCGGTATTCAACGAGCTGTACGAGAAGCACCGCGACAAGCTGAAGGAGGACGCGCTGCTGATCGTCCTGGGTAAAGTGCAGGACGACCAGTTCTCCGGCGGATTGCGCATTACCGCGGACGAGCTGCTCGACCTCGAATCGCTGCGCGCCCGGTATGCCGCCCGCCTCAAGATCTCGATGAATGGCGGCGCAGACGCCAAGCGGCTGCAGCAGATGCTGGCGCCATACCGCGCGAGCGGCAGCGGTGCCTGCCAGGTCATCGTCGCGTACGGCAACGGCAAGGGCGCCTGCGAGGTCGCGCTGGGCGAGAGCTGGCGCGTGCGGCCGGACGGCAAGCTGATCGCCGAGCTCGGCGACTGGCTCGCGCCCGAGAACGTGGAGCTGGTCTTCAGCAACTAGGGGAAACTCTGAAGAAGCGGCGGTCGGTCGTTCCCGCGAATGCGGGAACCCATGTTTCAAAAAAACGTGATATTGCCTTTCCCGTACCAAGGGAGAGCAAGCCGCGTGCGCCTGCGAAAAGGTCTAGCTAGAGAAGGCGCCGGGGCTGATGGCGGTGACGGTGCTGGAGGAGCTGCAACGCCGGCACCCTGAGCGGTTCCCGGCGTCGGTGCTGCGTACGCTGCAGCGGCGCATGCGTGCTTGGCGGGCTGGTCACGGAGAGGAGCGGGAGATCTTCTTTGCGCAGGAGCACCCGCCGGGCCGGCTGGGGCTGTCGGACTTCACGGTGGCCGACGAGCTGGGCGTGTCGATCGCCGGGGTGGCGTTTGCGCACCGGCTCTACCAGTTCAGCTTTGCCCATAGCGGCTGGCGGCACGCGCGCATTGTGCAGGGCGGCGAGAGCTTCCAGGCTCTGAGCTCGGGGCTGCAGGAGGCGCTGTGGATGGCCGGTGGAGCGCCCGAGGAGCATCGCACCGACAGCCTCTCGGCTGCGTTCAACAACCTGGCCGAGCACGAGCGGGAGGTGCAGACCCGACGCTACCGGGAGCTGTGCGAGCACTACGGGATGCGGGCGAGCCGCAACAACCGGGGGGAGAGCCACGAGAACGGCTCGATCGAAGCGCGCCAGGGCAGTCTCAAGCGCGCCTTGGAGCAAGGGCTGTTATTGCGCGCAACGCGCGACTTCGAGGACTTGAGCGCCTACGAGCAGTTTCTGGCCGAGACGGTGCGCCGGCTCAACGCGCGCTGCGCCCGTGCCTGGGAGGTCGAGCGGGCGCGGCTGAGGCCCCTGCCGGCGCGGCGCACGGTCGACTTCGAGGAGCTCGACGCCCGGGTGAGCAAGTTCGGCACCTTCAGTGCCAAGTGCGCGCTCTACAGCGTGCCCTCGCGGCTGGCGGGGCATCTGCTGAAGGTTCGGCTCTACAGCGCGCACCTGGAGGCGTGGCTGGGCGGGGTGAAGGTCTTCGAATGCGAGCGGCTCTACGCGAGTAGCCACAATCGCCATCCCAAGCGCATCGACTGGCGCCACATGCTGCCGTCGCTCAAGCGCAAGCCCGGGGCGTTTGCCCGCTGGGTGCTGCGCGAGGCGATGTTCCCGCGCAGCGAATACGCTCAGGCTTGGGAGCGCATTCGCGAGCGGCTCGATGAGCGGGCTGCCTGCCGGCTGATGGTCGATCTGCTCGATCTGGCCGATCAGGCCAATGTCGTGGTCGAGCTTGCCGCGGTGCTCGCGCAGTTGCACGAGCAAGGCGAGTTGCCCGATATCGGGCGCTTGCGCGAGCGTTTCGCGCCGCGAGCGCCGGAGATGCCCAGCGTGACGGTCGTCGTTCCGGAGGCGGCGGTGTACGACGAGCTGCTGGAGGCCGCATGAGTGGCGCTGCGCTTGCCAAGACGGCCGAGGCCGCCCGGCTGCCGCTGATGCTCACCGAGCTTAGGCTGCCGACCATCAAACGGCTGTGGGGCGATCTGGCCGAGCAGTCCAACCGCGAGGGCTGGCCGGCCGAGCGCTTCCTCGGGGTGCTGCTGGCCCATGAGATGGCCGAACGCGAGACGCGTCGGCTCGCGCGCGCCCGTGCCGAGAGCCAGCTGCCGCCGGGCAAGGACCTCACGCAGTTCGACTTCGCGGCCGTGCCGACGCTCTCCAAGGCGCAGATCATGGCGCTGGCCGAGGCCGATAGCTGGCTTGCCCAGGGGCATAACCTGCTTGCGTTCGGTCCGCCGGGGGTCGGAAAGACCCATCTGCTCGCAGGCCTGGGGCATGCGCTCATCGACCGGGGTCACAAGGTCCTGTTCACGCGCACCGGCGAGCTCGTGCAGCGCCTGCAGGCAGCCCGCCGCGATTTGCGCTTGCCCTCGGAGCTCGCCAAGCTCGAGCGCTTCGACCTGCTGATTCTGGACGATCTGAGCTACGCCAGGCGCGATCAGGCGGAAACCTCTGTGCTCTTCGAGCTGATCGCCGAGCGCTACGAGCGCAAGAGCATCGCCATCACGGCCAACGCACCGTTCTCGGCGTGGAACGAGGTGTTCCCCGATAAAGCGATGACCGTCGCGGCCGTCGACCGCCTCGTTCACCACGCCACCATCCTGGAGATGAATGTGGAGAGCTATCGACGGCGCGCTGCGTTGCCAGCAAGCCGGCAACGCAGCGCAAAGAAAAACCAATGATCAACGCCCGACCGCACCGGTCAGAATAATTGACGCTGATCGGTCAAGATAGTTGACGCCGGGCA
>Ga0187893_10009492_pt1 | contig 14939 bp, 8 predicted proteins | sample MA1701074metaG_FD_139574 | JGI IMG/M metagenome (GOLD analysis project Ga0187893, IMG submission 139574) | White microbial mat communities from a basaltic lava cave in the Kipuka Kanohina Cave System on the Island of Hawaii, USA - MA170107-4 metaG ...
ATCGCATTCGACGTGTGCCAATCTGTTCTCGATGAACCCGATTTTCTTCCATCAGGTACTCGATGACCTGCTGTTGATGTTGGTTCATCCAGCCAGCAATGGAGACGACAAGAAAGGAAAATGGGTCGAAAACCGTGTGCATTGCTGCAGGTTATCATGCAGAGAGTAATGCTTCCTCCCTTCAACGATTTCAATGACATCGAGTTTTTGCACGGTACGGGCACTCGCTTGCCAGCTCACGAGAGTACGCCGCACATGAAGAACTGGCTGGAATGTCTGCGCAGCCGAAAGGTGCCCAATGCGCCTATTGAAGCCGGTTACGCTCATTCCGTGGCCGCGATCCTGGCCGATGAAGCCTATGTGCGTCAAGGATGACGAATAGGGGCTTTCGGCAGATTCACTTGTCTTTGAGTGAAGCTAGAGTCCCAAAGCCTTGCGCCCAGCTTCTGTGAGCCGACTCGAGTTCCACGGTGGTTCCCAGGTCTGTTCAATCACCACATGGCGCACTCCGGAAATTTTCATGAGGCGCTGCCGAATGGGCTGGCTGTTTCCGCCCGAGCCCCACGCGAAGTAGCCGTAGCGCGGACGGCCACGATCCGGCATAGCCATCACCACATAAACCACATCGCCCTGCACACGCACGTCATAAATTAACCCGAGATCCACGACACTGGCATTGGCCGTGTACAACTGTTCGTCTTTGCAGTCGCGTAGGGCTTCCCAGATACGCCGCTTATCCACGGCGGCGTCGCCTGCCTCGCCCGGACGCGCCAGGCTGCCGGTGCCCCGCGCCGGTCTCAAGGCACTGGGAAGGTCTGCTGCACTTGGCGAGAGAGGGTTCAAAAGGCAGTGGCGGTACCGTTCTACAGTTGCCGCACCCTGCTGCTCGGCGAACGGCAGGACCAAGTAGGCATTCTTCTGCCTCAGGACGCCGCCCGCGCGAAGTGAAGCGTTATGGTATAAGGCCCGGCTCCACACTGGGCCATGCCAACGGTAGCTTAAGATAGGAGCGCCTGTATGCTTGAGCGGGGGCATGCTTTCAGCCTTGTGCTCCAGGAAGAGTCCAATGAAGGCATCCCGGCTCACGCGGTGAAAGAAGCCAACCGCCCAGAGGTTCTCCTGCTGCGCCGCATCGACGGGCCCTTCGCGCACCTTTCCGTCGGGCCCCATCCAGAGCATATCGGTGAAGGAGTAACCTGAGAACACCCACTCGTCGTCGCGCAGGTACGTGATATCCAGGTCTTTGATCACTTCCATCCGGCCTTGCTTCACGAAGTAAGGTGTTCCAGCATAGAAGCGGTATTCCACGAACATGTGAATACGACTCGGCGAGAACACAGGGTGGATCGGCGAGTGCGGGAAACCCCAGCGCCGAACGGTCGTGCATAACGGCCCTCGAATCACCTCATAGTCAGGGCACTTTGCCCAGTTGGTGGTGCGCATTTTCTGAAAGTTGTCTGCTGTGACGTAATCGTGCGCCCAGTCAATGCCGGGAGGTTCACCGTGGCCCTCGCCGCCGGCAAACAGCTCCAGGCCGTGCTCACGCTTGAGAGTCAGCCGCTCGAGTTGCCCCATCTGACGAGAAAGCGAGGCACGGAAGTAATCGTTCTCGATGTTCAGCGCATAGCCTTCACCGGATACCTGAAGGTCAGTGGGATAGGCGCTGAGTTCGGCGTCGGGATTGCCGTAGAGGACGAGGTACGTCGTCCTTGCGTGAGCAGGAGAGTCACCCAGCAGAACCAGCCGGCATGTCCTTTCCGCTCCACGCCGCAGCTCACTTGAAACCTGGCATGGGACCTCGCGCAGTTCGCCTTTCGCAGAATCGATGCGGGCCACGCGTACCTCTCGTGCCAGCGATTCTGTTTGGTCCGCTCGGAATGCCACAACGAGTTCGATTGGCTCTCCGACTCGGGCGAGGGCAGCGGTCTCGTCCAGCGCCAGCACCTTGTAGTAAAGCCAGCCGCGGGCCCATTCCTGCCACGAAGTCGGCAGTTCAGCTACAGGAGCGAATGCGTCCGCTCGGAGTAACGGCGCTCCGAGGCTTTCCTCTTCTTGCTGTGCGAACACAAGAGTGTTCTTGAGCGACTCGGTAATAGCGCGCGCCAGAATGAAGTCACGCCTCTCAAAAGCACCCTTCAATAGATCGAGTTTCTGTTCAAAAGTATCGGTGCGTTGCCAGTATTCTGTCTCTCTCATCGGCGACTCCTCCTAGGACATCGAATCGGCATTGTGCTTCTCTCCAAGGCCTCTGCTCCTCGGTTTGGTCTTGATACGAGTTGACGCCCTACACTAACATGCCAGCCAGTTCACCAAAAGAATCGACTTCCTCTACACCTTGGCAAACGGAAGAAGGTTCAAAAGGAGTGGAGACGAATGGGGCGACTGAAGCTTATTGCAGGCTTAGCACGGCTTTCCATTCTACTAATCGTGTTTTCTTCAGGGGCTCAAAAGGTTCCTTTCCAAATCATCGAGGACGAAAGCCAGATCGTGTTGGAGACGGGTCGTCTCGAGGCGGTGATTCGGAAGAAGGGATATGTCTCGGGAATCGCTGGCGGAACGTTTCTCGACAAGAAGACAGGTTTTCGAGACGCAGGTCACGGTTTGAGTATTGCAGACTTCATTCTGGAACCTGGCAGCGATGAGCCGTATCGTGATCAGATCGACCCGCAGATGATCTACCAGTTCAACAACCCGTGGCACGGCAAGATGGCCAAGCACTACATCGAGGGACCGCAAATCTGCACGAAAGCGAAAGTGCTCGAACCTCGAGTGATTCGTGGTCAGGACTTTGTGGCCGTCGTCATGTCTCATCAGTTCCCGTGGGCTCCGCCCGGCCGAAAGGCTGGGTCCACCTGGACTCAGACGATGGTTTTTCCAGAGGGCAAGCGTTACTACCTGTGCAGCCAGCGTATTGACTCGGTGAACTCCAGCCCTGCCGCGTTCTTCAGGATTGATATGCCCGGACACATCAAGCACAAGCAAGGCGATACCTTCAGCGAGGTCTATCTCAGCTATCTGAAATGGACAAACACACCGAACGCAGCGAACGGCGAAATCATTCTCGCCAATGCGTTCTTCAACGATTTTGGCCCTGATGAGAAGTTCAACTATCGCCGCGATAGAGTGAAGTCTCTACCCGAGCGTATCATCCGAGCCTATCGGCTGCGCGACCCTAAGACGGGAGCTCAGGGGCCATGGCTGGCGGGTATGACGCTCGATCCTTCCGATGTCTATGAACTCTGGTGTCACCAGCGTGGCTATGTCTGCATGATCGAGGAATTCGGAGGGCGTCCGGTTCGGGCAGGGGAGTCTTTCAGCGCCGCCTTTCTGGTGGGGTACTTTGATTCGGTTGAGCAAATGAAGCACGTTTACGATGAGCACGCCGGCCACAGCGGACTCACAGTCGGTCAAGCAGGTTGGAAGTTGACTCGCTAGACCGTGGATCAGCCCTATTGAGAACCGGTGAGTTTGGTGACCTCACAGCGCCGAATTAAAATTTCGGAGCTCTCGACCGCAACCCGCCATGTGGTTGCCTCTAACGCCAAACCCACCCTCTCTGGAGTACCAGCGAGACCCTCGGTGCCGGATGGGCACTGAGGGGATCTGTCAAAATAACAACTCTTCACCCTGGCGAATCAGATTGTCATCAGGAAGCGAGGAAGCAGATGCACAAGAGGTCGGATGCGCAATGGCCTTTGTTTGCGAGGATTCTGCTCTGCTTGTCCGTCGTGATGGAGATCCTGTGAATGCAGCGCCGCTAAATAGTCCGACTACGACCGATACTGTGATCGATAGATGTTCTCCTATTCCTGAGCGGACGCGGAACCCTTTTGGCAACTCCAGATCTTGGCTGGCTGGGCTGCTTTCCCTTTTCGTGGTTTGGACTGGCCTAGAGGCCTTCAATTCGTTTTCGAAAGAAGGAGAATCGTTCAAGTGCCGATTTGCCAATGTCGCCAGTAAGGCAGGCTTGAACGCCGTGACGGTGTTTGGTGGCCAGGAGACCAACAAGTATCTGCTCGAGACGACCGGTTGTGGCATTGCGTTTCTTGACTACAACAACGATGGCTTTCTGGACATTTTCCAAGTCAATGGATCCGTCTTAGAAGGTTTCCCCAAGGGTCACGAGCCAACCAATCACCTCTATAGGAATCGCGGTGACGGCACTTTTGCCGACGTCACACAGCAAGCAAATCTCACCCACAGCGGCTGGGGACAGGGCGTTTGCATTGGCGACTATGACAATGACGGACAAGTCGATTTGTTCATCAGCTATTGGGGACAGGATCAACTCTATCGGAATCGTGGAGATGGAACCTTTGAGAATGTGACTCGGAAGGCAGGTATCGTGCAAAACCGCGAGCGTTGGGGCACTGGATGCGCCTTTCTGGATTTTGATCGCGACGGCTACTTGGATCTTTTCGTGGCTAATTACATTGATTTTGATATCGAACTGGCGCCGGATTCGAAGTTGGGCCTGTGCCACTATAAAGGAGTCAAGGTGGCTTGTGGTCCAGCCGGGCTACAGGGCGGGAAGAACATTCTTTATCGCAATCGACACGATGGAACTTTTGAAGATGTCTCCGAGAAATCGGGGATTGTCAGCGCCACTGGCACTTATGGTCTGGGGGTCAGCACATTGGATTTCGACAACGATGGATGGATCGATGTTTACGTAGCCAACGACTCAAGTCCCAGTGTCCTCTATCGCAATAACCGGAACGGCACGTTCACAGACATTGGAGTGCGGGCTGGATGCAGCTATAGCCAGGATGGCAAAACCCAGGCAGGGATGGGAGTGGCCATTGGTGATTATGACCGCAACGGCTCCATGGATATTTTCAAGACGAACTTTGCGGGGGATACTTCGACCCTGTACTCCAATATGGGAACCAGTCTTTGCGAGGACGTGACGTTTTCCACCGGCATCGGCGTCAACACGCGCTGGTTGGGCTGGGGAGCAGGTTTCCTGGACTTAGATAATGATGGTTGGTCGGATCTATTTCTTGCCAACGGGCATGTCTACCCAGAGGTTTCCCAACTGCAGACCGAAGCAGGTTACAAACAGCGCAAGGTTGTTTATCGGAATATAAAGGGGCGTCGATTTGAAGATATCTCTGAACAGCTGGGGCCGCCTGTCACTACTCCGAAGGCCAGCCGCGGATGTGCATTTGGGGACTTTGACAACGATGGAAGCACCGACATCGTCATTAGCAACGTCCACGATACGAGCGATCTTTTTCGTCTGGTGAATTCACACCAAAAGCATTGGGTCAAGATTCAGCTGATCGGCGTTCAATCCAACCGAAGCGCCATCGGAGCGCGGGTGCGCTGTGTCGCTCAGGGCGTCACGCAGGCCGAAGAGGTTCGTGGTGGTGGTAGCTACCTTTCACAGAACGACCTCCGGGTACACTTCGGTTTGGGCCAGGCCTCCTCAATTGAACGCTTGGAAGTGCGTTGGCCGAACGGGCTTGAGGAAGAGTGGACCGGTTTGCAGGTTGATCGAATTCTGGCTCTCAAGGAAGGGAGTGGTAAGCGTTTGAGACCCTAAGACGGCGGCTCTCTTTCCAAAAGCTCGTCATGAAAGCGGTATCTGATGAGAGATCTCTCGAACTCGTCGCGTCGAACCTTCCTGGCCAATCTGGTTCGTTCCTCGCTGGCGATGAATGCACTTCTGACCAAATCGATTTCGGCACAGCAGGCCACCAAGACTGGCAGACTTGACCTGAAAGTTTTTGACGAGAGAACGAGTCAGTCCATGCCGGGGAGATTTCACCTGCAACTTGAAAACGGGTTGCCGTGGACTCCGCTTGCCCGTCCGGCTGGGCATCATCATGGAGATTCGGTCCCGGCGCTGCTCACGGGGCATGACTTCCAACCGATGATTGCTCCCATCAATACCGCGGTGCTTTCAACTCACCTGAGTCGGGGCCAGGTGGTGTTGGAGTTGCCTGTCGGCCGTCATCGCCTCTATGTGTCACGAGGCTTTGAGTACAAGCCGATTCGTTCGGACGTCACCATCAGCTACGACCGCACGACACAGCAGGAGCTGGCTCTCGAACAGTGGGTGGACATGCCGGCCGAGGGTTATTTCAGCGGTGACATTCACCAGCATTTCACGAGGAGTTCTCCACATGAGAATCCTTACTGGGAGGCGCTTGCGCGGGCTGAGGATCTCCACCTGATCAACACCATGGTGCTCAAACACGGAGAACCGACTACCCGTTATTCGCAATACGCCTACGGACGAAGGGGCACTCACCAAAAGGGCCACTACGTGATTGTTCCGGGAGAAGAATTCCGCGACAACGATATGTCCGGGCACGTAACCATGGCCGGCATCGAGCGGGTTATCGAACCGGTGAGCACAGGCAAGATCCTCGGGCTGCGAGAGAACTATCCGCCGTTTGCAGTCGCCTGTCGCGAGGCTCAACGCCAGGGAGCTGTCGTCGGCTGGGCTCACGGCGCTGTGTCAGGATCCTGGGGCGGTTGTAAGGGAATGGAATCGGTCGCTGTCGAAGCGGCTCTTGGACTTATTGACTTCATCGAAGTCGTTCAGTCCATGACTTTCTTTGGAGAGACGTTCTGGTATCGCTTGCTCGGCAGCGGCCTCAAAATGGCCGGAGCTGGCGGGACTGACTTTCCCTTCGGCATCTGGCTGGCGCCCTGGTATCCAAGCTTTGGTCAAGAGCGCACGTACGTGAAGGTTGATGGAACGTTTGGCGTGAAGACCTGGTTTGACGGGATTCGCCGTGGCGAAGTGTTTGCTTCGAATGGTCCGATGCTCTGGTTCAAAGTTGAAGGACAGCCTTCGGGCGCCACACTTCAACTAAGTCAAAACAAAAAAGTGCGCGTCGAAGCTACTGCCCGATGCTCTTACCCGTTGGAAGCGATGGAGGTTGTCATCAATGGGCGAACGATCGAAACGGTAAATCCAGAGGAGCCCGCAAGAGAGCGAATCCAATTGGTTCGAGAGTTCAGCTTAGACGAGAGTTCGTGGATCGCGGTGCGTGTCAGAGGCATGGTGGAACAGGAAACCTTTGGTGGTGCTCGGAGGTGGCCCCTTTTCGCACACAGTGGACCTGTTTATGTATGGCTCGCAGGAAAACCCGTTCGCGTCGGTCACGATCTGGAATTCTTGCTCGACTACACAGGCCGTTTTCGCGACTTCGTCGTGAGGAATGGCGTCTTCGACAGCCCCGAGCACAAGCAGGTGTTTCTCGCCAACATTGACGAAGCTGTCAGTCAATACCGGCAGCGTTTGAATGGCCGGTGATTCGGAAGATCCTGGAAACAGAAGAAAAAGCACACCGCAGAGACGCCGAGACGCAGAGAGTTTCTCGCCAGACTCACAAGTCGCAATTTCGCTACCGTTGGCGTCTCAACTTTTGAAAAGAGCATCGCTGGGAGCGAACATCGGAGGATGCTACGATGATTTACGCGGTTCTCTCTGCGTCTCCGCGTCTCTGCGGTTGTCTGAAACATCATTTCTGTATACCTGCAGCCTGGGGTGGGGCTACCGTCATGCGGAAGGGAGCTGCCACGCGGGTCATGAACACTCGATTGTAGGTGATCTGACCCAGAACAACCATCTGTTGATTCTCAAAGGGCGCGGCATGGGGCAAGGCTCGCAGAGTGACCTGGCCTTCCGTTTCATTTTCGCCGAGCGAGGTCTTGCTGCGCAGCTCATCGAGCGCCACACCCTCCGGTAGCTTGTTCAGCCGCTGGGTAAGGTTCCAAACAATGACGTTCAACTCCAAGGGCCCCTTGTAATTGTTTCGCGTGATTTTAACCTTGATCGTTGCAGATTCGCCGGGATGGAGAGTCAGCTCTTTCGGAGAGCATTCCAGGATCAGATCGCTGCCTTCGCTCACCGCCAGTGTCGCTGTGCGCACCTGCGAGTAGTTTGTTTGGCCGCCCTCGCCGAAGGTTTCAAAGGGCTTGGCTGTCCGCTCGATGGTCCGAGGCTTTCCGTCTGAGCCCTTGATCATTGCCGTGCCGATAACTTGGACATCTCTCACGTCCATAGGAGCGTGGGCAGCGGCCGTAAGAACTAGATTTGCCTGCTTCCATCCAGCCGGTATCGAACTTTCCAGCGCCTGAACGCCGTTCGGCAGACCCCTCACGCTCAGCTTGACTTCGCCGTCGAAACCGTTGCGTCGCTCGACCGTTACGACCCGGGCGATCGATTCGCCGGGGCCCAACGGTATTCGACCGTCATCCAGCACCAAGGTGAAGTCCTCCTGCTGGAACCTGGCTGCAAGATAATAAACATGATCCTTGCTGCCAAAATAGTTGGCGTCCCGAACGCGAAGCTCGTACTCGCCATCCGCCGGAGCAAGCCACTCGATTCGTGAGTCTTTCTCTACCGGAAAAGCATAGTTGCCGAACGCCGACATCCCCTCGGAGGTCGTAAGCAGGTCATCACCTGCTGCCAGCAGTTGGCCATCGCTGCTGTGGACCTCCAGCAGCGGGTCCAACGCCGATCCATGGCGGTACGCCTCAACTTCAAACTCAAACCGCTGTCCTTTACGTGCTGCGAACCGATATCTGTCCACTTCTCGGTCTGCTGCAATAGAACCGTTGATTCCAATCGGTAACCGAATTTTTTGCCCCGCGCTCTGTCCTTCCGGTCGAACCGGTTCAAGCATCTGTGGAAGATCGGTGACTCGTAGTGTGACGAGGTTGCTTGCGCCGCGGGGCGACTTCAGTTGAAGCTCTTTCTTGCCCGTTCCATCCGTCGGGACATCGACCTCGACATCTTCCAAGCCTTCCAGGTTAAAACCCCTCGGCTGCAACTTCACTTTGCCGGCATTGACAACCAAGGGAAGCACTGAGGTGACATAGGGGCTCTTGAGTATCGAGAGGGCGTACCACCACTTCAATTCCTTGCCCGCCATACCGGACTGATAGGTCGCTTCCCGGAGGTGCAGGTAATAGGTGCCATCCCGATCAAAGCTGTAGAAGAGTAGAGGGTCTTGTCCGTGGTAGTCGTCAGCGCTGGCGAGTTCTTTGTCCTTCTCATCTCGCAGGCTGATGGCGATGTCGGCGAAAGCGCCTTCCAGGTGAGGAATGGCATTCTGTAGACGAGCTGCATGAACGACAAAGCTCACCCGGTCGCCTGCCTTGGCGCGAAACTTGTAGATGTCCTCGTCGACCGCTTTCTGAAGCAGCCCGTTGATGACTCGAGGAATCTCGATGCTCTGTGCCTCGTCAACCGAATCATTGGGTTCCACTTCCTTGCTTGTTTCCACATCTGTTACGAGAATCTGAGCCACGGTGGAGAGACTGGCCTTCGTGACAATGCGGAACTGCCTGACTCCCGGCACAGCATCCTTGGCTACGGTGATCTTGAGCCGCAATCCTTCCAGTTTGAACTGTGCCGGTGTGGTGCGCGTCCTTTCCTGACTCGAGAGGTCCATCCACTCGCCAACCTCGGCCGAAAGGCCTTCACCCTCAAACACGACTTTGTAGGTCTCTTTCAAGTTGTAGTGACCCGTGAGCGTCACTTCGGTCGTCGTGCCCTGACTAAGGGCCCCTGGAAACACGGTACTGATGCGGGGATAGCCCCTTTGAGCCAGGCAAGTGGCAGCGCCAAGCAAGAGGACCGTCATTGTGCGGATGATTGGAGATATTTGCATTTGTCAATCCTCTGTTCCGCTTACTCCTCCGCTAGCGACGCGGACGCGCAGCAGCGCGTCCCTACCGCCGAACTTGCAGGGACTCAGCAAGCAATCCAGGTGTCTGATGAACCTTCTCGACCGAACGAGTTCCTCGTGGGCGTACTAGCTTTCTGAGTTCTGGGGAACCATCCAGACGGCCATCTGGACTCACCGCCAGCCACTCAGCCTGCCCATCGCGACCCAATGGTTTCTGTAGGAGAGTAATTCTTAGTTTGCCGGAGCTTACATCCCAGATTCGGACAAATCCGTCCCAACTTCCGGCCGCGAGTAGCTTGGAGTCAGGACTGAACGCAACTGCGTACACGAGGTTGTCACAATCAACCAGTGTCCTAATGAGGTGGCCAGTGCCTCCGTCCCAAAGGCACACGCTGCGATCGGCACTGGCGGTAGCCAGGAATCTCCCGTCAGGACTGAAGCGCATCGCCTGAACCGGACCTACATGACCATCCATCTTACGCGTCGGCCTCCAGCCTCCTTCCGTCAGATCGTCTGCAATAGTGGCCAACTCCCACCAGCGGATTTCCGGAGATTCTCCCGAAGTCAAAACATATTTACTGTCCGGGCTGAAGGCCAGCGCAAGAAATCCCTTGATCTCAGGATTAATTGTCATCCTGCCCTTGGCGGTTGTCCCGTCTGAGATCTTGATGGTGCGATCCATTCCAGCCGTCGCCAGAAGATCGCCGTTGGGGCTAAACGCGAGACATTGGACCGTGTCAGAATGGTCAGTCATCTCGGCAGTTTTCTTGCCTGTTGCGACGTCTCTGATTTCCACCACTTTATCAAGACCAGCTGTTGCTAACCGCTGAGAGTTTGGACTGAAGGCTTGGGTGAGAATCGTCTCTTTGTGGGCTGCGAACGACGAGATCAGGCGTAGCTTTGCCTCTGCATCATAAAGACGAATTTCACCTTGTGTAAAGGGCTTGCCGCCTACCAACGACAGCAACTTGCCATTCGGGCTGAACTGCAAGTCGTTGACGCTGCCTGAGACATCATTGAGCTCTTGAACGATCCCGCTCTCCACCAGATCCCACACAACCACTCGCCCGTAAAACCCCACCAGGAGAGACCTGCCCTTAGGGCTGAAGGTTAGCGCGGTGACTGCGGGGAGAGGCCCAATTTTTCCAGTCAAGCCCCTGGTGTAGGGTTCGAAAACACGATTGGGAGCTTTGTCAACATCCTGTTCGACGACCAGGACCCCCGGAAGGGGCACAACGGGTGTTGTCGCTTGACGCTCTTCGAGAGAATGCCCAGCCTCAATCGCCTTTCGACTACCGTAGGGAACAAACACTTCGCTGGGTTTTATCGAGATCGGTGGAGGCGGTTCTGGAACACTCGCGGTCGCCACTTCAGTGCGGCTTTCCCCTTGGGCTCCGCGATCAATCCAGTTCCGCACTGTTTCAATGGCGTCAGGAGCAAGGCGGTCACCGCCTTTGGGCATTCGTACCTGAGGGTTGGAGGATTCCAATCGCCGCACTAACTCGCTGGCAGAAGCGTTGCCGGGAACGATGACCGGACGCTTTCTCCCGATGACCCTGTCGAAACTATCGAGCGCCAACCCGCCCGACACATCCACTTTGTCCAGGAAGGCATGGTTGTGGCAGCCGACACAATTACGTTCAAACACAAGCTGAATCGCTTTGGGGAAACTCTGCTGTGCCTGGGCTGCTTCGGTCAGGATGAACAGATAGAAAGGGATTGTGACAAAAGCTCGATTCATAGTGCTTCGAGGTAGCTGAAGTGGCGACTGTGAAAGAATTCGAAATCTTACGGGAACGGCGTGAGGGCAGGCCGCCTCCAGTTGATGCGAGTGCTGTTGCAGGCTCCGCGCCCCACCGGGGATTTTGTTTTCAAAGCTCTGCGGGGCGAGGAGAGCCGGAGTCTTAAGCATTCCAGGAATATCCAGCTAGATCAGTTCCGCAATCGGTTCGCCGCTATCCAATACCTTGATAGGACGACTGCTGACCGTAGATGTGTATTCCAAGGAGGCGGGAATGCCTAAAGCGTGGTAGATGGTGGCGCCGAGGTCCTGGACGGAGAGAGGACGTTCGATCGGATACTCTGAGCGCGCGTTGGTTGCACCGATGATCAAGCCCCTCTTGATGCCGCCGCCACCGATAGCAACCACTTGCGTGGAAGGCCAGTGATCCCGTCCGGCCTCAGCATTGATTTTTGGGGTGCGGCCAAACTCACCCATACACACAACCAGGGTTGAATCCAGCATGCCGCGATCCTGCAGATCCTGAAGCAACGCGGCATACGCATTGTCCAGCACCGGGAGCAAATCCTCTTTCATTGTCTTGCAGTTGTACGTGTGTGTGTCCCAGTTCGGCATTCCAACCGTCACAAACTTCACACCCGCTTCAACCAGTCTCCTCGCCAGCAGACAGCTCTGTCCAAACATGGTTCGACCGTAGGAATCCCTGAGAGTCGGGGGCTCTTCATCGATGCTGAAGGCCTTCTTTGCCTGCGGTGAGGTGACCAGCGAGAAGGCCCGTTCATAGTAGCTGTCCAGATCCTTGAAACGCGCGACTTCCGTCTCAACATTGCGTTGGTAGCGATCGAACAATCCCAGCATCTTGCGCCGGTTCATGAGGCGTTCGTAATCGACTCCTTTGGCCAACGTCACGTCCTTAACGCTGAATTCGGGATCATTGGTGCTGTCGCCGATTTCCAGTGGATTGTGCGAATCGCCCAATGCTCCACCATCCAATGCCAGCCGCTTTCGTATGCCGTCGGGTCCGCCCATCTTGCCGACAAAAACATAGGGTGGAATGCCGCTGTGATACCCGAAAACATGGCTCACCACAGAACCTTGGGAAGGATACTGCACGCCGGCTGCACTCGGAGCGTGGCAACGCAGGATCAATTGATCAGCTAACCCGTGGGTACCTTGATTGTGGGTGAGCGAACGAATCACCGAAAAGTTTTTGAACTGCTTGGCCACTCTTGGTAGGTATTCGGTGAAGTGGACGCCTGGCACGCCTGTCGAAATCGTCTTGAACTCCCCTCGAATTTCCGCGGGCGCGTCCGGCTTTGGATCAAAAGTCTCCAACTGGCTCGGCCCGCCGCTCAACCACAGGAGGATGCAAGACACACCCTTGCCCTTGGGCTTCGCGCTATCCGTCGCCTGCGCTCGCAAAACCTCTGGCAGGCTGAGACCGAAAAGGCCCAGCGTGCCGATCCGCAGATATTCACGTCGGGACCAGCCGTCACATCGTCTGCCGCTTTCGGTTGGGATGTTGATCATTTGTGCTTTGCTGTGCTCAAAAACTACACGTGCCACCGATGCGTGAGGTGCCTTGGTTCTCTCGTCTCCCTCACCCGGCCTCGCGACCGCCGTGGCTTCGGCCAACCTCTCCCTACGGACAAAGAGTAGCAGCCGTTGATCCTGTCAGCTGGCAACTAGTGATTAAACAAGAACTCCCTGGAATTCAGCAACGTCCATAGCAAATCTTCGACAACCTTCTTCTTTGAATCCGGTGAATCGCACTCGGTTAGGAACTCCATTGCCTGGCGAAACTCTTCCGAAGATGGGGGCCGGGCCAGAGTCGCGTAGTAGATATTCGGGACAATCTGCGCTGTCGGCAGAAGTTTCATCAAGCTGGCAACACGGCCCGATGGTGCGCTCAACTTCTCCTGCAGGTAATCGCTGTTCATCAAGTGCAGGACCTGTGTGACGTTTGTCTCGTTGTTGCGGGTCGCCTCGCCGACTACCTGGCGGCTTGGCCGTCCAAACGTATTCAGAAAGTAGGAAGTCACCTCGGGATCGGGAAGCTGGATGGGTCGCGTGCCCTGCGGTAAACCTTCAAACTTGTCGGGAGTGTTCGTGGCAAAGTCTATCGCCTCCAGCAGTTGTTCGGCCGATAGACGCTTTACATTGTAACAGGTGTAAAACTGGTTCTCCACAGGACTGCCCGCAGGTGGCTCCGAATCCAGCTGGTAGACACGGGAGTTCACGATGGTTCGCAAAATGTGTTTCTGATCAAATCCACGGGAGATGTAGTCCGCCTCCAGCGCCGTCAGCAGTTCTGGAATCGAGGCGGGGTTGGTTTTCCTCAGATCGTCGAGGGGCATTACCAGGCCGCGACCCATCATGTAACCCCAGTAGCGATTCACCAGGTTTTTCGCGAACCAGGGATTGTCAGATGCGGTCAACCAATCGGCCAGCTTCTCCCTCGGATCGCCCTCGTAACTGAAGGTCTTTTCTCCGAGCACTGCTGGCTCGACTGGCTTTTGGGTCTTTGGATGTCTGACGGAGCCAGTCGGTTTCAGGCGGAGTGTTTTGGGACGCCCCATATGGCCATAGTCTCTGTCGGCCTTCAGATCCAGCCGAGCAAAGAAAGCCGCCATCCCGTAGTAGTCGTTCTGGCTGAAGTTTTCGAACGGATGCTGGTGGCATTTCGCACACCCAAGGCGCAACCCCATGAACGTCTGGCTAACCGTCTCAGCCAATTCCTCAGCCGAGTCCGGGATTCGATAAAAGGCCGCCGGTCCGTAGGTATTCGGTTGGCCCCGCGCCAACAGAATCTCTCGAACCATCTGGTTGATCGGTCGATTGGTCTGAATGCTGTCTCGAAGCCAACTGTGAAACTTCCACATTCCCTTGGCGCCCATGCCGTTGCGGGTCACCCGCAACAGGTCTCCCCACTTCAGGACCCAGAAGTCCACGTATTCAGGCCGCTCGAGCAAACGGTCGATCGTCTTCGAACGCTTGTCTGGTGCGGTATCAGCGACAAAGCTGACGACTTCCTCTTCGGTGGGAAGAGTCCCAATCAAGTCAAGGTAGACGCGCCGCAAGAACTGCGTGTCGCTCGATAGCCGGGCTGGCTGCAGACTGAGCTGTTTCCACTTTTTCAGAACAAGTTCATCAACGTAGTTTTGCGGGCGGAAATCGCTGTAGTCCTGGCTCATGGCATAGGGAACCACCACTTCGACTGTCGCCACGTTGCCCATGTAACGTGCCAGGATAGTGGCTTGCCCGCCGCCTCTGGCGGTGATCAGTCCTTGATTCGATACCTCGGCAACTGAATCGTTCAGGCTTTCCAAACGGGAAGACTGCGTCACATCACGAGTCCGTCCGTCGCTGTAGTTTGCGAGCACCATCAACTGTTGCTGTTCTTTTTGCTTCATGACGCGCGCGCCTGGAAGCACCCTCAGACCGGAAAAGACAGGCTCATCGGGCTGCGGGCCCGGGGCCCCGGCAGCAATCCATGAAAGCAGAAGATCGTAAACGGGCGAGCCAACCTTGAAACGCTGTCC
>Ga0187893_10009493_pt1 | contig 14938 bp, 15 predicted proteins | sample MA1701074metaG_FD_139574 | JGI IMG/M metagenome (GOLD analysis project Ga0187893, IMG submission 139574) | White microbial mat communities from a basaltic lava cave in the Kipuka Kanohina Cave System on the Island of Hawaii, USA - MA170107-4 metaG ...
AATCGGCTGGGTCAGCGACCGACCGCCGACCGGGTGACGACGCGTCGCTCAGAATCCCGGATTGTCCTTATCGTGCTCCCGCAGGCGATGCGCAAGCCTGGCCCAGGGCAGGCGCTGCGAGACCCAGCCCTCGTCGGTCGGGGTGAAGCGCGCCGGCTCGTCGAGGCTGCCGATATTGACGCCGTGCAGCTCGGGCGAGCCGCCGCCCATCATCGCGACCGGCGAGCCGCAGGTGGCGCAGAACAGCCGCCAGGTCTGCGGCGAGGATTCGAATTTCGTCGGTGTGCCCTTGGTCCAGACGAGCGCGTCGGCCGGCACGCCGAGCCAGCCGATGAACGGCGCACCGCCCGCCTTGCGGCACTGCCAGCAATGGCAGATGTCGACGACCCGCGGCGGCGCATCGATGCGAAACCGCACCGCACCGCAGAGACATCCGCCCTCGGCGGGTTTGAATGCACCATCATTCATATTGTTCAACCGGAAGCTTAGTAAAATCGAAAACCCCGAGCGCAAATCGCAATCCGATTGCGTAGAACGCACCGATTCCGGCCGCCAGGATAAACCAAATCGCAATAAAGAAGGTTGGCGTGCCAAATGTCTCGGTGGCGATAGCCGCATAGTAAGGCACGATAAACATTGCGGCGATCGCACCTAACAGAAGCCCGGCTATCAGATAGAATCGCCAACGGTGGGTATTGGCGCAATGATGACGATTCACGAAGAAAACAATCGGACCTGCAATCCATGCAATAATTGGCCCAACAAACACTGCAAGAGTCAAAGCAAGGCCAATCGGCGCGAAGAACTTACGAAACGACGAATTCTCCAACCACAAGTCTAAGAGAAGCTCTCCTGCGAGCAATACACCCACCAGGATCATCGATACACCAGTAGGCGCTGCAAAAAACGTCAAGGCGAGAAGGCCGCAGCCCGGCGATTTGCGTGCTTCGAGGTCGGTGCCATTGTTTGCTGAGTCGCTCACGCCGCCTCGCGGTGGGCGCGGTCGACGATCTCGAGAATGTCGCCCATGATCGCCGTCAGGTCGTAATCCTTCGGCGTATAGACCGCGGCGACGCCGGCCTGTTTCAGCGCGGCGGCGTCTTCCGGCGGGATGATACCGCCGACCACGACCGGCACGTGGCCCATGCCGAGCTTCGCGAGCCGCTCGACCACGTCGCGCACCAGCAGCAGGTGCCCGCCGGAGAGCACCGACAGGCCGACGACATGCACGCCCTCTTCGAGCGCGGCATTGGCGATCTCGGCCGGCGTCAGGCGGATGCCCTCGTAGACGACCTCGAAGCCGCTATCGCGCGCGCGCACCGCAATCTGCTCGGCACCGTTGGAATGACCATCGAGGCCGGGCTTGCCGACCAGCATCTTCACGCGCCGTCCGAGCCGGTCGGAGACTTTCGTGACGCGATCGCGCAAGCCGGCGAGGCCGCTATCGCCGCCGCTCGCAACGGCGCGGCCGACGCCGGTCGGCGCACGATACTCGCCGAACACGCGCCGCAGCGCCTCGCCCCACTCGCCCGTCGTCACGCCCGCCTTCGCGCAATTAATCGAGGCCGGCATGACATTGCGGTTCTCGCGCGCGGCCGCGACCAGCGCCGCGATGGCGGCCTGTGCCGCCTCCTCGTCGCGCGCCTTGCGCCATTCGACCAGCCGCGCGATCTGCGCGGTCTCGGCGGCCGGGTCGATCGCGAGGAAGCCGCCATCGTCCGACGATGTGAGCGGCGAGGGCTCGGTCTCCGTGAAGGCATTGACGCCGACGACGATCTGCTCGCCCGCCTCGATCGCCGCCAGTCGGCGCGCGTTCGATTCGACCAGCGCCTGTTTCATGTAGCCGCTTTCGACCGCGGCAACCGCGCCGCCCATCGAATCGATTCGCGCGAGTTCTTCGCGCGCGGCCGAAGCGAGTTCGGAAACTTTTCTCTCGATTGCCGGCGAGCCGTCGAAAATATCCTCGAATTCGAGAATGTCGGTTTCGAGCGCCACGATCTGCTGCAGCCGGATCGACCATTGCTGGTCCCACGGGCGCGGCAGGCCGAGCGCCTCGTTCCAGGCCGGCAGCTGCACCGCCCGCGCGCGCGCCTTCTTCGACAGCACGACCGCCAGCATCTCGAGCAGGATGCGATAGACGTTGTTCTCGGGCTGCTGCTCGGTGAGACCCAGCGAGTTCACCTGCACGCCATAGCGGAAGCGGCGCAGCGTCTCGTCTTCGACGCCGTAGCGTTCACGGCCGATCTCGTCCCACAATTCCACGAAGGCGCGCATCTTGCAGATCTCGGTGACGAAGCGCACGCCGGCATTGACGAAGAACGACATCCGCCCGAACACGGTCGGAAATTCGGCATCCGGCACCTGCCCGCCCGCTTCGACCGCATCGAGCACCGCGATCGCGGTCGCGAGCGCGAAGGCGAGCTCCTGCTGCGGCGTCGCGCCGGCTTCCTGCAGATGATAGGAGCAGACGTTGGTCGGATTCCATTTCGGCACCTCGCGACAGGCGAACGCGATCGTGTCGGCGACCAGCCGCATCGAGGGCGCCGGCGGGAAGATGTAGGTGCCGCGCGAGAGATACTCTTTCACGATGTCGTTCTGCACCGTGCCCTGCAGGACCTTGCGATCGATGCCGCGCTTCTCCGCCACCGCGATGTAGAGCGCGAGCAGCCAGGGCGCGGTCGCGTTGATCGTCATCGAGGTGTTGAGCCGGTCGAGCGGCAGGTCGGCGAACAGGGTTTCCATGTCGCCGAGATGGCAGATCGGCACGCCGACCTTGCCGACCTCGCCGCGCGCCAGCGCGTGGTCGCTGTCGTAGCCGGTCTGGGTCGGCAGATCGAAGGCGACCGAGAGGCCGGTCTGGCCCTTGGCGAGATTGCTGCGGTAGAGCGCGTTGGAGGCCGCGGCCGAGCTGTGCCCGGAATAGGTGCGGATCAGCCACGGGCGCTCGCGTACGCCCCCCGGCGCCCCCGACGGCGCCGATGTGCCCCCCTTGTCTTTGTCGGGACGCTGGCCCATTCACCCGCTCCGATGCGGCGATCGGCGCCGAACAGGGCGCCTCGGGAAGCTTAGGGTCAACCTATGCTGCACTGCAATAGAGCGGCAGGCCGCGGCCGCTCGTCCGGTCTTGGGGAGCCACCGATGCCGCGCGAAGCCTGGTTGCCGATCCTGATGCTGGTCGGGTCCAACATTTTCATGACCTTCGCCTGGTACGGGCATCTCAAGTACAAGACCGCGCCGATCGCGCTGGCGGTGCTGCTGAGCTGGGGCATCGCGTTCTTCGAATACTGGCTGGCCGTGCCGGCGAACCGGATCGGCCACGGCTATTACTTGGCCGCCCAGCTCAAGACGATCCAGGAAATCGTCACGCTGGTCGTCTTTGCCGGCTTCTCGGTACTCTATCTCGGCGAGCCGATCCGCTGGAACCACGGCGTCGGGTTCCTCTGCCTCGTTGCGGCGGCCATTTTCCTGTTCGGCAACTGGCAGGCCAGCGCCGGCTGATCGCGCGGCGCTAGACCGCGTCGAGCGCGTGGTCGAGATCCGCTTCGAGAGCGGTTTTACTGGAAGAGCTTTACCTTGCCGTTGATCGCCTTCCAGGCGAAGTGCCCTCCGGCCATGTACCGGGCGTCGAAGCCGGCCTTGCGCAGCGTCGCGGCGCTCTGGCAGCCGATACGGAATCCGTACACGCAAAACGTCACGACAGGTTCGTCCTTCGAAAGGCTCCCGATCCATTCGTCGATGCGCTCGGGGTCGCGCCAAACCGCACCTTCGACGATGTCGACCGCCCGCGTGCTGTAGTGTCGGGGGCGCGTGTCGATTATCTGAACCTTTCGCCCGGACTTCAGCATATCCTGCACGGCTTCCGGCGTGATGGACGGAACGTCGCTGAACTCCGGTTGCACGAGCGGCCGCGGCGGCGCGGTCTTCGTCGCATCGTTGTAGCGTCCTTCAACCGCCGACCAGTCGATGTTGCGCATAAAGGCGGCGATATAGGCGGTGGGGTTTGCGCCGTACTCGATGTGATAGGCGTGCTCGTACATGTCGAGCGCGAGAATCGGGATGCCACCGGCAATGCCCTGCATGTGGTCCGTGGCGCACAGATTGAACAGGCGTCCGTCGCGCGGAACGTAGGTGAGGAGGATCCAGCCGGCCTCCCCACCCAGCGCCTCGGCAAGTGCAATGAATTCGCGGCGCCAGCGATCGACCGATCCGAAATCGCGCGCCACGATTTCGGCGAGCGCCTCCGGTAACGTGCGCCCGTCACCGCCGAGACTCGCAAAGTACAATTCGTGCAGCAGCGTCGAGTTCAGAAGGTTCGCCTGCTCCTGCTTGAGGCGACCGATGACGGACGCTGCCGTTGTCGTGATGTCGAGCCGCTCGAGTTCCGCCGTGACGGCGTTGAGGCGGTTCAGCGCGTTGCCGTAATTGTGCTCATAGTGGCTCTCGATCAGCCTCGGGGACATGCCATTCAATGTCCAAGGCCGGCAGAAAAGCGGAGCGATACGATATTGCATGGTTCGAGCCCGTCCATATGGTCGGGAAGCGGCTCCCGCAGATCGGGTGCCACGTCCGGATCCGTTCGATTTCGTCGTGCAGGCCGATCGGGCGCAACGGGCAAGTCCCGCCACCGATCCTGTGGCGCGGACGGATGAGCGGATCGCCCGCAACGCCGCCGCCCAGTATAGCCCTGCACGATCTGCCCGCAAATCGTGCCGTCCGGCAGCGTCTCACGCCCGACGGTTACGGACGGCCGGCGTCAGACCGCGCCGAGCGCCTGCGCGAGATCGGCCTCGAGATCGGCTTTATCCTCGAGACCGATCGAGACGCGCACCAGCCCGTCGGGAATGCCCTGCTGCGCGCGCAACACGGGACCGAGCCGCTGATGCGTCGTGGTCGCGGGGTGCGTCGCGAGCGATTTCGAATCGCCGAGATTGTTCGAGATCAGGATCAGCCCCAGCGCATTCAGGAAACGGAACGCGCCGCCCTTGCCGCCCTTCACCTCGAAGGACAGCACCGTGCCGCCGCCCGACATCTGCTTTTTCGCCAGCGCGTGCTGCGGATGGCTCGCGAGGCCGGGATAGAGCACGGTATCGACCTTCGGATGCTTCGCGAGAGTGCCGGCGATCTGCAGCGCCGTGGCGCCGCTCTGCGCGACGCGCAGCGGCATGGTCTCGAGGCCCTTCAGCATGATCCAGGCATTCATCGGCGACAGCGCCGGTCCGGTATGGCGGTAGAAGGGTTGCAGCTCCTCGACGATGAATTTTTCGGTGCCGAGGATGGCGCCGCCGAGCGCACGGCCCTGCCCGTCGATATGCTTGGTCGCCGAGTAGACGACGACGTCGGCGCCGAGTTCGAGCGGCTTCTGCAACAGCGGCGAGGCGAACACGTTGTCGACCACGACGCGCGCGCCGGCTTCGTGCGCGAGTTTCGACACGGCCGCGAGATCGACCAGCCGCAGGCTCGGGTTCGACGGGGTTTCGAGGAACACGACCTTCGCCGGCCTGGCGAGCGCTCGTTTCCACGCTTCCATATCCCGACCATCCACCAGCTCGCTGACGATGCCGTAGCGCGGCAGGATGTCGTTGACGATGAAATGACAGGAGCCGAATAGCGCGTCCGACGAGACGATGCGGTCGCCGGTCCTGAGCTGGCAGAGCAGCGCCGCGAACACGGCCGCCATGCCCGACGCCGTGCCGCGGCAGGCCTCGGCGCCTTCGAGCAGCGTCATGCGCTCCTCGAACATCTGCACCGTCGGGTTGGCGTAGCGCGAATAGACGAAGCGCGGACGCGAATTGTCGAACGCCGCTTCGGCTTCCTCGGCGGTGCCGTAGGTGTAGCCGGAGTTCATGAAAATCGCCTCGGCGGTCTCCATGAACTGCGAGCGCAGCACGCCGCCATGAACGAGCTTCGTCGCCGAACGCCAGCCCTTCGCGTCGTCCCGGTCCCGGGTCATCGGTTGCCTCCGGCCCGCGGGAGAGGGCGGGCATCAAAAAAACCCCGGCCGTCGGAGGCCGAGGTTTCGGCGGGACCATCGGTCCCGTTCGCAACCAGGGCCTTTTAGCTGCTTGTTTTACGTGGCCGCAAGCCGGCTCAAATCGCCACGAATTGGCCGGGGAAATAGACCCGCGGGCGCACCCTGTCAACCGGTCGGGCAGAGGGCCCACACGCACCGCTTGCACGGGCGCCGGACGCCTCCTAGCGTTCGCACGGGGGGTATCGAGGGGACGTTCATGAGCGATCAGGCGCAAGGCGGCACCCTGCCGCAAACGCTCGCGCGGCCGGTCGGCAGCCTGCCGGAGCGGCAGTTCGAGTATGTCGGCCGGCTCGGACCGCTCTACTGGCTCTTCGTCAAGAACCTGTTGCTCAGTTTTATCACGTTCGGCATTTATCGTTTCTGGGGTCGCACCAACATCCGCCGCTATATCTGGTCGAACACGCGCTTCATGGGCGACGCGTTCGAATATACCGGCAAGGGCTCCGAACTTTTCGCCGGTTTCCTGATCGTGTTCGGCGTCTTCTTCGTCGTGTCGACCGCGATCCAGATCCTGGTCCTGGGCTTCGGGCCGGAATCGCCGGTATCGGCCGTGCTCAATATCGTCTTCCCGATCTTCATCGGCTATTTCGTGTTCGTCGCCCAGTACGCGGCGCAACGCTATCGCCTGACGCGCACGGTCTGGCGCGGCCTGCGCGGCGGCATGACCGGCTCGGCCTGGCGGTACGGGTTCTATGCCTTCGGCGTGACGCTGCTGACCGGCCTGACGCTGACCCTGGCGCGGCCCTGGGCGCGCACGCGGCTGATCGAGCGACGCCTGTCCAACTCCTATTTCGGCGACGCCAAGGTTTCGGTCGCCTTCTCGTCGCGGCCGCTCTATCCGAGCTACATCGTCGGCCTGGCCGCGTTTGCGGTCGGCGCGGCGGTCGCGGGCTACGCCATCTATGCCGTGCTCGCGGAGACGAACCTGATGGAGCGGATCGTCGATCTCTTCTCCATGAGCGGCGGCGGGTTCGGCGAGAGCGAGAGCAGCGGCAGCGAGAGCGGCACGGTTGACAAGACGTCGAAGCAGGGCAGCGAGGAGGAGATCGTAAAGCTCGTCTTTCTCGTCCTCGGAGTCTATGTCGCGGCCTTCATATTCCTGGCGCTGTTTGCTTCGATCTGCTTCGCCTGGTTCGACGCTGCGACGGCGCGGGCGACGGCCGGGAACTCGACCTTCCAGGATCTTCGCTTCGCCAGCAGCGCGACGGGCGGGCAGATCGCCTGGCTCGTAACCGGCAACATCGTCCTGATCCTGGCGTCGTTCCTCCTCGCCTACCCGATCGCCGTCCAGCGCACGATCCGGTTCATCGCCACCCATTGCCACGTGCTGGGCACGCTCGATGTCGAGCGGCTGCGTCAGAACACGCTGGTGAAATCGCGCACCGGCGAGGGCCTGCTCGAAGTGTTCGACCCGGGCATGTTCTGATCCGGAGGCACGGCAACGATGGAAACGACATCGCCATCCGGCATCCCGCCGACCCGGGACCGCTATCTCGACGGCGTGACGGCGTCGAGCCGGCCCGTCCGTATCGCGTTATCCGGCGAGGCTTTGAACATTCTCGATCCGGGCGGACGAACGCTGGCGGCCTGGCCGGTCGCGGCGCTGCGCGTCATCGACGAGAACCGGCAGAACGGATCGATGATCCTCAGCGTGACCGACGCCGAGGGGGCGCGCCTCGTGCTCTACCCGTCCGACGAGCGCCGCGAACTGCTGGCGGCCAGATCGAGCCTTGCGAACTGGCAGCGCCACCGCGGCCTGGGCGAATTGCGCACGGTCGCGATCTGGTCCGGTGTCGTGCTGGCGATCGCGGCAGCCGGCTATTTCGGCTGGCGGCCGCTCGCCGGCGTCATCGCGGCCGCCGTGCCGCAGGCCTGGGAGGAACGGCTGGGCGATACGTTTCGCGCCGCCTTTACCGACAGCATGCGGACCTGCAACGGCGGCGCCGGTCTCGCCGCCTTGCAAACACTCGTCGAACGCATCGCGCCGGAAACGCTGCCCGGACGGGCGATCACCGTCGACGTTGTGCGACAGGGCCAGCCGAACGCGCTGGCGTTGCCCGGCAGTCACGTTCTCGTTTTCGAGGGGCTGATCGCGGAAGCGGATTCGCCGGAGATGCTCGCCGGCGTGCTGGCGCATGAGATCGCGCATCTCGACCTCGATCATCCGACGCGGCGCATCGTCGAACAGCTCGGCCTCGGCGTGATTGTCACCGTGGCGTTCGGCGGCAGCGATGTCGGCAATGCCGGCCTGCTGCTGGCGACGCTTTCCTATTCGCGCGAGTCGGAAGCCGAAGCCGACGATCGCGCGATCGAGCTGCTGAACGATGCCGGCATCCGCAGCGACGGGCTGGCGCGCTTCTTCAGGAAGATCGACGGCGACAGGCCGTCCGATGTTCCGGACTGGCTGTCGACCCATCCCGACCTGGAAGCCCGCGCCGCCGCCAATCCCGGCAGCGACGCCGGCGAAAGCGGTCTGGACGACGAGGCTTGGACCGCGGTCAAGACGGTCTGCGCGCGCACGACCGACAACGGCTGACCCCTAAGGGCGAAATTTTATTGCGTTCCAGCGAGTCCGTCCGCAACAAGCGGTTCTTTGTGCGTTGCAATAAGTTTTTGCAGTCGCTAAGACGATGGGTGGCAGCCGGGGACGCTGCCGTCTGCAGGGCGTTGCGTTGAGAGGGGACATGAGCGCCATGACCGCGAAGGCCGAAACCGCCGCCAACGAGCCCGCCGGCACCGCCGGCAAGGCGCTCTACGAGATCGGCGAGATCCCGCCGCTCGGCTACGTGCCGCCGAAAATGTACGCCTGGGCGATAAGGCGCGATCGTCACGGTCCGCCCGAAGCGGCGATGCAGGTCGAGATCGTCGAGACGCCGCAGCTCGACAGTCACGACGTGCTGGTTCTCGTGATGGCGGCGGGCGTCAACTACAACGGAATCTGGGCCGGGCTCGGCAAGCCGGTGTCGCCGTTCGACATCCACAAGGCGCCGTTCCACATCGCCGGCTCCGATGCCTCGGGCATCGTCTGGGCCGTCGGTTCCAAGGTGAAACGCTGGAAGGTCGGCGACGAGGTCGTCGTCCATTGCAACCAGGACGACGGCGACGACGAGGAGTGCAACGGCGGCGACCCGATGTTCTCGCCCTCGCAGCGCATCTGGGGTTACGAGACGCCGGACGGATCGTTCGCGCAGTTCTGCCGCGTGCAGGACCGCCAGCTCATGCACCGGCCGAAGCACCTGACCTGGGAAGAGAGCGCCAGCTACACGCTGACGCTCGCGACCGCCTATCGCATGCTGTTCGGCCATCGCCCGCACATATTGCGGCCGGGCCACAACGTGCTGGTCTGGGGCGCCTCGGGCGGCCTCGGATCGATGGCGGTGCAGCTCATCTCGACCGCCGGTGCCAACGCGATCGGCATCATCTCCGACGAATCGAAACGCGAGTTCGTGATGTCGCTCGGCGCCAAGGGCGTCATCAACCGCAACGATTTCGACTGCTGGGGCCAGTTGCCCGATGTCGACGATGCGGTCGCCTATGGCGAGTACATGAAGAAGTGCCGCGAGTTCGGCAAGGCGATCTGGGCCATCACCGGCAAGGGCAACGACGTCGACTTCGTGTTCGAGCATCCCGGCGAGGCGACCTTCCCGGTCTCCTGCTTCGTCGTGAAGCGCGGCGGCATGGTCGTGTTCTGCGCCGGCACCACCGGCTACAACATCACCTTCGATGCGCGCTTCGTCTGGATGCGGCAGAAGCGCATCCAGGGCAGCCATTTCGCCAACCTGCTGCAGGCGGCGCAGGCGAACCAGCTCGTGATCGAGCGGCGCATCGACCCGTGCATGTCGGAGGTGTTCTCGTGGAACGACATTCCGCGCGCGCACACCAAGATGTGGAAGAACCAGCACAAGCCAGGGAACATGGCGGTGCTGGTGCAGGCAAGGAAGCCCGGCCTGCGCACGCTCGAGGACGCGGTCGAAGATTAGGCGACGCGCGCCAGGGCGTCGCGGCAACGAGCGGCAACCAAATCGCCTTCATCCTGAGCCCGTCGAAGGATGAGGGCGCATTGCCGATAGTGCCGCCTCATGCTTCGACAGGCTCCGCATGAGGGCACATAATGTTTGCGAGCCAAGCGACCCCCTCCCTCTTCACGCCATGAACCGCAGCCTTGAAAACGCCAACGCAAGCGCGCTCCTCCCCGACCTGCTGCGCCGGTGCGAGGCGGCGCTGGCGGAGGCGGAGGCGCTGGTCGCGCAGCTTCGTCGGGCGGTGGCCGCGCGGGTGGCGCCGGGCGGCAAGGTCGACGCGGCTGCGCTCGATAACGAACAATATGCCGCGCACGGTTTCGCCTGGTTCGCGACCTATGCGATGGCGCTGCGCGAACTGCTGCGCTGGGCGCAGCGGCTCGACGCGGCGGGCAAGCTCGGTCCGCGCGAGGCGCTGATCCTGCAGATCGGCTTCGGCGAGTATCTCGGCCAGATGGCCGGCGGCCTGCCGATGAGCCAGAGCGAGTTCGTACGCGCGTCCGATTTTGGCGCCGACGCCGCACAGGCCGCGCAATCCTTCGCCGCCGCGCCCCCCGTTGCGGCCCTTATCGAAGCCGGCGGCAACCAGGCGCGGCTCGCGCTCGCCGCGTCGATCGCCGGCGGCGAGTTTGGCGAGCCGGCGCTCGGCGACGACACGCTCGCGATGGTGCGCGACCAGTTCCGCAAGATCGCCGACGATCATGCCGCCGAGGCGCATGACTGGCACCGCAGGGACGAGCTGATCCCGCTCCCGGTCATCCAGGAGCTCGCCGCGCTCGGCATTTTCGGCCTGACCGTGCCCGAGGAATTCGGCGGTCTCGGCATGGGCAAGATCGCGATGTGCGTCGTGACCGAGGAACTCGCGCGCGGCTATATCGGGCTCGGCTCGCTCGGCACGCGCTCGGAAATCGCGGCCGAGCTGATCCGGCTCGGCGGCACGCCGCAACAGAAGACGCACTGGCTGCCGAAGCTGGCCTCGGGCGAGATTCTGCCGACCGCCGTCTTCACCGAGCCGGGCACCGGCTCCGATCTCGGCGCGCTCAAATGCCGCGCGGTGCGCGACGGCGACGTCTATCGCATCGGCGGCAGCAAGACCTGGATCACGCATGCGGCCCGCTCCGACATGATGACCCTGCTGGCGCGCACCGATCCGAACACCAATGACTGGCGCGGGCTTTCGATGTTTCTGGCCCCGAAGCCGCGCGGCACGGAGACCGATCCGTTTCCGGCCAAGGGCATGAGCGGCAGCGAGATCAAGGTGCTCGGCTATCGCGGCATGAAGGAATACGAGCTCGGCTTCGACAATTTCGAAGTCCCGGCGGCGAATTTGCTCGGCGGCCAGGAAGGCCAGGGCTTCAAGCAGCTCATGGCGACGTTCGAGAGTGCGCGCGTGCAGACCGCGGCGCGCGCCGTCGGCGTGGCGCAGAACGCGATGGAACTCGCGCTCGGCTACGCGCATGAACGCGTCGCGTTCGGCAAAAAAATCGCCGAGTTCCCGCGCGTCGCGCACAAGCTCGCGCTGATGGCGACCGAGATCATGATCGCAAGGCAGCTCACGCTCTTCGCCGCGCGCGAAAAGGACGGTGACCGGCGCTGCGACATCGAGGCCGGCATGGCGAAGCTGCTCGGGGCGCGCGTCGCCTGGGCGGCCGCCGATAACGCGCTGCAGGTGCATGGCGGCAACGGCTATGCCGAGGAATATGCGGTGAGCCGCGTGCTGTGCGATGCGCGCATCCTCAACATTTTCGAGGGCGCGGCCGAGATCCAGGCCCATGTCATCGCGCGCGGGCTCTTGAGTGGGCGGAACTAGGGTCGTCAAGGGAAGATTTAAGTACTCTGTTAGCACTCTATCGCAAGAGGTATATTCTCCATTTCCGATTTGGAGGGACGGAGAGTAGCCACGATGCGCCTCGAATCCGCCCGCGACCTCAAAGAAGAAGTCCGTTCGCGTGTGCTTGAGCCATTGGCTGAGAGGTTCGTCGCCAGCAGAAGTTTGGCGATCGCCGCTCGGGAGACACCGGCAAGTTCGCAACGCCATCGATTCTGCTCCATCGGCATTGCCCCCGGCCCGAAAGAACATGTGAAGCTTGCCATACGCGTCCAACGGCGCGCGCTTATGGACTCGGACGAGATTGACCGAATTCGCCGTATGGCACGCGGCGAAGTCGATCTGCGATACGTTGGTCGGATCGAGAAACGCGCAGTCCCTTGGTATCGAAAGCGTCAGCGGCCTTTGCGTATCGGCTGCTCGGTCGGACACTACGCGATTACAGTTGGTACGCTGGGCTGCTTTGTCCGGACTGCATCCGGCGCCAGGCCGTTGATGCTTTCCAACGCGCATGTGCTCGCCAATGAGAACCTTGGGCAACGAGGCGATCCGATACTGCAGCCGGGCGATTACGATCGTGGGCGCCAACCCAAGGATGTCGTCGGAAAGCTACGTCGAAGCGTCAGGTTGAAATTGCGCGATATCAACTATGTTGACGCCGCCATTGCCGAAATCAATGAAGCCATCGGGGTCGAATCATCGTCAATACGACAGTTGGGACGTATGTCGGGGTTGGTGCTGCCAATCGATACCGACGGCATTCGGGTCGCAAAACTCGGTCGAACGACCGGACTGACATTTGGAAGGGTTTCGGCATTCGAACTGGACAACGTCGTTGTGCAGTACGACATGGGTAATCTGACGTTCGACAACCAGATTGAAATTGAGAGCACGGGCAGAGGTTCGTTTAGCGATGGCGGCGACAGCGGATCGCTGATTGTCAGCCGTGACGGCTTCGACGCAGTCGGGCTTCTTTTCGCGGGAAGCGACCAAGGCGGCGCGGGCAACCGCGGCCTTACCTACGTCAATGTCTTTTCGAACGTACTCAAAGAGTTGAAGGTAAAACTATTGCCGGGCTGAAAACTCGAGTATGCTGGAGATATGGTTACATCCATTGATAAGGCACGCGGCGTGAAATCCAAAATTCGAAGCCGTATCGGCAGGGATGCCGACATTGCCGGTATTGGCATATCGAAAATCGGCGCCGATTATTGCGTCAAAGTGAACTTGCGTCGCGATCCGCACAGATCTTTACCGGAAACCATTGATGGTGTCAGGATCAAGTACGAAGTCGTTGGAGAAATCCGCAGCCTGACCGGATAGCGAAGCGGTTTGGCCGAGACTTGGGCCCCCGTCATCGCGCGCGGCCTGCTGAGCGGGCGGAACTGACTCCGAATCACGCCGCCTCGGGCGGCCGGCGCAGTTCGGCGGCGATCGCCCTGCCGCGATCGCGCTGCAGCACCGCCAGATCGTGCTTCGCCTGCATGGTGAGCCAGATCTCCGCCCCCGTCCCGAAGTAAAGACCGAGCCGATAGGCGGTATCCGGCGTGATCGCGCGATGACCGTTCACGATCTCGCTGATCCGTCCGGCCGGCACGGCGATGTCCATCGCCAGCCGGGTGGCGCTGATGCCGCGCGCCGCCAGTTCCATTTTCAGCAGCCGGCCCGGATGAGACGGAGTGCGGCCAGGCTTGTCAGCCTTTGTGGTAGTCGACGGTCTCGACGTCATGGGCATCGCCCTCCTCGAAGCGGAAACAGATTCGCCAGCGCGCATTCGCCGTAATGGCCCACTGGCCGCGCCGACTCCCCTTGAGACCGTGGAGTGCCGCACTTCGCAATCGTGCAATCGGCTCGAGTGAGGACGCGGCATCCAGCATGTCGAGCAGGATCAATGCACGCTCGGTATCGAGCCCGGCAAACCGGTTGGGCCGCCCACCTTCCCATATCTTGCGCGAGGCCGCGTTTCGCCACGTCCGGTTCATCCGACCTCACGTAATATGTTTGACAGAATATGCCTTGCGGAATATTTCGTCAACGACCCCGCCGGCCTGGGTCCTTGCCCCTCGCCCGCGCGACGGTATCCCGCTAAGCTTCGCGCCCATGAGCGGCACCCTCATCGTTCTCATTGTCGTCGTCGGCATTCCGCTGGCGATCGGCCTCTATGTCTGGGCGACCTACAACCGGCTGGTCGGGCTGCGGAACAGCGTCGGCGAGGCCTGGAGCGACATCCAGGTCCAGATGAAGCGCCGCTACGACCTGATCCCGACCCTGGTCGAGACCGTCAAGGGCTATGCGACGCACGAGCGCGAGGTGCTGGAAAACGTCGTCAAGGCGCGGGCCGCCGCGATGGCGAACCAGGGCACCGCCGCCGAACAGGGCGTCAGCGAAGGCATCCTGACCGGCGCGCTCAAGAGCCTGTTCGCGCTGGCCGAGGCCTATCCGCAGCTCAAGGCGAACGAGAATTTCCTGCAGATGCAGCGCGACCTCGCCGAGATCGAGGAGCATATCCAGCGCTCGCGGCGGTTCTACAACGGCTCCGCGCGCCAGATGAACGATGCGGTGCAGATGTTCCCGAGCAACATCGTCGCCGGCCTGTTCAAGTTCGGCACCGCGACCTATTTCGAGCTCGACGCCGCCGAAGCTGAAGCTGCCTCGAAGCCGGTGGCGGTCGACTTCAAGCGCTGAGCGGCGGCGCGGAACTCGGCACTTCCGCGCGCCGGCCGCCCGATCCCGGTCGCCGTCCGGTAGCGTTCAGAATCGGATTGAAACCGACGCGATCCGGCCCCATCTTCCCATAAGCGCGCCGGCGTCTTCAGCCTGGGGCGCGCGGGACGGGGCGGGATGAGCGACGGCGGCGAGTGGGTCGGTATCGCGGGCATCGCGATCCTGCTCGCTTTCTACGCGCTCGCAACGCTCTGGCTCGCCCGCCAGCGCCATGTACCGGAACCGCCGCGGCCCGAAGCCATCCTCTCGCCGGCCGAGATCCGTTTCCTCCATCGACGCGAATTCGACGGCCGGACGCTGCTGGTCGCGATTCTCGATCTGGTCGCGCGGGGTGCG
>Ga0187893_10009494_pt1 | contig 14938 bp, 9 predicted proteins | sample MA1701074metaG_FD_139574 | JGI IMG/M metagenome (GOLD analysis project Ga0187893, IMG submission 139574) | White microbial mat communities from a basaltic lava cave in the Kipuka Kanohina Cave System on the Island of Hawaii, USA - MA170107-4 metaG ...
AGGCCACGGTCGTCTCGTGCGGCGCCGGCCAGGTGCTCGAGGTCCCCGCCACGGAGTTCCCGACGCTCCTGTCGCTCGTCCCGACGCTCGGCCTCGGGCTCGCCCGCGACGTGCTGAACCGGATCTCGCGCATCGGCCAGGTCGCGACCGCGAGCGAGAAGGACGGCATCCTCGGCCGGCTCGAGGTGGTCGGCCCGGCCGAGCTCGTGCAGGCGATGCACCTGAACCGGCAGTCCGGCGTGCTGACGATGCAGTGCGACGGCGCGCAGGGGACGATGACGTTCGACGAGGGCGAGGTGCGCGACGCGCGCCTCGGTGACGACGCGGGGGAGGAGGCGTTCTACGCGTTCATGCGGTGGACGCGCGGGAGCTTCCGGTTCGAGGCGGGCCGTCACGAGGTCGCGCCGTCCACGCACAAGGACACGATGGGTCTGTTGCTCGAGGGGATGCGCAGGATCGACGAGTCCGCCCGCGCGGCGAACGGCGCCGCCTTGACGGACCCGGTAACCGGAGCATAATCGCGGCGCGCAACCATGCATTCTCCCGACGACGACTTCTACCTGGGCCGATACGTCCTCGAGCAGAAGCTCGTGGCGCGCGAGGCGCTTCTCGAGTGCCTCTACCAGACCGCGCAGGAGCGGCGCGCCGGCGCCCGCCCCGGGTTCGCGCGCCCGCTCGGCGTGCGCCTCGTCGAGAACGGTCTCCTCACGGACGAGGACCTCAACCGCATCCTCGCGTCGCGCGTGTCGGCGGCCGAGGGGCGCGCGCTCAGCGAGGCGGAGGTCGGCAAGCTCCTCGTCGCGTCGGGCCTCATGACGCCGGAGGACGTCGAGCGGTGCGTCGCGGAGCAGCGGAAGGTGCGCGAGGGGGGCGGGTCGCCGCCGCGTCTCGGCGAGATGGCCGTGAAGCGCGGGTATGCGACGGAGCAGCAGGTGATGCGCGTGCTCGCGTACCAGAAGCGCGTCGTGATGGCGTGCAGCGGGTGCGGCGTCCGCGTGAGCGCCGCCCTGCCTCCGCCGGGCACGCACTACCGCTGCCGAAGGTGCGGCGCGGCGATCGCGCCGGTCGACGACGCGGGCGCCGACGTGCGGTCGATGCGCGAGGCGGACGTCGGCGAGGACGCGCAGCTCGACATCGACCGCGCGGTGAGCGCGTACCTGCGGCAGAAGGACCTCGTGCGCCGCGACCAGCTGCGGGAGAGCCAGCACCTCCAGTCCGAGTTCGCGCGCTACGGGCTGGTGGTCCCGCTCGCGGAGTTGCTGCGCCGCGCGGAGGCGCTGACGTGGGAGCAGCAGCGCGAGCTGGCGAAGGTCGACTTCCGCAAGATCGTGCAGGACGCGGAGTGGAAGCAGCAGACCGTGCCCGGGTACAAGGTGCTCGCGGCCGTCGCCAGCGGCGCCTTCGCGACGATCTACGCGGCGGAGCCGGTCTTCGGCGGCGCGAAGGTCGCGGTGAAGCTCCTCCACCCGGAACGCGCGAAGGACGAGCGCTCGGTGAAACGGTTCCAGCAGGAGGCCGAGCTGCTGCGGAAGATCGAGTCGAGCTACATCGTCCGCGGCTCGGAGTACGGAGCGGAGGGCGACCGTCACTTCGTGGTGATGGAGTACGTCGACGGCCGCTCGCTCGGCCAGTCGCTCTCGGACCTCGGCGCGTTCGCCGTGCGCGCGGCGGTCCAGACCGCACGCCAGGTGGCGGCGGGGCTCGACGACCTTCACGCGGCCGGTTACGCGCACCGCGACATCCGCACCGACAACGTGCTCATCGACCGCGATGGGCGCGTCAAGCTGTGCGACCTGGGCTTCGCGGAGGCGCTTCCGGCCGACGCGGCGGCCGCGGGGCGCCTGCGCGCGGCGGACTTCTACGCGCTCGGCCTGCTCTTCTACGGGCTCCTGACGGGACACGAGCCGTACGGGGGCAGCTCCTCGGAGGAGACGAGCGAGGCGGGCGACCTGCCGGTGCCGAACCTGATGATGGTGAGCGCGCCCGCGCCGGTCGTGGCGCTGCTCAAGCGGCTCATGCATCCGGACGAGAAGAAGCGGTTCGCCGCCGCGACGGAGGTCATCGCGGCGCTGGACGGGGCGGGCCGCGCATGAGTCCCGACGCGCCGGATCTGGGCCGCACGCTCCTTGATCGCGGGCTCATCACGAAGGAGGAGCACGACGAGGCGGTCCAGGCGCAGAAGGCGACCGGCGTTCCGCTCGCGGACATCTTCGTCCAGAAGTCGTTCCTGAGCCGGCTCCAGGTGGAGGACGCGCTGGCGGCGCTCGACAAGCGCGTGCGCACGTGCCCGCGCTGCAACCAGCCCGTCTACGTCGCGCGCGTGACGGCGGAGGGCGAGCGCTGTCCACGCTGCCGGAGCGCGCTCGAGTGGCGCGCGGTGGCGGCGTCGCCGCAGATCGCGGAGGTCGAGAGCATCGTCCAGCTGACGAAGGACGACCTCCCGGGCGATGTGCTCGCGGCGCGCACGGTCCCGACGCGCCTTTTCGGCAAGTACATCCTGCTCGACGAGCTCGGCAAGGGCGGCTCCGGCGTGGTCATGAAAGCGTGGGACACCATGATGGGCGAGTACGTCGCCCTGAAGTTCATCCGCGAGCCGCGCAGCGTCCCGGACTCCGCGGAGGAGGCGCAGAAGCAGCGCCAGACGCAGATCATGGACCTCCTGCAGGAGGCGCGCTCCGCGCTGCGCCTGCGGCACGAGCATATCGTCGCCATCCGCGACGTCGGCCGCATCAACCAGCAGTTCTACATCAGCATGGAGTACATCGAGGGGGACACGCTCGCGGACCACGTCCGCGCGGCGCAGACGCGCGGGCGTCTCTCGTCGCTGTACGAGGACCCCGCGTTCTACCTCCGCGCGCTCCTCAACGTCGCGAACGCCATCTACTACGCGCACACCTTCCCGAAACCGATCGTCCACTGCGACCTCAAGCCCAGCAACATCCTGATCAGCGTCGCCGGCAACGCGTACGTCATGGACTTCGGGCTCGCGCGCGCGCTCGACGTGCCGCGGGCCGACGAGGCGATCGTTCGCGGCACGCCCGCGTACATGGCGCCCGAGCAGCTCACGGGCCGCTCCGAGGACATCGGCGTCTGGACGGACGTCTACGGCATGGGGGCGATCCTCTACGAGCTGCTGACCGGGCGGCCGATGTTCACGGGCGAGACGCCGGAGATCCTCGCGCGCACGATGCGCGATCCGCCGGAGCGCCCGAGCGACGTCGTCCGCCAGACCGGCGAGGGGCGGCGGCGCGACACGACGCAGATCCTCGCGCGCCTGTCGAAGCTCGAGGCCGTGTGCCTCCGCTGCCTCGCGAAGGATCCCCGCGACCGCTACGCGTCGCTGCGCGACATCGCCGAGGAGCTCGAGGCGGTCCTCGCAAGACTCGAGACGCCGGGCGACGCCGAGAGCGACGTCGTGTCGCACGAGCTCCGCGAGGCGCAGGAGCGCGCGGAGTTCCGGCGGCTCGACGACTCGATCACGCAGTTCGATCTCGCCGGGGCGCTGAAGGAGGCCGACCGGCTCGGCAAGAAGATCGTCGACACGAAGGGACGGCACTGGATCGCCGACCGCCGGCAGCAGGTGGCGCTTCTGGAGCAGTTCCGCGACCGCCTCGTCGAGCGGCTCAACCAGCAGCGGCCGAAGCTCGCCGTGCTGAACATCCTGCGCGGCTCGCTGCCGCGCGTCGAGGTCCTGAAGGCGACGCCCGCGAAGCTCGTCGTCTTCCACGCGGAGAAGCCGATGGAGCTGGCGTGGTCTTCGCTCGTGCCGGCGCAGGTCGTGGCGCTCGCGGAGGCGGTGTCGCTCAACGCGCCCGAGGACAGGCTCGCGCTCGGCATCTTCTGCCGGCGCGCGCGTCTGGCGGAGCAGTCGGCGAAGCTCCTGACGTCGCTCATGGGAACACCGCTCGAATCCGCCGCGCGGCAGGTCATGGAGTCGGGCGTGGAGTAGAATGTGCTCGATGCGCGCGAGTGACCCCGATGTCGGGAGACTCCTGCTCGACCGCGGTCTGATCACTCCGGCGGAGTACGAGGCCGCCGTGGGGGAGCACCGTCGGAGCGGGAGGCCCGTCGAGCAGATCCTGGTGGAGGAGTCGATCGTGAGCCGGGGGCAGATCGAGGACGCGATCGAGTCGTCCGTCCGTCGCGGGATCTTCTGCGTGCACTGCGACACGACCGTCTACGTGCGGCGGTCGGACGACCGGTGCCCGGAGTGCGAGCAGGCGCTGTCGCGCGCGGAGGGCGGCGATGACGACCTGGCGGCGCTGCTCGACGAGGACCTGCCGCCGGACGTGCGGGCGGCGCGGCAGATGGTGTCGCGCGGCTTCGGCAAGTACGTGCTGCTGCAGGAGCTGGGGCGCGGCGGGACCGGCGTGGTCCACAAGGCGTGGGACACGATGCTCGGCGACTACGTCGCGCTGAAGTTCCTGCGCGAGCCGACCGACCCGTCGGTCTCGGAGCGCCGTCGCGAGCGCCTCGACCTGGTGCGCGAACTGCTCCAGGAGGCGCGGGCGCTGCGCATGCGGCACGACCACATCCTGCCGATCCTCGACGTCGGGCGCGTCGGCCGCCAGGTGTACCTCACGATGGAGTACATCGAGGGAGGCACGCTGGCGCAGGCGATCGCCGAGTCGCGCAAGCGCGGCCGCGCGTCGCCGCTCTACGAGGATCCGCTGTTCTGGCTCAAGGTGGTGCGCGACGTGTGCTCCGGCGTGCACTACGCGCACACGTTCCGGCGGCCGCTCGTGCATTGCGACCTCAAGCCGGGGAACGTCCTGGTGAGCAAGGGCGGGACCGCGTACGTGATGGACTTCGGGCTCGCGCGCGCCCTTGACCTGCCTCCGGACAGCGAGTTCGTCATCCGCGGCACGCCGGCTTACATGGCGCCGGAGCAGCTCACGGGCCGCTCGCGCGACATCGGCGTGTGGACGGACGTGTACGGGCTGGGCGGCATCCTGTACGAGCTGCTCACCGGGAAGGCGGTGTTCACGGGCGACACGTCGAAGGTCCTCCAGCGCACGACGACGGACCTCCCGCGGCGGCCGGAGGAGGTGCTGCGCGAGTCGGAGGAGCGGCGGCGCCACCCGCCGGAATTCTTCAACACGTCGGTGTCGAAGCTCGAAAGCATCTGCATGCGATGCCTCGCGCTGAACGTGGACGAGCGCTATCCGACGGCGGGCGCGGTCGGGGATCAGATCGACATCGTGATCGCCGGGCTGCGGACCGGAGGCGGCGCGTCGCGCGAGTCGCTGCTGCCGAAGGAGGTCCGCGAGGAGCGCGTGCGGGCGGAGACGCGGCGCCGCGCGCGCGGGGAGTCCGTGCCGGTGCCCGCGCCGCCGGACGAGGAGAAGACCAAGCAGACGACACGCGTGGACGCGGGCGGAACGGTGGAAATGCCGGAGCGCTTCCGCCGTCGGCTGGCGGAGCGGCTCTGCGAGCGGCGGCCGGCGCTCGAGGAGCTGCAGCTGGTCGGCGACCGCCTCCTGGGAGTGGAGGTCGTGAAGGCGACCGCCGCGCGGATCTGCGTGTTCGCGGGCGGGGACGTGCGCTCGTTCGAGTGGTCCCGGCTGAGGCCCGCGCAGGTCGTCGCGCTGGCGGAGCTCATGGGACTCGCGGAACCGGAGGACTGCCTGGCGCTCGGGATCTACTGCTATCACACGGGCCAGCCGGACGCGTCGAGGCGTTACCTCGCGACGCTCGCGGGAACGCCGCTGGAACGGACGGCGAGCCAGATCCTGAAGTGGCTGGGTCCGCAGGGGAGCCGCTGACCGGTCATCGATTCCGGCGCAGCGGGTCGCGGAGGTACTCGCGCTGGCAGCGCCCGCACAGGTCGAAGCGGAACGCGCGGTAGACCGGGTCCATCGCCTGCTCCTGCGTCATGTCCTTCATCTTCTCGACGAGCGCTTTCATTTCCGCCTCGTGGTCGCGCGCGAGGTCCTCGTCGGTCACCTCCATCGGGTCGTACGCGCTGACCACCTCGATCTTCACCTCGTAGCGCACCTCGCCGTCGAGCAGCAGCCCGTTTCCGCACACGTCGCACGTCAGTCGATCCATGCGGCCCCCGTTCCCGGCATACTATAGACATGCTCATCCTTCTCGCCGCCATCGCGCTCCAGGTCCAGCCGCCGCCGATCCGGGACGGCTACGCGCTGCCGCAGGACGCGAAGCGCGCGGCGCACGCGCGGCCCGCCGCCGCCGCGAAGCCGGCCGTGCGCGCCGCCGTCGTTCCGCTCGAGTGGGAGGACCTGCGGCATCCAGAGGCGATCGAGCACATCCACTTCGACCAGATGTTCTTCTCGCGCGGCACGTACTTCCAGCAGAACCGCGCGCGCCAGGCCGTCTTCGGGAGCGTCGCCGATTTCGTGGGGCAGTGCTCGTACGAAGCGGCGCCGCTGACCGGCCGCTCGCACCAGTGGATCACCGCCGGCGAGTCGTGGGCGGCGGCGAAGGGGTGGACGGAGGACGCCGCGGCCGACCGTGTCATCGCGCGCGCGATCCGGCGCGCCGCGGAGCGCGACGGAGAGGCGCTCTTCGCCGATGTGTCCCACGCCTTTTTCGTCTACATGGGCACGCGGGCGGAACTGCCGGAGCGGCACCCGCTGCGGCGGCGCACGACGACCGTCACGTACGACGGCCGGCCGATCACCGTCACGATCCTCGACAGCGGGCTCGCCGGTCCCGACCCGCAGGGCGTGGCGGCGCTCGTCGGCCTCTCGAGCGTCGTGCAGGAGTACGCGCGCGCGCTCGGGGCGATCGAGCACGACGGATTCTGGTGCGGCGTGCGCCGCGCGGACACGCCGCTCCCCGCGGGCTACGCGCCGACCGACCACCGCCGCCCGCAGCTCTGCGCCGTGTGCCGGATGCGGCTCGGCTGGGTGAAGCCCGCGACCGTCGATCCCGCGGTCCGCCAGAGGATCGCGCTGCGGCCGCTCGAACGGTTCTCGGACGCGCTCGTGCTGCCGGTCGCCGCGGACCTTTCGGAGTACTACGTCGTCGAGAACCGCCAGCGCGTCGCGATGGACCGCGCGCTCCCGGCGCCGGGGATCCTCGTGTGGCGCGTGAAGGGCGACGCGTGCACGCTCATGGAGGCGCATGGGCTTCCGCAGCGCGACGCGTCGTGGAAGCTGCCGTGGGCCGTCCCGTTCCCGACCGTCGAGACCACCGGATTCACGCCGTCGACGCAGCCGCCGAGCGGCGGCGGCGTGTCGATCGCGGAAATCGCGTTCGACGACAGCGGGGTGGCCTACGTCGAGGTGGGCGCGGAGGCGTCCCGCGACGTGGAGTTCGAGGGCGAGCGGTACCTGGCGGTGCCCGCCGGGCCGCGCGCCAGCGGCGAGGCGGTCGAGCTCGCCGTCGTGCGCGTCGAATTCGCGGACGTGGCGCTGACGGGCGATGCGAAGCTGCTGAGGAGTTTCCTCTTCGATTTCGATCCGCGCGTGGTGGTGAGCGACGCGCGCGGGGAGGTGGGTCGGCTGACGAGCGGTCTCGCGGACTACGTGTACCAGGCGTCGGGCGGGCGCGCCTTCGTGCGCGGGAGCGTGGCGGAGCGCGTGGTGAAGATCGGGAGGCCGCGCGCGGAGATCGCGCGGCTGCCGGCGGACCGCCGGGAGAAGGAGTTTTTCGCGGCCGTCGCGGAGGCGGTCGCCGGAAAGCCGGACGCGGTGATGATCGTCGTCGCGGGACCTCCGGCGCCTCCGTTCCTGCAGGCGCACGGCGGGAAATTCTCGGGCGGCGCCTACGCCCTCGTGCCGGAGGACGCGGCCACGCGCGACGTCGGCACGCCCGCGTCGCTCGTGCTGAGGGCGGCCGGACTCGACGGGCGCTCGGGCACGACGGCGGGGGACAAGGTGTGGTGCCTGGCGGGGCAGACGAACGTCGCGCGCGGCGCGTTCTCGGCGGGCCCGTCGCTGCCGTGCGCGTGGTGCCGCGAGCGCGTGGGGTGGCTGCGGCCGCACGAGGCGAAGGCGGGGAAGTTCGCGCTGGGGCCGACGGCCGCGTTCAATCACGCGGTGAAGGTGCCGATCCGGGAGGGCGAGTGCTACGTGCTGGAGAACCGCGCGCGCTGGGAGTTCGACCGCGCGCTGCCTCGCGAGGGGCTGGTCGTGTGGCACGTGACGCCTCCGGACGCCCGCTGCACGTCGTGCGCGGAGGCCGGCATCCTCGACGTGTGGCTCGTCCACGATCCGCCGCAGGGTCAGGCGGGGCGCGTGGGCGGCTACGCGCCGTGGCTCTCGCTGCCGAAGAAGGGGCTGAGCCTGCGGCTTGGCGAGGGCGGACCGGAACTGACGGGCGTCAAGACGGACGCGCGCTCGACGGTCTACTTCGAAGTGCTCGCGCCGCAGCGGTGATCAGGAAGCGATGGCGCGCGCGTAGTAGAGCCACCAGCTCGCGACCTCGCGGGCGACGAACCACGGCATCTTCGTGAGCGTGTAGGACTCGCGTGCGGGCACGGTGCAGACCTCCCGTCCAGCCCGTTGATACGTGAGCTTGATGCGCGGCAGGTGGTAGAAGTGGCTGACGGCGACGACGCGTCGCGCGCCCAGGCGGTCCAGGATCGGGACGGTCGCGCGCACGCTGTCCGCCGTCGTGAGCCCGTCGGGATCGCGCACGATCGCCGCGTCGGGCACGCCCAGGCGCAGCGCGAGCCGTCGCATGGCCTCCGTTTCGTGCACGTCGCCGTCGCCCGGCCCGCCCGTGAAGACGAGCGTGGGGGCCAGGCCGGCGCGATGGAGGTCGCAGGCCGTGCGCACGCGGTCGTAGAGAGCCTGCGAGCAGCGGCCGTCGCCGTACGCCCGCGCGCCGAAGACGACGATGGCGTCCGCGCGGCGGAGGTAGTCGGTCTTGCCGAAGCAGGCGATCTGCGCGAGCGGGAATCCGAGGACGGCCATCGCGGCGACGGTCGGCCCCACGAAGCGAAGCGACGCGCACGCGTCGTGCTGTCGCACGGCGGCCAGGAGGATGAGCGCGAGCGTCGCGGCGACGCCCAGCGAGAGCGGGACCGGGACGGCGGGTGCGATGCGTCCGTCGGCGGCGAGCGACCAGAACGTCGCCGCGTTTCCGAGCGCGATGGCGAGGAGCGCGGCGACGAGCGCGCCGGTGACGGCGCGGCGGGGCGCGGAGGCGTGCGGCTGGACGGCGAACGCGATGAGCGCCGCGGCGGCGACGGCGAGGAGGGCCGCGCCGAGGGTCGGGCGGAGCGCGCGGGTGTCGATCCACCACCGGTTGGCGTTGAAGCCGGTGGCGAGGGCTCCGAGGAGGTTGACGAGAGTGAAGCCGCCGAGGAGGAAGGCGAGCGAACGGGAGAGAGCGCAGAGCATGAGGAGATCCCCCATGAAGGGTATCGGCTGCCGCGGTCTCCGGTCTGCAGTCTCCGGTCTCCCGGCGGACGGGTGGTCTCCACCGGACCGCGTGGTCGAGGCCCCGATCTCCGGATCAGTTGCGGTGGAACACCAGCCGGTCGCGCGAGACGCGGATGTCCACCTCGTCGCCCTCGCGGAGCCGTCCCTCGACCAGCATGTCCGAGAGCCGGCCCTCGACCTCCGTCTCGACGGTCCGCCGCAGTTCGCGCGCGCCGTGCTCGGGATGGTAGCCCTTCTCGGCGAGGAAGTGCGGCACGGTGGAGGCGATGCGCAGCGTGATCGGGACGGTCGACGCGTGCCGCTTCACGTCCTCGAGCATGCGGCCGACGATCTGCGCGCACTCGGCGAGCCCGATGGGGTTGAAAAGCACCACCTCGCTGATGCGGTTCACGAACTCAGGCTTGAAGCGCGCGCGGAGACAGCCGAGCGTCTCCTCGAGCACGCGCTCGCGCGGCACGTCGCGGCGGCCCGCGTCGAACCCCATGCGGCTGCGCAGCTCGTCGATCTCCTGCGCGCCGATGTTCGACGTGAGGATGACGACCGCCTCGCCGAACGGCACGCGCCGCGCCTTGTTGTCGGTGATGAACCCCTCGTCCATGAGCTGCAGCAGCAGGTCATGCACTTTCGGGTCCGACTTCTCGATCTCGTCGAAGAGCACAACCGCCTCGCCGTGCCGGGCGATCGCCTCGGCGAGGAGGCCCGACTGCTCGTGCCCGATGTAGCCCGGCGGCGAGCCGACGAGCTTCGCCACCTCGTGCGGGAGCGCGTACTCGCTGCAATCGACGCGGACGATGCGCTGCGCGTCGCCGTAGAGGTAGAGCGTGAGCGCCTTCGCGAGCTCGGTCTTGCCGACGCCGGTCTGGCCGACGAAGAAGAAGGTCGCGATCGGCCGCCGCGGGTCGCGCAGGCCGGTCATCGCCTTCTTCACGGCGCGCGAGACGCTCGCGATCGCGTGCGACTGGCCGATGACGTGCCGCGCGAGCTCGAGCTCCATGTCGCGGAGCGACCGGAAGCTCTTCGCCTCGGGAGCCTCCTCGTGCTGGAGGAGATGGATGGGCGGCGACGCGGGCTCGTCGACCGGAATGGTGACCCTGCGGATGTCGAGCGCCGGGCTCACCTCGACGCACAGGCGGTAGAGCTCGTCGTCGGCGGCCGCGCGGCGCGCGATGTCGAGCGCGGCGACGGCCGGAAGCACCTGCTCCGCGAAGTGCATGACGCACGCGTTGAGGACGAGGTCCACGTAGCTCCGTCGCGTGGTGATCGTCGCGCCGCGCAGCAGCGTCTGCACCTCCGCGTCCGTGAAGCGACGGAGCTTCACGAACCCGTCCACGGGCTCGAAGTACTTCAGGACGACGTTCGGCTCGATCCTCATCATGGCGCTGGAGCCCCTGCTTCGCCGACCCCGCGGAGCCTGGCGACCTTGCCGGCTTCGCAGGGAAGGCCCCTCTCTACCCATAAGAGTATACGACATGGGTGGAGGGGTGATGGGGAGCCGTCAGGATAACCAACCGCCCGACGCCATGGCGCCAGGGGGAGGGGAGTACCGCTACGGCGTCAGGATCACCTTTCCGAACGTCGCGCGCGCCTCGATTTTCCGGTGCGCGTCCGCCGCGGCCGCCAGCGGGAACGTGCTGTCGATCACGGGGCGGAGCCTGCCCTGGAACAGGCACCGGAGCGCCGCCATCAGGTCGTCGTTGTTTCCCATCGTCGAGCCGTGGATCTCGAGCTGCCGGAAGAAGATGTGGCGGAGGTCCTCGGGCGGATCGAAGCCGGTCGTCGCGCCGCAGGTCACCAGCCGCCCGCCGCGCTTCAGGCAGAGCAGGCTCTTGCCCCACGTGTCCTTGCCGATGTAGTCGACGACCACGTCCACGCCGCGCTTGGCCGTGATCTCGCGCACGCGCTTCGCGACGTCCTCGCGCGTCGAGTTGAGCACGATGTCCGCGCCGAGCGCCTTCGCCTTCTCGCACTTCTCGTCGGTCGACGCGGTCGCGATGACGCGCGCACCCGTCATCTTCGCCATCGCGAGGCAGGTCGTGCCGACGCCCGCGCCCACGGAGTGGATGAGGACGTCCTCGCCCGCGCGCAGGCGGCCGCGGACGAGGAGCATGCGCCACGACGTGACGAAGACGAGCGGCGCCGCCGCCGCGACGTCGAAGGGGAGCGCGTCCGGGATCGGGATCGCGCAGTGGGCGGGCACGGCGATCCGCTGCGCGTAGGTGCCGTCGGTGTGCTCGCCCCAGATCGCGTACGAGAGGCACATGCTCATGTTGCCCGCGGAGCACGCGTCGCACCGCCCGCAGCTCGTGTGCGGGTTGAGCAGCACGCGCTGGCCGGGCGTGACGTTCGTCACCCCCGCGCCGACTTCGCGGACGACGCCCGCGGCGTCGGCGCCCGGGATGCGCGGGAAGGGAATCGTCCGTCCGGGCATGCCCCGGCGGACCCAGAGGTCGAGCTGGTTGATGCCCGCGGCCTTGACGTCGATGACCGCCTGGCCGGGGCCGGCCTGGGGGTCCGGAAGATCGTCGAGCCGCAGGGCGTCGGGACCGCCGTGCTGGTGGAGCCGGATCGCCTTCATGCTAGTAGTCCCGCGCGTCGCGCGGCTTGGGCCGTTTGGAGAACTTCTCCCAGAGCCGCGTGTGGCGCGTGTCGAGCGGCTGGGCGACGCCGTCGACGAACACCCACACGAGGTCGGTGACGATCTCGAGCGGGTCGCCCGTCGTCACGATCAGGTTCGCGTCCTTGCCCGCCTCGATCGAGCCGAGCCGGTCGGCCACGCCGAGGATCTTCGCGGGGTTGATCGTCACGGCCTTGAGCGCCTCCTCGCGCGGCAGCCCGTAGGACGCGGCGAGCGCGGCCTCGTACGGCAGGTTGCGGGCGTTGGTCGCGTCGAACGACGCGATCGCGAACGGCACGCCCTCCACGTGCAGGCGCGCGACGTTCGTGTACGCGGCGTGATAGGGATCGTGCCGCCGCATCGGGAGGTCCGCGACCGGGCCGGCGATGACCGGCACCTTCTTCTGCGCCAGGAGCGACGCGCACTTCCACGCCTCGCGGCCGCCCGCGATGATCGGCTTGAGCCCGAACTCCTCGGCCAGCTTGAGCGCCCACTTGATGTCGAGCACGTCGTGCGCGTTGAAGACGACGGGCCGCTCGCCGCGCATGTACGGGAGCATCGCCTCGAGCCGCAGGTCCCGCTCCTGCGGCAGCTTCGCGTCGGCGCCCTTCTGGAAGCGCTTCGCCGCGGCGAAGAACTCCCGGAGGTCGCGCCCGCGCGTGTCCTCCTTGGCGTCGGGGGGCGGCTCCTCGGGCTTCCGGTTCGGCGGCACGTTGACGTGCAGCGCGAGCGGCGCGCGGATCGTCATCTCGGACGGCACCCAGCCCGACGGCCGCGCCAGCGCGCTCTGGCCGCAGACGAGCCCGCCGCTCGGCGCGCTGACGAACGCCGTGATGCCGCCCGCGCGCGCGACGGGGACGACCTCGCTGTGCGGATTGAGCGCGATGGCGACGCGCAGGTCCGGCTGGATGAGGCCGATCTCCGCCTCGTCGCGCGTTCCGTGCACCGACCCGATCTCCGTGATGCCGATCGTCGACGACGCGTCGATGAGCCCGGGATAGACGTGAAGCCCCGTCGCGTCGAGCTCGCGCGCTCCCGGCGGGGTGTCGACATCGGTGCCGACGGCCGCGATCTTCCCGTCGCGGATGAGAACCGTCGCGCCCTTGACGGGCGCGGACGTGACGGGATGCACCGTCGCGTTGCGGATCGCGACCGCGCCGTCCTTGGGCAAGGGCCCGGGCGCGCGGCGCGGGCGGGCGGCGACCGAGAAGCCGGCGACGGCGTGGCTGCGCATCGCGGGCTCCTCGAAGTAGACCTCCCCGTCGATGAGCGTCATCGAGGTGCGCGAGTACGTCGAGAGCGGGTGTCCGTTGAAGACCGCCAGGTCCGCGTCCTTGCCCACCTCGATGGAGCCGGCGCGCTTGTCGATCCCGAGCTGGATCGCGGGGTTGAGCGTGATCATCTTGAGCGCCTCGAGCTCGGGCACGCCGCCGTATTTCACCGCCTTCGCCGCCTCCTGGTAGAGGTGCCGGATCAGCTCGTCGCTGTCGGAGTTGAGCGAGACGTTGACGCCCGCGTCGAGCATCATCGCCATGTTGTAGGGAGTCGCGTCGAGGGCTTCGATCTTGAAGCCCCACCAGTCCGAGAACGTCGAGGCGCCGGTGCCCGCGGCGGCGATCTCGTGCGCGACCTTGTACCCCTCGAGCACGTGCTGGAGCGTCGCGACGCGGAAGCCGAAGTCCCGCGCGACCTGGAGGATCATCAGGATCTCGTCGGCGCGGTAGCAGTGGCAGTGGACGAGGATCTCGCCCTTCAGGATGCCGGCGAGCGTCTCCAGGCGCTGGTCGCGGCGCGGCGGTGCGCCCTGCTTCGTCTTCTCCCACGCGTCCCACTGCTTGCGGTACTCCTGCGCCTCGGTGAACGAGCGGCGGAAGCTCGCCTCGACGCCCATGCGCGTGTTGGGGAAGCGCTTGGCGCGGCCGTCGGGGAAGTTCGAGCGCTTCGGGTTCTCGCCGAGCGCGAACTTGATGCCGCGCGGCGCGCCCTCGAACAGCAGCTCGCTCGCGAGCCGCCGGCCCCAGCGCAGCTTGATGACGGCGTTCTGGCCGCCGATGGCGTTCGCGCTGCCGTGGAGCACGTTCGCGGAGGTCACTCCGCCCGCGAGCGCGCGGTAGATGGCGATGTCGTCGGGCTTCACGACGTCGGCGATGCGGACTTCCGGCGTCACCGTCTGCGACGCCTCGTTGAGCCCGCCCTCGTTGGCGATGTGCGAGTGGCAGTCGATGATCCCGGGGATGATGAAGCGGTTCGTGCAGTCGATCTCCTTCACGCCCGCGGGCGCGGCGATCGCGCGTCCGACCGCCTCGATCCGGCCCTTGCGGACGAGGACGGAGGCGTTCTCGAGGGTGCCCGACGGCCCGAGCGTGATGACGGTCGCGTTCTTGAGCAGCACGTCGCCGCCCGTGCGCGTCTTCGGGACGCGGTCGGCGTCGAGTTCGATGTCGGCGTCCTTCACGTCCTGGGCGAGGACGACGGCGCAGAGCGCGAGGAAAGCGGCGGTTCTCATGGCATCACTCCGGTTTCGTGGCGGACCATTCGACATCCTTGCCGTCGGGCCCGGAGAACGTGCCCGAGAGCTTCCTGTTCTTGAAATCGCCGGTGAATTCGTAGCGCGCGTCGCCGATGGTCGCGCTGATCTCGAGCGTGCGGCCCGAGACTTTGCCGGAGACCGCGCCTTCGCCCTTCGCGGTCTTGAGCGTTCCCGTGACGTACGCGCCGGACTGCTTGAGGTCGATCGTCGCCTCGAAGCCCTTCGCCTTGACCGTCCACGTGCCCGTGACGTCGACCTCCGCCTTGCGCTTCTCGAGGTCGACCTTCACGCCGTCGGCGAAGACGTAGCGCACCTTTGCCTTCTTGTCGCCCAGCTGTCCGGAGAGGAGGGTGAGCGAGGCGCTGCGCCCGACGGCGACGCGCCCGAGCTGTGCCTCGACGCCGAAGAGCGCGGCCGGGGCGGCGGTGAGCGCGCTCA
>Ga0187893_10009495_pt1 | contig 14938 bp, 11 predicted proteins | sample MA1701074metaG_FD_139574 | JGI IMG/M metagenome (GOLD analysis project Ga0187893, IMG submission 139574) | White microbial mat communities from a basaltic lava cave in the Kipuka Kanohina Cave System on the Island of Hawaii, USA - MA170107-4 metaG ...
CTCAATACCCCTCAGTGGGGCCAGGGTAGCGCAAAAATCATAGCGCGCTTCGCAGGAGCGCTCGGCCTCACGGGGTAAGAGGTATGGCAACGCGACCCAGAAAACGCAAAACTCGAACTAAGGTACGCGGAAGAGCCCACGGCGCCAGGGAGGCTCTGGCGGCGAGCACCACTCCATCAGGCGTGGCACCCGTGAAGGGGCTAGCGTTCGCCCAACCGTGCACCTGATCCTGATGTCGTCCCGGTACACGTCCTGGCGCCTGCCGTCGATCCACAATGTGACGGTGCCGAAGCGGTCGAAGCGGTTCCTACGACCACAACCGCCGCCAGAGCCTCTTGAGGGACCCGATGAAGCCCCGGCGCGGCGGAACCGGGACTCTGATCGAGTCGTCCGGCGGCTTCGTGTCCAATCCGAGGTGGTCGGCGACTTCTTTGTGCGCGCGCTCCACGTCCAGGCCCGACTCCTGGAGGACTCGAGCGACCGCGCCCTCCTTCTCGCCGATGACGCCGAGGAGAAGGTGCTCGGTGCCGATATACCGGTGGCCGAAGAGGAGCGCCTCGGTGCGCGCGCGGTGGGCCGCCGAGACGGCCCCGGGGCCGAAGAGGAGCGTCTCCGGCGCCGCTTTTCCTCGGTCGGGCGGCAACTGGGCCACGATCGCGACGCGAACGGCTTCGGACTGGACCCCGAGGTTCTTGAACACGTTCGCTGCGACCCCCGACCCTTCCTGGATGAGCCCAAGGAGCAGATGCTCGGCCCCGATCGCCTCGTGCCCCAGACCGCGGGCCGTCATCCGCGCCAGGTCGGCGACCTTCCGCGCGCGGTCGGTGAGGCGCCGGAAGAACGGAAGCGCATCGGCCTGCGCCGCCGGGGGCGCTTCCTTGTCCAGGGAGTCGATGAGCTCGCGACGGAGGGCGGCGCCATCGGCGCCGAGCCGCCGGCAGGCGCGTGCGACGTTCCCGGAGGAATCGCGGAGCAGCGCGAGAATGAGGTGAGCGCCGGCGGCGCGGTCGTTCCGCAGCGCCTCCGCGAGGTCGCTGGCGACGTCGAGCACCTTCTTGACCTCCCGGGTCAGAGGGAGCTGCCCGAGGCCGACCTCTTCGGTGCCTGGAGGGAGCCTGCGAGCGATCTCCGCCCGGGCCGCCTCCATTCCGATGCCGTGCCGCTCGAGGACTCGGGCGCTGAATCCGCCCTCGCCGATGACGCCGAGGAAGAAATGCTCGACTTCGACGAATGGGTGCCGTAGCCGCCGCGCTTCATCGCGGGCAAGCGCAGCGATCGTCTTGCGGCGATCCGAGCCGCCGGTCCGCTCACCGTCGAGCTTCATACGCCTCCCAGCGCCGAGCCTGTTCTATGCGGACATCCTCGTGGAGGTTCGCCGGGCTCACGGAGGGATGCTCTCCGTCGGCAAAGGTTCTTTCTATCCTCCGCGGTTAATCTTCGACCTCGCCGGCCGTCACGATTCCTTCCGATACGTCCATCCGCACTCCTCGCAGCGATCGAAACCCGGCGGGATCGGTCGCTCGCAGTCGAGGCACTGGAACTCCTCGTCGTCGCTCGATGGCGCCGAGTTCTCGTCGACCGGAGGGGCCAGGAATCGGTGCATGCAGCCGCAGGAGGAGCATACGAAGACATCCGCCGTCCCGTTGAGCCACTCGAGGCCGAAGAACGACGCGATCGAAGTGTCCATCAGCACCGAGCGACGAGTGAACTGGTCCTTCTCGCAGTGTCGGCAGCGGAGTGAGGTGCCGGCGATCGTGACTGCGGTCGACTCCGACATGACATCCGTTCTCCTTGAAGCCCGCAATCCCTCACTTCCCTCCGGCCGCCCCCGCTTCCGCTTTCTTCTCCGTCAGGAGCACGTAGTCGAGGCCGATGAAATGGTTCTTGCGCGCGGCGGGGTTGGCTCCGAGGATCTCGACGCCGAGGATGTGCTCGCCCTTCGAGAGCGGGTACTCGCCGAGGCTCGCCGTCCCCGTCGGCACGACCTTCGGGTGGTAGAGGTCGACCGGCCCCTCGATCTTCTGGCCGTCGAGGTAGAGCTGCACGATCGCGTAGTCGGGGGCCTGCGTGAGCGCGAGGTCCAGCTCGTACGTGCCGTCCCGCTCGACGGGGACCGACAGCTCGAGCTTGTCGCCGGGCTTCGCGCCCGTCCAGAAGAGGTGCTCGTTGCCGGTCCAGAGGCCGCGGCCGAACGGGACCATGTCCTGAGTTTTCAGGTCCCCCCCTGTCTTCTTCACGACCTTCAGCCTCTCCGCTTCCAGCGCGCCGGGGACGCGCCTCATCGTTGCGTCGATCTCGACGGGCACGCCGGGCAGCAGCACCTGCGCGGGGCTCGCAAGATACGCGACGAGGTCCCGCACCTCCTCGGGCTTGAGCTGGCCGAAGAGGTCCTCGGGCATGAGGCTCAGGTCCGAAAGGCTGCTTTCGATGATTTCCTTCTTGGCGACGACGACCTCCTCGTTGACCGTCCGCAGCGTGACCGCGCTCTCGGTTTCCTTGAGGATAAGCCCGACGACGAGGCGGCCGCCCTTGGCGCGCACGACGGTCATCTGGTAGTCCTTCCCGACGACGGCGTTCGGGTCGAGGATGTTCTCGAGGACGTAGTCGAGGTTCGCGCGGTTGGAGCCGGTCAGGTCGGGGCCGATCTTCGAGCCGGCGCCGAAGAGCGTATGGCACTGCTGGCAAGCCCGGGCGAAGGCCGCGCGGCCGTTCCTGGCGTCCGCATCTTTCAAGACTCTCTCCGTGAGCCGCTCCTTGTGAATCCGGACCAGCTCCTTCTTATCGTCGCTCGATTCGCGCACGGTCCCCCAGGACTTCTCGATAAGCGCATCGAGGTCGGCATCTTTCAGTCCGCGGAGCTGGCGCATCGTGACTGCGTTCAGGTCCGTGCGTGCGACGACGCCTGCCTGCACTCCGCCCATCAGGGCCTTGGCGTAGCCCGGCCGCGAGCTGAGCGTCGCGATCGCGTCGGCCTTCTCGGCCGCCGTGAGCCCGCCGTAGGCCTTCAGGATCGCCGCCGGAGTCGCGGGGTCGTCGAAGCCGCCGAGAGCCTGGAGCGCGCGCGCGCGAATCGCCGCGTCGGAGAGGACCGATTGCAGGACGGCGGGCGCCTCGGGGTCCTTCCCGTCGAGGAGGATCTCGAGCGCGCGCCGGCGATCCTTCAACTCCGCCTTGGAATCGCCGAGGACCGCCCTCAAGCGCGGGAAGACGCGCCGGTCGCCGAATTTCACCGCGATCGCCTGCGCACGGTCGCGCGTCGCGGCGTCGCTCGAGCTTTCGAGCTTCTCGTAGACCGCCTTCCAGCCGGCCGGCATGGAGATGTTGAGCCGCCCCTCGAACGCCTTCTCCATCTCCTCGACGAGGAGCGCCCGGCTCGCCGGATCCGCCGCCTTGAGGATCGCGTCCATCGCGGGCTCGAGGTTCTCGACGACCGACGCCGCCCGGCGGGCGATGAACCGGGTCACGAGGTCGATCCGCGAGCTGCGGGCCAGCTCGAGCCCGCGCGCGGGCTCCATCCCGACGACGGGCTCGATGCCGTACCAGATGAGGAGCGGGATGTTGTGATCGGCGGCATCCTCGGCGCGCGCGACGAGGCCTTCCGCGATCGCCCAGCGGTCGCGCGCCGAGAGCCTCTGGAGCGCGGAGGCGAGATAGAGCCGCACGACCGGCGAGGGATCGCTCCGGCTCAGGTCCACGAACCGCTTCAACGTCCCGCGCGAGACGAACTCGCGCTCCGAGAGGAGCTGCACGGTCCAGGCGCGCACGTACTCGTGCGGGCTCGAGAGCTGCTCGAGGGCGAGCGCGTCGTGGAGTCCCGCGGTGGCGTGGAGCGCCCAGAGCGCGCGGAGCTTGCGGTCTTCGGCGGGCTGGCTCGACAGCATCGCCGCCAGCGCCTTGTGAACCGATTCCTTCGGTCCGCGCTCTTGGAGGAGACGGCGCGCCTGGCGCACCCACCAGTCGTTCTTGTGGAGGGTCAGCTCCACGAGCGCTTCGTCGGAGAGCTTCGAGAGGTCCGGGCGCTGGCGCTTCGTCTCTCCGTACGAGATCTTGTAGAGGCGGCCGCTCGTTCGATCCCAGATCTCCGGGTTCGTGCGGTGGCAGGCGTTCTTGTCGTACCAGTCGATGAGGTAGACGCCGCCGTCCGGGCCGTACTTCAGATTGATGCCGCGGAACCAGCGGTCGTTCGCGATGAGGAAGTCCCTTCCGTGCTTCCCGACGAAGCCCGATCCGCGCCGCTCGAAGACATCGTTGTTCACTCGGTTGCCGTGGATGTTGTTCATGAAGACCGTATTTCGATAGCGCTCGGGAAAACTGTCGCCGAGGTACAGCATCGCGCCGCAATGGGCGTGGCCGCCCCCCGCCGCGAGCACGGGAGTGGACGCGAGCGGTTCGTGGCCCCACCAGGCGTGGTCGCCGATGTTCCCCGTGTAGTGGAGGTGGTCGCCGATCGTCTTCAGGTCGTCGTAGACGTATTCATCGAAGTGGCGGCCTCCCTGGCGCTGGTACCGGCCGCCCTGGACCATGTGATAGAGGTGCGGGATCACGCACGCGGTGATGAACGCCTGCCCGCGGTCGTCGAAGTCGACCCCCCAGGGGTTCGACGTGCCCCACGCGAAGACCTCGAACTGCCGCCGCGTCGGATGGAAGCGCCAGACTGCGGCGTTGACGCCGATCCGCTCGGCGTCGGGCGTGCCCGGCCGGCCGACCCGCGAGTGCGTGAAGACGCCGTGGCAGCCGTAGAGCCATCCGTCCGGCCCCCAGATGAACGAGTTCAAGGTCTCGTGCGTGTCCTGGAAGCCCCAACCGTCGAGGAGGACCTCCGGATCGCCGTCGGGCCGATCGTCGCGGTCCTTGTCGGGAAAAAACAGCAAGAACGGCGCAGCGCCGACCCAGACTCCCCCGAAGCCGACCTCGAGGCCGCTCACGAGGTTCAGGTTCTCCGCGAAGACCTTCCGCGTCTCCCAGCGGCCGTCCCCGTCGGCATCGTCGAGGATCACGATCTTGTCCCGCCCCTCGTTCCACTTCCCTTCCCTCCCCTTGACGCGGTTGGGGTAGGTGTGCGCCTCGGCGACCCAGAGGCGCGAGCGCTCGTCGATGGCGAGCGCGACCGGCTGGTGGAGATTCGGCTCGCCCGCGACCAACTCCACCTTGAAGCCCTCGGGCACCGTCATGGCCTCGGCGGCTTCCTCGGGGGTGAGCCCCGCGGCGTCCGTCCGGCGCGGCTGCGCGCTCTTCCACTCCTCCTTCGTGGCGGCCTTCCTCTTGTGGATGAGGATGAAGCTGCCGAGCTTGTTCCCGGCGACGACGTCCGGGAGTCCATCCGCGTTCACGTCGCCCGCCACGACCTGCGTCCCCACACCCGACGCGGCGTCCATGAGGAACGGAAGGAAGTCGGGCTCGCCTCCCTTGCCGTCCTTTCGCGCCTTGCGGACCAGCTTGAACCACCAGGCCTCGGCGGGCTTCTCGGCCGACGGCTCGCCGTAGTGGGCCCAGATGCGCTTGCCGGTGACGATGTCCTTGAGGCCGTCTCCGTCCATGTCGATGAGGTCGATCGCGTGGAGCTGCGGGACCGCGACCCCGTAAGGGTTCTCGGAGGGCTCCTTGCCCATGATCCGGCGCTCGGTGAAGGAGATCGCGCCGTCCTTCGGGACGTTCTCGTGCCAGACCAGGCCGAATCCGTGCGCGTTCTGGCTCGTGAGGACGTCGTTGTCGCCGTCGCCGTCGAAGTCGTAGGCGTACATCTGCGCGCCGCCGACGCCCAGGGCGAAGGGGTGCGCGTGGTACTTCCAGAGCGGGCGATCCGCGAGCGACCCGGGCTGCTCGTACCAGCCGTGCTTTTCGAGGAGGTCCATGCGGCCGTCGCCGTTGACGTCGCCGATCCCCATTCCGTGCGTGAAGTGGCTCAGCTTTCGGTCTTCGGAGATCGGCGTGAAGGGCCATTTCTTCTCCGGCGCGGCGGGATCGAACTCGGCGTAGCCGTAGCGGCCGGCATCGATGCAGACGAGGTCGGGCTTCCCGTCCCCGGTCAGGTCCGCGAAGGTCGGCGATTCGTTGCAGACCGAATCGAAGACGACGTTTCGCTTCCAGTGGCCCGGCTTCCCGCGCGGGTTCTCGAACCAGTAGGCTTCCTTCCCCGGGAAGCCGATGAAGAGGATGTCGAGCGCGCCGTCGCGCGTGAAGTCGTAGAGGTAGGCGAAGAAGTTGTCCGAGTAGCGCTTGATGTCGAAAGTTTTCGGAGGATAGATCTCGTGGCGCTTCTTGAAGTCGGGCCCCTCGTACCAGTAGGGGCCGCTGATGATGTCCGCCTTGCCGTCGCCGGAGACATCTCCGTAGGTCGCCCCCTCGCAGAGGAAGACGTCGGAGAGATCGATCCGCTCGAAGGAGTGGATCCAGTAAGGCTCATCCGCGGCCGAAACCGCACCGAAACTGAAGAACAGGAACAAGCCGGCGAGCGACGACGCTGTGCGGTCCATGACTCGGGTTTTTTCCTCCGAAGGGGTCGGGCCAAAGGCGGTGATTCTAACGGATCCGCCCGCCGGCGGGGCGGACCTTTCCCGCGCCGCCGACTACCAGACGGGCTTCAGCGTCCAGACATCGAGCCGGCGCAGAACGGCCTTGCCGCCCGAGGCTCGCAGCTCGACGCCCTGGTCCTCGGGACTCCCCCCGAGGACGCGCGTGATGCACTCTCGGCCGTCCGCCGCGTAGACCTCGAGCACCGAGCGGTCGAGGAAGAGGCGCAGTTTCAGCGCCTTCTCGGATTCCGCCGGCTCGAGCGGCACCTTCACGCCGGCGACGTCGAGCGTCTCGCCGTCGAAGGCGATCTCGGCCGCCCGCGCGCCGTCTGCCGAGCGGCGCAGACGGAGAGCCACCCGGGACGCCGTGCCGCGGTCCAGCTCGGCGAGGATCTCCAACGTCTCCCCTCCGGTCGGGTGAAGGTACGGTTTCCCTTCCGCAAGCTCGAGATCGGCCATCGACGTGCTCTCTCCGCGCAGGGTCTCGACTTCAGGGGCCGGAACCTGCCGGAGGAGGCCGTCGGGCCCGATGGAGAGGATCCGCGGGAGCGTGAAGCAGCCGTTCCAGCCGCGGCCGCCCGGAAAGTCCTTGATCCATCCCCAGAGGATGCGCCTGCCGGTCGAGTCCTCGAAGCAGTTCGGGGCGTAGTAGTTGGTGCTCCGATCCGCGAAGCCGTTCTTCTCGGCGTGGAACTTGCCCGCGGCGGCGTCGAAGGTCCCGACGAAGTAGTCGCACGCTCGGTGGGGCGAGGTGATGAGCACCCACTTGCCCCCGAGGGGAAAGAAGTTCGGGCACTCGATGTTCTTCACCTGCGGATCGGGGTGTGTGAAGAGGATGCTCTTGAACTCCCAGCGAGCCAGGTCCGCGCTCTTCGCCTCGTAGAGCGAGACGACCGCCTGGCCGCCCTTCGATGCGTTCAGGTTGCCGCCGTGGACCATGAACGTGCGCCCCTCGGCGCGGAAGATGAACGGGTCGCGCCACTCGTGGAGCTTGACGGGGGCCGAGCCGGCGGTGAGGACCGGGCTCGCGGGGTGCTTCTTCCAGCGCAGAAGGTCCGCGTCCTCAGGGACGGCGGCCCAGCACTCGGGCTCGGCGTGCCCGATGCTCGTGTAGAAGAGGATGGGGTTGCCGCCGCCGTCGAGGGTCGCGCAGCCCGAGAAGCAGTGCTCCTCGCTCCGGGCGAGCGACGGCCAGAGGGCGATCGGGAGGTGCTCCCAGCGGACGAGGTCGCGGCTCCGCGCGTGACCCCAGTGCATGTGGCCCCACGCATCGCCGTACGGGTTGTGCTGGTAGAAGACGTGGTACCAGCCGCCGTGCTGGATCGGCCCGTTCGGGTCGTTCATCCAGTTGCCTGGAGCGCGGAAGTGATAGACCGGGCGAGCTCGATCCTGTTCGGCTCGGACCGCGGCGGTCTTGACGCTCGCCGCGGCGCGGGCGAGGGCCGCGGCGCGGTCGTCCTCGACCCGCGGCGCTTGATCGCTCTGGACGATATGGTCGATGTTGATGTGCCCCCAGCCGCCCTGATGTCTGTCGACGATCTGGATGCGGGCCGACTTCCCGCGGAGGTCGGCGACGTTCCAGGAGTGCGGGCGGAGGAACTCGCTGTTCGGGCCCGTCGCCGTCCGCGCAGGCTGGCCATCGACGAGGAGGTGGATGCAGGTCTCGCCGGCGTGCTTCCCGCCGCCGATGAGGAAGGTGATGCGGCCGCGCTCGATGGTGAACGGCGGAGAGAGGAGGGTGCCCGTGCCCCCATCACCGCCGAAGAAGCTGTTGACGAGGGCTGAGCCGAGGAAACCGCCGACGGCCATCTGGCCCGCGAGGGCTCCTCGCGCCGGCCCGGGGCCGAACGCCGTCCCCGTGACCTCCCAGGCGCCGTAATTGGGCGCCTCGAAGTCGGCGATGAGGAGATCGGGCGGGTTACCCTTGTCGTCGGAAGCAGCGGAGACGAAGACCAAGAGCTGGATGAGGAATGCCGCCATGATCGATTTCTCCCTCTGAGTTGAACGGGCACCAGGATACTCTCCCTGGTCGCGAGGACAAGGAGGGGCGTGACAGAGGGCGGGCGGCCGTTAGAATCCCCGCGGATTCGACCCGTGCAGACGGAAGAGAAGAACCCCTCTCTATGGAGCGGTTCGCGCTGGCCGCGAGCGCTCCTTCTCTGGCTCTGGCGCCATCCCTACGGTTCGCTGACGGGTATCCTCCTTGCCGTCGTCGCGCTTCCCTTCGTCGCGCTGCGGGACTCTTCCGCCTGGATCGGCGTCTACATCGAGGCCGCCCGGCACCTGAAGGAAGGGAGGGATTTCTACGCCTCAGGTATCGGCTATCTCTACCCCCCGTTCATGGCCTGGGCCGCCATCCCCTTCATGTCCTGGCCGCCGGTCGCGGCTCGGGCCTTCTGGTTCGCCGCGTGCGCCGCCAGCTTCATCTTCCTTTGCCGCTGGGCTTGGCGGGCCGCGGGGGGAGGCCCTCTCGAGAACCCTCGGCGGGCTCCCCGGAGCGAGCATGCGATCTGCCTCCTCGGCCTCGCGCTCGGGATCCGTTACGCGGTCGATGGATTCGCCCATCACCAGACGGACCTCCCCGTGAGCGCTCTCGTCGCCGGCGGGAGCCTCGCGCTCCTTCGCTCGCGGACCTTCTTGGCGGCGAGCGCGTTCGGCCTGGCCGCAGGGATCAAGTGCACGCCGCTCCTCTTTTGCCTCTACCTCCTCTGGCGGCGACGCTGGGTCGCCGCTGCGTGGGTCGTCTCGCTCGCGGTCGGCCTCAACCTCCTCCCAAACCTCGCGGGCTCGCCCCCGGGAGGCGGGATCTGGCTCGGAGAGTGGCTGCGGCTCTATCTCCTGCCAATGAGCTCGCCCGAGCACCAGCCGGGGATCTGGGGTGCCGACACCATCCTCAACCAGTCGCTCTCAGGCGCTCTAAACCGCTGGACGACGACGTGCTGGGCCTGGGGCGAGAACGGATTTCAGGTGGTCGGCCTGCCGGACCCCCTCGGACCCGAAGCCCTCAAGTGGCTCACCTATGGGATCGAGGCGGTTCTCCTCATCGGATCGTTCCTCCTCATGGGCTTCGCTCGGCCGGCGGCGGCGGGAATCCCGGCGGGCGGCCCCTCGGACGGAGGCGGCGAGGTCGGGCCGCCGCGGACGGCCCTCGAGTGCAGCATCGTGGTCCTCCTGATGGTGCTCCTCTCGCCGATGTCGAGCAAGCCCCACTTCGCCACGCTGGTCCTGCCCGGCTTCGCCCTCGCCCGCCAGATGGTCACACGGAGGAGCGCGGTCCTGGGAGCGATCCTCATCGCCGCCATCCTCAGCGGCTTCATTTCGATCAAGGACCTCTGGGGGCGGGACTGGGCATCCCTCACCCTCTGGTACGGCGCGGTGACCTCGAGCGCGCTCTTCGCACTCCTGGGGTGCGCCGTGGGGCTCGTGCAGGCGAGAACCCCGATGGGAGAGGCTACTGCACCCGGTCAATCGTCCAGGAATCCGTCGCCGTCAGATTCGGGCTCGTCCAGGTCCACGTGATCTTCTCGTAGACGAACTGGATCTCCTCGAGCTCCGGAACCAAGGTATTGGCCGCCTCGTAAGTCGGAAGCTGCCGGATCGTGTGGTTCACGATCTTCGCCCCGGTCAGCGTCACCGAGAAGGCGAGCTGCTCGGCCCCCCCTAGCGTCGGCCGCCAGTAGTTGATGACGACCTGGGTCAAGGTCTCGTTCGTGACCATCGCCTTCAGGAGGAGCGGCGTCGCCTTGTCGACGGGCTTCGTGATCGTGAACGGCTTGTGCTGCCGTTTTCCGGTCGGGAGGCCCGATGCGGCGTCCCGGGGCGAGACGATCTCGTGAGAGCTCTGAACGACCTGCATCTGGTCCACCTTCCCCGCTTGCGTGACGCCACCCTTGATCTGACCTTGCTGCTCGCCCGTGGCCAGCATGTACGCGTTCAGCCCGGCGTGGACCAAGCCGAAAGGACACAGCACGAGGACAACCGCCGCCGGGAGTAAGATCCGTCGCTTCATGACACAGCTCCTTTTGAGAATCGTTTCGAGGTGTTTCTTTGTGTTCGATTCCAAACACGGCTCCGTTCTCGTCCTCACGGACACGCCGACGAGTCGCAGGGGATCGCGTCGCCAGGGTCTCCATCGGCGCAGCTCGGGAACGGGCGAGGGGGCGGAACTCCTCCGAGGAACAGGAAATTGAGAATGTAGACTGGGTCCGTCAGGTCGAGGGAGTCATCGAGGTTCAAGTCGCCGGCTCGCGGACACATCAACCGGCCCCCTTGGAACAAGTAGCCCAGGAGCTGGATCGCGTCCGAGATGTCGAGTGCCAGGTCTCCGGTGAGGTCACCGCGGATGAAATTGATCTGCTCGACGGGCGGATCGACGGCGAAGTGGCTTGTGGTTTCGCCGTCGAACTGAAGCCCAACGACGTGCTCGACATCGCGGCCGCCGTTGGTCCGGACGTAGGTCGGAGCGAGCTGGATGCGGCTCGACACGATGTCGACGTCCTCGATCGTGATGCGGAAGAACTCCGCCGGCCCGGCGCGGCCGATGCGGAGGAAGTGGAAGACGACTTTCTGGAGGGCATTCGACCCGACCAGCGATTCGATCAAGGACACCGAAAGCCGATCCACGTTGAAGCAGAGCGTCACCCCCTGCGGGACCGGCTCCGGTACCCGGGAGTCGAGGTCGACCGTCCAGGCGTGGACGAACTCGTGGCCGGGGATGAGTCCCCTGAGCCCGATCAGCGCCACGGGGCCGGCGAGGAGCCTCCCCTGCGCGTCGAAGAATTCGACGTGGACCGGCTGAGCGGCGCACAGCCGAGACGAAGCGCTCAGCACGCCGCAGAGGGCGATTGCCAGACCGAGCTTTTGGTTCATGACCCTATCTTCCATCCGCCCCCGTATCCGGCGGGCGGCTTCCTTGGGCGCCAAATGTTGCACACAAGCTCCCCCGAAGAGAAGGGGGAACTCCCTGGCGGCGAGCTCAGGAAATCACGTCCGATATCCTAATGAGACACGAATCCGCGGCGACCTTGGGGACGTAATCTGGAGATCAGAACTTCCCGTTGCGCACCTCGTAGTGCGTCGGTTTGCCGAGGTCCCTCCCGCCGCCCTTCACCCACTCCGCCGTCCAGCGCAGGACGGCGTCGAGAGGCGTCGGCGGGGTTCCGAGAAGGCCGTGGAGGCGGCTTGAGTTAGAGAGGAGGGCAGTGGGCGCCTCCGTGCCCATGAAGCGCGGCTCCTTGCCCAGGAGCCGGCCGAAGCGGCCCGCCAGCTCGCGAACGGAAAGCACATCGGCGCCCGTGAGGTTGATGACGGCCGCCGGAGCGGCAGCGAGGGGCAGCGCACGGAGAATGAGCTCGTTCGCATCGCCCTGCCAGATGCAGTTGAGGTGGCCCATCGAGAGGTCGAGCGGCTCATCGGACCAGACACGGCGCGCGATGTCGGCGAGGACGCCGTAGCGAAGGTCCAGGGCGTAATTGAGGCGGAGGATGGCGACCGGAGTCCCGTTCCGCGCCGAGAAGTACTCGAAGATCCGCTCGCGGGCGAGCGCCGCGGCGGCGTACTCGCCCGCGGGGGCGGGCGTGTCGGTCTCTCGCGCCCCCCCGCTCTCGATGGGTACGAGCGAGTAGACGTTGCCGGTCGAGAGGGCGACGATCCGCGCCCGCGGGAACCGCTCGGCCACGAGGGCCGGCGCGATCGCGTTCGTGGCCCAGGCGCGAGCCGGATCGCGGCTCGTCCCGAACTTGAAGCCGACGAGGTAGACCACCTCGGCGGCTTCGGGGAGCCCCTCGACGTCGCGGCGGTCGAGGAGGTCGGCCCGCGCGGTCTCGACGCCGCGCTCGTCGAGCCACCGGACCGTCTTCTCGTCGCCGAATCGGCTCGCGGCGATGACTCGGAGCCGCGTCCCCGCCGCATCGGCCGCCCTCCGCGCCAGGACGGCCAGCGTCGGCCCCATCTTCCCGCCGGCTCCGAGGACGAGGAGAGGCCCGCGGAGGGAGCGGATGAACTCGACGAGAGCCGGCCGGGGTCGGGTGAGGAGGTCGTCGAGGGCCTCCTCGGTGCGGATGGCGCCGGGAAGGGGCGGGTCGGGAGGATCAGGAAGCGTCACTCGAGCCACCCGCCTCCCTCTTTCTCGCCGGCTCTCGGAAGTACCAGACCGTGACGATGCCGGCCGAACGCTCCTGGGAGTGGGAGATGCTGATCAGGTTTTCCGGGGAGAGGCGGCTTGCGAAGTCGGCGGCCTCCTGAAACAGGGACTCCCATGTCACGAACGCGCCGCCGCGATAGACCTTGAACGACACTTCCATGAACGCCTCCTTGGATGGCTTCCCGGCCGCGAAGGGCTCATGTTCGCATAAGGCGAGGAGTCGGCCAAGAGCCGGGGCGCAACCTCCGCTTTCACCGCGGGGTTTCCCTTCGTATGATCTCCCCGAATGGCTCGCCTCGTGAAACTTCTCCGCTGGGGCTCCCTCTTCCTTCTCCTCGTGCTTCCGCCGGCCTTCGCCGCTTGGGTCTGGACCGACGGGCGCTCCTCGCGGCAGGAGAGCGTCGTCTCGACGATCATCGTCCTCGGTTCGGCGGGCATTCTGCTGGCCCTCTGGCTGCTCCTGCTGAGCGGCCTTCGCTGGCGCGTGCGCGCGGCGATCGTCGGAGCGGCCGCGGTCGCCGCCGCGCTTGGGGCAGGGCTCCTTCGCATCCGCGGCGTCACGGGCGACCTCGTCCCCGTCTTCGAGTGGAGGCTGGGAACCCGCGTCGAATCGGGTGGCGTTCCCACGGCCCATCGCGCGACGGTTTCGCCGAAGCAGACCTGGCTCGACTACCCGCAGTTCCTCGGACCGGGCCGGAACGCGACTCTCGACGGCGTCGAGCTGTCCGCCGACTGGGGTCGCTCGCCGCCGCGGCTCGTCTGGCGGCGCCCGATCGGCGCGGGCTGGTCGGGCTTCGCCGTCGCCGGCGACTCCGCGTTCACGCAGGAGCAGCGCAAGGACGACGAGATCGTGAGCTGCTACGGGCTCCTCGATGGCGAGCCGCGCTGGTCGCACGCGGACCCCGGTCGCTACGAGACGACGATCGGCGGCGTGGGGCCGCGCGCGACGCCGGCAGTCGACGCGGAGCGCGTCTACGCGCTCGGCGCTCTCGGCCTTCTCAACTGCCTCGACCGCCCGACGGGGCGGCTCATCTGGTCGCGCGACGCCATCGCGGAGAACGGAGCGCATCGGAACGAGTGGGGGATGAGCCGCTCGCCGCTCCTCCACGGAGACCTCGTCATCATCAGCGCCGGTGGAAAGGACGATCGCTCGCTCGTCGCTTACCGCAAGGCGACCGGCGAGCCGGCCTGGCACGGCGGCAGCGCCCGCGCCGGCTACAGCTCGCCCATCGCCGCCGAACTCGCCGGGCGGACGCAGGTCCTCGTCCTGAACCACGGCGTCGCGACGGCGCACGACCCCGCGACGGGCAAGGTCCTCTGGGAGTTTCCGTGGCCGAAGGACAATCCCAGCCCGGCTCAGCTCCTCCCCATCCCCGGCGACCGCGTGCTCGCCTCGAGCGGCTACGGCGTCGGCTGCGCCCTCTACAAGATCGCCCGCACTTCCGAGGGCGGCTTGCAGGCCGATCTCCTCTGGAAGAACTTGAACCTCAAGGCGAAGTTCGCCAATTCCGTGCGGCGCGGCGGGTTCGTCTTCGGCCTCGACGACGGCATCCTGGTCTGCCTCGACCTGGAGACGGGCGCCCGCCGCTGGAAAGCCGGCCGGTACGGCCACGGTCAATTGATCCTCGCCGGCGGGTTGCTCCTCGTCACCGCGGAGTCGGGCGAGGTGTTCCTCGTGAGGGCGAACCCCGAGCGCCACGAGGAGCTGGGGAGCTTCCGCGCCCTTGACGCAAAGACCTGGAACACGCCCGCCTTCGCCGCGCCGTACCTCCTCGTGCGCAACGACCAAGAGGCCGCGTGCTACGAGCTGCCGACGGCGGCGCCGGTCACAAGGTGAAGTCGAATGAGCTCGGTCGTACCCCTGCGCCGGGGGTGGAAATCACACAGGCAGACGGATGCAGGAGAATCCAAGTGCCCGCGCGGCGGTCCCTTGCTGAACGTCATGGGTAGCGAAGACGACCGGCTCCGGCCCTCGCTCGCGCAGGAGGATCGCCGTGGCCAGGTGGATCGCCTCCAGCGTCCCGACAACGGACGCCATCGGCTGGGCGGCTCGATCCAGGATGCGCCGAGTCACTGGAACGAGCCCGATGACGCCTTCGATGCGGTTCAACTCCTGATGCGCATCACCGACCCCCCGATCGTTGAGGAACCCCGTGAGCCTAAGTACCGCGCGTCACAAGTTCGTATCTGAAAGGCGTGCCCTGGCGCGCGGTACGTGCCGGGGGGGTGTGGGGGGGCCGGCATGGGCCCCCCCAGGGGGTCAGCGAGCGGAGCGAGCGCAAAG
>Ga0187893_10009496_pt1 | contig 14933 bp, 10 predicted proteins | sample MA1701074metaG_FD_139574 | JGI IMG/M metagenome (GOLD analysis project Ga0187893, IMG submission 139574) | White microbial mat communities from a basaltic lava cave in the Kipuka Kanohina Cave System on the Island of Hawaii, USA - MA170107-4 metaG ...
CGACCGTCTCACGCGTGAAGAGGACGATACCGCCCGCGGGGTGGTCATCCATGCGGCCGCCGCGCACCGTGCGCAGGTGATCCAGCCACCATGACGGCGGAGGCGGCGGCGCGTCCTCGCCTTCGGGCGCGTAGCCGAGCACCGCGTCGATCGCAACGAGGATCTCCTCGCGGTCCCACGTGGGTGCCTCGGCCGTCGCGACCAGCTCCTTCAACGGTGGGCAGCGGAGCCAGGGCGCGAGCGCCGCACGATGCAGCCGCACAGCGGCTGGGCGCCCGCTGTTCATTCGCACCGGTTCCCACAGGTCGAGGCCATCGCTCCCCAAGGCGTCGCTGGCAGCCGATTGGCCGAGCCCCTCGATCCCGTACGCCGCCGGTACGATCACGACCTCGCCTGGAGCGATATCACCCGCGCTGTTCGCGACCTTCGACCGATCACGACCCCGCCAGAGAAGACATGGGCGAAACGACGGCGAGGTCTCCTCGGCGTCGACCGACGTGCCTTCGATGTCCGCTGAATCGTCGGGCACGGCGGCCTGCGAGAGCCAGGTGCGCAGCCGCCAGAGCGGCACGGAGAGCATCTCGCCGCTCGCCGGGGGGCAGAGCGCGACGGTCTCGATCCACGCATGAATATTTTCGGGCGAGAGATCGCATCGCCAGACGATCCGGGCCTCGGGCGGGCCATGTTTCCCGTGGAGATAGAGGGAAACGTCGGGCTCGGGGCGCGGCGTTGGAGAGGTCTCGCAGAGCAGATCGAGGTGCGCGGGCAGGAGGATCGGGGCATCGCCGGTTGGGGCGAGATAGTCCGACAGGTCTTCGACGTCGCGCAGCTTCTCGCCGAGCGCCTCGACCCCGAAGTCGATGACGCGCTTCCCTTCGCCGTCCGGAGCAGTGTTGTCCCAAAGCCATCTCCAGGTCTTGGAGATCGCCTCTCCATAAATCGGGTCGGGCTGTTCTGCTTCGACCTCGCTCGCGCGCACGATGATGGTCGCCGGCGCCGGTTCCTCGGCCCCCATCCGCGCCAGCCGCCCGAAGCGCTGGCGGAGGGCGTCGAGGCTTGCGCACTCCGTCACCAGCGCGCCGAAGCTGAAGTCGGCCCCGACTTCGAGACACTGCGTGGAGACGAGCACGATGGGCAGGCTCGGATCGTCCGGCCTCGTGGCCCGGAGATAGGGCTTCCAGTGCTCGACGAGCCGGTCGCGCTCGAACGGGCGCATGCGGCCCGTGAGCAGCACGATGTCGGCGCCATCTCCCACGCGCTCGCGCAGTGCGCCGGCAATTTCTTGTGCGGTGCGCACACGGTTGACGATGATGCCCACCCGGCGCTTCCCGGCGTCCACGTACCCCTGGGCGCGCTTCACCGCCTCAGCGACGAGCGGATCGTCGCCCGATGCGCTCGCCGTCTTCACCTCGATCAACTCGGCTGGCTTCGACGCCTGCAGGCGCTTGCGGAGCTCGCCGTGATCGAGCGCCTGCTCGCGCTCCGCGCCCGGAAAGATCGCGTCCTCGGGAATGTCGCGAGGCGGCGTGGCGGACAGCACGACGAATGCGAACGGTGTCGCGAGCGGGGACTCGGCCCACGCCGTGCCGCGATACTTCTCGATCGCGCGGAGCGTCTGAAGGAACGGAACCGAGCAGTGGGCCTCATCGAGGACGATGAGGCTGTCGTTCGCAGCGAGCCCGGCGAAGATCGGCGCGGTGAGAGGGCTGTGGCCGTAGCCGCGAAACAAGAGGCGCGAACCGAGCTGGTCGACCGTCGAGGTGATGACCGCAGGCTGGGAGGGCAAGCGCCCCCATCCATCGTCACGCAAGACGCCCCCTCGCAGACGAGCGACGGCGAGGGGCCGGCCGGTGCCCGCGATCTGCCGCAGGCGGTCGGCGATCGCTTTCAGAGGACCGTCCTTCGCGTCCGCGAGCTTGTCCGCGATGGCCCGCGCTCGCTCATGGGCTTCGTCCACGACGATGCGGCGGTCGACGACGAACCAGATCCGCCGCGGCGCCGTGCGCTCTGCGAGCGGCCTTTCGCTCTGGCTCGCCAGCGCGTGAATGGCCACATCGATGCAAGCAGTCTTGCCCGATGCGGTGGGCAGGTCCAGCGCCTGCGGCCAGCGCCCGGCTGCAGTCCGCACCGCGAGCATCTCCTGCCAGGGGAACGGGTCGTAGCCCCAGAGCGCGTGGAAGAAGGTTGGAAAATCGCAGGCGATCATTTGCTCCGGGCCATTTGATTCGGGCCGTCAGGTCCCGTCCTTCAACACCCTGACCCCGGCCGCCGTTGTGCGGTACCGCTGCCGTGAGCTTTTCGGCTTGTCGGGGATGGTCATCTCCAGGAGGCCCGCATCGAGAAGGGGCTCGAGGTACATCGTCCGGAAGTGTTCGCGATCCTTCAGCCCGGCAGCGTTCTGCAACTCGGCACGAGTGCGGGGGACGTGGACGCCGCGCGCAAGACCAGGACGACTTGCGGGGTGACTTGCGGGGTGACTTGCGGGGTTGGGGTGGGGTCACGCGATTGACGCACCTTGGACCGCTTCGTTGGCGGTCTCATATCGGACGGGGGCCCGCCCGTGGGTACGCTCATCTTTTCACACGCCCGCCGCGTTCCTTCAGCATCTTCTTCCCGGCCGAGGTAAGGCGGTACTGCTGCATTCGGCTGCGCGGTTTGTCTGGGATCGTGCGCTCCAGCAAACCCTGCTCGAGCAGGGGCTGAAGGTACGACTTCAGAAAATGCACGCGATCTCTCAAGCCCGCCGCACGCTGCAGGGTCTCGGCACTGGCCGCTTGTCTTGCGGCCTCGAGGACGGCATCTTCCTGCGGGCTGACATGTGGGGCGACTTGTGGGGTGACTTGTGGGGTGACTTGTGGGGTTGCACCAGCGGAGACCATCTGTGCCTTGAACGTGACAATCAGGAAATCGCGCCGCTCCTCGAAGGCCGGTGCGGCCGCGCCGTGCTTCTTGCACGCCGCGATCACGCGGTTGGTGCCCCGGCCCCAGACCTCCACCGCGCCAGTGCGGTGAAAGGCTCCGGCGATCAGCGGGTTGACCGGTTTCGAATCGTGCCTCCCCGAAAGCTGCTCTACCGTCACCCCGTTGGGTAGACGTCCGAAACTGCGAATCTCGATCCGGTCGTCGAAAACCACGATCGCGACGTAGCCCGAGTGGTGGGAGTAGTCGCGGTGCATGACGGCGTTGAGGAGTATCTCGCGAAGCGCGTCCAAGGGCACCGGGAATCGGTCTTCCCGGAAGACTTTGCCGGCAGGGAAGCGTGCGCCCAGCGGCATGGTCCGCTCGAGGAACGCCATACCCTCCCGGACCATCGCAAAAGCGTTCATGTATTCCTGCCGGTTGTCCACGATCTCCCCCGTGATCTCCGTGCCCCGGAAGCGGCCCATCTTGAGAAGGCATTGCGGGTAGTCGGGCAGGAACTTTTTCCCGTAAAGCACCAGCGCCGCATGCGTGAGGACCCCGTCCACGCGCAGCCCGAGCCGGTCGAGAATTTCGCCGGCGTCCCGGCGGGTGTCCGATGAAATCCGATTCTGCTGAATAGCCAGCTCCCTGGTGCGCAGGACCTCCTTGCGGTCCAGGTCCTTGAGCGCGAACCCCTCGGCAGGAAGGTTCTCCCAGCGGCGCTTCGCGTGACCGCGCTCGACGAGCAAGCGCTCATACTTGGCCTGCGGCATCCGGCGCGTGGTGCTGCCCACGCGTTCATAGGGACGACCTTCAAGAGTGAAGGGTCTGACGTCCCTGCCGCCCTCGACCGTAACGGCAACAACCTCGCGGCCCCCGTTGACCTTGATGCGGTCGATGGAAACGTGGGCAGGCGGCTCGAAACGATCGGCGGCCTGCGCGATGTCGCGCAGCGTCTTGTCGGAAACGTCCTGCCCGTCGACGGTACCTTCGGGCCGTACCCCGAAGAGCACGGTGCCGCCGGAACCGTTCAGAAAGGCACACAGGGACTGCATGCCTTCCTTCAGTTCGCCGGTCGAACGCTTGAATTCCAGTTGCGCGCTTTCGCCATGCTTCACGAATGCGGCGATCTGCTTCATGGTCTTGGAAATCGCGACGCTCATCGCGGCTCGTCGGTCTCGTACGGTCGTCCGCCCGCTCTGCCCTGAGGAGCAGGGTGACAGGTCGGCGAGTCTTTCCCGCGGGTATCGGTCACAAGAATGACTCCAGGAAAGTTGACGGGCTCCGTGGAAAGTGAATGAAGTCGATTGGGAGAAGACCCACAACGCTCCTATCGCGTCCCGTGTTGACGGCGGGTCCCAAACGGCGCGTCGTGCTCCCGATCCGGATGAACGGCCGGCCGTCGTACGTGTAGGGCGCCGCGCCGCCGGCATCGATGCGCCGGACGTCCACCTGCGGCGCCGGGTCGATATCGCGCACCGCCGCCGCGACGTTGCGGAGCGTGCCGTCGTTCACCTCCTGGCCGGCGATTCTCCCGTCCGCGGCGACGCCGAACACGACCACGCCGCCGCGCTGATTCAGGAACCCGCAGAGCGCCTGCGCCGCCTCGCGCAGCTCGCCGGTCGTCCGCTTGAGCTCCAGCGTCTCCGACTCCCCCGCGGCGGCGAGTCGCTTGACGGCGGCGAGCGTCAGCGGCTTGGTCATGCTCGCCCTCGCCGCCGGTCCCGTGGCCCGCGAGATGCCTCGGCTCGCAGTTCGCGCTCCAGGAGCTTGACCACGAAGTCCTGGATGGTCGTGTCCCGCGCCGCGCACCATACCCTCAGGCGCTCATGGAACTCGGGCGTCATGGGAGCGTCACTCTCCGGCCCCCTCGCCACGCGCCGCGACCTCCACGAGCTTCGCGCGGTCCCTGAGTTTCTTTTCTCCGACCTGGGTCGTCGGGTCTCGATCGGCGACGCGGTACGTGCCGCGGCTCCACTTCTCGATGAGACCGCCTCGGTGCAAGACCTCGGCGATGATCGGGTTTCGCTGCACCGACGGTGTGCGTGCTTTAGCGATTCCGGCGTGATGCCGGTCGGGAATCGGCCAGCGCTCAGTCGATCGGCAGAATCCAGCCGGAAAAGAAGGGCGCTGACCGCAGGGCCGGTGGCTGCGGAGGCCCGGATGCCGGACTCGTCAAGCGTGTCCCGAAGGGTGTTAGTGGTCTCGCTGCCCATCAGCGCTGCCCGGCGACTGCGAACAAGCCGCCACCGCTATGGCAGGTTTGTCCGATAAGAATCGGACCGCTGACAGCTGTCGAGAACTCGATGAGCATGCGTCCGGTAATGCCGCCGTGAGGGCCTGATACACATTGGATCGTCTCGATCCGCGTGGGTCTTGGGAGATTTCGTCGGGCAAGTTCGGCCGTAGCATCGGCGACCAGTGCATCGCGGTCCATTGTTTTTTTTGGATGTCGTGTCACGCGATATTCCGTGACGCTTTCCCAGCGCAACGCTGGTTCAAGCAACGGATCGTCCACGTGAGTGTCGAGGGACGTCAGTTCCAACCTGCCTGCAGTACCGGCGCGCAACTCGGCGAGCCCAACCAGCGATGCGGCGAGCACGGACAAATGTCGCTTCTCGTCGCGTGTTGGATGGCGATGCTCCATCATGTGGGGCGCTACGATTAGCAGACGGTCACGCGCAAGGTCCGTGATGAATGCGAGATGCCGATGTGCATTCCCGCGGGCCGGCGCTCCATTGCGATCATGCCCGGTAAAAAAAGTCGGCAGCGGTTTGCGCGGTCCGAGCACATCTTGCACCCGGGCCATCACTGCGCGCCGGAGGGCTGCGGAGATCGTCGCCGGTTTCGCTCCATCCGCCTGTGCCCCCACTATGCAGAAGGCATGCACGCCGATGACGCTCGCGACCGGCGACATGATGCCAAGACCCGCGTAACGTCCATCGCCGAGCACGAGAGGGCCTTGCACGGGTGTCGCAAAGGTAATTTCCGCATGCCAGAGGCGCTCCTTGGCGAAGCGTGTGCCGGGCGAAAAAAGCTCCACCCGCGATCCTTTCGCTCCAAAGGGCTCCCGTTGCACCTGCACTGATGCCGCTGACGCTCGAACGCCGGCATGGCGCAATGCATGCAGCACGGCGCCCGCAGCTCGCTGGTGTTCGGCCAACCGCTCCGGGCTACTCTTAGCTTCCGCGCGACGGCGTGCGGGTTCGATGCGGCGGCGACCAACGGCCTCAGAGAGCGCCAGCGGCGTAATACTGCGCCAGACTCGTGCTCCCTCTTGGGTCTGGATTCCATAGTGATCGAGCATGGAACGATCATCCGCGGGAACGAGTTGGACGCGCCCCAGAATTTCTCCGGTGGACTGATCCACCGTGCATGGCACGACTTCCAATCCGGAGAACGCCCACGCTATATCGTCCACAAGCAATGGACAGTTTGCTGGCGCTTCCACGATCACGCGGCGGATGGCGTGATCGGCATGCGGGTCGCCGATCGAAGGCAGGGGCAAGATGCGCACACGCCGGGCCTTGTCGGCCTCCGTGGCATTGAGGCCGATCATGACGCCGGAGATTTCGCCCCGCCTATCGGGAAGTGCATCCCAGAGTCGCTTAGCCGCGCCGGATATTGGCGTGCCGTCAGCGCTCAGTTCACCTCGCAGCTTTTGCACCAGCATGGCGATGCGATCCAGCGGCCAGGACGCAGACGGGGCGTCGGGTGGGGCGGTGTCGCGAATGTCGAACGACAAGTAGGTAGAAGGGCTGTTGTAGTGCACCGACCGGAAGCGCGGCCTCGGTGCTTGTGAGAACAGCAGCTTAGCCTGATCGTCTTCGCCCACGGCCGTGAAACGCTGGCCGTTTGCCTTGTAACGCTTGCACAGGCTTTCCAGGGAGCCGGGCTCAGGGCAGTCCAGTGCAGTCTCGCCTTCGCCGCCTTTGCAGGGCCGGTAGATCGCTCCGGGGAATGCCTCCAGCCGCTGATCCAATTCGGCGGACTCGACAACTTCGGCGATGGCCCATGCCATGTCCACCCCGCGGCCGAGCTGATAGATCCCGTCGGTCATTTGCGCGACCGCCTGCGCCTCGGCTTCGTCGCCCGGATCGAAAGTCCACGCGTAGAGAAAAGGAGTGGCGGCGTCGAAAAGACGTGGCTTGATCACCTTGCGCGTGCGAATATCCCCGATACGGCGAACATCGCCGCCGACCGAATCGAGATCGTTGTTCGGGACAAAGTTGTCGAAGCCTTGTCCGGGCTTATTGGTCGGCGCCGCGATGACCGGCTCTTCCAGTTTCTCCAGCCAACCCAACGCCGCGCGTTCCTCCTTGCCGAGGCTGCCGCGCGCTACGCCAGCTACCAGAGCTTGGAACAATCGCGCAGGTGAGGGTGGCCACTCATCGCTGCCGTCCCGGCGCCTTCCGTGAAAGCGACCGTCATGCAAGCGGACTGTAATGAGCAAGGAGCGTCTCATTGCGCGGCTGGCACATCTGCGTTCTTCTTCTTCTGCAGCAGTTTCTTGGCTTCCTGCAGGCTGAACTTATGCGAGAGCTTGTGAGTTGGCGGCCAGTGCTTCTTGAAGGGCTTGACGGCCTCGTTGGCGTAGTTGGCGAGCTTCGACCGCGCTTCAGCGGAACCGAAATCAACCGGCACCGGGTCCACTTTCCCTCGCCTCGGCACACGTGTCCACTGCTCGTTATCAGCGTACCGAAGCAGGCAGCCTTCGCGGAGAAAGAGGTCTTGATCGTGAGTGGCGGCGAGCAGCGCAAGTGCAAGCAGGTAGCAGCGAATTTCTCCGTCCGCTCGTTGTTCCTTGCTGTCTTTGTCCACCAGCGTGCCCCGGATCGCCCGGAGCGCAACCAAGTTGATAGTGACCTCACGCACGACCTCGCCGCGCACGATGACACCACCCAGCACACGGCGTTCTGGGTTCGGCGATCCGCTTCTGAACTCCGTCATTTGCCGCGCCGCGGACTCGCTTACCTTTCGAAAGGTGGAAGGAGCATCTGCCAAGCCGACGTCTGATCTGGCAGCCCGATCCTTTAGTTTCTCTTCGGCCTTGAGCCCTTCCTGTTGTTCCTCGTCTAGGTACTTCCAGACGGAATTGAACTGTGCTGCAGAAAACAGCGGCTCCACATTCCAAGCGCGGATGATCGAGCGAACAAGCCGAGGTCGCTTCTCGCCCGACTCCCCCCGCGAGTCCCAAACACCGAACACCAGGGACGTTGGGGCCAGCGTGCAAAGCGGCCCCGCGTCGCTACGGTTCCGCAGGGCAAGAAAAGCCGGGGCCATCAGTTCCTTTAGCGTTGGCGAGGCTTGCACCACCGCGTCCGCGCTGCGATGTGCGAGGTCGAGCAGTGAGCGGCGCTCGACGTGCGTCACCTTGCCTTCACCCTTCGTGTGCAACTCGATTTGGATCTGCGGAACGAGCTCGGCGAGCGGATTCAGTTCTTTGCCCTTTTCGTTCTTGCCCGTGGACTTGAAGATCGGCTCCATGCGGTTAGCCTGTGAGCCGACAGTGTCAATCGTCGCCACCTTCGTGCCGTCAGACAGCATGTCGATGTTGTAGCCGATGTCGGCGTATGTGGGTGGGAAGATGATGCCGCTATCCTCGATAGGAAGTAGTTTCTGCCTCAAATGCAGGGCGACGATGTCGCTCGCATCCGACATCCATCCATTTAGCATGTTTTCGAAATTCGAGTCCGTCATCTGCGTATCTCCTCTGAGGCGTAGGTCATGGAAAGGTCGCCGCCGTCGTTTGGTGCTTCGAGATGAACGACGAAGTTGCGCGCGTCGGCGGTTGGTAGGGCTTGAGCGATGGCGATTCGGGCTAGCTCAGGCGGCAGCCATGCTTGCCAGACGGCATAGCGCCATACGGAGTCTCCGCTTTTCGTTGGACGCGGGCGTGCATGGGTCAGGGCCAGAGCCGCAAAGAGTTCAACGACGGGGTAGGTCGTGATTTCGATCGGCATACCAGACTTTTGTTGTTTGTCTGGAGAGTAGCCAGCATTGATTGACACCCAGTTGCGTCGCGGTTCCAGCCGGAAATTTGCGGCTACCGGGGCTGAAAGGTTTAGCGGGTCTGGTTGCTTGGGATCGTATTCCGCCATAGCCGCCAGGAACGAGTCGTGCAGTTTCCCAAACCTCTTGGCGGCAGAGTTGTTGTTTGTTGCCGTCCAGAGCCGTAGGAAGGGCCGTCGCGAGTCGAAGTCTGTCCAGTAGTCGAAGCACAGACAGTATGCTTGTCTCTCCTTATCCGTACCTTGCCCCACGACCCCCTCCAGCTCGATGGGCAATAGGGCGTTTCTCGGCTTTCCGTCCTCTCGTAGCTTGCTGGGATGTACTCCTTCGCGGAACCGGGTTTCCTCTCCATCTCGTTCCAACACCTCTTTTTCGGGGCTCAGGGAGTAGCGCCTTGCAGATTTCACGAACTCAAGAGAAGCCGTGAAGGGACATTTCTCGCCGGCAGTGCGAATCCGAAACCGCGCAGAACCAGGGCGCTGCCATTCGAACCCACCTTCCGCTTCTCCAAGCAGTACTTCCGCCGCCTCGAGGAATCCCAGGCAGGCGAAGATTTGTCCAGGATTGAACAGGTCCACAGGGATGCTGGCTTCGGCCATCAGCCTTTCTCCTTGCGCGGCTTACCGCCGCGTTCGTTGTTGTCTCGCGAAGCTTGCTGGTCCGCAGCGCGCAGCAGTGCTTCCCACCACGCGAGACCCCAGGGTCCCCAGCGGCGTTGCAGGCAGGCGAAGCGCAGCGCGACTTCGCGGGCGCGTTCCTTCAGCGTCGAGGGAGGCGCATCCTCGCAGCTATCGGTGGCAATCACGGGTCGAGCAAAGCCATGGTGCGCGGCGATGAGATGGAGGACGAGGTCCTGCAAATCTTGCGAAAGCCTTTGTTCTTGCGGGAGCTTCTTGAGTGCATCGGCTGCGTAAGGCAGGGAGCCGAACTCATGTCTATAGCCGTCCAGCAGCTTGAAGTTGATCGGGCCTTTCGTCTTGGCGTAGGGCCTTCCGCCGGGATGGGCGCGGAACGCGTCCTGCCAGCGTGGAGCTTTCTTGCCCTCATCGTGCAGGCGCGCGGCGGTCGCAAGCACCTCCATGTAATCGCCGGAAAGGCCGAGCCGCCGGGCGATCTCCCGCGCCTTTGTCTCCGTACAGGATTGATGTTCCGCGAGCGATTGCGCTGGGCCGCTTGACCGGCGCTCTTCAGTGTTGTCGCTGTCCGGCCATTCTTCGATGACCAACCAGTGTGTTGCTTCGCTGTCGGCGTCGCGCTCCAACTCAAAACGCCAGCTCTCGTGCCATTCACCGGTTTCATCTGGAACCTCGCCTGCTTGCGAATCACGGATGCGGAAAGGAATAAGCGGCTTGCCGGTGGCATCCCTACCCCAGGAACTGCCGTCATCGGCGGTAACAGCCAGAGAATCTGCTTTCTCGTTCAACAGGCCGTTATCTAAGCCACCGATACGCGCGCTGAGAACCAGAGTCGCCCCAAACAGTTCCTTCTGGAGTGTGTCTTTGGCTTCTCTCTCTCGCTTTTTCTGAGCGTCGTTGTCCGGTGACTCAACGGGGATGTCGCGAGCCAGCAGAGTTCGCTCGTAATCTCCCTCGGGAGAAAAAATCATGCCGATAACGTCATCCGGTTTCAGAGTCAGGCACGTGGCCGCATCCGCGGGCATCCGCGCCGCTAGCGTTGGCGGCGTACCGTCAGTTGGGGCTGCGGAGTCTCCCGCGCCAGGGTTTGGAGCCACGACGGGTTCGCCATTGGCAAGCGCGTCTTGGGTGTCTTCATCAGACAGTTCCTCATCCGTATCTGCCGGAGTGGCAGGGGCAGAAGTGCTCAGCAGCACCGCCACACGCTGCATCAGCCTATCCACCACGCGCCAGGTTTCGGTCTCCAACAATTCGCTGGTGTGCAATGGCGCAGCCTCAAAGAAGGCCTTGATCTCGGATTTTTTCCCTGCTGTGTTCGCCCGCAACGGCAGATGGGTGCGCCAGGCCAATGTTGTCTGCGGTTCGTCACTCACCCATCCCCGCAGCCAGGGCTCGACGCGCGGCCGGCCGGTGTGCTCTTCGAGCGAGGTCATGGACCACGCATCCACGAGCGGGCGCGTGAGCGCTGGGCGCAGGGGATCGGGCGTGCTACAGGTCTGAATCTCCTTTTTCAATTCGTCATCTGAGATAGCGCTCACCGAGAGATTTCTTAGCGCCCCGGGGCTTGCATCTCCACTGAGGCGCTCCAGTAGCGCGATCCGGCGGCGGTAGAGAAATGTCTCCGTCCAGTCCGCTTGATACTTGGCTGCGGCCTCGTCGTAGTCGGCCTTTTTCCTGTCCTGCTCTTTCTGTTTCTCTTTGAAGCTTTTGAGCGCTTCCTTGTAGCGGACCTGTTCGCCCTTGAAGTGGGACATGGTCTTTTTGTCTCGCACGTCGGGCTTGGCGGGTTTCACCGGCTCCTCCAACGTTTCGACTTTTGACTCTTCTGGTAGCTTCGTTTTCGGTTCCACTGGTGGCGGTGCAACGACTACGACGTCTGCCGGTGAAAAACCGCGCCGATTCACCCGCCCGAAGCGCTGCACCATGCGCTCCCAGGGAACGAGGTCGCAGACCATGTGATCGGCGTCGAGGTCCACACCGACCTCGCCGGCTGAAGTCGCAACCAGAAAGCAAGCTGAGGTGCGTTCCGTCTTCGACTCGGCCAGAAAGCCCAAGCTATCCAGCCGTTTTTCGGCCTCGATGCGCTCGCGCACACGCCGGGCGCCAACGAAGAGATCGATCTGCTGGCGAGCTGCAGCCTCCTGGCGTACGCCCGCCTGCTGCGCGTCCTCGCCTTTCATATTCTTTGCTTGCGATTTGAGCTTGACGAGGCGCTTCAGAAGCTCGGAATATACTTTCTCGGCATCGTCACGCTTGTCGCAGTAAACCAAGCAGCGGACAGCGTCTCGTCCGTTACCAGAAAGCGTCCAAGCCTGATCAGCCAGTTTCTTGGACAGGTCTTTGCCGTCAGTCACAATCCTCAATCGTTTTACGGCCTCGAGCCTTTCGCGCGTGCGCTTTGCCCCCTCATCCTCTGGATCGCTGCAGTCCTCAGCTTTCAGTGAAAACACGTTTTCGCCGGAGCTGCGATTCGTGGCCGATAGCGACAGCAGCTTGAATGTAGGTACGCGACCACGATCTTCTTCGGCGCGCGCACCATAGGTCGAAGGCTCGTCGGCGATACTCGCGAGCAACGCCTCGAAAGGCGGCACAAGGTGCGCTTCGTCCAGCAGGACAAGCGAATCGGCGCCCAGGAGGCCGGCGTGATACGGCCGCATCTTTCGGCTCACGCCGTAACCTTCGAATAACAACCGCGAACCGATCATATCCACAGTGCCAACGATGATCGCGGGCTGGCTGGGGTCTTCCAGCCACTCGCGGTTGTCCACGAACTGGCCGCGCAGGGTGGAGATAGTCAACTTCTGACCTGCGGTGAAGCCAAGGGCGGTGCGCAACTCGTTCGCTGCCGGTGTTACCAAGGCCTTGCGCAGCTTTTCAGCGAAGGTCGTTGACTGGTCCACTACGGCCCTTCGGTCCACGACATAGACGAGACGCCTTGGAAGACTGGGCGTTGCTTGGGTCCGGATCTGCCATGCCAAGCCGATCAGCCAAACCGCCATGACAGCCGTCTTGCCCAGACCGGTCGGGATACTGACTGCCTTGGGCAAATCGCCGGACAAGAAATGCGTACGAAACAGACGCATCTGCCACGGCATCCGCGAATAACCCGTCAGAGCGAGGAATGAACTCTCGAAGAATTCATCGGCCTCCAATCGTTCATGCGACATCGTCATCAGTGGTTTCCAATTGCGTTAATCGGATCGTGCCCCAACGCCTCAACTCGACCTTCCTGCAACCGCGAGCTTCTCCAGCCATCGACAGGCGTTTCGCTCCGTCTACTCGACCAGCACCCTCTTCGGCAGGCAGTACACGAGTCGCCGCGGTGTCCCTGCGCCTGGACCAGCCTCGCGTCCTCCCTCGCGCGAGCCGCGCTTCCACAGTCAAGCCGGCACGACCGCAGCAGTTTTCCCCATGCTGGTTGGAACGTCGTCGACAGCAAGGCGCGCTTGCCAAGCTTGGCGCGGATGCCTGGCGAGGCGTTTGAAGCATTCGTCAAATTCGTTCATCCCCTCGCCTCGTAGCTGTTTTGTTCCCCTCTTTCAACTGCGTCGCCCATCGCCCGGCACAGCCCATACCCCCGATACCGGCCCGCACCGAGCAGGATCGGCCCGCGCACCGGGCGGTCGAACACGAGAATGGCGTGCGCATGGCGACGCTCGCTGTCGTCTTTCCGCCGCAGCCTCGGGAAGGCATGCGCCGGCGGCACGCCAAGGTGAGCCGACACCGAGGTGACGATGACTTCGCGCGGCCTCGGGAGGCGAATGGATTCGCACGCCGCGGCGATCATGCCGGCAAGCTCGTGCTGGTACTCGGCGCGATCCTTCGCCTTCGGATGGCGGTCGAACGCCACGGGCGTGACGGTGGACCAGTGGGTGGCACCCTCCGGGTCCGCGGTCCACGCCTCGGGGCGCAGGTTCCAGGGAGGGCGCGCGCTCGTGTCCCGCCGCACGCTCCACACGCCGAGACGCCCGAGCTTGAGCTCGTGAACCCGCCCGACGACCCGGAGCATGTCACGACGCTCATCGGGACCGAGCCCCTCGGGCAGCGCGATCGCCATGGCGAGCAGGTGGCCGTCCGCATGCGGATGCGCCACGAACGCAAGCGGAACGAACGCGAGGTGAGGTTCCGAGAGTGGTGCGCCGTCGCGATCGTGGCCGCTCACCAGGTGGCGCACGCGTTCGGGCAGATCGTTGCTGTGGCTCAAGAGCGCCTCGCGCCAGCGCTGCGCGACGGCGAGTACGCAAAGGAGGTCGAGCTGCCGGTACGGACCCGCATTCGGCTCCAGCGCGAGCACGACGAGGTGCGGGCTGAAGACGGTACCCGGGGCAACGGACACGTCGCCGGGCGGCGTGGGACGAGCGTAGCCCTGATAGAAGGAGATCTCGGGCCGGACCTGGGTTGGCTGTTGGTTCTGGAACTCGTCCTTCAGGCGCTTCCTCGCCGCCTTCTGCGCCGTCTTGTTCGAGTCGTCGCCGGCGGCGACCTGGAGCGCGGCGAAGGCTTCGATGACCTCGCGGTTGTAGCGCCGCTCGAGGTCCTCGATCGTGCCGGGGCCCGCGACGCGCAGCTGGATCGCCGCACGATCATCATCGGGCACCCAGTTGGGTTCGCCGATCTCGTCCGGCTCGGCGACCCACATCTGGACGAGCGACGACGAGTGGCCGATGCGGCTGACCTTTGCGCACAGGGCTTCGAGAGCCAGACGGATGTTCTCGGGCGGGTCTGCGTCCTGCCAGGCGAGGTAGACCGTCTCGTCGTCGAGCCACGCGCGCGCGAGGCTGCGTGCTTGCCGTGTGCGGATGATTCCAGGGGCCGATTGGAGCGGCGGCGGTGGTTTCTTCTTCTCGTCCTTCTTTTTCTTTCTCCAGATCGCTTCGTCGTTGACGGGCACGAAGTGTTCCACGACCGCTCGTTGCACCGCTTCGGCCGCGCGAATCGCTGGCGCTCGGCGGGGTTCGCGATCGCCCTGTAGCCATTGCAGCGCCTCGCGTTCGGCAGGTTCCATGCCGGTCTGGAAATGCGCCGCCGCGAGGGCCATGAAGACGCGCCCCGGATGCGGCGGCCACTCCACGGGCGCGGAAGAGTGCGCGCGCGCCGCCACGAAGCCGTTCAGATATCGGACGCCGAGGGCGAGCATGTCACGTGGCCTCGCCGGAATCCTTGGTCGCCTCGATCTGGCTCAGGCGGACGAGCTTGACCAGTTCCTGCGACGGTTTGAGAAGGATCGGCTCTTTCGCCCACTGCACCCCGACCTTCTCGGCTGACGTGACCGCCGCGTTCAGCAGCTCGATGGCCGTATCGCCGGTCAGCGAGAACTTCGCTGGCGTCGCGCTCGGACGTTCAAGAAGCTCCCATTCCATGGGGCCGTCCGGCCACAGGAGGCAG
>Ga0187893_10009497_pt1 | contig 14930 bp, 17 predicted proteins | sample MA1701074metaG_FD_139574 | JGI IMG/M metagenome (GOLD analysis project Ga0187893, IMG submission 139574) | White microbial mat communities from a basaltic lava cave in the Kipuka Kanohina Cave System on the Island of Hawaii, USA - MA170107-4 metaG ...
GCCGAATCGACATGCTTGGAAAGCATGCGTCGGGGTAACTCGACCGTGGGTTCGAATCCCACCCTCTCCGCCACCCTTGGCGCGACAGAAACCGTCGGATCATCAGCCAACGGGCAGTGGCGCGCCAGAGTACCGACAGGTCGTGGCAGGCCATCACCGGAAACGGTGTCGCTGCGCGACAAGCATTTTGGGTGGGATTCGAACGAGGGGGATCGCGGGGGGGAGCATACCAAGCTTCGCTTGAGCGGTGCAGGAATAGCCGCAACGACTGATGATCATGTCGCGCAGCGCGACACCGCTTGACGGCGTTTGTCGCCGCTGCTGGACGGTACATATGGCGCGCCACTGCCCGATGGTTCGCCATCGGAATGTTCCTCGCGCGCCAAGGGAAAGGGGCCGGGCCCTGTGCAACCGAACCCTGTGAACCCCGCCAGGTCCGGAGGGAAGCAACGGTAAGCGGGTAGTTCGGTGTGCCGCAGGATCACCTGGCCCCGCATACAAAGCGTGAGGCGTGAAACGTGAGGCGTAAGGCGTCATCCGGATTTGACGTTACTTTTACGAATCCCTCACGCCTCACCCCTTACGCCTAACGCTTTATGGATTACCAGGTTTCCGCCAGGAAGTACCGCCCCGGCACGTTCCAGGATGTCGTCGGCCAGCCCCACGTCGTGCAGACGCTGGCCAATGCCATCGCCAGCAAACGCATCGCGCACGCTTTCCTGTTCTCCGGCACCCGCGGCGTCGGCAAGACGACCATGGCCCGCATCCTCGCCAAGGCGCTCAACTGCGAGCAGGGCCCCACCGCGACGCCCTGCGACGCCTGCGCCAATTGCCAGGAGATCGCCCAGGGCACCTCGGTGGACGTGATCGAGATCGACGGCGCCTCCAACACCGGCGTGGACGACGTGCGCGAGATTCGCGAAAACGTGAAGTTCACGCCCTTCCGCGGCCACTATCGCATCTACATCATCGACGAAGTCCACATGCTCTCGACGTCCGCCTTTAACGCGCTGCTCAAGACGCTGGAGGAGCCGCCGGCCCACGTCGTGTTCATCTTCGCGACGACCGAGATTCACAAGATCCCCGCGACGATCCTCTCGCGCTGCCAGCATTACAACTTCCGGCGCATCCCGCGCGCCGAGATCATCCAGCGGCTGCGCTTCGTGGCCAAACAGGACGGCCTGACCGTCGAGGACCGCAGCCTCTCCGCCATCGCGCGGGCCAGCGAAGGCAGCATGCGGGACGCGCTGAGCGTCCTGGACCAGGCCGTCGCCTTCGCCGGTAAAAATGTCACACACAGCAATCTCGAAACCCTGCTCGGCGCCGTGCCCCAGGAGCACGTCCGCGCCATGATCGGAGCCGTCATCGCGCAGGATAGTCCGGCCGCCGTGGGCGTGATCGCGCAGCTGCTCGATCAAGGCCACGACCTCCGTGCCTACTGCGCCGACCTGGTCGAATACGCCCGCCATATGCTGGTCGCCGCGGTCGTGCCCGCCGCGCAGGAACTCCAGAGCCTCATCGAAGCGCCGGAGGACGACATGCGCCAGATCATCGCGGACGCCAAGGCGTTTTCGGTCGAGCAGGTCCAGGAGCTGTTTCGCATCCTCTCGCATGCGGAAGATGCGCTGCGCCTGAGCGCGCATCCGCGCTTCGTGCTCGAGTCCGCCGCGATCCGCGCTACGCGGCTGCTGGCCGCCGGTACGCCGGCCGCCGCAGCGCCGACGGCGGCAAATCAGGCGCCGCGCCAGGCCGTGCCACAGGCGGCGCCGGCCAGACCGGCTGCGCAGACTCCATCCGTGTCGCCGCCTGCTCGACCTCCGGCGGCACCGCCGAAACCGGCGCCGCCCAGGTCGTCCCTGCAGCCGGCCGGCGCGAAACCGTCCCAGGCCGCGCCTCCGCCCGCGCCACCTCCCGTCCAACTCAACTGGGAACAGGTGGTGGAGCACGTATCGGGCAGACACCCGAATATCGGCGCCTTCCTCGAGCAGGGGACGCTGCTCGGCATCGACGGCAATCAGCTGATGATCGGCTACCCCGCCAACGCCTCCATCGCGCGCGGCATGATGGAGAAACCAGACAACCAGCAGCTGATCACAGCCCTCTGCGCCGAGCTGGCCGGCCGGCCGGTGCGGCTCAGGATCGTCGAACTGGCGGACGGTCAGACGGCAGCCCCCTCCCCCGCGCAGGTCCGCGCCGCGAAGGCCCGTTCCCAGAAAGACGCGCTGCTCGAACAGACGCGGGCGCATCCGCTCGCCAAGCAGGCGCGGGACGTGTTCGGCAGCGACGTGGTCGACATCCGGCACACCGCATCCCGCAAGGAGACCGCATCATGAGCAAGAATCCGTTCGGCAACATGGGGAACATCATGCGCCAGGCCCAGGCGATGCAGGATCAGCTCGCCAAAGTGCAGGAGCAGGCGGCCGCGAAAGTGGCCGAAGGCTCGGCCGGCGGCGGCATGGTGACGGTCAAGGCCAACGGGGCCATGGAAATCGTCTCGGTGACCATCAATCCCGAGGTCGTGAAAGGAGGCGACGGCGACATGCTGCAGGACCTGGTCGCCGCCGCCGCCAACGACGCGCTGCGCAAAGCCAAGGACCTCATGGCCGGCGAGATGAAAGCCATCACGGGCGGGATGAAACTTCCGGGGCTCTTCTAACTCAACGCTCAGGACTCAGCACTGTTGTTCCATGGGTCTCGATAACCAGGGGCTGCTCGCGCAACTGATCCGGGAACTGGTCCGCCTGCCGGGCATCGGACACAAGACGGCGCAACGCCTGGCGTTCCACCTGCTCAAGGCCGAGAAGGACGAGGCGATGCGGCTGGCCGACGCGATCCAGGCCGTGAAAGACGGCCTGACGTTCTGCCGCCAGTGTCGCAACATCGCGGAAGGCGAACTGTGCGAGTTCTGCCGCGATCCCAAGCGCGACCGCACCAAGATTCTCGTGGTGGAAGAGCCCAGCACGCTCTACGCGATCGAGCGCAGCGGCGGCTACCGCGGTCTGTACCACGTGCTGCTCGGCGCCCTCTCGCCGCTCGACGGCGTGGGCCCCGCGGACATCCGCGCGCAGGACCTCGCGGACCGCCTCAAGGACGGCGGCGTCGAGGAAGTCATCCTCGCGACGAACCCCACCATTGAGGGCGAAGCCACCGCCATCTACCTGACCCGGTTGCTCAAGCCGCATGGCGTGCGCGTGTCGCGCATTGCCTACGGCATTCCGGTCGGCGTGGACATCGAATATGCGGACGAAGTGACCCTCATGAAATCATTGGAGGGCCGGCGGGAGCTGTAACGCACGGCGGGCATTGACCGGCCAGGATCATGTTGCTATAGTTTTTACAGATGGCTGCACGGGTACAGAGTTCTCCATCCGCAGTGTCCGCTCCGTCGCCCCGGGCGAAAGGGGCTCCCTCGCGCAAGAAACAGCCCTATACGGGCGAACCGAAGTACGCCCCGATCTTTCGCGCGCTGCAGCGGCAGCGGGCCGGCCTGATCCAGGGCGCCGAAGCGGTGCTGGACCAGCGGCCGGGCCTTGCCACGTTCCCCGACATGAACGATCAAGCCACGGCCGAGGCGGATCAGAACTTTGCCCTGCGGATCAAAGATCGGGAACGGAAGCTGATCAAGAAGATCGATGAGGCGCTCGACCGCCTGATGACCAGGACCTACGGCATCTGCGAAGACTGCGGGGAAGAGATTCCCCTCAAACGCCTCAAGGCCCGTCCCGTCACGACGCTCTGCATCGAGTGCAAGACGCGGCAGGAGCAGGAAGAAAACGCCCGCGGGTAGACGCCCCGGACGGCCGCGCCGATCACCGCCCCTTCAATTCCTTCACGCGCGCCTGCGCGCGCGCCGCTCGCGGCTGTTCTTCTTCGACCCCCTCGACCAGCGCCAGGTAGGTTTCGTACTCCGCGATCGCGCGTCGGGGATTGGTTTCTTCGTAGGCTTCCGCGAGATTGTACCGAGCCACCTCGTAATTCGGCCGCAGCGTGACCGCCCGCTCGAACGACGCCAGCGCGCGCGGACGGTCCCCCAGCTTGGCGTAGACGGTCCCCAGGCTGTTGAGAAACTCCGGCGTATTGGGGCGAACCTCGAGCGCCCGCTGGATGGAGGCCTTGGCCGGCTCGAGCTTGCCGCTGCGCTCGAGCGCCAGCCCCAGCTTGTGATAGGCGTCCGCCAGTTGTCTCTTATCCGAAAACCCCACGGTGATCGCTTTGCCATAGGCGTCCGCGGCACGGGCCTCGTCTTTGACGCCACAGGAACCAAAGTGCGCCGCCTCCCCGCGCGCGAACTGCTGGAGCGCCGCGAAGGACTCCTTGTCCGTCGAGCCCTTGCCCGACGGCTTTCCCCCGCCTTTGGCCTTGTCGCCGCGCTCGATCCGCGAGAGAAATTCCGCGCGGTAGGGCGACATCAGCTTGGCGTAGGGATCGATGGCGAAGGAGGCCGCCAGCAACGTGGGCGGGTCCCCGTTCAAAACCAGATACCGGACAGTGCTGGTGGCATCGCCGGTTTCGTAGAGCGAACTGGGATCGAGATTCTCACGAGCCGGCACCTGGGCGATGTTCAGGTAAAACTCGATCGAAGGCTTCAGTTGACCGAGCGTCTGGCGCAGGACGGGATAGGGCTTCAGATTGACGCCGCCCGGGAAGATGAACAGCAGGCCGACCGCTTGATCGTCCTGATCGAAGAACAGCGACTCCTCCGCGCCGGTCGGGCTGCGATCGGCCGGAATCCGGAGTTCTTCGCCCGTCCCCCAGACCTCGCGGCGCACCGGCACGCCGGCCTGGCGCCCGAGCACCGCCTGCTTCCGGTCGCAGAGCTTGGCCGACTTCAGCAGCACCAGGTCGCTGGCCGAGGGCGGCAATTTCGACGGCGGGGCCGTTTCGCACGCCGACACGAACAGGGCGGCAGCCAGCAGCGGCCAGGCGGCCGCGATCCGGCGCAGGTCTCGTCTGTGCTCGCACGGGACACGCATAGGCTGGTCCGTGATTCTACAAAAAACAGAACAGCGGCAGGAAGGGGATTCCTTCCTGCCGCTGTTCACGAGGAAACTCGCGCGGGCGAGAAGTTACTTCCGGCGCTGGGATTCGATGAGCACGTCCTCGCTGGTATAGCCGAGGGTGTCGGGGAACATGGAGGCCAGGGTGTAGAACGGCCGGTTGACGGTGTAATCCAGCATGACGCCGAACGGGTGCATAACGATGCCCAGCCACCGCCATGGGTTGTCTTCCACCGCCGCCTGAGACCTCGGGTTGGAGTAGACCTGCGCCGTGGCATCGAGGGATGCGTACATCCCGCCCCCTTGCGCCAAATGAACCTCTTCTTTTTCTTTCGTGGACGCGCACCCGGCAGCCAGCATTGCCACCAGCGCGACGAGCCCGATCAGAGACCACCCTTTCATAGATCACCTCTTGCTAGGGAATATTCTGTGTGACAGGCAGGAGTGTAGCGTGCATCGCCCATTCTGTCCAGGAAATCAACGTTTTCGGACAGGGGCTTGGTTGAACCGTCCCCCACGCCATGCTAGACTGCGCCGCGAGTGGGCGATTAGCTCAGTTGGGAGAGCGCTCCCCTCACACGGGAGAGGTCACTGGATCAAGACCAGTATCGCCCACCATACCGCACTTCGTGTGAGCCGGCGGCTCATCGGGCGGAGCCCCTCCCAATTGTCGCCGCCGGAGAAAACCTTCAAGTGTTTCTTGCTTGAGGCTTTTCGGCGAAGGGGTGCGTTGCTCCAGTAGGCTTAGATTCATCGGTCGATCTCCGGAGTCCCGTTCAGATGCGCGAGGATGTGGTCGTCGTGGGAGGCGGGCTCGCCGGGTCCGAAGCGGCCTGGCAGGCGGCGTCCCATGGAGCGCGGGTGACGCTCTACGAGATGCGTCCCAAGGAGGCGACCCAGGCCCACAAGACCGGCTTCCTCGCCGAGCTCGTCTGCTCCAACTCCCTCGGCTCCGCCGACGCCCTGAGCGCCCCCGGCATCCTGAAAGAGGAGATGCGGCGCCTCAACTCCCTGATCATCCGGGTCGCGGACGAGGTCCGCGTGCCGGCCGGCTCGGCCCTCGCCGTGGACCGCGATCAGTTCGCGCAGAAGATCACCCAGGCGCTCGAAGGCCATCCGAACATCCGCATCCTCCGCGAGGAAACCACCGAGATCCCGGGTGACTGCGTCTGCATCATCGCCACCGGCCCGCTCACCTCCGACAAGCTGGCCGCGTCGATCCGGCAGCTCACCCAGTCCGGGCACTTGTATTTTTTCGACGCGATCTCCCCGATCATCGACGCCGACTCCATTAATATGGACGTCGTCTTCCGCGCCTCGCGCTACGACAAGGGCGGCGACGACTACCTGAACTGCCCGATGGACGACGCGACGTTCAACGCCTTTTACGGCGCGATGATGGCCGCCGAAAAAGTCCAGCCCAAGGAGTTCGAGAAGGACACGCCATACTTCGAGTCCTGCCTCCCCATCGAGGTGATGGCCGAGCGGGGGCGGCAGACGATGCTCTTCGGCCCCTTGAAGCCGGTCGGCCTGGACGATCCCCGGACCGGCGCGCGGCCCCACGCCGTCGTGCAACTCCGCGCGGAGAACCGCCACGGCACCTGCTACAACATGGTCGGCTTCCAGACCAAGCTCACCTACGGCGAGCAGAAGCGCGTCTTCCGCATGATTCCCGGTCTCGAGCAGGCCGAGTTTCTCCGATACGGCAGCGTGCATCGCAATACCTTCATCAACTCGCCCGAGCTGCTGCGCGACACGCTGCAGCTCAAAGTCCGCGGCACCGTCTTCTTTGCCGGACAGCTCGTGGGCGTGGAGGGCTACACCGAATCGGCGGCGATGGGCGGCCTGGCCGGCCTCAACGCGGCACGGGGGATGGCCGACCTGCCGCTCGTCACGCCGCCGCCGACCACCGCGCACGGCGCGCTCATCCATTACATCACGACCACGGCGCCCAGGCACTTCCAGCCGATCAACACCAACTTCGGCCTCTTCCCGCCGCTCGCCGCCCGCGTGCGGGACAAGGCACAGAAACGGGCATGCATCGTCCAACGGGCCCTGGAGGAATTCGACGGATGGAGAACGCGGTCCGGGCTTTCGTAACGTTCCTCGCCGACGAGCGGGGAGCCTCGCCCGAAACGATTCGCGCCTATCAGTCGGACCTTCGCCAGTTCCTCGCCTTCATTGCCTCCAGGCGTCCCCCGGCCGCCAAGCCGCTCGCGCCCTCCGACGTGGACGCCATGACGGTCCGCGAGTATCTCTATTGGCTCGATCAGCGGCGGGAGCAGAAATCGTCCATGGCGCGCAAGCTGGCCGCGCTCCGCACGTTCTACCGTTACCTGAACCGGACGACGGGACGGGGCGTCAATCCGGCGGCGGAGGTCCGCACGCCGAAGCTGCCGCAGCGCCTGCCGCGCGTGCTGACCAAGGACGACGCGAACGCGCTCATGGAATTCCCGGAAGGCGACGGGCTGGCGGCGCGGCGCGACCGCGCGATTCTCGAAACGCTCTATTCCACCGGCGCGCGCGTCAGCGAGCTGGTCGGCATGGACCGAGCGGATCTCGGCCTGAGGGAAGGCCTCGTGCGGCTCCGCGGCAAGGGGCGCAAGGAACGCATCGTCCCGATCGGCGACGTCGCCATCGAGGCGATCAAAGAGTACCACGCCGCCTTGTCCCGTCACCCGTCACCCGTCACCCGTCACCCGAAGCACGGGCAGCCCGTGTTCTGCAACGCCCGCGGCGGCCGGCTGACCGCGCGCAGTATCGCCCGCTTCGTCGCGAACTATTCGTCGCGGCTCGCGGGCGGGCGCGTGAGCCCGCACGCGCTGCGCCATTCCTTCGCCACGCACCTGCTCGACGAAGGCGCCGACCTGCGTGCGATTCAGGAGATGCTCGGCCACGCGTCGCTGGCCACCACGCAGAAATACACGCACGTCGCGATGGACCAGCTCATGAAAGTCTACGATCAGGCGCACCCGCGGGCGGGACGGACGGTGCGCGCACGCACGCCGGGCGGTAATCGCAAATCGTGACACAAGAATCAATTGTGTTGGACGGAACTATTTTGTAAGATGCGGCTGACGGAGCGCTCCCATGGATAAGCTGATCAAAAAAGCGAATATTCTCGTCGAGACGCTGCCCTATATCCGCACGTTCTCCGACAAGACCATCGTCATCAAGTACGGCGGCAACGCGATGACGGAGGAGTCGCTCAAGGACAAGTTCGCCCAGGACATCGTGCTCATGAAGTACGTCGGCATCAACCCGGTCATCGTGCACGGGGGCGGGCCGCAGATCGACGAGATGCTCGGCCGGCTGGGTATCGAGGCGAAGTTCCGCCAGGGCGTGCGCGTGACGGACGAGCAGACGATGGAAATCGTCGAGATGGTCCTGGCCGGCAAGATCAACATGGAGATCGTGGATCTGCTCAACCGCCACGGCGGCCGGGCCGTCGGGGTCAGCGGCAAGGACGGGGGGTTCATCACGGCCAAGGCGCTCACGGTCAAGGCCTGGATCGAAAGTCTCGGCATGGACATGGACGCGGATGGAGACAGCGCGACGGACGATACCTTCGGCTACGTCGGCGACATTCAATCCATCAATCCGAGCCTGATCCAGAAATTGCAGCAGGACAATTTCATCCCGGTCATCGCCCCCATCGGCACGGACCGCGAGGGCAACACCTACAACATCAACGCCGATCTGGTCGCCGGGGCGGTCGCCTCGGCGTTGCACGCCGAAAAACTCCTCGTGCTCACGGACGTCAAGGGCATCCGCGACGCCAAGGGCCGCCACATCTCCACCCTCTCGCAGAAGGATATGCAGCGGCTGATCAAGAAAGGCGTCATCCGCGAAGGCATGTTGCCGAAGGTCCACGCCTGCCTCGCCGCGCTGGAGGGCGGCGTCCACAAGGCGCACATCATCGACGGGCGCACGCCGCACGCGATCCTCCTCGAAGTCTTTACGCACAAGGGCATCGGCACCGAAATTATTGCCTAACCCAACTGATCAGGACCGTCTCCTCGCTCATCTCCAGGCCCTGATCGGCGAACGCCATCCGGTCACCTCTCCCGCCCATCTGCACCGGGTTGAAGCGTACCTCGCCGACACCTTCACGTCCCTCGGCTGGCAGGTCTCCGCCCATCCCTTCGAGGCGATGGGCGGCACCTACCGGAACGTCATCGCCTCACTGCTGCCGACCCGCCGGACGCAGGGCCAGGGCAACGGCTCACCGGCTGCGCCGCTCCTGCTGGCGGCCCATTACGACACGGTTGAAGGCTCGCCCGGCGCCGACGACAACGCCAGCGCTCTGGCGGTCCTGCTGGATGTCGCGCGGCGCCTGCGCGGCATGGACCGGATGCGCGAGATCCACTGCATCGGGTTCTGCCTGGAAGAGGAAGGCTTGCTCGGCAGCCTGGCCTACGCCGCGCAGCTCAAGGCCGCCAAGCAGGAGATCGCCGGCGCCATCGTGCTCGAATGTGTGGGCTACGCGAGCGAGCAGGCAGGCTCGCAAACCGTCCCGCCCGGCACGCCGGTCGCCGTCCCGACCGTCGGCAACTTTCTGGCGATTGTCGGCAACCAGGCCTCCGCTGCGTTGACGGCTTCCGTCGAGCGGACCGTCACCGCACACGTGCCGACGGTTTCGCTCGTCATCCCCGGCCAGGGCGAGTTCCTGCCGGACGCCCGCCGCAGCGACCACGCAGCCTTCTGGCACTACGGGTTTCCCTCCGTCATGCTCACCGACACCGCAAACTTCAGAAACCCCCACTACCACCGGCCGACCGACACGCTCGACACGCTGAATCTTTCGTTCCTTGAGAAGGTCGCCGCCGGTGTCGCAGCCGCAGCCACCCACCTTGCCGGTCCCTATGAGCCCCCTGTTTCGAGCAAGTGATCGTCTCGAAGGTCCTGGCATTGCCCTTGCCTCTTTCCGGAAAGCCCAGTAGGCGAACGGCTGCCTACGCGACGAGGAGGAGCCTGTGGAGCAACGGCGGGAACGGAGGGTGCAGGTTCACTACCCCATATCTTTCGAGGGAAATCAAGGCCTTGGGAAAGGAAAGCTCTTTAACCTCTCACTGGGTGGCTGCGCAATTGAAAGCGGCATCAATGTACAAGTTGGAACAACCGTCACCCTCCGTGTGTACGTTCCGACACACAAGGAACCAATCCAAGTGAGCCGGGCCGGCGTGACCTGGGCAGCCGGACAGGACTTCGGCGTCGAATTCATGGACCTGGAACCTCAGGAACGGGAACGCCTGAACAAACTCATTACCGATCTCCAGCAAGGCAACGCGCAGATCCACTGACCGGCCTCCGCCCCTCGGCATCCCGCCCAAATCAGGCTTCGTAATAGACGATGACCGTCGCCTTGCCGCATTTGGTGCAGGTCCCCTGCTTGGTCATGGGGATTTTCCCGGCGCTCTCGGCGGCTTTGACCTGCGCGTCGTTCTTGCGGGCGTGGGCGTTATAGCACTCGCTGCAGTAGGGCGGGGTTTCGGCCATGGCACCTCCTGGGCTGAAGCCGCATACGGTGCAGGACGGACAAGGCAGGAATGAGTGCCTATGGTAGGCGGTTGCGCAAGACGGGTCAAGCGCCGGAAGGCGCTCGCACCGCGAGCCTTCCATCGGGAATTATGCTATTCTCTCCCCCCATGGCATCCGCGGGACAGTACGCGTTGATGGTCGTGAAGGGACCCGACCAGCCGCACATGTTCATGCTCACGCAATTCCCGGCGCGGATCGGCCGGAACGAAACCGATCAGGTGCGCCTCTCCGATCCCGCCGTCTCCACGGCGCATTGCGAAATTCTCTCCGTCGACGGCGCGTTGTGGCTCACGGCGCTGGACCCGGACGCTCCGGTGACGGTGGATGGAAAGCCCGTGGCGCAGGGGACGCCGGCGAGGCTCACCGCCAACCGCAGCAAGATCGTGGTGGGCGGCACGACGCTGGCGCTGCGGGATATCAGCGCGTTGCTCGGCAGGATGGAATCCGACCTGGACGCGGAAGAACAGCACGCCGCCCGGGCGGGGACGGCGAAGGCATCCGACACTCCCGCGCATGATCAGACGATCTCCGACCTCGTACCGCCGACGATGATGTTCACGTCCGAGACGCAGGCCCTGATGATGGCGGACGTGTGCGACTCCACCGGCCAGGCCTACTCCGTGTCCAAGGCCCAGGGCTCCGACCAGGCGAACAAGCTGATGGGGAAGGCCTTCCAGGCGTTCTATAACCTGTTCGACCGGCACGCGCAGGCGCACCACGTGCTGCACGTCCTGAAGCCGGGTGATGCCGTGTTCGCGACGTTTGAATCGCCGGAGGACTGCCTGGCGGTCTGCTGCAAGATCCTGTCGGATCTGGAACTGCTCCGGCCGAAGCTCCAGGAGAAGGGGCTGATGCCGCTCAACGTGCGCGTGGCCGCGCACTACGCGCCGGTGCTCCATTCGTCCAACCAGGCCCAATTCTTCGGCCTGCCGATCCACCTGACGAACCGCCTGCAGAGCCTGGCCTCCGACCAGGCGGTGGGGACCCTGACCGGCGACTTTCCCAAGATCAACCGGATCTTTCTGACCGCCGAGATCTACAAGACCCTGCCGGCCGCCTGGACGCCGCTCACCTGGCAGGTCGGCTCCTTCAAGGTCGCGGGCTTCGCCGAAGAGGTCTTCCCCGTCTACGGCCTCAAGTGGCAGGAGCTGATTCTGCGCAAGCTCGTGAGCTGAATGGCCGAGATCGCCACATTGGCCGGAGGCTGTTTCTGGTGCCTGGAAGCGGTCTATGACCAGACGAAGGGCGTCTTGTCGGTCGAGTCTGGCTACATGGGCGGCAAGAACGCCGATCCGACCTACGAGCAGGTCTGCTCGGGCCGCACGGGCCATGCGGAAGTGGTGCGGGTGACGTTCGACCAGGCCGTGATTTCCTTCCGCGAGCTGCTGGAGATCTTCTTCGTGATCCACGACCCGACGACGCTGAACCGGCAGGGCAACGACGCGGGCACGCAGTACCGATCGGCCATCTTCTACCACACGCCGGAGCAGAAAAAGACCGCCGACGAGGTGATCGCCGCCTTCACGAAGGACCAGGTCTACGCGAATCCCATCGTCACGGAGGTCGTGCCGGCCGGCCCCTTCTACGTGGCGGAGGACTACCACCAGGAATATTTCGCCCGCAATCCGCTGCAGGGCTACTGCACCTACGTGGTCGGTCCGAAAGTCGCCAAATTCCGCAAACAGTTCGCCGCCAGGCTGAAAGCCTAGCGCCCCGATGCGGATCTTCATCCTGGGGGCCGGCGCCACCGGTTCATTGCTCGCACAATTGCTGACACGCCAGGGGCATCATGTATGGTGCGGTGATAAGGACCCGGCGCGCGCGCAGCGGTTCCTCGGCAAGCGCTCCGGGATCCCGGTCAAGCCGGTCAACGCCCGCAATCTCTGGAGCATCGTCAAGGCGGCCAAGGGCTGCCATCTGCTCGTCAACTGCTCCCCGGCCGTCTTCAATAAAATCGCGCTCCGCGCCGCCCTCCGCCTGCGAGCCCACTATCTCGACACGGCCTCGCACTTGACGGGATATCCCTTCCAGGTCGAGCAGCTCCGGTTCGACGCGAGCTTCCGAAAGAAACGCCGGACCGCCGTGATCAACGCCGGGGTCGCGCCGGGCCTCACGAACCTCTTGGTCGCCCGCAGCGCGGACCTGCTCGACGGAGTGGAGACGGTCCAGATCCGCCTCTACGAGAGCACCGACAGCGACGATCCCGTCTCCCAATGGTCTCCCGACGCCTCCTTCGATGAGGCGGTCTCGCGGCCGCGCGTCTACCGGAACGGCCGGTTCCGCCTGGGCACGCGCTTCGGGGAGCGGGAGGTGTTCCGTTTCCCGCCGCCCATCGGGCCGGTCGGCGTCGTGCTGGCGGCGCAGGACGAGGTCTGCACGCTGCCGCGCGTCATCGCCATGCGCGAGATGGACGTCAAGATCGGCGGGAACGACTTCGAGCGCCTGCGGCGCTGGTACCGGCTGGGCAGGCTGCGCAGATCGCGGGGCCTGCCCGCGAAACATTTCCCCAAGACGCCGACCCCGCGCCAGGTCGCCAGGCTGATGCGCCGCGGCCGGCTCTGGCACGCGCGGTTCGCGGTGGCCGTGGTGGCGCACGGTGTCAAGGGCGAGCGGAGCGCCCTGCTCCGCTGGGATGCGGGCTTCCCCACGCTCCATCAGATCAGGCGGCGCGGGCGGTTCACTTCGCCGATCGCCTGGGCGACCGCGCACCTTGCCGCGCTCTTCATCAAACATTTCCCGCGCGAGCTGTCCGGCGTGTACCCGCCAGAGGCCTTGCCGCGCGAGACACATCAGGCGATCCTGGCCGGCGCGCGGTCGTACGGCATGCGCCTGGCGAAACGGATGACGCTCCTGAAGCCGATCGACCACGAGGAGTAACGTGCCGCCGGTCCGCCCCCTCTCGCTCAAGACCCGCGCTTCAGTCGCAGCCCTCTTCAAGCGTCTGGACTATGCAACCCTCGGCCGCATCTACTGCGACGAGGGCGGCGAATCGTTCTGGAAGGCCAAAAAGGGGCTCTGCCAGACGCTCGGCCTCAAGTTGGGGCAGGCCCTGCGCGGCCGCCTGCGCAAGGGCGGGCGCAGCCTCTACGTGGGCGCGGGGGTGGCGGAGCTGCCGGTCCTGGCGGTGGAGACGCTGGAGCTGGGGCGGACGGTGGCGGCTTATTCACTGCGCGCGGAGGAAGTGGCGGTGCTCAACCAGGCCTGCACGGACATGCCATTCCGGTTCATCCATGGGGACACAGGGACCGCCGACGGGGCCTTCGACCACCTGTGGATGGTCAGCGTGCTGAATGACCCGGAGCGGTTCCCCGAGCTCTCTTCCCTCGCCTACGGCCGGGCCAATCCGGCGACGTTCGATCCCGCCGCCTTCGCGAAGGAGCGGCAGACGGTCCTGGCCCTGGCCGACTTGTGCCTCAGCAAGCTCCAACTGCCGAGTCTCGTGACGACCTCGGTCGAGGAAATTCCATGGATCACGGACTGGTGCGGAGCGCGGAAGATTCCCTGCCTGGTCGAGGGACGGGACTATCCGACGGCGATCGTGGAGGATCCGGTCTGTTTCATCCGGATCGGAGAGTCTAGAAAGGCCGGCCGCTAAATCCGAAAACCGGTTTTTGATTTCGCCGGATCGCTCAGATACTGGCGGGCGTATTTCACGTAATTCTTGGCCGATTCCCTGATCCAGGCCAGCTCCTTGTCCGTCACTGTCCGCTTGACCTTGGCCGGCGAGCCGAGGATCAGGCTCTTGGGCGGGACAATCGTTCCTTCCGTGACCAAGGCGCCGGCCCCCACAACGCAATCCTCCCCGATCACCGCTCCGTCCATGATGATGGCGCCCATGCCGATCAGCACCCGGTCCTTGATCGTGCAGCCGTGGAGCACGACATGGTGGCCGATCGTCACGTCGCTGCCGATGACGAGCGGCGCCGTGTCGTGCGTGACGTGGAGCATGCAGAGATCCTGCACGTTGGTCCGGTCGCCGAGGCGGATATAGTTCACGTCGCCGCGGACGACGGAGTTGAACCAAATACTACAATCCTCCCCCATCACCACGTCGCCGATGACGAGGGCCGTTTCCTCGATGAAGCAGGATTTCCCGATCTTCGGCAGGACGCCCTGAAACGCTCGCACCATGAACCCGACTCTAGGCTAACCGGACATCTGAATCAAGTTGACCGGTTTACGGAGCGTCCCGTAGACTGCCCGCATGGACACGGCCAAAGGGGACAGGCACCAGCCTACGGCTGGAGCCAGTCCCCACACGACGCTCGGGTTCGTGAACCTGGGCTGCACGAAGAACCAGGTGGATGCCGAGATCATGCTCGGCTCCCTGGCGGCGAACGGCTTTGACTTGTCGGCGGACCCGGAGCGGGCCGAAGTCGTCATTATCAATAC
>Ga0187893_10009498_pt1 | contig 14930 bp, 10 predicted proteins | sample MA1701074metaG_FD_139574 | JGI IMG/M metagenome (GOLD analysis project Ga0187893, IMG submission 139574) | White microbial mat communities from a basaltic lava cave in the Kipuka Kanohina Cave System on the Island of Hawaii, USA - MA170107-4 metaG ...
CCATGAGGGGTGGGGAAGCGCACCGACACGGTCCCCGGCCCTGGCGGTTGCTCGACCACGGCCAGGCCGGCGGCCACGGCCACCGTCCCCGGGTGGGCGGCCCCGGCCCGGACCGGGTCACCCGTCGGCGCCTCGGAGCCGGGCACGGCCAGGACGGGTGCCGCCGGGCGGGGACCGGCACCCGCCCGGGGCCGGGCGGGCAGGCCACCCAGCGGCGCCCCGACCACGGGCAGGCGCCGTAGCCCCACGGGGGACGGTGAGGATGGTGCTGGCGCGCCGGGCGGGAGCGGCGCCGGGTCCCCGCGCCACCGGCTCACGAGGGGCGGGGCGGGGCCGGGCCGGGCGGTCGGGGGCCCGTTGGGGACGGGCCAGGCGGGTCCGGGGGGCGGGGTGGGGGCCCACCGGCGGAGGGTGGTCGCCCGGGCGCCGAGCACCGGGACGGCGGGAGGGCCGCCCGCCGCCGCCGGCACCGATGTGAAGCCTTCGACCCGGCGGGCGACGACCACCGGCTGGAGGTCGCTCGGGTCCGGGGCGCCGCCGGGCCCGGCGGTCGTCGAGCCCCCCCTACGGGGCGCGGCCGGGGCGTCGGGCCGGGGGCCGGGGGGGCCGAGCCCGATCGCCGGAGGCCCGATCGCCGGAGGCCCGATCGCCGGAGGCCCGATCGCCGGAGGCCCGAGCCCGGAGGCGGTGACCGGCGGGGCGGCGGCGCCCATCTCGCCGCCGGGTCCGGGTCGTCCCCCCGGCGGCCGGGCCCGGGTGGCTCCTGGTCCCGGGGCCGGGCTGGGACCGGCGTGGAGCTCGCCCCCTCGGCGCTGGACCGGTGCCGACGGGCGCCAGGCCGGGGTCGGCGCTCCCTCGGCGCCGGGCGGGCGGTGACCGAGGACCGGGCCGGCGGGGCCCAGGGGTGGCCCCAGGCCGAGGGGCGGACCGAGGCCCAGGAGCTGGCGTCCGGCCTGGGCGCCGGCCACGGGCCGATCGGCGACGGCGGGGGGGGTCGGGTCGCCGGCTCCCGGGCCTCCGGGCCCCGGGGCGCCGGTCGCCCCGGGGGCGGGGACGGGAGGTTCGGGCAGCGGCCCGGGCTGAGGGCCGGGCGGCCCCCCCCGGGATCCCCGGGGCTCCCCGGCGAAGGCGGCCGGGAGGGAGCGAGCTCCGGGTGCCGGGCCGGGTGCGGGGGCGTCGACCCCGGCCGGGGACGGGCCGGTGACGGAGCCCGGGATCGTCCCGGTGCCGGCGAGCCGGCGCAGGGCGCCCCCGGCGGGCCGGGGGGCCCGGGTGAGGGCCGGGCCGCCGGGGGCTGCGGCCTCCCGGCGCAGCACCGTGGGCATGGGTGCCGGGGCCGGGGGCGCGGGGAGGCCAGCGGGCTCCTCGACCGCAGGGCGCGGTTCCGGGACCGGCACCGCCGGCGCCGTGGAGGGCGCGGGGGCGGGGGCGGGCAGGCCGGTGGCCGCCGCGGCCGCGGCTGCCGGCGCTGTCGGCGGAGGCGGCGGGCCGAAGGGGGCCTGCCGGGCCGGCGGGCGATCGGGGGCCAGGCGCCAGGGTGGGGCCGGGTAGGGCCGCGGACCGGGCTCGGGTGAGGGGCGCGCCGCCTCGCCGGCCTCCGTCTCCCGGGCCACCACGAGCCCGCCGATGACCCCGGGACGATCGGGTGCCACGCCGTGGACCGGGGGCCGCAGGAGGCGGGGGGAGGTGAGGGTGCTGAGGCCCCGGCGGAACGACGACGTGCCGAAGGTCCCGGCCGGGGGGCCCACGGTCGGGACGAGGGGTGCCACGGCCGCCCAGCCCGGTTCGGCGGCCCGCGAGGCCTCGGGGTCGACCGCCGCCACCACCGGCTGCCGGCGCCGGAGCGACCACCTCACCGCGACCCGGCCTGGCGCTGCCGGAGCTCATCGACGCCCTGGACGAAGCGGCGGCGGAGCGGGTGCTCGAGGTCGAGGATCTCGCCCAGGGACCAGTGGAGGTGGTAGGCGAGGTAGGTGATCTCCCGGTAGAGCTCGGTGGTGGCGACGGTCACGATCCCCCCAGGCGACCACCACCCACGTCCACGGTGAAGTCGTGCTTGCAGGCGGGACAGGTCACCGCCGCCCGGGTGTGGCCCTCCTGGTTCACCCGGCGGTAGAGGTCCTGGAGGAAGGCCACGTCGGAGGCGAACATGCTCTCCACGATCCCGGGGTGCACGTCGGTGAGCGATCCCAGCCGGGTGACGACCCGGCCGAGGAGCACCACGGTGAGGTAGGCGGGGTCCTCCTTCACCCGACCGTCGTGGAGGGGGACGAGCTCGTCGCGGGCCGTGGCCAGGCGCATCACGCCGTCCCGGTGGACGGTGCCCGACCCGTCGACGTAGCCCCGGGGGAGGCGGAACTCGAACTCGGTGCGCAGCTCGGGCTCGGGCTCGGTGGGGGCGGCGGGGGCCGGGGCTTCGAGGGTGGCTCCGCGGCGCATCACTCGGGCCTGGCCTCCTCGTAGGTGATGGTGAGCTTCTCGGTGAGCACGCTCGTGTCGCCCGCCTTGAGGGTGCCCACCTCGAGGGTCTTGGGCCAGGCCCCGGTGAGCGAGTACCGCTTGATGGGGGCGCCCTCGAAGTCGTAGACGATGATGGCCCCACCCTTGCGGGCGTCGCCCATCTTCCCGAACTGGGAGTCCTTCACCCAGTCCTCGAAGCTCGTGTCCTCGGTGAGGCCCCGGGTGAGGGTGACCTCGCCCGGCTTGGGCCGGCCCGGCAGCTTCTTCACCGAGTACTTGCCGTCGTTCGTGTTCTGCTTCAGCTCGATGACGTCCTGATCCATCTTGAGCCCGCCGATCTCGGTGATCTGCTTGATCACCACGCCGTCGAACTCGAGGCCGAAGGAGTGGCCCACCGAGGAGTCGAACTCGGGGAGGGGCATGGCTGGTTACCTCCTGGGTTGGTCCGGGCCCGGCGGGGAGCAGCTCCCCGTCGGGGTCACTCCGCCACCTCGGCGCCGGCCGAGAACTGGGAGAGGCGGAAGATCACGAACTCGGCCGGCTTCACCGGCGCCACCCCGATCTCGCACACCACCTGGCCGGCGTCGACGACCTCGGGCGGGTTCGTCTCCTCGTCGCACTTCACGTAGAAGGCCTGCTGGGGCGTGGCGCCGAAGAGCGCGCCCTTGCGCCACTCGTTCGTGAGGAAGGCGGCGATGGTCCGGCGCATCCGGGCCCAGAGGTCGTGGTCGTTGGGCTCGAAGACCGCCCACTGGGTGCCGGCGAGGATCGACTCCTCGAGGTAGTTGAAGAGCCGGCGGATGTTGAGGTAGCGCCACGCCGGGTCGCTGGAGATGGTGCGGGCTCCCCACACCCGGATGCCCCGGCCCGGGAAGGCCCGGATGCAGTTGATGCCCTGGGGGTTGAGCAGGTCGTGCTCGGCCTTGGTGATCTGGGTCTCCACGGCGATGGCCCCGCGCACCACCTCGTTGGCCGGGGCCTTGTGGACGCCGCGGGTGTCGTCGTTGCGGCTCCAGATGCCGGCCATCGCCCCGCTGGGGGGGATGAAGGCGTTCTCGCCCGACGCCGGGTCGAAGACCTTGACCCAGGGCCAGTAGAGGGCGGCGAACCGGGAGTCGTAGCCCGCCTTGTCCACCCGCCACTCCCGCACCTGCTGGGCGTTGAGGCCGGGCGGGGGGTCGAGGATGGCGAGCCGGTCGCCCATGAGCTCGCAGTGGGCCACCATGGCCAGCTGGACGGCCTGGACCCCCTCGAGGTCGATGGCGCCCGCCTGGTAGGCGCCCATGAGGTCGGGGACGCAGACCATGGTGATGGGGTCCACGGCCTCGAGGCCCCCGAAGCCGGTGCGGTCGGCGGCGTCGCCGGCGTAGTCCTCGGGTGTCACCGGGGCCGGCTCGGGGTGGGCACCCCCGGCCAGGGCCGTGGACCCGGCGACGGGGGCCAGCAGGCTCGAGGCGCTCGCCGTCTCCTGGATGCGCACGAGCTGGGACTGGGCGTTCACCACGGTGGCGACGTTCTGCTTGCCCCGCCTGGTGGTGAGGCCCCGGTAGCGCTCCTCCACCTTCGAGCCCCGCTTGACCACGAGGTCGAAGGCGTCGGTGGCGCCCTCGCCTCCACCCTCCCCCTCGCCTCCCGAGGCTGGCTTCGTCACCGAGACCTCGATGCCCAGCTCGTTGCCGCCCGGACCGGGCTGGATGGCCTCGACCCGGTAGCCGCTGGCCTTGCTGCCGGCGGCGGGCAGGTCGGCCCGGGCCGTGGGCGTGGCCGCGCCGTTGCCCCCCACCCGGACCACGTAGCAGCTCCCGCCCCCGTTGAGGAAGTAGGCGTAGACGGCGTGGGCCAGGTAGGAGCCCTCGAGGAACCCCCCGAAGGCGGCGGTGAACTGCGACCAGTTCGTGACCAGCGTGGGCTCGTTGAAGGGACCGAGCTCGGCGATGCCGACGAAGGCGGCCACGGCCGTGCCCACCCCCTCGATAGGCCGGGCGCCCGACTCCACCTCCTCGACGTAGACCCCCGGCGACAGGTACTGGGGCATGGGTCCCTCCTCTGCGAAGCCTGCCGACAGCCTCTCCGGGCCCCGCCCGCCGGCCAAGGCCCGCCGGGCCGGTCTTGAGGGAAGCGGACGTTGCCCGGGGGGGCAGAGGACGGTCGCGGACCTTGCCCGCGCCCCGGGTGTGGGAGATCCTCCCGGACAGGCTTGTCGATCGGACAGGCTTGTCGAAGGAAGGGGGCCGGGCGACGGTGCCACGTGGGGTTCGGGGGCTGCGGGGGTCACCCCCCGAACCGGGAAGGAGATCGCGCGCCCGGGCGGCACGTACGCCGCCGGAGGGAGTGGCTAGGCCAGCCCGGGCCGCCTGTACAGGGGAGGACAGCCTCTGCCGACTCCAGCGTCTCGCCGGCAACCGCGCTCTCATCGATGAGGCCTTCCTCGATGACGTCGAGCTCCGGGGTCTGTGGCTGAGCGGCTACGACGGCCTGACCGAGCGGGAGAAGCTCGCGGTGGCAACGCGGATCCTCGCCGTGAAGACCCGCCTGGGCGGGGTAGGCCCCGCGATGCTCAGAGATCTGTGGAAGAGCTTCGGTCCGGAGATGGTGGCGGTGGCCGAGGAGAACAGCGACCTGTGGGAGCGGTCCGCCTCGCTCTGGGCGCGGCTGGGCCGCCTCCCCGTCATCGAGGCGCTGAAGCGGACCTTCAGTGCCGACGTCGGGGCTGTCGCCGAGTCGTACTTGGATGCCAACGCCGACAAGGTGCTCGACGAGATCATCGAGCTCGAGGACGGCCTCGGGGGGAGCCCGACAGGGGAGACGGCCCAGTCCGCCGACGACCGGGTCGCGGCACTGCAGGTGGCGGCCAACGTGGTGGTGCGGGCCCATCAGCGGCGCCAGGACCTCGCCACCACCGTCGTCGGCTACCGGGCGCCGGACGGTGGGCAGTCGGGGAGCTACAACGAGGACCTCAACGTCGAGGACGACGGCAGCTATGGCGATGCCGCCGCGCGTGACCCCGTCTACTTCGATCCTTCCACCGGACCCGCCGACCTCGAGCCCGAGGCGGCAGCCACCTGGACGGGTCTGAAGCGCCAGGACGACGACCTGGCGGCCGCGATCGCCAGCCTCCTCGGCGCCCACCCTTCGCTCTTCGCCATGCTCCGCGCTGGCCGGCTGCAGGAGTTCGTGTCGGCGCCGGGGAGCGGGGAGGCCCGGTCGACGGCCGTGGAGGAGCTCCGGTCGCTGCTCGACGACATCAACGCCGCGTGGGCGGCGCTGTGGGCGGGCAGGATCAGCCCGCTCGATCTCCACCCGATCCACCGCCAGCTCTTCGCGGGCAAGGACGCCCGGTCCGGGACCCGGTGGAGCCATCCCTTCTACCGCTGGGTCGGGGCCGACGCCGTGGCCGACCACGACGCCAAGGAGTTCTGGAAGCAGATCGGCCTGGCATCGGCCTCGGCTGCGGCCTTCATCGTTGCCGAGCTGGCCACCGGGGGGATGGCGACCTTCCTCTTCGCGGCCGGTGGCACGGCGATCAACGCCTTGCAGATCGCCGACGACTACGAACGGTGGGCCCTGCTCGATCTGGCGGAGCGGGCGCGGACCGGTGAGGAGGACCGCTTGGTCGACCCCAGCCAGGTGGGCCAGGCGCAGCTCGCCCTGGGCCTCGACGTGGCCTTCGCCGCCATCGACCTGGCGGGCGTGGCCCGCCTGGGGGGCAGGTTCCTTGCCCGGGGGGTCGATGCCTCCATGGCCGGCAACTGGGGGGTAGAGGCGGCGGGCACGGTCGGCTCGGCCATGGCGGCGCGACTTCGGAGCCTCACGCCCGGCTCGCCGGATCGGGTCTCCGTCGTCGAGGAGGCCATCGATCTCCTCGGCGTCGACCGTGCCGCGAAGCTGTCGGGCCGGAGTCCGGGTCAGCTCATCGCCCTCGTGGGCTCGGACACTGAGGTAGCCCGCCGGATCCTGGGCGTGGGATTCGGGGACCCGGGCCTGCCCCTCGAGGAGCTACTGCGGGGGAGCTTCGCCAGTGGCGGTGCGATCCCGCGAGTGATGAGGGACCTGGGACTCGACGAGGCGATCGAACGCCTCGGGGCAGCTCACGTCCTTGCCGCGGCCGGCGGCCTGAAGGCCTTGGTGGCCATCGTTGGGGCCGAGTCGCGAACGGCGGCGCGGCTGCTGCGGTTCCGCGACCAGACCCTGCTCGACGACGTGCTCCGCTTCGGCGACGAGTGGTTGCCCGGGGGTGCCAAGACCGCTCCCGAGCACCAGACCGGAGAACCCATCATCGTGCGGACCGGCACGACGGGATCGGTGGACAACGACCTCGACCTCAGCTTCCTCGGCCCGAACGCCGGCTACAACCGGGCCCAGACCCGCGCCTACCTCGCCGGACGCCTGGGCGTACCGGTCGATGCGCTATCGAAGCTGCTCAACTGCGACTTCTTCGTCGACCCCCGGCGCCTACATGCCTACGACGCCCTCCCCGCGGGCCTCCGCCACGCGATGGCGGCCGAGCAGGCTCGCTTCGAGGAGGACTTGCTGCTCAACCGCTCGCTCTACGAAGCAGAGGAGCGGGGAGACGCCGCCGCGGCGTCAATGCTGCGAGAGCGGATGGTGGAGAGGGGGGTCGAGGAGGCCTACGATCCGTTGACGCCCGAGGACGTCGAGGACCTCTACCGGCGCCTCGACGAGTGGAGCGGGCAGCTCGCTGCTGGTGCCGAGAGCCCCGAGCTGGTGCGCAAGATCGGCCGGGCCCAGGCGCGGATCAACGCGGTCGAGCAGGGCGGCTACCTTACCGGCGGTGGAACCCGGCGGCTCGTGACCGATCGCGACCTAGCGCCGCTGCTCGGGAAGGCGGCGGTCAAGGGTGTGGACGTCGAGGCGGTGGGCGCCGCCCTCGATCAGCTCGTGAAGGTCTACCCCCTGGTCGGAACGATCGAGAGGGAACTCGACGCGTCGAGCCTCACCGGAGTCCTGCGTTCCCTGGCCAAGTACGTGGCGCGCTTCGCTGACGAGGCTCGGCCGGCGCTGTGGGACCCGAAGGCCCTCGACGCGCTCTTCGACGCCAAGTCGAAGGCCTGGGACGAGCTGTGGCCCACGATCTCGGCGTTCGAGGAGGTGAGCGGGCGGGCCGGCCAGTTGCTTGCCGAGGCCCGGGGCACAGCGAAGACGAAGCTCCTCGATCGTGTCGTGGCCGACAAGGACGCCGTCGTCACCGAGGCCCGGCGGACCGTCGACGCCCTGTGGGACATCCAGTGGAAGGTCATCGACGAGCTCCGGGCCCGTTGCCAGCTGGAGCAGGCGCTCGGGGACACCCGGCTGCTCCTCGGAGGCCAGGACCTGGCGGTTGCCGAGCTTCGCCTCAGGCGGCTTCGGGACCGCGTCGCCGCCCGTCTGGCCGACCTACCCAACCTGTCGTGGACGGTCGTCGCTCAGTGGGTGACGACCCCCGGGGGCGCCGGCGTGGTGGCCGGCGCCCCCGAAGACGGCCGCGGCTCGGGTCGGGAGTGACGCGCGGGCCAGCCCTACTGGGCCAGCTCCTCCTCCGGCTCCTCCTCCGGCTCCTCGGCCTGGCGTTGGACGGCTCCCTCGGCAGAGTCCCCACCGGCCACGACCTCGGCCGCCGTGGCCTCGGCGGCGCGCTCGAAGCGGTCGGAGGGATCGCTCACGGCGATGCCACCCGGGGCCGGGGTGCCCTCCACGGGCCCGGAGCGCTGCTGGACCACGTGGGCGAGCTCGTGGGCGAGGGTGCGCCGGCCGTCGCCCGAGCTCGGTGCCACGCCGGCGCCGAGCACGATGTCGTTGCCGACGGTGTAGGCCCGGGCCTGCACGGTGCGGGCCGACGCCTCCGCCGCCGGCCCGGTGTGGATCCGCACGTCGCCGAAGTCGTGGCCCAGGGCCCGCTCCATGGTGGCGCGGGTGGTTCCGTCGAGGGCTCGGCCCCCGCCTCCGCTGACCACGTCGAGCACGGGGGAGCGCTCCCCCCCGGTGCCGTCCTTCTCCTCCCGGAGCAGGCTTGCCACCGCGGCGTTGCCGGCGGAGCGCTGGAGCGTCACCACCACCGGGGCCGAGAGCGCAGCGGCGCCCGACGGGACCAGGTCGGCGACGCGGCGGGCCACCCCGGGCTGCCGGCGAGGGGCATGGCCGGGCACCGGGGCCGGCTCGAGCTCGGGGCACCGCACGGCCCGAGTCTCGCCTCGTGGCCCCGGCCTGGCAAGGGGCCGACGTGAACCCGCAGGGGCAGCGCCGGCTTCCCGTTCGGGCAGGCCCGGGCCGCCGGGCCGGGAACCGATTGACACCCCCTCGGGGCTTGGCGATGATCGGTGGATCCGACCGCGCACGTCGCGGTAGCGCGGGGGGACTCGACCAGAGGGGTGACGAACGGTGGACGTCGGCAGCGTGAGCCCCCGAGGGCAGGTCGCGGCCGGGTCCGGGGTGTCCGGGCCCAGCGGTCCCCCGGTGCGGGCCCGCCTCCAGCCCCCCCGCCTCGACGTCATGGCCCGCCCTCGGCTCAGCCGGGCCATGGTGGCACCCCACCAGGCGGTGTGCCTCGTGGTGGCACCGGCGGGATCGGGGAAGACCTCGCTCTTGGCCCAGTGGCGCGCCGAGGAGCCCGGCGCCACGGCCTGGTACCGGGCCAGCGGTGAGGACCGCCATCCCCGCGCCCTGCTCGCCTACCTCCACGGCGCCCTCGGCGAGGTGGTTGCCGGGCTGGGCCCGCCGTGGCCGGACGTCCCGGCCGCCCTCGACGCCCTCGACGCCCCCCGGCCCCCAGTGCTCCTCGTGATCGACGACCTCCACCACCTCGACGGCACCCCCGCCCAGGAGGCCCTGGCCGAGCTGCTCGACCTCAGCCCCCCGTGGCTCGCCTTCGCCCTGGCCGGCCGGCGCCGACCGACCTTCGACGTGTCGCGCCGTCTCGTAGCCGGCGAGGTGGTGGAGCTCGGTCCCGATGACCTCCGGTTCCGCTGCTGGGAGGCCGAGGCACTCCTCGGCGGCCACCTCGGTACCCCCGTGCCCCCCGAGGACGTGGCCGCCGTTGCCCGTCGCACCGAGGGGTGGGCGGCCGGGCTCCAGCTCTTCCACCTCGCCACCCGGGGGGGCCCGCCCAGCCTCCGCCGCCGGGTGCTCGACGGGCTGGCCACGAGGACCTCGATCGCCGGCGAGTACCTCACCCACAACGTCCTGGCCGGGCTGCCCGAGGAGCTCTCGGCCTTCCTCGTGGCCACCTCGGTCCTCGGCCACCTCACCGGCCCGCTCTGCGATGAGCTCCTCTCCCGGCGGGGCAGCGCCGCTCGGCTCCGGGAGCTCGAGCACCGCCAGATCCTCACCGTGCCCGTCGACGAGGCCGGCGCCTACCGGTACCACGAGGTGCTGCGGTCCTACCTCGAGCTCGTGCTCGTCGAGCAGGTCGGCGAGGCGGGCGTCCGGTGCCGCTACCGGCGGGCCGCCCAGCTCCTGGCCGCCGAGGGCCACCTCACCGACGCGGCGCGGGCCTACAGCCGGGCCGGCGACTGGGACCGGGTGCGCCGGCTCCTCGGCGACGTCGGCACCTCGCTCGTCGACAAGCGGGCGCCGTGGATCGACGCCCTCCCCCCGCCCGTCGCCGACGATCCCTGGCTGCTGCTCACCCGGGCCCGCCGGGAGGTGGGTGCGGGTCGCCTCGAGGCGGCTGGCGACCTCTATCGGCGGGCCGAGCGCGAGTTCGACCGGGGCGCCCTGCGCAGCGGGGTGACCCTGGCCCGCCGGGAGCGCCTGGCCGCAGCCGCCTGGGTCGACCCGGCCGCTCCGGTGGCACCGGCCTGGCACGGCCGCATCCTCGCCGCCCTGAGGGGCGACCCCGGGGCCCAGGCCACCGATCCCCAGCCCGAGGACGTGGGAGACCGCCTGGCCCGGGCCGTGGCCGCGTTGCTCGCCGGCGACGCCGCCACAGCGCGCTCGGCCCTCGTCGAGGCGGCCGAGGACCGCGCCAGCCCCCCGGCGCCAGCCCTCACGGCCCGGACCCTCGCCGTCCTGGCCGGGGCCGTGGCCGGCCGCCGACCCGAGGCCGGGACGGTGGAGGCCCTGGCCGACGAGGCCGACGAGCTCCAGCTCCGCTCCCATGTGGCCGTCGCCCGGGCCCTGCTCGCCCTCACCCGCCGGCCCGACGGGGTCAGCGAGGCGGCGGCCGCCCGCCTGGCTAGCCTCGAGCGGGGCGACCGGTGGGGGGCGGCGCTGGCCGGGCTGCTCCAGGGCCTCGGGGCCGCCGCCCGCGACCACCCCGGCGCCGCCGTCCTCCTTGCCGGCGTGGGCGACGAGCTGGCCCAGCTCGGGGCAGCCTCGGTGGAGGCCTGGTGCCGGTGGGGGGTGGCCCTCGCCGGCGGGGGCGCCGAGGGGATCCCCGGGGCCCGGCGCCGGGCCGAGCTGGCGGCGGCCCGGGCCGGTGCGCCGGGCGCCCGGGCGGCGTTGGCTTCGCTGCTGGCAACGGCAGGGTCGGGTCCGGCACGGCTGGGGGACCCGCCCCCGTCCGTCGCCCTCCGCTGCCTCGGGGGCCTGCGCCTGGAGCGCGACTCGGTGCCGGCCGACCTCTCGGCCGTGAAGCCCCGCCACCTCAGCGCCCTGCGCATCCTCGCCTACCACGGCGACCGCGGGGTCCACCGGGATCGCCTGGCCGCCTGGCTGTGGCCCGAGGCCGACGCCGCGGCGGCGGCCCGCAACGTCCACGTGGCCATCTCGACGCTGCGACGGGCGCTGCCCGCCGGCGTCGGCATCGCCCGGGAGGGGGGCACCTACCGCCTGGCCCTGCCCCCGGGGAGCACCTCCGACGTCGTGGAGCTGGATCGGGCCCTGGCCGAGGCCCGGGCGGCGCGGGGGGCGGGCGGCGAGCCCCGTGAGGTCGCCGCCGCCGCCCTGGAGCGGGTGGGCGAGCTCTACGGGGGCGAGCTCCTCCCCGAAGAGGGGGCCGCCGAGTGGGTGGTGGAGGCCCGGCGCGAGCGGGTGTGGGAGGTGGCGGCCGCCGGCCGGGAGTTGGCCGGGATCCGCCTGGCCCGGGGTGACCTGGCCGGGGCCACCGCCGCCTGCGAGGCCAGCCTGGGCGTCGACCCCGACGACGACCGGACGTGGCGGGTGCTGGCCGAGGCCCACCGGGCGGGGGGCGACCACGTCGCCCTGGCCCGGGTCCACCGGCGCTACCGGGCCCGGATGGCCGAGCTCGACGTGGCCGAGCCGAGGGGCCCCGTCCTCGGGGCGGGCGTCCCCTAGTGGCGATCCTGCTCACCCTCGAGCGAGCAGACCTCGACGTCGAGCCCGGCTCGGTCGCCACGTGCCTCGTCACCGTCCGCAACGCCAGCGAAGTCGTCGACGAGCTGGCCTTCGAGGTCGTGGGCGTCGACCCCTCCTGGGCCAGCTTCGAGCCGGCCACGGTCTCGCTCATGCCCGGCACCGAGGGGTCGGTGCAGCTCCTGCTCCGGCCGCCACGGAGCCCCCAGGTCCGGGCCGGAGCCCGGACCATGGGGGTGAAGGCGTCGTCGGGAGAGGATCCCGCCGCCTCGGTGGTGGAGGAGGCGGTGCTGCGGGTGGGCAGCTTCTCCGAGGCGGTGGGCGAGCTCGTGCCCCGGACGTCCCGGGGCCGGCGGGGGGCGGCCCACGAGCTGCGGATCGAGAACCGTGGCAACTCGGCCCTCGATGCCACCCTCTCGGCCCGGGACCCCGACGAGTTGCTCCACCTCGACGTCGCCCCTCCCGAGCTCGTGGCCGACCCGGGCCAGGCCGCCTTCGCCCGGGTGGCGGCCCGACCCCGGCGCCCCTTCTGGCGGGGCCCGGCCAAGACCATCGGCTTCCAGGTCCTCGTGGAGCCCCGGGGCCAGGCCTCCGTCGCCGTCGACGGCTCGATGGTCCAGGAGGCGATCATCCCCGCCTGGGCGCCCCGGGTGGCGGCCGGCGCCCTCGCCGCCCTCGCCGCCCTCGTGGTCCTGTGGCTTACCGTCCTGCGCCCGGCGGTGGTGTCCTCGGCCGAGGATGCCGCCCAGGACGCCCTGGAGGAGCCCCTGGCCGGGGTGGCCGGCCAGGTGGCCGAGGTGGCCGAGCGCACCGGGGCCCTGGAGGAGCAGGTCACCGGCAGCTCGCTGCCCCCGCCGTCGCCGACCACGACGCTGGTGGGCGCAGCCGACGGGCTCGGCACCCCCACGGTGGCCCGCCTCGAGATCGAGGGCGAGGCCACCGCGGACAGCTTCACCCCCCCGGCCGGGCAGGTGGTGTCCATCACCGACCTCGTGCTCCAGAACCCGGCGGGCGACACCGGCACCCTCCTCGTCCAGCGGGGCAGCGACGAGCTCCTCGAGTTCCGCCTCGAGAACTTCCGGGACCTCGACTACCACTTCCTCGCCCCCCTCGTGCTCGCGCCGGGCCAGACGCTGCAGTTGCGGGTCCGCTGCGAGAACCCCTCGGGTCCCTGCTCCCCGGCCATGACCTTCACGGGCTTCACCCGTCCGGCGGGGTGAGGCCGGGGTCGCGGGTCCGGGCCCTCACCGCCGCCCTGGCCCTCACCACCGGGGTGGTGGCCGGGGACCCGGCCGGTTCCGCCGGACGGGTCCCCGTCGAGCCGGCGCTGGCCCTGGCCCCGCCCTGCGGCCCGGCGGGCACGACGGTGGCGGTGACGGGTACGGGCTTCCCGGTGGGCGCGGGATCGGTGAGCTTCGCGCTGGGCCTCTTCCTCGACGGCGAGCTCGTGGTCCCGGTGGCCGTGGACCCCCAGGACGGGTCCCTGGCCACGAGCCTCGTGATCCCGGCCGGGACCGGGGCGGGGCCCCACGTGGTGAGCGTCCGGCTCCTGGCCTCTGCCGGGGCGGTGGGGGCCGCCCCCCTGGGGTTCGCCCCCCGGCCCCGGCTTCCGGCCGCGTTGTCGGCGAGCCAGGCCGCCGACCTGGCCAGCGCCACCTTCTCCGTCGGCTGCCCCGGGGCGACGATCGAGCTCGACCCGACCTGCGCCGAGCCGGGAGCGCCGGTCTCCGTAGCGGGTGACGGCTTCGCGCCGGGAGCGGTGGTCGTGACCTTCGCCGGTCGCCCGGTGGCCACCCTCACCACCCAGACCGGTCGGTTCACCGCCACCTTCGTCGTCCCCGCCGACACCGCTCCCGGCGATCACCCGGTCGCGGCGGGCTCCGCCGACCCCGTGGCCCTCGCCATCCCCTGCCGGGGAGCGGCCACGCTCGTGGTCGAGCCGGCGCTGGGGCCGCCGGGGATCGTCGTCGAGGCCCGGGCCCGCGGGTTCCCCCCGGGGTCGGTGGTGAGCGTGGCCTGGGACCCGGGCCTGGGCACGGCCTCGGGCCTCGCCGACGACGGGGGCGAGGTCCGCATCCGGGTGCTCGTGTTCCACCGCGACGTCCTCGGACCGCGGGAGCTCTTGGCCTCCTCGGGTGGACTGGGGGCCCGGACGGGCTTCCTCGTGGTGCCCCCCAGCCAGCAGGCCCCCGACTTCGTCGTGCGGCGGTAGCGGCCCCGGCCTACCGCTCGGCGAAGAGCTCGATCTCGGCGATGGAGAGGTCGCTGCCCTGGGGGGAGCCGAAGACGGCGGTGACCGTCACCGTGACCGTGGCGATCTCCCCGGCGTCGAGCCCGAAGTCCTGGAAGTCGGCCCGGTCCTCGAGCTCGACGGTGGTCGTTCGGTCGCCGGCGACGATCTCGAGGGTTCGGGGCCGGGGCTGGGTGACGAAGGCCTCCGGGGAGCTCCGGTCGCCGGGGGTGATGCCGATGCGGCCGAGGTCGACCGGGGGGTCGAAGCCGAGGGTGAGGCTGGCCCCGACCCCGGGCCCGTCCTCGGCCTCGGCCCAGTGCGTAGTGCTCACCCCGTCGAAGGCGAGGCTCGCCGGGTGCTCGGCCCGCTCGGAGGAGGCGGTGATGCTCACGGGCCGGGCCGGCTCGTAGCGGGGGGCCACCACCCTGCGGACCCGGTCGTAGAGGTCGCCGGCGGTGTCGGCCACCTGGCCCCGCCAGGGCCCGACCGTCCCGGCCACGAGCCCGGCCAGCCCGACGGCGGCCAGCAGCCTCCGGGCCCGGGCCAGGCCGGCCCGGCCCCGGCGCCGGCCGGTCCGGACCCGCCCGGCCATCGAGGTCTGCTCCGGGGCCGGCCCCCGATCCGGCCCGGGCGAGGCGCCGGGACCCGGGCGCCGGGCCAGGCCGAGGCGGCGCCGCCATCCCGGCCCCCTTTCGGGGGGTGCCGGCGCCGGGACCGGGCCGAGGGAGCTGCCGCAGCCGGCGCAGAACGCTCGCCCGGGCGGGCTCACCCGCCCGCACCGCGCGCAGGTGGTCCCCGCCGCCCCGGGGGGGCCCACCCGTGGGGGGTGGGGGAGCGTGGCCCCCGCCGCGCCCGAGGGGCCAGACGGCACCGCGCCCGAGGCGCCAGGCGGCACCGCGCCCGAGGCGCCAGGCGGCACCGCGCCCGAGGCGCCAGGCGGCACCGCGCCCGAGGCGCCAGGCGGCACCGCGCCCGAGGCGCCAGGCGG
>Ga0187893_10009499_pt1 | contig 14928 bp, 14 predicted proteins | sample MA1701074metaG_FD_139574 | JGI IMG/M metagenome (GOLD analysis project Ga0187893, IMG submission 139574) | White microbial mat communities from a basaltic lava cave in the Kipuka Kanohina Cave System on the Island of Hawaii, USA - MA170107-4 metaG ...
ACTCCGACCCAGCTCGATCTGTTCGCATCAAACAATAAACAGACGATACACACTCACGCACTTGCTCTCAAATACTTCGTCGCGCAATCCATTTATGATCAGTTCAACGCACGCCAGAGTGCTTTCACGGGCACGTTCTCGTTCGAGGACTGGGCTCAGAAGCACATCTCGCTGATGAATGATCTCTTCGCGCAATCGGTTTACGATGTAGTAGCACCAAATGGAATCCTCGACCGGGTCAGGATCGACAGATTTCAGGTATACACCGGCAATCCCGAAATCACGGAGCAGCCGCAGAACGATCCGCACTTTTACTGCATGGACGGAAAGTGGAATACAACGAGCGCGACTAACATCAACATCATTGACGAGATTCCGCACTGGGGTCTGATCCATGAGCTTGGCCACCAACTCTTGTGGCTGATCGACGGCTACGCAATGAACCTTCCTGGGTTTCCACCGGGGTCAAACTTTGGTCTGCAAATCACGCCATTTGTCCAGGTCCTAGCTGAAGCCTGCAACGCACCCCCACCCCGTAGCCATCCGCCCTTGTGTCCTACCGTTTGGGAGGGAGTGACCGGGATCATGGACGGTGGAGACACCTATCCAAATACCGCCCCCTTCCCGACGAGTACCGAGGGTTTGTGGGATAGGCATACGGCTGCCGGAATGAACCGCGACTACCTAAAGCGGCGGGGCTACTACTACCAGTCGTACCTTGGCGCCTACATTTGGGACACGCCAAGCGTAAACTACCTACGTGTCCTGGATGACTCCGGCGACCCTATTGGCGGTGCACAGGTCAAGATGTATCAGAAGAGAACGCTTGGGACGATGTTTGATTCGGAGGGGCGGTGCCTTGATTGCGAGTTTACCGACAACACGGCAGAGATTCAGGGGACTACGGACGCGAACGGCGTCCTTTCGCTGCCAAACCGATCCGTAGGCGAGACGATCACCGTCCCAACGGGTCACACCATGCAGAACAATCCGTTCGGCGCGATCTTCTTCATAGGGAACAACGGGACCTTCCTGGTGCGCATTACCAAGGGCTCGAATGAATGGTTCCGTTGGCTGACAATCGAGGATCTGAACCTTGCGTACTGGATGGGCAATAGCGATCTCGCCGTGCATACGGTCGGACCGTGTACGTTTGGTGTCAACTCGCTAGATCCCGACATGGATCAGGACGAGGTTCGGGACCTGTGCGACAACTGCCGGCGTGTGTACAATCCCTCCCAGAGGGACAGCAACCACGATGGAGAAGGTGACGCATGCTGTACCGGTGACTGCAATGGTGATGGGAACGTATTCGGAACAGAGATCACCAAGGTTGTGTCGATCATGGGTGGCGATCAACCGTTGAGCCTGTGTCCTGCGGGCGACCCTAACGCGGATGGCAACGTCACATGCAGCGAAGTTACTCGTGCAGTGCGGAATCTCGGACTCGGGTGCAACGCACCAGCGGCAACACCGCCGCCGGCTACGAGTGTGGCGATGGTTACTCTGGACGTTGGCGAGGTTCAGGGAGCGGTCGGGCAGTTCGTCGCTGTGCCAGTGACGATCTCTGGTGGCGGCGGAGCGGCAGCAACTGCGCAGCTAGACATTCTCTTCGAGACGGCAGCGCTTGAGATCGCCGACCCGTCCACAGCATGCGTCTCTGGGGCAGCGGTGACGGCCGCCTCGACGTTTGGCGCCAAGCTCGTATCGACCCCGCCGCCACCGAATGGCTTCCAGCGTCTCCGCCTGTACGCATATGACAGCAGCGTGCCGATCAGTACCTTGGGCGACGGTCTGTTCGCTACATGCTCCTTCCAGATAACGTCGAGTGCACCCGTCGGCACATACGTGCTCGACGCTCAAGCGGAAGAGGTCAGCAGCGTCGTCAGTGAAGTCCTGCCGTCAGCCGCCGTCGATGGTTCGGTTGCTGTGAGCGCGTGTGTCGGATGTGGCTGCCCACCGCCCGGTGCCATGGGAATGGCGGCAGGACTTGATGGAGCGTTGGGGGGGAGCACGATCTGGTTGAGCGCGTCGGAGGTGCAGTGGCGTGCAAAACTGGACACCAAGAAGGGGCGTGTGATCGTTGACCTGCGTGGCTTGGACCAGGGGGAGGGAGAAGGCGGTGTTGTTTCGTTGGAGAGACCATTGGCAAGCCTTGCGGGCACGGATCTCGTGATCACTTGGGAGGTGCGTGGCAAGCACATGATCGGCCGAGTCACTAGCCTCTCCGGGGAGTTGTTGGCCGAGTTCGAGGGAGTCACCGACGGACTCGGAGCATCTGGTCGCGTCGAGACCGCTGTTGGCGAAGTCTCCGACTGGATGTGGCTCACGAGTGCCAACTAGGGCGACGAGAAGGAAGGGACGAGCGCGGCTGTGTATCCAGAAGTGACGTTTCTGGGCGTCGACATAAGATCGCACCAGATTATCCGCTGGACGTACTTTTTCCTCGCGGCAGGAATGACTGTGTATTTGAACAGTCGCCGCGGAGTGATGCCGGCGGTAACAGTTGGTGCATTTGTGGTCGGGATTCCCGCCGCCCTGATTGGTGGTCACCTTCTAAATGTATTCGAGGCCTGGCCCTTCTACCGTGAACATCCGAGCCAGATTCTCGACGTCGTCAGTGGTGGTAGCTCAATCTACGGTGCCATTGCCTTCGGGGTTGGGGCCGGAGTGTTCTACCTGCGCGGGGCGAGGGTGGCGGTGCGTCCCTTTCTCGATGCGGCGGCGCCGGCCTTGGCACTCGGGGAGGCGGCGAGCCGCATCGGCTGCTTCTTGAACGGCTGCTGTTTCGGTCGTCCAACGCTTGGGCCGTTGGGGATTGTCTTCCCACGCGAGAGCCAGGTTTTCGCCGCGCAGGTCGCGGCGGGACTGATCGGTCCGCGCAGCGCCAGCCCCCTCCCCGTGCACGCAACGCAGATCTACAGTGCCGTCCTCGCGTTCGGCCTGTTCCTCGTCCTCCTCTGGCTCTTCTTCCGGCGGCGGCTGTTTCCCGGCGCGCTGTTTTGCTTGTTCGTAGGTGGCTACGCCATGATCCGGCTCGTCGTCGGCCATTGGCGTGCGGACGCGGCACTCTACTGGTGGGAGGTAACGACGCCGATCAGCGTTCTGATGCTCGCAGTAGCGACTGGCCTGTGGATGCACTGGCGACCACGGGAGTCATTGGTGCTGACTGGAGTACAGGACGAGTCGCACGGCCCAGCACTGCGTGGACGCTGACGCGCAGATAGGCGACCTCACCGATCGTGGCGTACGGGACATCGAGGCCTGGGCGTCCCACTCTTTGTCGCCTCAATAACTCAGCTGTTGGCTCAGCTTGAGTACGGCGCATGACGTGGAGAGATCTCGCGGGAAGGATCAGCAGTTGGCGCGTCTGAGCCGGGCGCGCACTGTCGGCCGCGCGACGACGGCCCGCCTCAGTCTTCGACGACTGCCGCTCTGGGCCGAAGTGCTCGGCGCCGGCCTGGTGCTCGCGCCTGGCACCACGATCATCTATCGACTGGCCGCAGCGCGTGATGTAGGTGCCCCGGCGCCGCCGTGGCTGGATACGCCGCTCGACCAACTCCTGCCGGTGATCCCAGCAGCCGTGTGGCTGTACCTAAGCTGGTATGTGGCTATGGTGATCGTACCGACACTTGGTGGCCGAGCCGGGGTGCGACAGGGTATCGTTGCGGTCCTCATCGCGTTCATGGTGTGCTCGCTGGGGCACATCTGGTTGCCGGTGCGCATCCAGAGGCCCTTCATTGACCCAGGTGTCGGGATCTCTTCGCAGGTGCTCGCCTGGTTCTACAACTTCGATCCGCCTCGTAACCTCTTCCCGAGCTTTCACGCGGCCGGCGCCGCGCTCTTGATCCCATTGCAGAGAACACGACGCCTCGTGTGGGCCGTCACGGCCTGGGCTATCACGCTGTGTGCGTCGTGCGTGTTGATCAAGCAGCATTACCTGATCGACGTCATCGCCGGAGTCGGCGTCGGCTTGGCGGCAGCTGCGCTAGCACGCCGCGCGATCGTACCGCCTGTTCAACGGGTCGTTGAAGTCGCCGACCATCGCTGACCAAGCAGTCCGGCGGGGGTCTGGCATGAGGTTCGCACTTTTGTGCGGGTACGATGCCTCATCCCCGCGACTTCCGTCTCTTCGAGCGCCCACGCAGCTATGGCTTCGAGTCGTTCGACGAGTTGATGCGCGAGCTGCGCGCCGCCCTGCCCGACACCGACGTCTTCGCTGAGGTCTTGGCGACGCTGCAGATCGAAGGCCGCGACCTCGACGCTGATCACCTCGCACGCGAGCTGCACCTCGAAACGCATGTCGTCGAGGCCGTCGCACAGCTCGCCAGCTGGGGCGACATCGAACTCCTGATCCACGAGTTCGGCGCCGTGTGCCTCGCGACGATCAACAGCGGCTCGCTGCTCGGCCACTGCGACCTGGCGACGCACCTCCTCGCGCGCCGATGCGAGCGCGGGTTCGAGTTGCTCTTCACGGACGAAAACGGCGGGTATGGCCAGCTGGGCGAGTACGCGCAGCCGCTCTCACTGCTCGAACTGACCGTGGTGCTCGACAGCATCTTGATCATTCAGGCGCCGTACGACGTCGTCGACGGCAACTGGCAGACTGGCTACTTCTGCGACCCGAGCATGACGGTGCGCGTTTCGTCGCCATTCTACTACGAGCAGTTGTCCGCCTGGTACGCGCAGGCGATCGCCGAGTGGATCGCTGTGCACGGCGGCGAGGTGTAGGCCACGCCGGGTCAATGTGTGGTCGACAGACCGCCCCAGCTGAGTTCGGCGTTGAGGTGGTCCAGGACGAACGCCAAGTCGATCTGCGTCAAGAACGCATGCGCTTCCTGCGGCGCCAGAAAGGCCATCCGCCCGTCCCCTGCGTCCCAGACCGGAACCACGGTGCCGACCAGTCCAGCCGTGGACGCGCAGGCCTGGAGCGCCGCGCGGATGCGGCGCTGTTCGTCGTCGGTGCGCTGTCGGAACGCCCCGTCCAGCGGGACCAAGATGAGATCACGCGTCTCGTCCCGGATGTGTGCTACCTGAACCCGTTGCATCGCGCCGCACCCCGGAGGCACCTTACGGATTGTCGCCCAGCGCGCACTAGTAGGGAGTTTCCCGTACATGGCCGGGGCGCTTCGGCCACGCTGCTCTCCAAGGGATCTGCTCGGCCGGTACGACACGGTGGGGCACGTAGACGCAGCGTTGGCACATCTCTCGCACGTTTGTCCCGATTGGTGCCCGACGATCACACCAATCGCCACAACTACCGCCCGGACTACGGCTTCGCGCGCTTCGACGAGTTGATGGCGCAGCTCAAGCAGCGCAGTCCCAACCACGCAACGTACGCCGCGGTGGTGACGGCGCTCGAAGAAGGTGGGCGCGACCTCGACCTGGACGCACTTGCCGCCACGCACGATCTCAATGCGCAGGCGCGGCGGTTGGTGCGCCAGCTCGTCCACTTCGGTAACGCCGATCGCCGCCCGTTCTACGCCTTTGCATCGGTCTGCATCGCGATGATCTCCCCACGCGGACGATCTGCGGAGAGCCCGACGACATACATCATGGTGAGCCGGCGCCGCGGGCAGCTCGACTACTGGTGGATCGACTCGGCCGACAGCGGCTTTGGCGCGCTCGGGCGGCGGAATCAGCCACTCACCCTTCGCGAGGTGGCCGTCATCGTGAAGCGCGTGATGCGCACGCAGGCGAGGTGGGACACCATTGACGGCGCCGACCGCACGGCGTACGCGCCGGACCGTGCCGCCCAGCTGCGCATCCACTCGCCGTTCTACTTGCAGCTCGAAGGCCAGTTTCGCGAGTCGACGGAAAGCACAGGCAGACGCCGCAGACGCTCCCGCGGTCGTCGTGCACCATCCGAGTGAGCCGACGGTGATCGGACTCGTTCATCTTCTCGACCGCGACCTCGGCGCCGCATGCGGCTCCGAGTACGGATGGTTGACGGGTTCGACCGCGCGCTGCACGTGCCCCACGTGTCTCGCGATCTGGCATCACACCAAGCACGACCGAAGCGCACGCCCACTCGCGAAGGATGATGGCGACGAACCACTCGCCCAGTAGGTAGGCGGGTTGCGCGTCCCTGCCGACGATGTGGTAGGCAAGGCGCCTTGTGTTCGACGTTCCTGCGTTCGTGGCTGCTCGTCAAGACTTCGACCAAGGACGCGGTCCAGCCGACGCCTGGGACCGGTTGCATCGCATCTCGATGGACCGCCTGCGCGAGCTGGCCGAGCGCGACGGCGTGAAATCGTGGGCCATGCTCATCGGCCCGCTGGATGCGCTGGCGAGCGCGGATGCGCAGGCCACCGTCGTGCACACGCTTCGGTCGATGGGATACCGACAGATCCCCTGTCGGATCCACTGGCAGAACCCCTCGACCATGGTGTGCTCACCAGCCGTCGTCGTGCCGCGTCTCTCTGACCATCACGCCGCGCGGATTGCACAGCGCCGCCACCAGCTCGCCGTTGTGCAGGTCACGACGGCGCCCGAGCACGTGGAGGTGGTGAACGTCGCCAGCGGGCACCGGGTACACCTCGACGCGATCGGCTCGGCAGCGTTGGCGGACGCGCTCGCGGAGCTGTTCGACGCGGTGAAAGTGCTAATCGAGTACGTTCCCATCGGGTGGTTTGAAGGGCTCGCGTGCTCCATCGCCGCACAGCGGCTCAACCGCACCGTGCCGAAGCGGTAGCTGAGCAGCCGTGGCCGGCTAGCGCCAAGGCCGACCCGTGTGACCAGCAGGTGCGATGCACTCCCACCGGTCGCCGATTGTGCGGGCCGAGTGACCACGACACCCGCTGCAGCTGCCCTGTATGCCGTGAGCCGGTAGTGGGCGCCGCCTGCACCGGTGATGCACCTCGCCGGATTTGCACACGAGGCGAGGGCGTGGCTAGGTGCCGATCTTTGACTAGACTGGAGGACGACATGGCGAAGAAGACGACGATCGACAAGGCGATGGGCAAGGGCGAGATCGTAGCGGAGCTGGCTGAGCGGACGCAGCTGTCCAGAAAGCAGGTTGGGCAGGTACTCGATGAAGTGGCGGTGTTGATCGAGCGACACATCGCGAAACGCTCCGTGGGAACGTTCACCCTTCCCGGACTGCTGCGCGTTAAGGTGGTCCAGACTCCCGCCCGCCCGGCGCGGAAGGGGGTGCCCAACCCGTTCCGGCCGGGTGAACTCATGGATGTCGCCGCCAAGCCAGCCCGCCGCAAGGTCAAGGTGCTGCCGCTCAAGAAGCTCAAGGGGATGATCGCGTAGCCAGGTGCCAGCGAGCGGTCGCCATGAGGCGGTGCGCATGCCGCTCGGCGTCCCGTGCCGCAGGACAGAACTGCCGCTCTGCGAATCATGCGGCACAATCCAGGCGGTCGAATGTTGTGCAGCGTAGCCACACGCAGGACCCCAAGCGGGGACGGCGCATGAGGACGAAGCGATGCGATCCGATCTACGGCTGACCGATCTCAAGCGGCGCGAGCGTTCCGCCAGCAAACTGATGAACGTATTTGTCCCCGCCGAGGTGAGCGACGCCATCGGCCGCGTCGCGCGCGAGTTGGGCACGTCGAAGACCGACGTCGTGGTTGCACTGCTGAACGAAGGGTTGGACCGTTCGGTCGTGGCGCTCAAGGGCTGGCGGCGGCAGAAGATCATCGTGCCGAGGCCCAACCGCGCCTGCTCGGTGAAGGGCTGCGGACGCGCCTACGTCGCGAAAGGCATGTGCTCGAATCACTACCAGAAGTCGCGCCGTGTCGTGACGCTCTGAGGTGGCGACGCGGCCCCGCCGCATCTGTCGATACCTTGCTGAGGGACTCGCCAACCCTGAGATGGCACGGGCGCGCAGTGAAGCCTGGGAGCAGATCGGTGGCATTGCTCTTTCGTCAGGACCGACAGACGAGTTCGAGGCGCGCTTGAACGGAGTCATCGCGCGGATTGAAGTGATGGTCCGCCCGCACGTGTGATTGTCCGACGGTTCGGCAGTTCTGCGAAAGCAGGCGGTCATGGGGTTCCCTCAGCACATCGTCGAAGACCTCCTGGTGAAAGCGGCGCGGCACTGCTGTGTGTGTCGCCAGCGCAAGGGGATCAAGCTCGAAGTGCACCACATCGTGCCGCAGAGTCGCGGCGGCACGGACGACGCCGACAACGGCATCCCGCTGTGCTTCGACTGCCACGCGGAAGTCGAGACATACAATGATCAGCATCCTCGCGGCCGGAGGTTTCGGCCGAGCGAACTCAAGAAGCATCGGGACGAGTGGTTCCGGCTTGTGGCCTCCGGAAGCATCCACCAACCAGCCCCGGCAGTGTTCACCGACGAAGATCAGCAACTGATCCGGTTCTACCGCCAGTGCTTCGACCGACCCGCCTTTCAGGATGCCTTTCGCAGCGAGGGCTCGATCGAGGATTTCGACAAGGCGATCGAGGACACGATCACCGCACTGAACACAGGCTGCCTTCGGGCGCGGGACGGCCACACGTTGGCGCAGGCGAAGGGCAAGTCGTGTCTCTGGAACGATCAGTGGCGCGCAGCGCTCGATGTTGTCGTCGAGCTTCTGCGCGCGGTCCGTGATCGGTACAACCTGGCAGTGCGGATGGGCCAGATCTACCTCGGCCCGAAGGATGGCGGCGAGCGCTTCTACTGCATCCACGATCCTGAGTTGGGCAAGTGGATGGACGACACGCGAGCTGAGGCGCTCCAGGTCTTTTCCCAGATCTGCACGAACGCAGGAGTCCCGCCGGTCGAGTTTCTGCGGCGCGGCAGGCGTTGGTGAGTTGAAGACGGCTCGATCGACGCAGTGCGCAATCCGAGACGACCTGCGGCGGCTTCGACTCACCCGGTGTCTTTCACCCGCTGCAAGATCCGCCGCACTGTTCCCGCGCGCCAGGCTGTCCCCGTTCGCGTCGGCAAGCGCTCGGCATTGAGTTGCGCGGCGATCGCGCCGTAGCTGAGACGTTCACGGCCTCGCGGTTTGCGGCGCAGCTGCTGCATGCGAACCAGGACTGCTGCTTCACCCGGCCGAGCACCGAAGGGCTTGCGGCCTTCGCACCGGCCCAGCTGTCGGCGTTTTCGTTGCCTGGCGCCGCGGAGCTTGGCAACGATGACCGAGCGCTCGAACTGACTGACCGCGCCGAGCACCTGTCGGATCAAGACGCGCGTCGGGTCCTCGTCATCGGCCGTTAGGTTCGTCCCCGAGTCGGCCGTGACGACCCGCACGCCGAGGTCACGGAACCGCGCAAGCAAGACCTCGGAGACGAGGAGGTCGCGCGCGAGCCGGTCGGCACGCTCGACGAGCACAAGGCGCACTCCGTTCCCGCGGATGTGCTCGATCAGCTCGGTGAGGCCTTCACGATCGTCCAGATCGCGTGTGCCGGACACGCCGCGGTCGACATACTCGCCGACGACCTCGACGCCGTGCGCGCGGGCGTAGCGTGCCACAGCCTCCCGCTGGCGCGGGAAGCCGTCACCGTCGACCTGGCCCTTGCCCGAAACCCGAAGGTAAGCGAGGGCGGGCTCGGAACTGCTGACGGACCGGCGGCGTTTGGCAACACCCATACCGGTGAAAACGTGAAGGAATCATGCCAATCACGACACTGATTCCAAAGAATCAGCCCCGGTCACGTCGCATGTGTGGGCTGTGGCTTGGGAACGCGACTATCGTCGGCCGCTGGCAGGAAAGGCATCGACCGGAGAGACCACGTCTTGCCGCGCCGTCGCCTCACGGCATTGCGGGGCGCCCGTAGAGCAGCCATAGTCGGCCCTTCGAGGGAGACGGTTGTGGATCGGATTGAAGAAATGCGCGAGACGGCGGCAACCTTCGCGGCGCTCGGCTGGTGGTTTCCTGCGAACCTGACCAAGGGCAGCTTGAACCGAATGGCGCGCGATCTACGCAGCCTGCCCGACTCACACCGGCCCCAAGCTCTTGCCGTCGCGCTGTCCGGCGCCTACGACGCGGAGCATCTTGCCTCCATGCTGTTGAACTCGTACTCCAGCTGCCCGTTCATCAAGGACTACACCGCGGAGATCGGCGAGAGCTTCACGGCGCACTTCACCGGCCTCCACCGCGCGGCAATCGCTACGCTGCTGCCGGTCGTTGAGGGAGTGCTTCGTCGGCTTGGCGGGAAACACGGTGTCACTGTCGATGGACGACTCAGGCAAGGGTTGCTGGAGGTGATCGACGGCGTGATCGCGCGTGAGGGAGACCAGAAGTTGGGGTTGGGCGACGAGCGCTTGGTGATGCTCGGCTCGTTCCGAGACTTCGTTGCGCAGCTGTACGCCCGAACCGATCAGTTCCAGGGACACGAACACCTGAACCGCCACGGGATACTCCACGCACTGTTCGCGGAGAAGGACTACGGCACGGCCTTCAACTTTCAACGGCTCGTGTCAGCGCTCGACCTGCTCAACTTCTTCATCCGCATCGACCTTCAGGTCGGATACCTATTGCCGCCCGATCTGACGCCTGAAGCAATGAGCCTTGCAACCCGTTGGAACCGACTGGTGAAGTTCTCGTGGCCGTTGTGAGCGCACGAAGACGCAGGCACAGCTCCTCAACGATCTCAATGTCCAGGCGCGCGCTGGTGCTCGGGTCGCGCCGCAGAGGGTGAATCAGCGCGGTACCGACTCACCGCAGCGGCGGCGCCGCTGGCGACCCCCGCTAGGCCGGCTCCGGCATCGGTGCTGCGGCATCTGACACCGGAGCTGTCCGAGGCAGCTTCCGCCGCAGTTTGGGCGCGATGCTTTCGCCGGTTTACTCCTCCGGGTTGGCGAGGTAGCAACGCTCACCATCGTCGCCGTCGGTGCGCATCCGCTTCCGAACTTCATGCCACTGCGACGACCGGATCGCGCCGTGCTCGAACAGATCGGCAAAGCGCGTGAGCCCTCCGAGTCCATCATCATACTCGGCGAGACAGATCGGCCAGAGCGTGGCGACGTAGCTGGTAGGCTCCCAGCTCGGACCGGCGCTCACGATCCCGCAGAGCTGGTCCTCGAAGAATACCGGCCCGCCGCTGAACCCATGCTCCAGCGCCTTGTCGATCTGGAAGCAGGGAAAGTTCAGCATGCCGCGATCACGTTCGCGTTCGTATATGTCGGTGACGAGGGCGCGCTGAAAGATGAAGCTCGTTTCGACGTAGACGCCGTCGGGCTTCATGGTGAGTGCGGTGGAGGGAAAGCCCATCGCGGTGACCATCGACCCGACTGGTGGAGGAAGCAGGTGCCAATCGTACGGCCGCGTCGACATTTCCCGCTGGAGCTGGGCGGACATTCCCTGATCAGCCGAGAAGTGGAGGATCGACACGTCGGTGCACTTCACCGGCCACAACTCGTTGACCTGCCACGTCGCTTGCACCGCCTCGCCTGTGAACGGCTTGTGCAGCTGGAACATGCTGCAGCCGAACTGCGTCAGGAACGTGCCGCGTGGCAGGCGTTCGTATCTAGAATCCAAGTGCATCAGATCGCGCCCAACATGACGAGCAGTCAGCGCCGTGAACGGGGCAATGATAATCCCACTCCCGGCCGCGCGCTGCACGGTGTCCCCCTTCTCGTCCAGCGTGCGTCCGATGATCCCGAACAGGAGCGGCACGGCGCGGCGAATCAACTGTTCGGCCTCGCGATCGAGTTCAACGTCTGGCACGACTAGCACCTCACTCAGTCGGCTCTGCAGATCCCGACGGATCCCCAAGCTGATCGAGGTGTTCGCGAAGCGTCCTGATCTCCTCGCGGAGTGCGTCGATCTGCCGTCGCTGCGCCAAGACGAGTTCTACGACCTCGTCTGGCGTACGGATCATTAAGGACAGCGTCTCGCCGAGGATGGGAGCAGGACAGGTCGCAACGACCTTGCTCACCGGAAGCCAGCTGCTCTGCACGCCGATCAACCAGTAGCGCAACTGGTCGTTCGGTTCGCGTCGGAGTGCGAACACCGGCCCTCCGCTCATCCCCTTGATGTCCACGCCAGCCCCCATGGCGATGTCAAAGTGGAAGCGTGGCCCCTTCTTCTCCTTGAACCCGTCTGGCGGATCAGGCCGATACTGCAGGACGTGCATCGAATAGCCGAGATCCAACGTCCCATCCGGTTGCGGCGTCACCAACTCGCGCGGCACGCCCAGCAGCACGAAGTAATCCGCGCTGGTCGGCTGCTTCTCCCACACCTGTTCATCGAGAGCGGCGATGCCGTTCGCTTCGAGCTGCCGGCGGTAGAACGGCGAGAGGGGGATCGCAGCGTAGTCGAAGTCCGAGTCATCGCCCAGGACGAGGGGCAGGTTGGCATCGAGAACGAAGGGTACTGGAGTAAAGTCCTTGGCGTCCAGACCGCCTGAGTCCACCAGCATGAACTGCACTGCGCCGTCGGGAACCCTTGCGATCTCCGACTGCAAGTCCTCCAGCACGTGCCCAGCGGTCGCCAAGAACCACTGGTCGGCTACCGAGATCACGAAGGTCGTGGCGACATAGGGGCCTGCCCAGTGCTCTGAACGCGCGACCAGGACCACAAGGTGCTTATTGAAGTATCCGACCACTCGGCTCAGCCGCTCTTCAACGCTAAGCGTCTCGTCCTGCTCCTCCGCGCTCATGCCGCGATCCCCGTCACTCGCGCGACGTCCTGGGCGAGCAGCACGAACCCGAGGTAGTCCTTGATCACCAGGTCGTCCGCCCGCTCGATCGCAGTGCCGTTCTCGATCGCTCGCGCCGCCGACGGCAGCGCTCGCAGTGCCTGCAACGCCGCATCGAGCACCGCGACGATCATCGCCCGCTCGCCGATGTGGCCCGGTTCCCCGACCGCCACCTGCAGTCGCGGGATCACGTCGACCAAGTGCTCGAACAGTGGCAGAGCACCGTGCACCGGATCGAGCGCCAGCGGGTTGCAGTCGGCGTAGAGCCGCGCCAGCACCTTCGAGCCGACGACGTGGTGGACGTACTGATCGCTACCCACCGTTGGCTGGCCGGCGGACAACCGGGCGGTGATCGTCTTCCCCACCGCCTTGGCGACGGTGTTCCAGTCCGCAGGTGCCATCTTCGCCTTGCCCACCGTACGTGGATCACGTCGCTTGGTTGAACGGTGGAGCGTCGGGAGCGGGGACAGCGGTGGCAACTGCACCGGCACCTGCACTGGTCGTGGCGAGATCCCGGCGATCGCCTGGGCGTTGGCCTGCATCAGCGCGTCGAAGAGCACGTTCCGGTGCGTGTTGAGTTCCGGAGTGAGGGAGTACCAGAACACGTCCTGCGCTCGCAGACGCGGCACGTCGTCCAGCCCGGTGACGCCGAGCGCTACGAGTCCGTCTTTGGTGAGCACCGCCTCCTCGCGCAGCACATCGTGGCCCCCATCGCGGTAGAGGCGCAGGAACTTGTCCGAGCGACGGGATCCGACCAGCGCCCACTGCTCCTCCAAGAGCAGGCTGAGGGAGCGTGACTGCTGGGCCTCGACGATGCGCAGGAAGCGCTCGAACAGCCCGTGCTCGTACGGCCAGTCGCGAGCGAACTCGGCGTAGATCGGCCGCGTTTCTCGGGGTGTAAGGAGCCGACGGTAGAGCGGCGTCACGGCATGGCGGACAACGTCGGCGAGCCGGCGGACGTCTTGGAGGTCGAGGTAGCTGTAGGCATTGGCCGAGAACACGACGTGAAAAGCCGGCAGGGAGATGCGTCCAGGATCGTACTTGAGGAGCAGCTTGGGCAGCTCGTAGTCGGCGTGCGGGATGAAGAGCTGGTAGCGCAGGAAGCGGAACCAGGATCGCGGGTCCTCGGGCACTGGCGGCTCGTCGGTGAAGGAGCCGCCGATCGGGAAGTACCACGGCGCTAAGGCAGCAATGACGGACTGGAGGACCTTGGGCGGGGCAAGGGGGCGGACGATGCCGGGATCGCGGAGATCCCGCGCGCGTGGGAAGCTGAGGTCCACCCGGTGGATGTGGGAGACCTCCAAGGGACCGGAGGTGGAACTGGGAGTAGTGAGTGTGGAACAGCGTGTATCAGTGAAGAGAAGGTAACCGGGTGCCCCGGCGCCTCCTCGGCCTGAGCGCGGATCGACTGCCACACCACCCATCATCACCACCGCATCGACGGCCCTGATCATCGACCATCGAGTCCGTCGAGGGCAAGAGCCTTCGTACACCGAGATCGTGCCAGCCTTCGCCGATGGTCACGGCGTGTCCCGCAGCCGGATCTACCCCCGACCGATCAGCGACTGGCTGTTCAATGACGTGTGTTCGACTTCATGGACACGATGCCGGATCTGGTGCGCTTCGACTACTGGAACAACACCGATCGGCCGATCGGCCGAAGCGCGTCACCGCCGCGGAATGGGAACGTCGACGAAAGGTCTGGGACGGCATCACCTGCACACAGCTCGGGTTCCGCTCCGTGCTGCAGATCACCATCGTCGACAGCGACCGGTGGCTCTCGGTCGATCCGTACATCGAGATACTGCAGGAGATCCCGCTGCCGAAGACCGCCTTCCGCGATCTCTTCGCGGATCCGCACGGTCTCGCCGCCGAGGTCGAGCTGACGGCGAAACTCGACGCGAAACACGGCTGAGCGACGGTTCCCCCACACCCCCTCCTGACTTTCCTAAAGTACCAGAGGACCACAAAAAGCATATGTAGGGGCGCGGGCGCTACGCTATCGCTGCGCGCCCCGGCGCCACCAGTAGAACACCGGCGAGCGGAGCGGGAGCCGAAGGCGGGAGCGCAGCGAGGCGATTGCCTAAAGTACCAGAGGGAACGGCCTTGTCTGTATTGGGCCATTGAATGGCGCATCCAGTGACCCCTTCAATGGCTCCTTCTATGGGCCATTGAACGAACGGCCAGAAGTGCGCTCGAAGGCGGTGCCGCGGTCCGGCTCGGACGCCGGCTGCCGCTGCGCACCGAACGATCACGCCCGGTGCGCCGTACCCGCACCTGTCGCGTAGCAGCAGCCCGCCTACTGCGCCGATCCAATGCGACAGTGCCTTC
>Ga0187893_10009500_pt1 | contig 14927 bp, 11 predicted proteins | sample MA1701074metaG_FD_139574 | JGI IMG/M metagenome (GOLD analysis project Ga0187893, IMG submission 139574) | White microbial mat communities from a basaltic lava cave in the Kipuka Kanohina Cave System on the Island of Hawaii, USA - MA170107-4 metaG ...
GAAGCCCGCGCCGACATGTCCGTCGCCAACCTGGAGCTGCGCAGCGTGGTGTGCGTGCCGCTGGTGCGTGTGCGCACCGGCGTGAGCCAGGAGACCATGCACACCTCGCTCAACGAGACCACCGGCCTCCTCTACATGGACTCGCGCCTCGGCGCCGCCGACATGTCCAGCGGCAATCGCGAGCTCCTCCAAACGCTGGCCCTGGAGGCGTCCACGATCCTCGAGAACGCGCGCCTGCTCGATGAGGAACGGGCCAAGCAGCGGATGGAGGAGGAGCTCAAGATCGCGCGCACGATCCAGCAGGGCCTCCTGCCGCGCGATCTGCCGAAGACAGGCTGGTTCCGCGTCGCCGGCACGAGCCTCGCCTCGCACCAGGTGGGCGGCGATTATTTCGACGTGATTCAGATTCACCCCGAGTGCTGGTCGGTGGCCGTCGCCGACGTGAGCGGCAAGGGCGTCAGCTCGGCGCTGCTGGCCGGGGTGCTGCAAGGCGCGCTGCTTCGCGCCGCCGAAAGCGCCGACCAGATCCAGGAAATGCTGACCAGCCTCAACAAGTTCCTCAACGAACGCACGCAGGGCGCCAAGTACGCCACGCTCTTCTACGCGAATGTGGACGCGGACGGGCTGCTGCGATGGAGCAACGCCGGCCACTGCCCGCCTTTCCTGGTCCATCCCGACGGGCGCCTGGAAACGTTCGAGGCCACGGGAATTCCCGTCGGACTCCTGGACTTCTCGACCTATGAGGTGCAGACGTCGCGTCTCGGCCCCGGCGACAAGCTGGTGATTTACAGCGACGGCCTCTCGGAGGCGGAGAACCGCGCCGGCGATTTCTTCGAGGTTGACCGCATGAAGGAAGTCCTCGCCGCCAACGCCTCGACCGACTGCGCGCAGCTACACGCGGCGATGATGCGCGCCGTTGAGCAGTTCACCGGCGGCGCTGAGCAGCGCGACGACGTCACGCTCGTCGTGGCCGAGTACAATCCACTGTAAGCAAGTCCCGCATGAAATCCACTTTGACCGGCGAGCTCGTGGCCGAGTTCATAGGCACTCTTGTGCTGATTCTCATTGGCGATGGCGTCGTCGCCATGACCGTACTATTCTCGACCGGCGTGCCCGGTGAAATCGTCAAGGGCGGTTATACCAACATAACGCTTGCCTGGGGACTGGGGGTGACGATGGGGATCTACGTCGCCGGACGGGTCAGCGGCGCCCACCTCAACCCGGCCGTGACGCTGGCAGTGGCTGTTTTTCGCGGCTTTCCCTGGCGCAAGGTGATTCCGTACACGATCGCGCAGACTGCCGGCGCCTTTACCGCCGCGGCGCTGGTTTTTGTCGTGTACCACCCCGCCTTCCTCAAGGCCGATCCACAATTGGAGCGTACGGCCGGAGTGTTCACCACGTTCCCGGCATTTCCTGAGGCGCCGCTTGCCGGTCTCATCGACCAGACGATTGGGACCGCGCTGCTGCTGCTTCTCATTCTGGCCATCACGGACGAGCGCAACCAGCCCCCGGCGCACCTCGGGCCGATCGCAATCGGCCTGGTGGTGGTGGCGATCGGCATGTCGCTCGGCGGTATGCATGGCTACGCCATAAACCCGGCTCGCGATCTTGGCCCGCGACTGTTCACCGTTGCCGCCGGCTTCCGCAATAACGGACTCACCGATGGCAGTGGCGTGTTCTGGATTCCCATTGTCGGACCTCTCGCAGGCGGGCTGATCGGCGCACTCGCGTTCGATCGCGGCATCCGCCGGTTTCTGCCGTAGACAATCGGCTGCGGCTGACCATTTGTGCTTGCAGCCCGCGCCGCACTCCAGTATCATACACATAAGCTATATATGCCTAAGTCATCGATATTAGGCCGTGGGCACGCGCCCGGCGACCTTATTCCCGGGACTCTCGACATGCTGATTCTCAAAGCAGTCTCGCGAGGTCCAGCTCACGGATACGCCATTGCGGAGTGGATTCACGCCGTGTCGCGTGAAGCGCTCCAGGTGGAGGAGGGCGCGCTCTATCCGGCGCTACACCGATTGGAGCTCCGCGGCATGCTTGATTCGGAATGGCGCCTGTCGAAGACGAACCGCAGGGTCAAATCGTACCGGCTGACCACGAACGGACGAAACCGACTCGCTGCGGACCGCAAGCATTGGGCGCGGCTTACGGCGGGGATGGTGCGGGTTCTGAAGAGCCCCTGAGGTGCGAGCCATGCTGCGATCGTTTCGACTGCGGATGCGTGCGCTGATCCTGCGGCGCAGGCTCGATCGCGACATCGAGGATGAGCTCGCGTTTCACCTCGAGATGCGTCATCAGAGTGGAATCCCGCAGCCGCGATTCGGAAGCAGTTCCCAGATTCGGGAAGCCTGCCGCGAGGTGTGGACCTTTGTTCGGCTCGAGGAGCTTGCGCGGGACATTCGCCATGCGTTCCGGGTTTTGGTCCGGACACCCGGCCACACGGCCGCGATCACGGTGCTCCTCGGCCTGGGCATTGGCGCCAATGCCGCGATCTTCAGTCTGGTAAACGCGATCTATCTACGCGATCTTCCAGTTCATCAGCCGGAACAACTTGTGTTGCTGAAGCGGATGGCGAATGGGATGTCGCAAGGCGTGTCCCTGCCGCTCTTCGAGGAACTGCGACAACACGTCACCTCTCTAAGCGGCCTTGTTGGTATCGCTGACATCATGACCACGTCGCTGACCGCCGGCTCTGCCGATGATGGGGAGGCGCGTGACGTCGAGGGTGTCATGGTGAGCGGCAACTACTTCCGTCTTCTGGGGATTCACGCCGCCATCGGACGCACCATCACTGAGGAGGATGACCGCTACGAGGCACCCAATCCCGTGCTGATGTTGAGTCACGATTTCTGGCGGCGCCGGTTCGGCGGCGACCGCGGCGTTATTGGCCGTTCCGTCCTGCTGTTCGCAACGCGATTCACGGTGATCGGCGTCGCCGGCGAACAATACCGCGGGCTGGGGGGCGACCGCGGAGTCGGTGGTGATTTCTGGGCCCCGCTCAACATGCAGCCGGTCCTTCGGCCAGGTGGAGACCGACGCCGCAATCCCGGCTCCTCGATGCTACGAGTCATGGGAAGGCTACGTGAGGGTGTTCCGATTTGCGAAAAGCCGCTTGCGATTACTCCGGAGGGTGTCGATCGCGTGCTCCGGGCCGCCAGGCGGTCGAAGACATTTCTCCAGATCGGCCAGCAGTTGCGCTACTTCCCGTCCATGCGGGAGGCGATTCGCCAGATCCACGAAGGCATTGCGGGCAAGACTTATATCGTCAAGGCCCATCGTCACGGAGGAAAGAGCCGCCCGAGAGAAGGCGGCGCCGAGCAGACAGCGCAGCAAAAGACTCGCGCCACCTGGTATGCCGACGTCAAACGCTCCGGCGATCTGATCGTGGAAAACGCGGTGCACAATATCGACGCTTGCAACTGGATCGCAAACAGCCGGCCGCTGAGCGCGTACGGGCACGGCAAGAAGTACTTCCCACGGCCGATTCCGCCGGGTACGGTGATGATGGACGGATTCAGCGTCGAATACATCTATGACAACGAAATGCACTGCGACTACAGCCAGATCAGTTTTCATCCGCGTCATCTGAAGACGCTGCCGAGCGGCATGTGGTACACGGTCTTCGGCGAGAAAGGCACCGTGTACCTGACGCACTCCTCCGCGACTTTCTACGACTTGTACGGCGAAACCGAGCCGCGCAATCTCCTCCCCGCGGGCATCAACGAACGGGATACCGCAACCGCTGACTTCTATGCCTGTATTCGGGAAAACCGGCAGCCCTTCGCCGATGTGAGGGTGGGCGCGGTTGCGGCGTTAACCGCCATCATGGGCCGGGAGGCCATCTACAAAGGCCGGAGCGTCACCTGGAAGGAATTGGGTGTCGAGGTGTGAGACAGGATGATGATGATGAGAGCGCTCCTGTGCTGTACCGCGGTTTTGGCGTTCGGCTTACCGGTTGCTGCCCAGCCGCCACAGGGGAAGGCTCCGGGTTTGTTTGGAGCCGGCTGGGTTTCGCTGTTCAACGGAAATGATCTCAGCGGCTGGAAGATCGTCGGCCAGGAGCGATGGGTCGCCGACAACGGAACAATCCTCGGCGAGAGCGCGGCGGGGAGGAACGGGTTTCTCAAGAGCGAGAAAACCTATAAGGATTTCCACGCCTTCCTGCGGTTCAAGTGCGAGACCCCGATCAACAGCGGATTCTTCTATCATTCCGACATTGAAGAGGACATCAGCAAGATACGGTTCATTCAGGTGGAGATCGACAATCGCGTCGGCAATCACACCGGCGGATTACACGGCGACCGGACGCCGGAGACGCAATCCCGGGGCTGGATTGTGTGGCCCGCCCCCGAGCTCGAGACGGTAATCAGGCCATATGAGTGGAATGATCTGCTGGTGCAAGTGGAAGGCCATCGCGTCCGCACGCATCTTAATGGCGTGCAGATGATTGACTTCACCTATCCGAATCCGCGGAATACGGACGGAATCATCGCTCTTCAAATTCACCCGGGCAAGGCCTCGCGAATCCGCTTCCGGGACCTCTGGATTCGCGATCTCACCGTCCGGTAATCACCGGGCCCGACCCGATTCTGTGTGAACCACGGACTCACGAGGATCTCCACGAACTGTCGACGCGCCGCAGACCCTTGAGCGCGAGTTGCTCGTCGACGGCGCGCTTGATGTTCCCGTCGGTGATCTGGTTGGCTGAGGGACCCGCCGGCGCGTCGACCCACTGGTAACTCCGATAGGCGGCGAAATTTGTCGAGCGATCGTAGTCGTGATGAACATCCTGTGCCGCCAGGCTGCCAAGACACACGAGCCCCGTTATCATGATGAGCTTCATTTGTGTTTCTCCTTTAGCCTGGATTTCCATTTTTGCGACTTACTTCATAACCTCCTGACATCATCCTACGCCTTTATTGATGCGGCCTTCAATGGGTAAACACTTACTTGACACACCCGCATCAACCGCAGGTTCTCCTCGCTCTCGGGCCGCGGCTGGTAGTAGTAGCTGGAGCGAGGCAGGTCCAGCAGCTCGCACTGCCGTTCGATGCTCAGGTGCCGATGTTGGGGTTCGATCGACCGTCGTTTTTCCTCAACTGAGCAGTCCGGACTTTTTTTCAGAAACTCCAGCTCCACTTGCAGCACGCCAATCTGCCGGTAGAGTTCGTCCTTGTCGGTCTCCACGCCCGCCGGGCGATCGCGGCCATTGGTGAACACCTCGGGCAGTCCGGCCAGCGCCTGCCGCTTCCACAGGCCAATCGGGTTCGGATGCACGCTGTAGATCTTGGCGATTTCCGCCGTGCTTCGCTGCGCCTTGATCGCTTCCACGGCGACCTTGGCCTTCAGGCTGGGCGCGTAGCTCCGTCGTGTCTAGGGCATTGTCCCTCCTCCTTCCAGACGCGGCCCTCCACCTTAGAGTACTGTCCAAACTTTGGGGTCCACCTCAGCTACCGTTTCTCTACCGTGTGCTCTCGGATCGCCGGAAGGCGACTCACCTGGAAGGATCTGACAGCCGAAACCGAGTAGGGGCGAAAGCGTCAGGGACGGGGCAAGCGGCGCTTTCGCGGTGTTTGCCTGAACCTTCGCGGGACGCTCCGGCTTCTCTACTATCGGGGCCTTTGGTTTTGGCTTCGATAGCAGAATGCCCATGAAGCGGTCGCAGTTCTTGAACTCCCAACGGCCCGGTTCCGGCATTGGAACTTTCGTTCGGGGCATCATGTCGCCTCCATGGTCGTATGATTATCATTTCTTGTCAACCGCTCTTGGCTGAAGAAATGCCCTGTGGCGGCCACAGTCGTGCCATGCATCAAATCTTCCGGTGAAGACCGCACACATTTCGGTAACACCCAGCGCATGATCCGCCATCAAATGATCGCGGTACTTTATGGCTACGAACAAATAGAGCCACCTTCTGCCTGCAAGAACATCATCTAGTGTTCGATGTAGCATCTCTCCGATCGCTTTATCTATAGGCCGACCCGAACGATCTGGTACCGTAAAAAAGCGTCGCAAACTATCGGATGGATAGATTTGGTTCCCTGTAATGCTTTCTGGCAAGGTGTCGAAATTAATATTTGCTAGAACTTTGGCTTGATTGTCCAGTTGTTCTTGGTCTGTCAGTGCACGATCCGCTGATATAACACGAACATCCTTGGCGAAACCAAGCGTCGGAGTTTTGCCCCGATTCTCATATGAAAACGTAATAACTGGATACGGCAGCGCGGCGCGATTAATGCTAATATTTGTGATTTCTACCCTGGCTTGATCAGTGGACGGTACTGACCTGAACTGGCTAGACGCGCTTTGCCCTTTTACCGCAGAGCTGGCAGGAGGCTCTTTGTATTCCTCGGTCCAATCCAGTGGATACCGACGCGATCCATCGACTGAACTCGTCTCATAGTGACCCGTGACTCTAATAAACTTAGGATTCCGTTTGGCTGCAAACATCTTATCGGGAAGGCGTAGGCTTGCCCCCCGGCCGGTTGTTGGATACATCGCGACTGAAGCTAGCGTTAGGTGGATGTACCTGTTGGCCGGAAGTTGTTTGCAAAAGATGCGGTAAATAGGGGATATTTGCAAGCCTGTAGGAGCGAACGGCAGAGCGACAGGTTTACCGGCTGGATCTACTCCTTCGAGTGTGAGCGGTATCACTGGACCTTGGTCTGAATCTATGGAAACACCCGGAATCGTTGTAAGCTGAGATACTGCGGCGAGCGATGTGTCCAACTGGACGCGCATGTCAATATTATCAAGTGATACATTGGCTGCATTGGTCACGATAAGCCTAACGTCCACGTAGTTGCTCTGCCATTTGATTCCGCCGAAAACTGTTCCATCGCCGTAAGGAGTCGAAATAAGTTCTGTCCCTAGGCGAAGCGCGTTGCGCAGGGACGGCCCGTCTCCCGTTTTTACTTCTGCGTTTTGTAATCCAGTCCCAGGATGAGTAGTGCTGCGTGCTGTCGCGGGGGCATGCTTTTTTAAGAAGATCGACCATGGCTCTTCGCCCTTTTGTCGGTGCACCCAGGCCAGCATAAATGGAATCAAGGCGACTCCCAGGCTAATAATCACGCCTTTATACAAGCGGGTGAGCCCTGGGTGACCCGGCACCCCCTGCCAACCTAGCGGAAAAACGATAAGCGACAGCCCGGCTACAAAAAACAAGAGGTCAGCAACCGCGAATTCTTTCACGCTGATCGAACTCACACCGCCAGCTGAGAAAGATAACGGGATAACCCACGGCTTTAACTTAAGCCATAAGTATGCAGTTTGAATTGGATGCGGCAAGCGTGGCCATATAAAGTTACGAATAGCAAGTAGCCAACAGTCACGTAGTCCGATTTGTGTCGTTTCTGTGATGGACGATTCTTGCGGCAGCTCCCGCCTAACCGCTTCGCCTCCCATAGTCGGTTCTTCTTGTGTGGGCATGGCCCTTGGAAGCCCCTGCTGCTCGCTTGCCAATCTTTCCCGTTCTTCTCTGGCCGCTCTCCGCCGTTCAGCGCGATTCGGCTTTCTTTCCATCTCGCCAGCCTATCACGCTTGGGTGTGTCATGTACTTGGGTGTGTCATGTACGCCCTTGCTCAACCCGTTGATTCCGCTGGGGTGGGTGCGTGAAGTAAGTTCCTCCCCTTCAAGGTGTGTCAAGTAAGTTCTTGCCATACTTTGCAGGCGGCACCTTTGACATGAGTGGGGCAAACAGGGCCTCTTGGCCGCTCGGCCTTACTATCTTCAGTTGAAGCTTGTGCTCCGAGTCGTCATCCATTGGCAGATGGAGGTGGGCAAGCATGCTGACCCGCACTGCTCGCTCTTCGATTGGCGTTTTCGATTCCGGGTCACAGAAGAAAATATCCGCGAGACTGACGGCGCTAACAACGTCGTCCTTCTCTTGGAGCACGCGCTCGCAAATGAGTAGATAGCAGGATATCGGCTTGATCGGCATGGGTGACGGAGAGTCTAATCACGGGCACGGGGCGCGCCGCCCGTGCTATGATGCGAGGCGCACAACGGCTACGCTACTACCGAATAAAGAGATTATTCAATGGACTTAGAACTTGCGGAAGCAACTATCAGGTACGTGCTCGCCGATTCCCGGGAGAAGTCAATTCGATTCGAAGCGACACAGGGGCCCCTAACCCCAGAGGGCTTCGCAAGAATTCGAGAGGCCGAAGCCCTCACGGAAGCCGCTCGACAAGAACTCCACCGGCTCTACCAAGTCCGCCTTGGCCGCTAAGAGGCGGGTGCTGTGGGCCAGAGAATTTGCTATTGGCGGCCCCGCTGGCGTTATTATTGGGCAGGATGAACAAGTCAGCACCCGCACCGAAACGTCCCCGGCAATACGGAATGGGAACGCTTCGATAACGCTGTCGGCAAGTTACTGAGCGTGCCGAAAGAAACTTACCTGAAGGCTGACGCCAAGTGGAAGCGAGAGAAGGCCAAAAAGCAGACGAAGGCCAAGGCCAAGACGCACTGACGCCACCAGCCTGTCACGCCGAGACCATCCTGCTCGTCGGCGGTCTGGTTAGTCAACTATATTCTTGCCTTCGCAAGATCCGGCATTTCGGCTGATTGGCTCGGAGAAAGTCTGGGATCGTGGCGTGGCGTTGACCTCCCGTTTGCAGACGTTTGAAACCGAGATGCTCGCCGAGGAGGAGAATTTCGCGGGGCTGGCGCGCATCAACCGCGAACTTATCGGCAATGGCAGAAGCGCTGGACTCGGCGCAACGGATGGTGCTGGACATCGAGTAAAAAAAAATGCAGCTCGCAGCTCAAAAGGATGGTAGCTGGTGTATACTGTGCGCGGCAACCCAAAATGGAAAATCCCGGGTCTATGAGAAAAAAGTTGAGTGTCGTTCTCTCTTGCCTCATGGCAATGACGTGGTGCGTGTCACTTGCGTCCGCGCAGACGTTTACGGCGACCATCGTCGGAACTGTTCACGACGCCACGGGCGCCGTGGTGCCGGGAGCCAAGGTGGTCGCGATCAACGCCGGAACCAACGCGCGCGCCGATGCGCATTCCGACGAACAGGGGAACTTTACCGTGGGATCGCTGCCTCCCGGCCGGTACGTGCTGGAGGCGGAGGCGGCCGGATTCAAGAACCTCGTGCGCAGCGGGATAGTCCTGCAAGTTCAGCAGCAGGCGCGACTGGACCTGACTCTCGAGTTGGGCGCCATCACCGAGTCCATCTCCGTCACCGCCGCCGCCTCGCAGTTGGAAAGCACCACCTCCACGCTCGGCAAGGTGGTGGAAAACCGGCGCATCCGCGACCTGCCGCTGAACAGCCGCAACGTCTACTCGCTGCTGTTCCTCACCGCGGGAACCTCGGGGAGCGTCGGCAACAACTATAACAATGTGTCTTTCACGATCAACGGCAGCGGCAACCGCGACATCCTCATCGACGGCGTCACCTCCACTCAGCCGACGGTCAACGGCGTAGTTGGGGTCTCGGTGTTCCCGCCGGTGGACGCCATCGAGGAATACAAGGTGCTGTCGTCGAACATGCCGGCAGAATTCGGCCGCGCCGCGGGCGGCGTGCTGAACATGGTTTATAAGTCGGGCACCAACGAGATTCATGGGAGCGCCTTCGAGTTTCTGCGCAACTCGGTGCTGGATTCCAACGATTTTTTTGCCAATCGCAACGGGGTTCCGCTCGGCAGCTTCAAGGGCAGCCAATTCGGCGGAACGATCAGCGGACCCATCCAGCGCGACCGCACATTCTTCCTCGTCGCCTACGAGGGCTTGCGGCAGCGCAGCTATTCGTCCACGGCCACCTCGGTGCCCACCGATCCGGAGGCGCGCGGCAACTTCGCAGAGTCGCTGGCCTCCAACGGGCAGCTCATTCGCATCTTCGACCCGTTTAGCACCCGACCCAACCCCGCCGGCGCCGGCTTTATCCGCGACCCGCTCGCCGGCAACGTCATTCCGGCTTCGAGAATGGACCCGGTGGCGCTCAACGTGTTGAAGTTCTATCCCAAGCCAAACGCGGCCGGTCATCCGGTCACCAGGCGGGACAATTTCTTCAAGACGGCCGTCAGCCCGCTGGACACCGATAACTGGGACGTGCGCGTTGACCGCATCCTCTCCTCGCGCCAGAGGATGTTCGGACGCTACTCCCACAGGCTGGTGGTCAGCCCGGCCGCCCAATTCTTCCCCGACGACATCACCATCGGCGAGGGGCGGACCGGTGAGGAGAACCGTGCCCGCAATGCAGTCGTCGAATACAGCAATACGCTGTCGCCGACAACGGTTCTCACCGGACGGCTGGGCTTCGCCCGCGCCGGGTTCCTCCTCAGCAACCAGGGGCTGGGTTTCCTTCCCTCGTCGCTGGGCCTGCCCGCGAGCATCGATTCGGCCGTCGACCGGCAGATGTTCCCCGCCTTCAGCGCGAGCGGATATCGCGGCCTGGGCGGCGGCGATCATCGCTGGAACCCGTTCATGACGTACACGGCGATCACCAGCCTGGCCAAGATCAGCGGTGCGCATTCGTTCAAGTTCGGGTTTGAAGGCCGCCTGATCCGCGTCAATGTGTGGGAAGCGCGCAGCGCCGGCAGCTTCGCGTTCACCGCCGGCTTTACGCAGGGGCCCACTCCCAACACCGCCAGCTCGACCGCCGGCAACGGCCTTGCCTCATTGCTGCTCGGCACGGCCAGCAGCGGCAACCTCATCCAGGCCTGGAAGAACGTCGCTTCCCAAAGCCTGTACTACTCCGGCTACATTCAGGACGACTGGCGTCTCACCCGCTCCCTGACCTTGAACCTGGGGCTGCGATACGAAATGGACACCCCGCGAACCGAGCGCTACAACCGCATGAACTTCTTCGATCCGAACGTCGCCTCCCCGCTCGCCCGCACGGTGCCCGGCTTCCCCAACCTCCAGGGTGGTTTGGTGTTCCCGGGCGTAGACGGCCGCTCCCGGCGCCAGCAGGCCCACGATTGGAATAACCTCGCTCCCCGCCTCGGTCTGGCCTACCAGTTGAACGCCAAGACGGTCATCCGCGTGGCTTACGGGCATATGTTCGGCTCCTCGCTGCTGGCGGCCCAGGGCACGGTGGGGCCGTTCGGATTCCGCACCGAGAACCCGCTCATCGGAAGCCTCGACGGAATCACTCCGTTCAACCTTCTCCGCAACCCGTGGCCGCAGGGGTTCCAACCGCCTCCGGGCGCCTCCGAGGGGCTGCTGACCCAGAGCGGCGCCAATATGCAGGCCGTTCTGTGGGATGGCACCGTTACCCCGTGGAGCCAGCAGTGGAACTTTACCGTCCAGCGGCAGCTCCCTTCCGACCTCCTGCTGGAGGCCGCCTACGTGGCTAACCGCGGGTTGCAGTTGACGCGCGGAGGCGAGGGAACCAACAACATGAACCAGATCCACCCCGTTTACATGCCGTTGGGCTCGCAACTCAACCAGCTCGTCGCCAACCCCTTCCAGCAGGCGGTGGGGCGCGGCATCCATGTCGGCCAGCAGGTCAGCCGCGCCCAGTTGCTGCGCCCCTATCCGCAGTTCACCAACATCGAGCCTCTGTTCACGACCGGATTCTCGTCGATCTACCATTCTCTGCAAGTGACGGCGACCAAACGGATGACGCGCGGCTTCCAGTTCGACGGCGTCTACACCTGGTCGAAGCTGATTAGCGACGGCGGCGCGCCGCAGAACTGGTATGACCTGCGCGAAACGCGCTCGGTGTCGGGCAACCCCCACCGGCTGATCATGAGCTACCTCTACGAACTGCCGTTCGGACGCGGCCGGGCCTTCGGCGGCGACGCGCCCGCCGTGGTCAACTGGCTGATCGGCGGCTGGCAGGCCAACGGGATCGCCAGCTTCATCAGCGGCGGCTTCCTGAGCGTCAGCGGCAGCAACACGGCGGGTATCTTCGGCACCAACACCTGGGCCCTAAACAACGGCAGCAGCGCCAGGCTTACCGGCCCGGTGGTCGAGCGCCTCGAAAAGTATTTCGATACCAGCGTCTTCAGCCAGCCGGCCGCGTTCACCTTCGGCAACGTCAGCACACTGTCTGATGTGCGAAGCCACGCGACACAGAACTTCGACCTTTCCCTGTTCAAGGAGTTCCGAATGGTGGAGCGGGTTACCGCGCAGTTCCGGGGCGAGCTCCTGAACGCGTTCAACACGCCGCGTTTCGGCAGCCCGGCCACCGGCGTCACCTCCACCACCTTCGGCAGGATTACGTCTCAATCCAACAGTCCGCGCCAGATCCAGTTTGGTCTGAAGTTCCTGTGGTAACCGCGCGCTTTTGCGCAAGGAAGTCGATGTGAAGCAATTACTGCGGCTGCTCGCTCTTCCGTTGCTGCTTGCGCCGGCATGGCCGGCGGAGACGTTGCGCGTGATGACGTTCAATGTCCGCTATCCGGCCAAGGGCGACGGCCACAACCGGTGGGAGGTCCGCCAGGACACGCTGGTGCGGACGATCCGCTTGAAGAACCCGGATCTGTTTGGGACCCAGGAGCTTTTCTATATCCAGGGTGCGTACATCACCGAGAACCTGCCGGAATACGAGTGGTTCGGCAACAGCCGGCGGGGCAACCGGGAAGACGAACACATGGGCGTCTTTTATAAGCCCGGCAAGTTGCGGGTGATCGAAGCCGGCAATTTTTGGCTTTCCGAAACCCCGGAAGTTGCCGGCAGCCAAGCGTGGGGCGCTACCCTCCCGCGCATGGTGACCTGGGCGCTGTTTGAAATCAAGGCCAGCGGCAAGCGCTTCTATCACTACAACACCCATTTCCAGCATACGGCCCAGGGAAACCAGGCTCGGACCAATTCCGCCGGCCTCATCGCCGACCGCATCGGCAAGCTTCCTAAAGAAGTTCCGCTTCTGCTCACAGGCGACTTCAACGCGGTCGCCTTGGAGAGTGAACCCTACAAGATCCTGGCCGCGCACCTGACCGATGCCTGGGTTGCCGCCGCCAAAAGGACCGGCCCCGAGGGCACCATGAGCGGTTTCCGCGGCGGCACCGGCGGCCGCCGGATCGACTGGATCATGTGCCGCGGGCCCTGGACCGTGCTGTATGCGGAGACGGTAACCTACAACGAAGACGGACGCTACCCGTCGGATCACTATCCAGTGTTCGCCATACTCGAACTGTAAGGGACACGGGCGGGCGGGATAACCACCGGCCTAGGCGACGAACTGACGCAGGCCGTGGCGATTGTCCTACGACGAAGATTTTTGTCCCGCGGGATCGGCGTCCCACCGGCGCAGCATCTCAGCCGCTTTCCGCGCGATGCCTTTTGCTCCGAGCGGCGTCGCCGCGGCCAATGCCAGCTCGACCTGCGATCGCGCGTTTTCACGATCCCCGGGTCCACTGCGTTTGATCAGTATCTCGGCGTACTCAAGCCGCGTCCCGGCCAGAAAAGTCGGCGCGTCGATCTCGGCGTTCTTGCGGATGGCCTCTTCGTAATGCGACGCCGCTTCATCCCAGCGGCCGAGCGTCGCCGAGATCAGACCCAAGGGCCGTGAGATCCAACCGAACGCGACGGCGGAGTTGCCGCTCATAATGACGCGGCCGGCGTAAGGCAGAAGCATTGGATAAAGCAACCGGGCGCGGCGTTTGTCATCGAGGATGTAGCAGATCTGCGCCAGGCCGGAGAGCACGACGATGAGGCTGCCGTCGCGCGGCAGATCCGTGAAATCGCGCGCGGCCACCAGGTCCAGTTGTACCCGGGCGTCACCGTACTTTTCCAAGTGACAGTACAGATATGCCAGCACGGACCGATTGCCGGGAATGAGCGGATACTTCTCGATCACCCGATGAAGCGTATCGAGGAACTTTTCCGGTTCCCCGCTCTCGACGTAAACACCGTTCATGACGACCATGGCGAACAGGTTGACGGTAGGATCCTGCGCCTTCTGGCCGAGCGCCGACGCCTGCTGCACCAGCATCGCGGCTTCCCGCAGCCGGCCGCGGAGCAGGCATCGCGCGGCCGCGAAGTGCCGCGCCATCCAAAGGTATGCCGGCTGGCGCAGTTCCTCGGCGAGCGCAGTGTAGGCTTCCACTTCTTCGTCGAGCGCGGGTATGTTGCCCATCTCGGTAGCGTCGATGATGCGGCGATAGCGGGCTCGCAACTGCATTTCCTTGCTGCCGGAAATGCCGGTGAGCCGCAAGAACTCGGCTGACACCGCCGCTCGCTCGTCGAGCCGCTCGGCGAGCATCAACGCCACGTGGCGCGCGTAGAGGGCCATCTGGAGCGCCGCGGGATCGCCCACGCGCCGCGCGATGGCGAGGGCCTCTTCGCTGAGGGTGACCCGTTGGTCGGTGAAATAGTAGAGCGAATTCGCCAGTTGCGCCAGCAGCCGCGCCCGCAAAGGGCTATCGCCGGCGGGCAGCTTTTCGAGAGCCTCCCGCAGAAGCTGGATCTGCAACTGATCGACTTCGCCGAACGCCCCCGTCATCGCTACGCCGATTCCCAGCGCGGCGACGGCCAGCTTCTCCGGCTGGTTCGCCTGTCGTGCCAGCTCGGCGGCCTCCTGGAACGCGGCCCGGGCCTTCTCCACTGCCCCGCTGCGCTTGCGCGCCTCGGCCAGCGCCAGAAGCAGGTCAAAACGATCGTAGCCGCCGGCGGATTCGCTGGCTCCCATCGCCTCGTGCGCGCGCTCATACTGAGAGGCCGCTTCTTCGTAGGCGTACACGCGAGTCGCTTCCTGCGCGGCCTTGATGGAGTACTCGACCGCCTTGAGCGTGTCGGCCGGACTGCCGGAACGGAACCTGTGATGCGCGATTTCAGTAAACAGGACGAGGGGATCGCGGCCGCCTGACTCCTCGCGCATCTCGGCGGCGCGGCGATGGAGACGCGCGCGGCGAGTGCCGCTCAGCTCGGCGTAAAGCGTCTCCCGAATCAGTGCGTGAGTGAAGTGGAACCGGCCCGGCTCGCCCCGCTCGGCGACCACACGCGCCGCCAGCGGCGCTTCGA